>Ga0206983_106_pt1 | contig 106261 bp, 90 predicted proteins | sample Alteio_BWMinCont_15_FD_153306 | JGI IMG/M metagenome (GOLD analysis project Ga0206983, IMG submission 153306) | Enriched cells from forest soil in Barre Woods Harvard Forest LTER site, Petersham, Massachusetts, United States -... | ecosystem: Environmental > Terrestrial > Soil > Temperate forest >... | reverse complement strand
TCAATTTCTTTTTTCATTGCCTGTTGCTGCAGTTGCTCATTAAATTCTCTTTTTTGTTTATCGAACTTGTTATTGTTTCCTTCCTCTGTTTCATAAATACCGCGTTGTCTGCCCAACATTATGTTTGCAAAGCGAACAGCGGGAGTAGCATTTAATACATTACGCACTTTACGTGTTGCGCGCCAATTTTCCCACTTCTTGAATAGACCAAAACCCATGACATTACCTCTTCTATAGTTATTGTGAATGAATGTAAGCAATATACCATAGTATTTTTTAAAGTTAAATAGAGGGTAAGCATAATGACAGGGCTACTCATTAACAGCCCTAGACATGTTTAATGGCCTGGCATATACTAAAAAACATAAAATACTATTTATATTAAACATAATGACTAAAAAAAATGACAACTACTTATCCCCCCATCCATCAGCCGCATGATAAGCTTTTTAAAAATGCAATGGCGAATATCCGTGTCGCCAGCGACTTCTTTGAGGAACACCTGCCATCGAATATATTAAAGCAGATCGACCTAAACACACTAAAGCTTGAGAAAAACACCTTCATTGATTCAAGGTACAAGGCTGGTGAAGTTGATCTTCTTTATAGTGTGCAACGGCAAGAAGGAAATCTAGTTTATCTGCACTTACATTGCGAACATCAATCCGATATCGAAAAATTAGCAGCTTTTCGTTTGTTGGTTTATAAAACCAAGTTAATGGAAGAGCATAAAAAACAGCGCCCTGATGCACTGTTTCCTATTATTTATTCGATATTAGTTTATACCGGCGAAAAAGCTTGGGATGCTCCTTTAGATGTATTAGATTTGATGACTGGCCCACGAGAATTGGCAAAGGAAGTACTTTTTCAGCCTTATCAGCTTATTGATGTGCAGCGTATACCAGACAGTGAAATGCAAAAGCACTTCTGGAGTGGGCTCATGGAGTTTGCATTAAAGTACCGCAAAGCACAGGATTTTGCTAAATTTCTAAAAGACTTCTTGCCTTGGGTGAATGAAATGAGCCGAAAGGGGGCAGGATTTGCAGAAATTGTGATAAGATATCTACTAGACGGCATTGAAGAAGGCGATAAAATATTATTTTTTCGTGAAGTGGAAGAACAATTTAATTCTGAAATACGAGGTAAAACGATGACTATAGCAGAACAACTTAGACAAGAAGGCAGACAAGAAGGCAGACAAGAAGGCAGACAAGAAGGTAGGCAGGAAGGTAGACAACAAGGGCTGCGCGCTGGTGAAACCGCTATGCTGAACCGCCAACTTAAACTTCGTTTTCGTGAAATACCTGCTGGTTATCAAGAGCGTATTGAGCAAGCGGATGCCGAAACATTATTAAAATGGGGCGATCAGGTGTTAACTGCGAATAGTTTAGAAGAAGTATTTATCTAGTCTTAATCCAACGTCCGCTTAAAGCGCTTCACGCCCAGCAACACAATGACAATTAAGAACAGCAACATCGGCCACAAGTCGGTCCATACCTCTGGCCAGCCATTTCCTTTTAGCATGATGCCACGCACGATGCGCAGAAAATGCGTCATCGGTAAAAAATTGCCTATCCACTGCGCCCAGTCGGGCATACCACGGAACGGAAACATAAATCCTGATAACAACAGCGATGGCAAAAAGAAAAAGATCGACATTTGCACCGCTTGCAATTGATTTTTAGCAGCAGTAGAGAGCAATAAACCAACCGCTAAATTAGCCGCAATAAATGGCATGATGGTAAGTGCTAAGAGTGGTAAACTGCCACGTATCGGCACGGTAAATAATAAATACGCGATAATAAGAATAATAAACGCTTGAATATAACCCACGATAATATACGGCAACACTTTGCCGATCATTACTTCCGCAGGCCGCACCGGTGTTGCCAATAAATGTTCCATCGTGCCGCGTTCGCGTTCACGCGTGATCGCACTAGCGGTAATCATCACCATCGTCATCGTGATCACCACACCCATTAATCCCGGCACAATATTGTATTGCGTGATCACAGCGGGGTTATATTTAGGGTGGATGCGTAAATCAATCACACTGGCAGGCGGGTTAAGATGATTTAACGGGCCTTCTAAATCATACTGAAAAATAGTTTGCGCCAAGGTGTTAATCGCTGCGATGGCATTGCCAGTGGCAGCAGGATCTGTTGCATCGGCTTCTAACAATAATTGCGGACGATTACCACGCACTAAATCGCGGGTAAAATTAGGTGGAATATTTAAAATAAATTGTACTTGGTTCGTCGCTAATAAGCGTTGCGCTTCTTGTTCGGACTTGACATTGCGTATAAATTTGAAATATTGGCTGTTTGCCATACCTTGAATAAAACTGCGGGTAAAATTACTCGCATCGGCGCTAATGATAGCCGTTGGTAAATGTTTCGGATCGTTATTGATCGCATAACCAAATAAAATCACCTGTAAAATAGGAATGGCAACGATCATCGCAAACGTGCCGCGATCGCGCTTCATTTGAATGAATTCTTTCGTAATCACAGCCCACAAACGAAACCAAGCAAAATTAACCATGACGAGGATCCTTAGTATTGGCGACCAAACTTATAAAGACATCTTCCAAATTTGGCTCACTGCGTGTCCATTGATAAGGTGCCACTTGAAACGGTGCGATGGTTTTTGATAACAATGTTGCATCTTTACCGCTCACATGTAATGTGTTACCAAAAGCGGCGGCTTGTTCCACGCCGGGTAAATGTACTAATTGATCAGCCAGTTCACCAATATTGCCACCACGCACGTTCCAAGTAGTTAATTTTGTTTGGTCAATAATTTCTTGTGCTGTGCCGGTCACTAATAAATGACCATAAGCAATATACGCTAGACGATGACAACGTTCTGCTTCATCCATGTAGTGTGTACTGACTAAGGTGGTAATACCTAAATTAGATAAATGATGAATATGATCCCAAAAATCACGACGTGCTTGTGGATCAACGCCCGCCGTGGGTTCGTCTAACAATAATAATTGCGGGTCATGTAATAGTGCAGCCGATAAAGCCAAGCGCTGTTTCCAACCGCCTGATAAAGCACCTGCTAATTGATCTTTACGATCAAACAAACCTAAATCTTCGATGTTTTTTAATACGCGTTGTTTGCGGTCGGATAATCCGTAGAGTTCGGCAATAAAATTTAAATTTTCATAAATAGTGAGATCTTCATATAAGCTAAAGCGCTGCGTCATATAACCTACATGCAATTTAATTTCATTTGATTGGGTCAAAATATCATAGCCGATACATTGGCCATCGCCAGAATCAGGGGTGAGCAAACCACACAGCATACGAATGGTGGTGGTTTTCCCGCTGCCATTCGGCCCTAAAAAGCCGAAGATTTCGCCGGTTTTTACCTGCAAAGCCAGATTGATAACAGCAGGTATATGGTCAAAACTTTTATTGAGATTGTGAACGTCGATGGCGAGAGAATTATCCATGTTATAATTCGATATCAACAGGTTGGCCAGGGTGTAACTTAGTCGCATCAGCCATTGAGACAGGTGTTGCTTCGATGCGGAATATCAATTTACTGCGCATTTCATCACTATATAAAATGGGTGGCGCATATTCTGCTTGTGTTGAGATGTAGCTAATTTTTGACTTAATAGTATCTTTGCAGCTGTCACAATTTATTTGTACAACTTGCCCTAGATGGAGTGCACCGAGTTGCGTTTCAGGCACATAAAAAATGACGCTGATGTCTTGCGGTGCTAATATCGATAATATCGGTTGCCCTGCGGGCACTAATTCACCCGGTAAAAAATAGGTGTCATAAACAAAACCTGCTTTGGTGGCGACTACCGTTTTTTGTTGTATTACCCATTGTGCTTGCACTAGCGCTGCTTGGGTGACCACCAGGTTGGCATTCGCTTGTGCAAGTTGCGCTTTGGCTTGGTCTAATTGTGTGCGTGCTTGATCAACTGCATCTTGCGAGGCAACGTGTTTACTGAGTAATTCTGATTGCCGCTGCCAAGTCAGCACGGCTAATGCTACAGTGGCTTGGTTTTGCGTTATTTGTGCTTGCGCTAGCACCACTTGCGACTTGGCTTGATTAAGTTGATCGCTTTCAGGTTGGGGATCGAGTATAAATAACGGCTGGTTAAGGGTGACTTGGTTGCCGCGTGTTACCTGTAGTTGATCCAGTATCCCAGCATAATTTGCTGAAATATAACTAAAGCGGCCTTCGGCATAGCCTTGCACGGAGTTGTTAGAACCGCAGCTTGCCATGAATAAACATGCTAGTATGAGGGCCGTTGTCGAAAGCAGCAGACGCATTTGATATTCCTATTATCCAGTGCTATCAATTATCAATATTTACAGAGGAAAAGCAATGCCATCGCCAATTATAATACGTTTAAAAAAACATGAAGATCGTCGCCTCAGGAATGGTAATCCATGGATCTATAGCAATGAGGTTGATGTTGCTCATACCCCCCTATCGGCTTTTACCCCGGGCCAAGCCGTGGTAATTGAAAATCATGAGGGCAGGGCACTGGGTGCGGGCTATATCAACCCCCATTCATTAATTTGTGTGCGCTTGCTCAGTCGTGATCCCACAGTGCAATTCGATAAGGATTTTTTTAGTCAACGCATTCAAAATGCACTGAAGTTACGTGAGCGTTTATTTAGCGCACCCTTTTATCGACTTGTATTTGGTGAAAGCGATGGTTTACCAGGATTGGTGATCGATCGTTATGGTGATGTTTTAGTATTACAAATAACGGCAGCGGGCATGGATAAACTTAAAGACGAAATCCGCGCGGCGTTGCTTGAGTTATTGCAACCCAAAGCTATCTTAATGCGTAATGATGTGCCGGTGCGCGAAATAGAAAAGCTCACTTGTGCAGTGGAACCTTTATACGGTGAGCCGCCGCAAAAAATCGAATTAAGCGAAAATAATGCGCGTTTTAGCGTGCCGATCTGGAGCGGGCAAAAAACCGGTTGGTTTTATGATCAGCGCACTAACCGCGCCAGCTTATTGAAATATGTAAAAGGCAAACGCGTGCTCGATGTATTTTGTTATCTGGGTGCATGGAGCATTCAAGCCGCATTACACGGTGCGAGTGAGGTACAGTGCGTAGACAGTTCTGCACAAGCATTAGAATGGCTACAAGAAAATGCCACGTTAAATAACGTGCAAGATAAAATTAAATTGCTCAACGAAGATGCGTTTAAAGCGTTAGTGCGACTGCATGAAGCACAAGAAAAATTTGATGTGATCATTTTAGATCCCCCCGCGTTTGTAAAAAAACGCAAAGATTTTAAAGAAGGCTTCAACGCTTATCGACGTTTGAATGAGTTGGCTATGCGCTTATTAACGACCGATGGCATTTTAATCTCGGCTTCCTGCTCCATGCACTTACAGCGCGATGATTTACGCGATGTTTTGTCTGCTGCAGCTTGCCGTTATGATCGAACTTTGCAAATTATTGAACAAGGCCATCAAGCGCCGGATCATCCGATCCATCCCGCCATCCCCGAAACCGATTATTTAAAGGCGTTTGTGACGCGGGTGGTTATTCACCCCCTTTGAAAAAGGGGGTCGTGAGCGGTAGCGAGCGGGGGGATTTATTTGGTATCTACGCCATTTACCATTACAATAGAAAGCAACTCACTAACGCTTCAAAGGAGCACCCGTGCTTACACTCATTTGGACATTAATCTTTATCGCCAGCATTTGGATATTGGCTTTTCAACGCGCTTCACTCAGTGTATGGACTATTAGTTTTTTACTATTGCTGCTGATCCATTCGGAATTTAGCACGGATGGCCCGGTAATTATTTTCATCGAAGCAGCGGTCGTATTAATCCTGGCGATTGTGCTAAATATTTGGCCATTGCGCCGTTTATTGTTCTCCAGCAAAGTATTAACGATTTATCGTCGCTTAATGCCCAGAATGTCGAGCACAGAGCGCGAAGCATTAGAAGCCGGTTCAGTGGGTTGGGAGGGCGATCTATTTAGCGGTATGCCTGATTGGCAAAAATTGTTGCGTTTATCGGCTGCCAAACTGAGTGAAGAAGAGCAAGCATTTCTTGACGGCCCGGTCGAAGAACTGTGTCGCATGACCGATGACTGGGACATCACCCACAATCGTGCTGATTTAACACCTAAAACTTGGCAGTTTATCAAAGACCAAGGATTTTTTGGTTTGATCATTCCTAAGCATTACGGTGGCAAAGAATTTTCTGCTTGCGCCCATGCCGCGATATTAACAAAACTTTACGCGCACAGTCTTACCTTGGCCTCAACAGTTAGCGTTCCTAATTCATTAGGCCCCGCCGAACTGTTATTAAAATATGGCACTGAACAACAAAAAAATTATTATTTACCACGCTTGGCTTCTGGCGAAGAAGTGCCTTGTTTTGCGTTAACAAATCCCGAAGCAGGTTCTGATGCAGGCAGCATTCCAGATACGGGTATTGTTTGTAAAGGCCAATTTGAAGGTAAAGAAGTGATTGGCATTCGCATTAATTGCAACAAACGTTATATAACGCTTGCACCGATTGCGACAATTATTGGGATGGCATTCAAACTGTATGATCCTGATCATTTGTTGGGTGATAAAGAAAATATAGGTATCACTTGTGCTTTAATTCCACGCAATACTGCGGGTATTGAAATCGGTCGTCGTCATTTCCCGTTAAATATTGTTTTTCAAAACGGGCCTATTCATGGCAAAGATGTATTTATTCCAGTGGATTGGATCATCGGTGGCAAAAAAATGGCAGGTCATGGTTGGCGTATGTTGATGGAATGTTTGGCTGTTGGGCGTGCCGTTTCTTTACCTTCCAGCGCTGTGGGTGGCAGCAAAATGGCAGCTTGGGCGACCGGCGCTTATGCGCGAATTCGCCGCCAATTTAATTTACCCATCGGGCGTTTTGAAGGTATCGAAGAAGCATTAGCGCGCATTGGTGGTCATACGTATATGATCGATGCCACTGCAAAGTTTGTTTTGGCTGCTATCGATCGTGGAGAAAAACCTGCAGTACCTTCTGCTATTTTAAAATATCATGCCACTGAGTTAGGCCGTCAAGTAACTATCGATGCGATGGATATTCATGGTGGTCGCGGAATTTGTTTGGGGCCGCGCAATTATTTGGGGCGTGGTTATCAAGGAACGCCGATTGCAATTACCGTGGAAGGCGCCAATATTCTCACGCGTAGTTTAATTATTTTTGGCCAGGGCGCGATACGTTGTCATCCCTATGTTTATTCCGAATTAAATGCTGCACAAGATAAAGATGAAAAACGTGCACTGAAAAAATTTGATAAAGCCTTATTTGGTCACATGGGTTTTTTCATCAGTAATCTGGTGCGTAGTTTTACTTTGGGTCTTACGGCAGGTCGTTTGGTATCAGCACCGCATAATTCTTGTCGTCGTTATTATCAACAATTTTCGCGCTTTAGTGCGGTATTTGCCTTATTAGCCGATGCTGCCATGCTAACGTTGGGCGGCGATCTCAAACGTAAAGAAAGATTATCAGCGCGCTTGGGCGATATTTTAAGTGCGTTGTATATGGGGTGTGCAGTATTAAAATGGTATGCCGAACAAGGTTCGCCGGAAGCGGATCGCCCATTAGTCGTTTGGTCTTGTTGTTCTATTTTATTTTCTATCGAAAAGAGCATTGATGAATTGTTGCGAAACTTTCCTAACCGTTTATTGGCAAGAGTATTACGCTTTCTGGTTTTTCCTTTTGGCGAACATATTTTATATCCTAGCGATCGTTTAGATCACAAAGTAGCCAGTTTATTGCTGTCACCTACTGACACGCGCACACGCTTGACGCAAGGGGCTTATCTAGCCACAGATGCTAATAATCCACTCGCTATTCTTGCGCAAGCATTAGAACAAGTGATTGCCGCTGAACCGTTAGAGAAAAAAAAATGCAAGCCGCGTTAAAAGAAAGCGGTTTCAAAGGCAAATCATTAGCAGAAAATGTAGCGGCTGCACGTAAATCCGGAATTTTAAATAATGAAGAAGCTGCAATTATTTTAAGCGCCGACGAAGCACGCAAAGCAGTGATCGCAGTGGACGATTTTGCGCCGGAAGAGTTAAGGCGGATATAGCATATGGTCGTAATCGGAGTACTATTTTTATGAAACATCATCTTGCGTTGCTCGATATCTCCTCATTTGAAAAAGCGACTTTATCGCTGGAGGAGGCGTTAATAGCCTATCAAAAAAATCCGAGTGATCGATTTGTGCGCGATGCCAGTATTCAACGTTTTGAATACACCTATGAACTTAGCCATAAAATGCTTAAACGCTTTCTTGAAATGACAGAACCGAATGCCGAAGAAGTTGATCAAATGTCTTTTCCAAATCTTATACGCACTGGGTCAGAACGCGGATTGATGCTCAACGGTTGGGATATTTGGAAAATCTATCGCGATGCTCGCAATATCACCAGTCATACGTACAATGAAAAAAAAGCCATTCAAGTGTGTTCAGTTCTTCCTCAGTTTTTGATAGAGGTTAAGCATCTTATTTCCAAACTAACAGAGCGCCTGGCAGCTTCATGAAAAATGCTATTGATATTAGCACTAATCATTTGTCTATTGTGCAGGAGATCTTGCAAAGACACCTTCCGCAACAGGCGACCGTTTGGGTATTTGGTTCCCGCGCCAAGGGAACAGCAAAAAAATATTCTGATCTTGATTTGCTAATTGACCTTGGTAAACCCATTTCTATTAAATTAATGGCTGATTTAGCCAGCGATTTTGAAGAATGTGATTTGCCCTACAAGGTGGATATTGTTGATTGGGCTGCTATCAGTGAGTCATTTCGCGAGAGAATTAACTCAGAAAGAATTGCTCTGCCTAAACAATAACCGGCTTGCCGTTAAACTGCCGTTAAACTGCCGTTAAAGCAAAAATTTTATTTACCCCCTTGCATCTATATGTTTTTAATAATAAACTTAAATAAGTTTAAATGCATATAATAAATTTATCTGCATTTAAACCATAGCCCATATTGGTCTATTAAACCCTTTAAAAACAACTAAACAAGGCGTTTTTTACAAAATCGCCTAAGGAGTCTTATCATGCCTAATAATATTAAAAACATAGAATATAAATACAATAATTCAAGTTATTCTGGAAATTTCATCAAGCAATTATTTGTTTGGAGCTTGTTGCTGTTGTCTTCTATGGCGGGGGCAGGTCCTCTGGGTATAGTGAAAGAAAGCAACAAAACCGCTGATGATAACTATCCAAATGATAGAACCGAAGTAATGGTTGAAAACTTCACGCAACAAAGTGCGTATGATATTGAGTCATTTACCGCAGTGCCTTTGGTTGAAGATTTTTTATGCAGTTCTAATCAACAGGTGGTCGACGATTTTTTAAAAAAATGATTTTAAAAATGATGATGAATTACGCGAGCTTTTTTATCCACCGGCAGCACCTTCTGAACAAGAAACCGCTTTATTTATGGTGATTGGTTGTGAAACCGGCGCGAATGTAACAACGATGAGAAAGTTGCTGAAGGCGTATCCACATTTATTAAATGTTCGCTGTTTTTATGCAGAAGGTGTATCTGTTTCTCCCTTGGAATTCGCGGCAAGCAATGGGCAAACTGCAGCGGTTAAGTTTCTTTATAATAATTACCAGCAACAAATTGATGCTTCACCCACGGTCGTTACCTTGTTAGGGAAATCCGTCACCACATCACAGCCGATGAAGGCATTATTATCCGCTACGCAAAAAGGCCACGCCGATATTATTCGTTATCTTGTGCCGAAGATCGGTAAGTTTAGCGCGGAAGATAAAAGACAAATTGCTGGCGCTATGTTTCTTAATGGTCGTGATGATGTTGCGAGGTTATATGGTGATCTCGGTTTTTTCAAATCGAGCGATTTGGAGGTTTTCAAAAAACGTAAAGTTCATCCCACCACACCATTTTGGCATCCACCGATGGTTGCGCCAAATGTGACAGCGGTTACCCATGCAACCACCAATGCACGCCGAGACCGATTTAATAGACCAGGGTAAAAAATTTAACATAAATACTATTCCCTAACCAAAACAGTTGCACTTGGCGTAATTATCGCTACAATTACCATTCCTTTTTGCTACTTAGCCAATGCCAACTATGAAGAACCCTCTTAAAAATACGTCTTGTTCTGTTTTGCGTGCCGGTGTCCTGTTGCTGTTAGGGTGGAGTTTAACCAATACGGCTTCTGCCTTGACCTTCCCGTTGCCTGCACCCGGCAATAGCGTTGTTGGCCATGTGCAATGGACGCAGGCGCAAGCGGGCGATACATTCAGCTCTATTGGGCGGCGCTATGATATTGGCTATTTTGAACTGGTAGAAGCTAATCCCGGCATTGATGCCGATAATGTGCCTGCTGGAACGCTGATTGTTATCCCATCACGTTTTATTCTACCCCCCGTACCGCGCAAGGGCATTGTGCTCAATCTGGCAGAATTACGGGTTTATTACTACCCCGCTGGTCGTGGCGTCGTGACTACTTACCCCGTCGGTATTGGTCGTGAAGGCTGGATGACTCCAACAGGAATGAACCGCATTACTGAAAAGACGGTAAATCCAACTTGGGTTGTACCTGAATCGATCCGTACCGATCGTGCTAAAGATGGAGTTTTTTTACCTAAACTTGTTCCACCAGGGCCTGATAATCCATTGGGTGGCTATAGGATGCGATTATCACAGCCCACCTACCTGATGCATGGTACTAATGATTATACAGGAGTAGGGCGGCGCAGTAGCTCTGGGTGTATTCGTATGTACCCTGAAGACGTAGAAGTTTTATTCTCTAACGTAAAAGTCGGAACCCAGGTCAACATTGTTAACGATATGTACAAGGCGGGCTGGAGCGGTGGCAAGCTCTATCTTGAAACCCATGTGCCATTACAGGAACAGCAAGAAACCAGTGCGGTTGACATAAGTGCTATGCGTTCAGTGGTAACGGCAGCGACCCAATCCCATGCGGGCCAACTTGATTGGGATACCGCCAATGGCATTGCCAAACAACAAAGTGGTATCCCTCAGATTGTGGGTTATGTAACAAATTAAGTAAATACTATCCACTTCTGCCACTTGCCAAAAACTTAACTATAATATAAATAGGGTAGATATTATCGTTAGTGTTTTTTTCTAGAGGGTTGCTATGGATTACAAAGAACCATCCGAAAACTTATCAGAAGATTCAGATGCCAGCGGCGAAATTCCACTCGATCTAGATGAGGAATTGGATTTTCGTGAAGACCCGAGTTTTACTGAAGATCCTGCGTTGGCAGATTTGGATCAACTAGGAAAGAAAGGTAAAAACCAAGCCGGTAATCGTTATTCCTTGCGCGCTCGGCGTGCAATAGAAGATCACCTGGAGCAACGTCGTTTGCGTAAAGAGTTAGATTATTTATTCGACGATCATTTCACCGAGGGTGAGGAAGAAGATAAAAAGGAATAATCTGTCACCCAAATTCTACCATTGGATAAACTCTTATGAATCTTAACTTCCTCGACTTTGAGCAGCCGATTGCTGAATTAGAAGCAAAAATCGAAGAATTACGGCATGTAGGCACTGATAACGGCGTGAATATCGCTGATGAAATTAATCGTCTCGAACAAAAAAGCCGTGATTTAACCCAATCTATTTTTAGTTCATTAACGGTGTGGCAGACGGTGCAACTAGCGCGTCACCCACAACGCCCACACGCGTTAGATTATATCGAACGAATTTTTACCGATTTTGATGAATTGCATGGTGATCGTCATTTTGCTGATGACGAAGCAATCGTCGGCGGCTTAGCTTATTTTGAAGGTAAGCCTGTGGTTGTTATCGGTCAAGAAAAAGGCCGTACTACCAAAGAAAAATTACTGCGTAATTTTGGAATGCCGCGCCCTGAGGGTTATCGCAAAGCACTGCGGTTGATGCAGTTAGCCGAACGTTTTAAATTGCCAATTTTTACTTTAATTGATACGGCGGGGTGCTTATCCGGGTATCGATGCTGAAGAGCGCAATCAAAGTGAAGCGATTGCGGTTAATTTGCAAGTGATGTCGCGTTTAAAAGTACCGATTATTTGTACGGTAATTGGTGAAGGTGGTTCGGGAGGAGCATTGGCGATCGGCGTCGGTGATCGTGTGTTGATGCTGCATTATAGTGTTTATTCGGTGATTACACCTGAGGGTTGCGCTTCTATTTTATGGAAGAGTGCCGAGAAATCTCCAGAAGCTGCCGAGGCAATGGGCATGTCGGCAGATCGTTTATTGGAACTAGGTTTAATTGATGAGGTGGTGGTCGAGCCTTTGGGTGGCGCGCATCGCGATATCGATGTTACCGCAACTACGTTAAAAGAAGCGCTGAGTAAAAACCTCAATCGCTTGCATGGTATTTCTCCTGAGCGCTTAATCGAACAACGTTACGAACGTTTGATGGCGGTTGGGCGGTGATTATATCTTAACTAAGAGTGAGCCTCTGAATTTACCCCCTTTGAAAAAGGGGGTCGCCGAGCGTCAAGCGAGGCGGGGGGATTTATTATGCTTCACCTCATCAAAACCATTCTTCCTTATTTGAAATCATCACAGCGGTTTCTAGTTGCGTACAGCGGAGGGCTGGATTCCCACGTATTACTACATTCACTTGCCGCATTATTTCCTCAGCAAACTCACGAAAGATTATATGCTATTCATATTAATCACGGATGGAATCCAAAAGCAGAAGAATGGGGCGATCACTGCCAAAAAATCTGTCAGCAACTCAACATCCCCTGTCAAATCATTAAGATCGACGCACAGGCAAAAAACGGCGAGAGTGCAGAAGCCTATGCACGTGAAGCGCGTTATGCGGCGTTTGCCAAAGCGTTGTCACCGGGCGATTATTTATTAACAGCGCATCATCAAGATGATCAAGCAGAAACATTATTATTACAACTGTTACGCGGTGCCGGAGTAAAAGGTTTGGCGAGTATGCCCGTGATAGGGCCTTTTGCTCGCGGCCATCATTTGCGACCGCTGTTAGAATTTTCACGTGCGCAGTTAGAAGCGTATGCGGAACGACATCAATTGCAGTGGATCGAAGATGAAAGCAATATGGATTTACGTTTTGATCGTAATTATATCCGGCAGCAATTAATGCCGGTGATTAAACAACGCTGGCCTGCGGCTAATAAAACGATTGCTCGTGCGGCTGAGCATTGTGCACAAGCCAGTGAATTATTAGATATTTTAGCTGCCGAAGATTTCAAATCATTGCCGGGCGGTCGACCCAATACCTTATCAATGAAAAGTTTATTACATTTAAGCGATAATCGACGTAGTAATGTGCTGCGTTATTGGTTCCATCAACAAGGTTTGGCCATGCCTACAAAAGCACAAATGTTGCAGATAGAAAAAGATGTTTTGCATTGCAGTATCGATGCTGATCCCGTCGTAAAATGGGGCGATGCTGAGATACGTTATTATCAAGATGATCTTTATGTTTTTAAAACCGCTGCTGCCAAAAAAATACCAACAACCCCTTTATTGTGGGACCTGCAACAACCATTAGCGATACCAGATATCGGAATTCTCTCTGCGATACAAAAGCAGGGCGCGGGCATTCGCTGTAATGCATTAATTAACGCACAAATTACTGTGCGATTTCGCGCCGGTGGCGAACGCTTTCATCCCGTCGGACGACAAGGCTCACACCCATTAAAAAAATTGCTGCAAGAGTGGCATATTCCAACCTGGGAACGTGACTACGTGCCGTTAATTTATTGTAACGATGAATTGATCGCTGTTGTTGGTTACGCGATCGGCGCAGCGTGGATCGCACAAGAAGATGAATTAGGATGGGATGTAAGACTCATCAGGCAAACCGATTGAGAACGAGAAATTATTTGAGTCGATTGATCAGCTACCACAGCACTTCTTATATTTCTTTTCACTACCGCAAGGGCAAGGATCATTGCGACCCACTTTACTTGATTCTTCCACAGCATTTACACTATTGCCAGGAGCGCCATCGACATAATACCAACGATCATTTTCACGGCGAAATTCACTGATTTCATGAAGGTTTTGTTTACGATCATTTAATAAATAATGCACAATAAATTCCACGCTGCCACGCTCATTATTTTCGATGGGTGAAGCATTAATCACTTCTAGGCCCAACCATTTAATTTGTTTTGCCCATACTTTAGCATTGTCAGGATTAAAATTTTGTAATGCAACACCCGTCATTGTTTGTGAAATATAATCAATATTGGAAAAAGTAAATGCAGTATAACGCGAACGCATTAATGCTTCCGGCGTGGGTGGAATTTGTTTGCCCTGCAAAAATTTTTCGCAGCAAGCAAGATAAGTTTTGTTTGAGCCACAAGGGCAGTCTTCTGTATTTTCTTTATTCATATAAATTACCTATAAATTTTCTTTAATGCCGATTCTATATCAGGAGACTGAAATTTAAAACCCAATTCCAGCAACCGTTTAGGGTAAACATTTTGACCTGATAATAATAATTCTTCCGCCATTTGACCAAACATAAACTTAAAAACAAAAGCGGGTGTTTTAATGAAACTAGGTCTATAAAAAATTCTTCCAAGCGCTTTAGCTAATTGTTTTTGCGTGACACAGCCTGGTGCTACCAAATTGATTGCCCCTGAAATATGCGGGTTATCCAGCAAAAAATCAATAGCAGCGCAGAGGTCGTTGAGCGTGATCCAAGAAAATGCTTGTAATCCAGAGCCAATAGGGCCACCGACAAATAATTTTGTCGGTAAGCTTAATTGTGGCAATACGCCGCCCTCTTTTGCCAGCACTACACCAAAACGCATCCAAATAACTCTTACGCCAGCCGTTTTTGCAGGCAATGCCGCTAATTCCCAGGCGCGACCGACTTGCGCTAAAAAATCAGGAGTTTGGGTAAAATCAATGGTCGTAGATTCATCATAAGCCGGTGGTAATTGTTTATCGATAGCTGGTTGTAATCCATAGACACCGATAGCACTGGCGTTTAGTAAACCAGGCGATTGCGCACCCAAACTCGCACACAATTCTGCCAGTGTAGCCGTGGCTTGGGTACGGCTGAGCAAAATTTCTTGCTTACGTTGTTCTGACCATAATTTGGCACCAATATTTTCACCTGCTAAATTAATAATTGCTTGCGCACCTGCAATAATAGGTTGTCCATTTGCTGCTAGTTCTTCCCAGGTCACTGCTTTTACTGTTGTGCCAAATAGTTTATTTATTTTTTCGCGTGAACGACCAATAACAATAATTTCATGGCCTGCGGCTAACCAGCGTTTGACGAGATGTTGTCCGATGAACCCTGTAGCACCTGCTATTATTCGTTTCATATCCATACCCTTATGATAGTTTATTAACCAACAGTTTTTTATGTACCACCAAATCCTCCAAATGCTTTAAAAACAATTCTGCACAACAAATGAAATTGCAGATATATAAATAATCGCGTTCATCCAATTGCTGCGAAGCCGTTTGCACAATTTTTTTAATATCACAAATTGCTGGAATATTAATAGCCACAGCGGGTATAGTGGGTTTTTCAATCTGGTCGGCGATGATCATTAAAGCAGCGCAAGCATCAGCATTAAATTGTGGCAGCCATAATTGATGATTCAATAACTCTTCCCCTGTTGATGAAAGCTTATGAAATTGCCGCATGAAAATAACGCAGCGTAACATTTGTTTTTCACAATGCAGAGATTTTTTAAAAGCGTTCACATTAAAATGTTTGCCCAATAGCTCTTGGCTGGCTTCTTTGGCTAATTTTCTTTGCTTGACCAGCAAATTGATAATTTTTTCTTCAATATCTTCTGCTCCTGCCATCTCAGGTGCAGAAGCACCACTCATTAAAGTCAGTTGATAATAATCTTTTAGCTTGCGCAAAGTCATTGCTTGATTGCGACGTAAATGGACGCGCGCATGAATCGGTAAAATAAACTGCGAAACTAATGCGGCGATTAAAATTCCCATAGAAATTTCTAGTGTTCGGATCCCTGCTGTGCTTAATGTTGGATTTTGCCCAATTAAAATCATCACAGTAGTTACAGCACCTAGTGTTCCTGCATCACTGTAGGGTTTATCGCTGGTAGCTAAATAACTGAATAATAATACCGAAAGACAAATGCAACTAATGAAAGCAATTTCATTAGTACCAAATAGCAGTAACGTGATAAAGGCAAACACTGAGCCAACTAGCGTTCCTAAAAAACGCATATACGATTTTTGTATCACGCTACCCACATTGATCTGTGCGCACATGACGACAATGACCGTAATAACCAACCAGGGCTGTGTTCCAAATTGGGTAAGTTTAAGTAATAGATAACCGAGCAAACAAGCAAATGCTGTTTTAAAACTATGAATGGCGCGGTCGGTGTCTATATTATTTAGCACGGTTATTTTGTAAAATCCGATTTATATGTTCCAACAAAACAGTTTCATCAATCTTGGTAGTGTCAATATTAATGCTCAATTTTTTTTCATGGTCGGTAAGTGGCTCGATGGCTTTTTCTTGCATCGTTAACACTTCAACTCCTGCCTCAGAAGGGTCATCTTTTTCTGCTTTACGCGCATTGATCCATTGCTCTACTTGCGCGCGCGGTGCTTGGCAATGCAAGATGGCAAATGGCACCTGCAAAAATTTAGCCAGCTGATAAAATTTTTCGCGTTGTTCTTGCTTAAGAAAAGTGGCATCAATAATTACGGGGTAACCGGCATTAATAATAATTTTCGCGATATCAGCTAAACGATTATAGGTTTTTGCAGTGGTATCGGGGTGATAAATGCCGCTATTGAGTTCAGAGTTGGTTTGCGCATTCGGCGGCAGTGTGAACAAGCGTTTACGTTCAATGTCAGAATTAATTTGAATAGCTGCTAATTTTTCGACGATTAAGCGCGCGACACTGGATTTTGCCGAACCTGTGACGCCATGAGTGATTAATAATGCCGGTGGTTTCTTAACCATATACTGTTGTGCCAATCGAATCAGATCGCGATGATGTTGCCAAATGGCCGCGCACTGTGCTTCGGTTAAGTTGGTGGGCGATAAGCTAAATAAGGCAACTTTAGCGCGCACCACGGCACGATAAGAAAGATAATAGGGTAACAAAGCCAAGCCTTCGTAATCACCCGTCGCATTAAAATAATCGTTAATTAAACGATGTGATAATGCGGATTGTTTATGATCATCGAGATCCATCGCTAAAAAAGCAATATCTGCGACTACATCAGTCCAACGGAATTCGTCATTAAACTCGATACGATCAAACAACAATGGTTTGTTATAGTTAAAATAAATAATATTGCCTAAATGCAAATCACCGTGACAATCACGAATAAAGCCTTTATTTTTGCGGTATTGCAATAACTCATGATGGGTGTGAAATTGTTCATCAGCCCATTTACGTAAACCAGCAATCACCGCAAGTTCTTTTTCATCGGTTAAAAAAGTAAATATTTGATCAAAGTTTTGTACTACAGGTGCGTGTACATTGGTTGGTGATCCAAATGCTGTCGCAGCCGGTGCAACCAAAGTTTTTTTATGGAACTCGGCAATGAGCTTAGCTAAGCGATCGATCAGTTCTGGGGTTAGTTTTTTTTCTGCTAACAAATGACCAAAAATTTGATCTTGCGGGAATTCATGCATTCTAACCGCGTAATCAATGATCTTACCTTTGCCGTTGATCGTAGGGTTTTCGACGCTACCGTTGATGGTCACCACGTCTACATAAATTTCGGGTGAAAGAAGTTTATTTAAACGGATCTCTTCGTGGCAGTAAAACTCGCGTTTTTCGAGTGTTGAATAATTTAAAAATTCAAAATCCACCGGTTTTTTTATTTTATAGACCAAGCCACCAGTTAAGATAACCCAAGAAATATGTGATTCAAATAATTTAAAATATTTAACGGGGTGATTATAGAGTTCAGGTTTTTGGAGGTTTTTAATGAGTTCGATTGACATAAACATACCTTAATTAAGTTTTTCAAATACCTTCTTCGCCGCACTAATAGTCGCCGCAATTTCTTGCTCACCATGTGCGCTGGAAACAAATCCCGCTTCAAACATCGATGGCGCAAAATAAACACCTTCTTGCAACATACCATGAAAAAATTGTTTAAATCGTTCAGCATCACACCTTGTGACTTGTTCAAAATTACTAATTATTTTTTCTTCACTAAAAAATAATCCGAACATACTGCCCAATGCTTGAGTGGTTAAGGGAATGCCCGCGCTGTTTGCCTGTTCCATCAAGCCTTGCATTAATTGTTGTGTAGTATCATTCAAGCGTTCATAAAAATGTGGTTTGCTGATCTCCTGCAAAGTTGCTAAACCTGCGCTCATCGCTACAGGGTTTCCCGACAATGTACCGGCTTGGTACACTGGCCCAACCGGGGCGAGATATTCCATAATTTTTTTACTGCCGCCGATAGCACCGACAGGCATACCGCCGCCGATAATTTTACCGAGAGTAGTAAGGTCAGGTTTAATTTTATAATGGGCTTGTGCCCCACCTAAAGCAACGCGAAAGCCTGTCATCACCTCATCAAAGATCAATAAACTTTTATAACGATCGCATAGTTGACGCAATCCACTTAAAAATCCTGTCGCTGGCAGTACAAAATTCATATTGCCAGTGATGGGTTCAACAATAATGGCGGCAATTTCTTCGCCATAGCGGGCGAATATTTCTGTCACTTGCTCTAGATTATTAAATTCGGCAGTCAATGTATGTTTGACGATATCAGCGGGTACGCCTGGCGAACCAGGAATGCCCAAGGTCAACACGCCCGACCCTGCTTTTACCAAGAGTGAGTCATTATGGCCGTGATAGCAACCATTAAATTTTAGAATTTTATCGCGTTGGGTATAGCCCCTGGCTAAACGAATAGCGGTCATGGTAGCTTCTGTACCAGAATTGACCATACGCACCATTTCGATGTTGGGCATTATGGCGCAGATTTTTTCCGCGAGTAGGATTTCAAGCTCAGTGGGCGCGCCAAAGCTTAAACCATTGGCAATAGTTTTGTATGCAGCATCTAACACAGCAGGGTGGGCGTGCCCTAAAATCAGCGGCCCCCACGACCCCACATAGTCGATATAACGGTTGCCATCGACGTCAAAAAGATAAGCGCCTTGGCCACGATTAAAAAATAATGGGTCACCACCTATACTTTTAAAGGCGCGTACTGGAGAATTAACGCCGCCGGGGATGTGTTCTTGGGCGCGTTGAAACAGTTGTGCTGAGATTTTTGTTAACATAAAGGTTTTGCCAGTTTGATACAAAATTAGAGTATATCAAAGCTACAGTAAATAACTACACATGAAAGACAACTTCCTAACCTTCAAAGACCCACGCCGCGAATCAGCGCTATTTAAGCGTCGTTTGTTGTTCGTCATAGTGATCATTATCTTATTGATTAGCGGGTTACTGGCGCGCCTTGCTTATTTACAATTATACGAACACAAAATCTATACTACGTTGGCACGACAAAACCAGATGAACTTAATGCCGCTCGAGCCTAATCGCGGTTTAATTTATGATCGTAACGGTGTCTTGCTGGCAGAAAATATTCCTGTTTTTGATTTAGTCATCACACCCAGCGCAGTGCCTAATTTGGAAGATACCGTCAAAAATCTGCAAAAATTAATTCCCATTTCCGATGATGATCTACGGCAATTTTATCGGGCAGTAAAACTGCATCGTCATTTTCAACCCGCCATTATTCGCAGCAAATTAACCGAAGAAGAAGTGGCGCGTTTTTCAGTTGAGCAATATCATTTTCCCGGCGTAGCGATAGTTGCAGAAATGATTCGGCATTATCCATTAGGGCCTACGTTTGCGCAGGTCATCGGTTATGAAGGGCGTATTAGCGCCAAAGAATTGGAATCGGTTGACCCTACCAATTACAGCGTTACTAATTTTATCGGTAAAATAGGCATCGAAAAATTTTACGAAACCTTATTGCATGGTTCTGTCGGTAATCAACAAGTAGAAAGCGATGCGACAGGGCAGATAATTCGGGTTATTGATCGTACCCCACCGGTGGGTGGATCTAATTTATATTTAACTATCGACAGTAAATTGCAAATGGCTGCCGAACAAGCGTTAGCAGGCCAACGCGGCGCTATTGTGGCGATTGATCCACGCAATGGCGAAGTGTTGGCATTAGTCAGTGAGCCTAGTTATGATCCCAATCTTTTTGCCGCAGGTATTGATAAAGACACGTTTAAAGAATTGCAGACTGGCGAAGGGCAGCCCCTATTTAATCGTGCTATTCACGGGAAGTATCCACCCGGTTCGACCATTAAACCTTTTATTGCGTTAGGTGGGTTATCTAATGGCGTTATTGATAAAAATTTTTCGATTCATGATCCCGGTTGGTTTAAATTAAATGACAGCACGCACATTTATCATGATGATGCGCGCTGGGGGCATGGTACGGTGAATGTTGCAAAAGCAGTGATGGTTTCTTGCGATACGTTTTTTTACACCTTGGCTGTTAAGTTAGGTATTTTGCAGTTGGATGATATATTGCAGCGTTTTGGTTTTGGCAAAGTAACCGGCATTGATTTATATGGCGAATCATCAGGGAATATACCATCGCCCGCTTGGAAGTTACACGCCATGGGTAAATCGTGGTATCCAGGTGATACGGTCATAAGCGGTATTGGGCAAGGATTCATGCAAGTAACACCATTACAAATGGCAGTCGGCGCAGCAACGTTGGCAGCGCACGGGCAGCGTTGGTTGCCCCATCTTTTATATCGTGTACAGTCACCACAGGGCAACATGGAGACGATTAATCCAGTAGCGTTAACCCCTGTAGCAATCGATAAAGAACACTGGCAGTTGATATTAGATGCGATGGAATCAGTAGCGGATGATCCTTCTGGCACAGCGTATCGTTATTTTCAAGGCGCTTCTTATACGGTGGCAGCAAAAACGGGAACCGCGCAGGTGTTTAGTTTGAAGAACAATGAAAAAGATAAAGCGCAATTATTGCCGGAATATCTGCGTGATAATTCGTTATTTATTGTTTTCGCGCCGGTTGATGAACCACGCATTGCTCTAGCAGTGATGATCCAAAATAGCTCGATTCCCGCAGCGCAAATTGCCCGCACGGTGTTGGATTATTACTTCAGCCCTATTTCAAAACAACCGCCGCTTGACGCCAGTGGTGGCGAGAATGGTGGTGGCAATCTCCTCAATCGAGCGGGTGGTGCTGTTGATGGAAGGAATGCGTTCAGCCAAAAATAACGCCTCGGCGCGTTGAATTTCTAATTGACACTGTTGCAGTGCTGCGTAAGTGCTGTTAGGGCGGCGTTCAGTGCGGATGGCATGTAACCGTTTGGGATCAATGGTGAGGCCAAAAAGTTTAGCGCGGTGTTGTTTAAGCGAAGCGGGTAGGAGATGATGCAGTAGGTCATCTTCCGTCAGTGGGTAGTTAGCGGTAAAAAGACCGAACTGTAAAGCAAGGTACAAACAAGTAGGGGTTTTGCCACTGCGTGAAACGCCAATGAGGATTAAATCGGCCTTATCATAATTTTTGGTGGTGATGCCATCATCGTTGGCCAGGGCGTAATTGACTGCATCAATGCGGGTGGTGTAGCTACCATGGTCGGTCATGGCATGGGTGCGGCCAACACGGTGTGATGATTTAGTGTGCAATTCGCTCTCAATAGGGCCAATGAAGGTATTAAAAAAATCGAGCAATAAGCAGTTGCTCTGGCTAATCAATTGGCGGATCTGTGGGTTGATGAGGGTGGCAAATACCAAAGGCCTTTCGCCATCGCGCACGGCAATTTCTTGAATATGTTGGATGGCGGCAGTGGCTTTTTCTTCCGAATTTACATAAGGAATGGTAATGTGTTCAAATTTGATATGTTCAAATTGAGTGAGTAGACTATGGCCTAACGCTTCGGCAGTGATGCCGGTGCCATCTGAAATAAAAAAGACTGTACGTTTCATAAGAGAACCACCATGCAAAAATATATCCAATGGTTTCAAGATATCGATCTTTCCTCCCTTGATCAAGTGGGTGGCAAAAATGCTTCGTTGGGCGAGATGATCAAACATCTGTCAAAATCCGGTGTGCAAGTGCCAGCGGGTTTTGCGACCACGGCAGATGCGTATCGATTATTTCTTGAGACCAATAAACTGACGCAACGAATTCAAGAAAAACTGAGCCAATTAGATATTAACAATATTGATGAGCTCACCAAAGCCGGAATGGAAATCCGCAGCTGGATTAATCAAGCACCATTGCCGGTGGAATTAGAAACTGCGATTAAAGAATCATATGCCAAATTGCAAGGTGATCATCCGCAAGCAATTTCCGTCGCGGTACGATCATCAGCGACGGCAGAAGATCTGCCCGAAGCCTCGTTCGCTGGCCAACAAGAAACTTTTTTAAATGTGCAAGGCATCGATAATGTATTGCAAGCAGTTAAACAAGTATTTGCCTCGTTATTTAATGATCGCGCTATTTCGTATCGCGTACATCAACATTTTGATCACGACAAGGTGGCATTATCGGCGGGTATTCAACGCATGGTGCGCAGTGATAAAGGTGCGAGTGGAGTGATGTTTACACTCGATACTGAATCGGGTTTTAAAGATGTGGTGTTTATTACGTCTTCTTATGGCTTGGGTGAAACCGTCGTGCAAGGTGCAGTAAATCCCGATGAATTTTATGTTTATAAACCAAATTTGCCATTAGCAAAACCCGCTATTGTACGCCGCAATTTAGGCGGCAAAGCGCTGAAAATGATTTATACCGACAACAAAGATTTTGCTAAAGCTACACAAACAGTTCCAGTTGATGAAAATGATCGCCTGCGTTTTTCGTTAACCGATGAAGATATTATTTTTCTAGCGCAGCAAGCACTTTTAATCGAACAACATTATCAACGCCCGATGGATATCGAATGGGGCAAAGATGGTGTCGATAACCAAATTTATATTTTGCAAGCGCGCCCCGAAACCGTAAAAAGTCATGCCAACCAACAAGCTACGGAACGTTATCAATTAAAAAAGAGCGGCACGATAAAAGCAGAAGGCCGCAGCATTGGGCAACGTATTGGTAGTGGAACAGTGCGTGTATTAGCTGATTTAAAAGACATGGATAAAGTCCAAAAAGGCGATATTTTAGTAGCTGATATGACCGATCCCGATTGGGAACCGATCATGAAACGCGCGGCGGCGATCGTCACCAATCGTGGTGGGCGCACTTGTCATGCGGCGATTATTGCACGTGAATTAGGCATTCCTGCCGTAGTTGGTTGTGGCGATGCAACCACCAAACTAAAAGACGGTGAAGCAGCTACCGTATCGTGCGCTGAAGGTGATATTGGTTATGTATACGAAGGTTTAATTGATTTTGAGGTCGTGCGTACCGATGTTTCTAAATTGCCAAAACTGCCATTTAAAATCATGCTGAATGTTGGCAACCCTGAACGCGCATTTAATTTTAGTTCGTTACCTAATGCCGGAGTAGGTTTAGCGCGGCTGGAATTTATTATTAGTCAAATGATCGGTGTGCACCCACAAGCATTATTGAATTTCAACACACTGCCAGAAGATGTTAAAAAAACCATTCAACAAAAAACGCAATGTTACAATAGCCCGGTTGATTTCTATATTGAAAAACTAGCCGAAGGTATAGCAACTATTGCCGCCGCGTTTAATCCCAAACCGGTGATTGTGCGTTTGTCGGATTTCAAATCGAATGAATATGCAAATTTAATCGGCGGCCATCTTTATGAGCCAGCAGAAGAAAACCCCATGCTTGGTTTTCGTGGGGCATCACGCTATATTTCTAGCACATTTCAAGAATGTTTTATTTTAGAATGCAAAGCCATGCGCAAAGTGCGCGATGAAATGGGTTTTACCAATGTGCAAGTGATGATTCCTTTTGTGCGCACACTGTCTGAAGCACAAAAAGTAATTGATCTATTAGCGGCGCAAGGTTTAAAACGCGGCGTGAATGATCTTAAAATTATTATGATGTGTGAAATTCCTTCTAATGCATTATTGGCCGAAAGCTTCTTAGATTATTTTGATGGTTTTTCCATTGGGTCAAATGACTTAACACAATTAACGTTAGGTTTAGATCGCGATTCCGCTGTCATTGCAGCGTTATTTGATGAACGCGACCCTGCTGTTAAAGCATTATTAAGCCAAGCGATTCAAGCCTGCAAGAAAAAGAAAAAATACATCGGCATCTGTGGCCAAGGCCCATCTGATCACCCTGATTTTGCAAAATGGTTAGTCGAACAAGGCATCGACAGTGTTTCATTAAACCCCGACTCTGTGATCGATACCATGTTGTATTTGGCACCCAAATAATGAACGACAACAACTTATTCCAAAACTGGTTTTTACGTCGCCGGATGCGTTCACCCTATGGCAGTGTTGGCCAATTGCTACATCTTGATTGGCCATTATTGTTTGGTCTTTTGTTATTAGTGGGGGCGGGCCTTTTCATACTTTATAGCGCCAGCAATCAAAGCGAGGATGTGGTCTATCGGCAGGGCATACGTATTCTTATCGCTTTTTTTGTCATGGGTCTCTTGGCGCAGATTCCGCCAGAAAGATACCGCACATGGGCCCCATGGTTGTTTTTTATCGGGTTTATTCTACTATTAGCTGTGCTCGCCATTGGCGTGATTGGTAAAGGCGCACAACGTTGGTTGAATTTATGGATATTTCAATTTCAACCTTCTGAGATTATGAAATTAGCAACGCCGATGATGTTGGCTTGGTATTTACGCGATAAACCGTTACCACCTTCATTTAGTAATTTGCTCGTGCTAGGGTTAATCATCGTCGTACCAGCAGTATTAATCGCAAAACAACCGGATCTAGGCACAGCGATATTAATCGCTATGTCCGGTTGTTGTGTATTATTGCTGGCGGGTATTCGTTGGCGCTGGATAATTAGTGCTATTGCTTTGGCTGCTGCTAGCGCACCTATCGCTTGGCATTTCATGCACGATTATCAACGCCAACGCGTGTTAACTTTTTTAAACCCAGAGCGTGATCCACTCGGCAGCGGTTATCATATTATTCAATCAAAGATCGCTATCGGTGCAGGCGGCTTATTTGGCAAAGGTTGGTTGAATGGTTCACAATCGCATTTACAGTTTTTGCCAGAGCACGCGACTGATTTTATTTTTTCAGTCAGTGGTGAAGAATTTGGTTATTTAGGCGCTATTGTTTTGTTGACGCTCTATTTGGTGATTATTGGGCGCGGTTTATATATCAGCTTCTGCGCACAAGACACTTTTACTCGTTTATTGGCCGGGGGTTTAACGCTGACTTTTTTTGTGTCGGTATTTGTTAATATGGGCATGGTGACGGGCATTTTGCCAGTCGTTGGTGTACCATTGCCTTTAATTAGTTATGGCGGTACATCGTTGATTACATTAATCGCTAGTTTTGGTATCTTAATGTCAATTCAAACGCACCGGAAATGGTTGAGTAGTTAGGGGATCATAAAATGCAGAAAAATTACTTACAAAAAATAATTTGCTTCTTATCTTTTTGCGTACTCCTCGCTGGCTGCGCAACTAATTACAATCGCGATCCACATGTGCAACAATTTATTCAGCAAATGGTGACTGAGCACAATTATAATCAACAACAACTCACCACTTTATTCAGCACATTCAAACCAAACCCAAAAATAATTCAAGCGATGAATACCCCGCATGAAGCGCTGCCGTGGTATCGCTACCGTACTATTTTCTTGACCACTAAACGCGAACAAGACGGCGCACAATTCTGGCAACAACATGCGCAAACATTAGCTTTTGCCCAGCAAAAATACGGTGTGCCTGCGCAAATTATTGTGGCCATCTTAGGTGTTGAAACCAGTTATGGTGCGGGCGAAGGAAAATATAACGCATTTAATACTTTATCAACGTTAGCGTTTGATTACCCGCCGCGCGAAAAATATTTCCAAAGTGAATTAGAGCAATTCTTCTTGCTGACACAAGATGAATCGTTAAATCCAAATTCTGTATTAGGCTCTTATGCCGGTGCATTAGGACAACCACAATTTATGCCCAGCAGCTATCGACATTACGCCGTGTCGTATCGCGGTAACGCAGCACCTGATTTATTTCATAACAGTGACGATGCAATCGTTAGTATTGCTAATTACCTCAAACAATACGGTTGGCAAGCTGGTGGATTGGTGGCTACGCCTGCCCATGTCAGAGGCCAAGCGTATAACATTGTATTAAGTCGTGGTAACCACGCCAAATGGACGGTTGCCCATTTAGCGAATTATGGCATCACGCCCAAAGTTCATTTAGCCGGTCAGCAAGAGGCGATGTTATATGCACTGCAACAACCGACTGCGCCAGAATATTGGTTAGGCTTACATAACTTTCATGTGATTATGGGTTATAATTCCAGTCCATTGTATGCCATGGCGGTGTATCAGTTGAGCGAAGCGATCAAACACGATTATTTAACTAGGCAGAGAAATTGATGCACACAAAAGTCACGCTTAACATATTATTGCTTGTAATTCTATTTCTTCAACTCACCGGCTGCGCCACCACGCATCATTATCATCATCGCTACACCATGGCGAACGACGGTGCGCCGCCGCCCGGTAGCATTGATGTTTCTAACGTACCCGATGCCGTGCCAAAAGTAGAACCGCTCAGCAAATATGGCAACCCACCTTCTTATGATGCACTCGGTCACCGCTATTATGTGATGAAAAGTTGTAAAGGTTATGACGAGCGCGGCATTGCTTCATGGTATGGCATGAAATTTTCACAGTTCCGCACTTCTAGCGGCGAACCTTATAACATGTCTGCAATGACCGCTGCACACAAAACTTTACCGTTGCCAACCTATGTACAAGTCACCAATTTACAAAACGGCAAACAAGCCATTGTAAAAGTAAATGATCGCGGCCCATTTGTTTCTAATCGTATTATCGATTTATCCTATGCTGCTGCAGTACGTTTGGGTGTATATGCTCACGGCACGGCGTTAGTAGAAGTAAAAGCGATTGATCCTACACATCCTGAATCCGTAGTTTCACAAGTTCCGCAAGCCGCTGTTCCTGGACACCCACAATTGTATTTACAAGTCGGTGCATTTAGTGTGCGTAGTAATGCTGATAGATTAGTACCGCAAGTTAAACAATGGACACAATATCCAGTGATTGTGAAAGAAGTACAAATCAACGGTAGAACCATTTGCCGCGTGCAAATCGGCCCATTACCCAATGTTGATATTTCTGATGATCTTTACGATCATCTTGAAAAAGCGGGTTTAGGCAAACCGCATACGGTGGTTGAATAAAGGAGTTAGCTTTCTATTTGTTATATAGTTTATTAATGGATTATCGATAAATGCGTGCAAAGAATGTAACAAGTAGAAGCTTGGTTCCTTTTTTATTTTCAATGTTAGTTTCAGCGAATGCCTGTGCTAGCCCGCCTTTTTTAACGGATGATCCTGTGCCAACCGATTACGGCCATTGGGAAGTGTATTTGTTTTCCAGTATCGATAAAAACAATGTTACCGATGAAGAACCCGATTTGACTGCCCCTGCAGTAGAACTCGATTATGGCGCACTACCTAATTTACAATTACATTTACTGGTACCTTATGTATGGTCGTTACCTTCGGCAGCACCTGCTGCAAATGGAATAGGAGACATCGAAACGGGTGCCGGATATCGATTTATTCAAGAAACAAGTGATGTTCCTCAGGTAGGAATTTTTCCGGTGGTCGAATTGCCCACCGGAGATGCCAATCAGAATTTAGGCAATGGCAAAGTATGGATGAAGCTGCCTATTTGGGCGCAAAAAAGTTGGGGATCCTGGACAACCGATGCGGGTGGTGGTTACGTGATTAATCATGCACAAAATATGCGTAATTATCCTTATGCCGGCTGGTTGTTACAAAAAGATATAACCGAAAAACTGACCTTAGGCGCAGAAGTATTTACCCAAGGCGCTGCTAGCACGAACAGCCGTTCTTCTACGCTGCTCAATGCCGGCGGTTCTTATAATTTTACCAAACATTTCAGCGTGTTATTTTCTGCCGGTCACTCAGTGATTGGTGAAGAGCATCTGGTAGGTTATTTGGGTTTGTATTGGGCGTGAGCTTGGCCTAAATCAATGTAAACCCTCCAAAAGTAGACAACACTCCGATTTTGGCGTACATTTTCGGAGTACACTCGGAGAAATACTATGCTTCCACGCCTACTCAAGCTTCCTGATGACCAAAGTTTTTTCCTCTTTGGGGCCCGCAGCACGGGTAAAAGCACGCTTATCGAACAGCAGTTTTTACCAGAATCAAGTCTTTGGATAAATCTATTAATGCCCGCAGAAGAGGAGCGTTTTGCACGTAATCCAGATGAACTAAAGGCTTTAGTGTTGGCATTGCCAGCGGCAAAAAAACATGTAGTCATTGACGAAGTGCAAAAGATACCCAAGCTGTTAGATGTCGTCCACGACTTGATTGAACATACCGATAAATATTTCATCATGACGGGTTCCAGCGCACGTAAATTAAAACGCGGTGGTGCAAATTTATTAGCTGGGCGCGCTTTTGTTTATCATTTTTTTCCATTTTCATTTTTAGAATTAGGTGCAGCATTTAATTTAGATCGTGCTCTGCGTTTTGGTTCATTACCAAAAATTGAATTTTTTCATAATGATGAAGAACGAATGCGTTTTTTACAGGCATATACTCAAACCTATCTTAAGGAAGAAATATGGAGTGAGCAATTTATTAAAAAGTTAGATCCATTTCGCCGTTTCTTAGAGGTTTCTGCACAATGCAATGGCAAAATTGTAAATTTTTCGAATGTAGCTCGTGATGTTGGTGTAGACGATAAAACCATTAAAGAATATTTTGCAATTTTAGAAGACACGCTTATTGGTTTCTTCTTAGAGCCATTTCATCATTCATTTAGAAAACGATTAAGTCAAAAGCCAAAATTTTATTATTTTGATACCGGTGTAACGCGCGCGTTAGCTCGTTTATTGTCTTTACCATTAATGTCTGGAACCAGTGCATATGGTGAAGTATTTGAACATTTTATTATTTTAGAATGCATGAAACTGGCCAGCTATTATTACCCAGAATTTCGTTTTTCTTATTTACAAACAAAAGAAGATAAAGAAATTGATTTAGTGGTAGAGCGCCCTGGTTTGCCATTATTACTCATTGAAATTAAAAGCGCGGAAAATGTCACGCAAAATAGTTTGCGCACATTCTTGCAATTAACAGAAGAATTAAAACCATGCGAAGCTGTTTGTTTTTCCAACGATCAGCACCCTAAACGCTTTGATCATGTAACAGTAATACCGTGGTGTGACGGGATAAAGAAATTTTTTGTGCCTGCCGTGTACTAACTATGCTTAGGGGGAGAAGGAGGCTTACTAGGAGGCAGCGTTACTTCTTTTTGTTGAGGGGGGTGTCGTAGGCTGCCTATTCTTGCTATTGGGATCAAACCTATAAAGCTCCTTCCCTGCAGAGGATTTCTCCTCTAGTGTCTGAGAGCTTGCATCTACTGTTTTTCCAGATTGTTCTATGCCAAATTTTTTTTTCATATCCTCGATCTCTGAAGGGGAATCCAGTTTATCTTTGGTATAATCTGCATATTGATCAAATACCCATGTATTATTATCATCTATTTTTAAGGTATATTGTCCTTTTTCTATTACAACTTCAAAGCGGATTGCTTTTGCTATTTCTGTTTTTTTCAGCGCTGAAAAAAAATCATATTGTCTCTGGGTAAGAACGGCCTGCCATTTCCACTCGGGATCCTTTGTGGGTTGTTTAGATCGTGCTTTTGGAACTACTTGAGTAGAATCTTGAGTAATTTCTTCCCATGGCAATGCAGGTGATGCCGGTTTATTTAATGCTGCAAGAAAAACTTGGAATTCTGGCGCATCAGGTAATTTAGGTTGTAATAGTTTGATTTGGCCATTTTCAAGTTTTATTTCGCCATATTGTAAAAGCCTATCTGCTTCTTTATACAAAGCTTCGATATGTTCTATAAGAGCTTCCGTAGCAGCATCTTCATTGCTAAGAATAGCCGTAATATTTTTAATCTCGGTTGCTCTCTCAAAAAAAAGGCAGACCATTAAAGCATCTCTTGCTTCACGGCAAGGTACATTGTAGCTTTTGATAATATCAAAGTTTTTCGGTCTTGTTCCTATAGGTTGGGTGTCTTGGTTAAAATACATACTTAATGCTTGCATTAATTGTGATTCCCACGGATCTTTTGTAGTCCGAAAATTAGTAATCATATATTCGTTGCTATTTAACGTTGCCAAAAATGCATTTGAGCTAGCCATTGTTTCTAATTCAGCCTCAGGTATTTTCTTAGAATGAGCAGTTCCAGTTTGACCATAATAATCTCGTTTAAATATATCTAAAGATTTTTCATATTTGAAATGTTGAAATTTAAGAGGTGCTTGTTTTTCTTCACCTCCTTTTTTTTGATCATCCGCTTTGGGTGTTAATTCATAAGGTAAATAATCAATAAACTTTTGTGTGTCATACCTTTCTACGAGGTTATGGGCTTTATTCTCTAAGGCTGTCAAATTTTGGATTTCTCCATGATTATTGAGTTTTCCCTCTTTAAAAATCAAATAAGCAGCGAGGGCTTTCTCCGGAGTGTCGTATTCAATGTATTCTTCTTTACCATCATTATCACTCTGCATCTTCTTACCACGAGTAACCCAATCAGATAAAAGCCTACAAAAACATATCAACAGGTGATATAATATGTTACATGAAGATAAAACAATTGAAAATTTGCTTGAACTGGATGGGGAAAAACTCGTTGTAGATGAACATTTTTCTAGAAGATTTTTGGAGTAGAGTAGATAAAATAATCGAATTTTTAAAGAGGTCAGAAAAATGAGCAATAAATCTAAAACAGTTAGAGTTGGAATTATGCCTTTAGAACAATATAAAAAAAGGACAATCGCCATTGCCAAAGGTGAATATAAACCTAAGAAAAATGAGCCTAAAATTTGGTTTGTCTCAATAAAATCATTGGCAAATATATTATCTGAAGAAAATCAACAATTACTGAAGTTAATCACAGATGCTCACCCGCAATCCATAAAAGAACTCGAGGTAATGACGGGTCGCAAAGCTAATAATTTGTTAAGAACGCTGCGCACCATGGAAAATTACGGTTTTGTAAAATTAACGGAAGGTAAACAAAGCAAAGGAAGAGCGCCTTTAATTCCAACGGTAATTTATAGCGCGGCTAAGATAGAGATTAATTTTTATAATTGAGCGAATTCTATTTAGCCGATGCCATCTAAATGAAACAACGCCAGAGGCAATGGCTCGGTTTTAATTCCTTCGGTGGATCCGCTCTGTGATAATTTCGTTAAGATTTTACCATTAGGATATTTCCTAATTTGTTTTAAATCTTGCGGGCGTAATTGGTTCGGCCATTTTATTTCAATGGGATAAAAGCGATTTTTATCAACGTAGGCAATATCTACTTCACCTTCAGCCTTGATGTAATAAGTGGGATAGAAGCGTCGATAAAGAGTTGTCGCGCATGCTTCAACTAACTTTGAGCACAATTCTGAATCTGCTAGGGCTTTTTTAATCTGATTCTCATAGGGGTTTTTGACGGGATTTATCCAAGCGCGGATCGCATGAAAAATAAACGGATCAGTAAACATCAGCTTGCGCGCTTTTTTAGGCGCAGCAGTGAGTTTGTTTTCCAGCAATGCTGCTTGCACGAACACCGCATCCATCGATTCCAGCAAGGCAATATAATCTGCTACGGTTTTAGGGTGGTCGATAGATAAATCACTAGCCAGCGCATTCCAAGTAATTTGACTATTGTAACGTTTAATAATTGCGCCGAGAATTTCACGTAAATAATGTTCTTGCTTGCCACGTTTTAAAACATCACCACGTATCCAATCAGAATAAGTAGTTAAAGTGGATTCTAAAATATGCCCATGCAGTGCAATATCGTTTATTGCCGTTAGATAACCACCGTGGAGTAAATATTGATTAAATTCTTGAAATAAAATTTCAATATCTTGCGCTGTGGGTTGATTCAAAGCAGCTGCAAATTTTTCACCGCGTATTAATTTGACGGCTTCATGAAATGAAAGCGGATATAAATGAAAGTTTACCTGGGCTGCTTTACCACGGCGACCAGGAAAACGCATGCGTGCTTCTTGCATTAAAACCAAATCGGAACCCGTTAAAATCAGAATAGTATTTTCTAACCAACCGGCATCGGCGGCATATTTAATGGCTTTATCCCAATCGCGAATATAAGTCACTTCATCTAACAATACGTAATGAAGGTGATTAGCTGGCATTGATGCCAACTGCGTTTGTAAAAGATGCAATAACGTGTGTTGGTCGTCGATGATTTCTCCCGACAAAAACACGATATTTTCTGGTGGCGATTTTTGTGCTAACAGCTGCGCCATCCATTGTTTGAGTAACGTTGTTTTTCCAATCTGGCGTCCTCCGCCCAGGGTGTAAATACCCGGTGTCTTGGTGGGTAACTGTTGCAGCAGGTCGGGCTCGTAGATATAGCGCTGTTTCTTGAGTTGACGCAATTGCGGGTCAAGTTCTGCAAAGCGTGCGGCAGACTCAATATGGGTGTTATGGGCTGAAAAGCGTGGATCGATGATGGTCATAAGGCTATTTTACCGCATTTCATGAATTTGATCAATGGCCACTGACTAAATTTAGTCAGTGGCCATTGATCAAAATTAGGGAGCACGTATAGCGTTGTATTCAGCCCTAACCCATCTTATCCTTACTTTTTAAATAATTTTTGTCTAAAATACAGGGTAAACGGCAGCGATTTACCCGCTAATATCTTAAGATTCACCTGCATAAAAAGGATTTTGTGCTATACTCCCTATTAACATAGGTAAGATTAATGAGGGGAGGTTTTATGACCATTGAGATAAAGTTAAAAAGGCTACACAACGGCCAATATCGTGTTAGTTATGACATCGCAAAAAAAGAGATCAAAGACGAAGATGGGCCTAAATTCAAGGTGTTAGACGGGTGGGTAAAAAAGAAAGATAAGAACAAGAAGGAGCATATTGATGCAACAACAAAAGAATATTATTATGATTTCGAAACGCTAGATGACGCCATGGTTGCTTATTTGATTCTTCACGAAGGAAGAATTGATGAGCGAGGAAAAATTGAGAATTTAGGAGCTTTTACTAAAAAAGCAACTATGCTTGAAGCTAGATATAATAATTATCATACTTATCATGGTACGTTACATGAGGATCTCATTGCAGCCTTAAAGGCACCCACATCACCTGCATTATCGTGGGAACGAGGTTCCACAGGTCAACACCCAAAACACTCTAAACAATCTGGAAAAGATTCTGGTGAGCAATGGCAGGCCATGATTAATAAGAGACAATTTGCTGTTTTTACATTACTGCAAGAGTGGATGATAGGAGGTTTTAACCTTTCAATAGATGATAATCATCTTGTTTTAATAATTAAGCCTGTGGACATCGAAAAAATAAATGGATTATCAGAAGTAAAAAAAGCAAAACAAAACGTAATAGCAGAAGAAAAAGCAGTAAAAGAAGCAGAAAGAATATATGGACCAAAAGGAGCAGATACACAAAAAGCAAGAGATAATTTAAAAATAGCACTAAATAATTTAAACGCAAAAATATTAGAAGAAATGCCAAAGGCAACAGAAGCACTAAAAGTAACGCTTGATCAATACGCAGATTTTACCGAAGAGGAGGCAAGTAAAAAATTTAGTGAGGCAGCTAAAAAAATTAATGATTCTACCGTAAGCGTGGTAGATGAAAAATTTAATCAAGGCAAACCAGAAAAGACCATCGCCTCTTCAGCAGAAACGCCTTTTGCATTCAACCCTAACAAACAAGGTAATGTAACATCAGCAGATGCAGCCGCTAAACCAAAACAACCATCTGAACAACCACCTGCCGCAGGCCAGGTGCCTACATCCCTAAAAAAAACTGCTCCGTAGTAAATAAGGTGCCAGGTCTGGAATAAGGAATAACGGCTTCTCACATTCCTAAGTCACTATAGTTAACGGCCAAAACCATTGTAAAATGCCCGCATTAGCTAATCTGAGCAAATGAAGAAACAGTTAAGCCGGGGTATTAATCTTTTTATATGGAATAATAACATCAGTAAGCATAGAAAAATGGCGGATGTTGAGTGTTACCAGGTAAGTGAAGAGAATTAGCACTCCCCCCAAAAGAGTGCTAAAATAGTATTAGGTAAATTACTAATGAGGTAATATTCAACATGACCCAAAGTCTACAAACTTTCGACATGATGGTTCCGTTGCAAAGCCTTGAAGTCTACATTGCACGTGTCAACCAAATACCGGTTTTAACAGCGTCAGAAGAGCATGAACTGGCGACCCGTTATTACGACCAGCAAGACCTGGAAGCAGCTAGGCAGTTGGTCATGTCGCACCTGCGTTTTGTGGTGCGCATTGCGCGTGGCTATAAGGGTTATGGCTTAGCTTTAGGTGATCTCATTCAAGAAGGCAATATTGGTTTGATGAAAGCGGTCAAGCGTTTTAACCCGCAAATTGGTGTGCGTTTAGTGTCTTTTGCGGTGCATTGGATCAAAGCCGAAATCCAAGAATTTGTTTTGCGCAACTGGCGTATCGTTAAAGTGGCAACCACTAAAGCGCAACGTAAATTATTTTTTAATCTACGCAAAGCCAGAAAACAACTCAGTTGGTTTAGCCAAGAAGAAGTCGAAGCAGTCGCAGAAGATTTAGGTGTAACGCCGGAGAATGTGCGTGAAATGGAAGCACGTTTATCTTCGCACGACATGAGTTTTGATGCGCCGTTAGAAGATGATGAAAGCGGCCACAAAGATCACGCACCGGTTTTATATTTAGAAGATCATCGTTATGACCCATCACGTCAGTTAGAAAAATCAGATTATACCGAACAAAGCCAAGATAAATTAGCACAAGCGTTGGTTAAATTAGATGTTCGTAGTCAACAAATTATTCAAGAACGTTGGTTGAATGAACCTAAAGCGACTTTGCAAGATTTGGCGCAACGTTATAATGTATCCGCTGAGCGTGTGCGTCAGTTAGAGCAAAACGCTATGAAAAAATTACGCGGCGCAATGGAAGGGTTGGAAGCGTAAAATGAAACTTCTAAAAAAACTATTCGCAAAACTAAAATCAAAACAATTCGTCAGCGAAATCGATAAATTTTGCGAAGAATTTGATCAAACTCACCCTAAGAAATCGGCAGCACAGCAATTTGAAATCGACAAATACGCGCGTATTCATTATTTGCGTGATCATGAAGTGGCGCCCGACAAGAAAAAAATTTGGGAAGGGTTTTAAAGAATTTATTTAAATACATTCACCAACAAATAATAAAACAAGATCGCTAATACAGAAGCCGCAGGAATAGTAATCAACCACGACAATAGAATATTGCGCACCACATACAGATTCAACGCACCGATACCGCGTGCTAAACCAACCCCCAATACGCCACCGACGAGAGTTTGTGTTGCCGATACCGGAATGCCAATACTAGTAGAAACAATGACCGTTGCAGCAGCGGAAAGTGTAGCAGCAAACGCACGGCTAGGTGTCAACGTCGTTATGCCGCGACCCACCGTTTCAATTACTTTACGACCGTACATAAATAAGCCTGTCAGCACACCACAGATACCTAACAAAATAATTTCAAACGGTAAATGACCACCATGAATAATATGATCATTGCTCTGCGCAATATTAATAATCGCCGCGATAGGGCCAACGGCGACCGCGACGTCATTTGAGCCGTGCGCAAAAACCATCGCGCAAGCGGTAAATGCCATCAGCAAACTAAATAATCGTTCCACCGCTGCAAAGCGATCATGGCCGGTCGCATCCGGCTCTAATGAAATACGGCGGCTTAACCATAAGCCAATACCGGTAATAAAAAAACTGGTGGCAATCACCACCAAACAACTTTCCCAAAACGTGAGTGCGGCAAATTCAAAATGTTTAATGGCTTTTAACACCGTCATAAATGCTAAAACAATTCCCACCAGAAAAAAATAGAGCGGTAAATAACGTTGCGCATTTTCTAGCGGATTAACGGTCATTAAAATTGTACGTTGCACACTGCGAAACAATAAATAAGCGGCAACGCCCGCCAGAAAAGGTGAGATGAGCCAACTGATAGCAATCGCGCGCACATGTGGCCAAACAATGGCGTGCATTCCAAGTACCACAGCACCAAACCCGACTAAACTACCGACGATAGCATTGGTGATCGATACCGGTAAACCAAAATAACTGGCAAGCAACATCCAACTGGATCCTGCTAATAAGACTGCCATCATGCCATAAGCTAAAATGTTAGGGGTGTTAGCTAACACGTCGGTGTGTAAAATGCCATTGCTGATGGTATTGCTGACGCCGCTACTGCCTAACAGCGCACCGGCAAATTCAAAGACAATAGCAATTAACATCGCTTGGCGCACGGTGACGGCTTTTGATCCCAGTGTGGTGCTAAGAATATTAGCGAGATCGTTCGCGCCCACGCCCCAGGTCATGATAAACCCTACGCAGCAAGCACCTATTACGAATAGAACGCTATGATCCATGAATATCCTTTAACGACTACTGCGCGAGCAGCAGATATAATTGTCCACCTACCGCATGTGCTTGATCAGCCAGATCACCTGTCCACTCGATAATTTTGTAAAGAAACATTACATCAACTGGTGGCAAGTTTTTTTCTAAGGTAAATAAAATGCGGCGAATTTCCACTTGCATTTTATCGGTTTCATGTTCGATGTTATCAAGATCGGCAATCATATCTTCGACAATTTTTACTTCGTTGCCGCGAAACCCTGTTTCTAATAATTCATCAAGTTCATCAATTGCTTGTTCGGCTTGTTTGGTGGCTTCAATACAACGTTGTAACAATGCTGAATAGGGCGCAGCAATTTCAGGTGGAAAACACATATGGCGACCAAAAATTAATCCTGCAATATCTTTCGCAATATTAGCGAGTTGATCTTGCATGGTGAGCATTTCAAGCAAATCGCCGCGTGGAACGGGCAAAAATAAATTTTTAGGTAATTGTAAGCGCAAGTTCTTTTTTAATTCATCGGCTTCGCGTTCTAATGCAGCGATCTGTTGTTGCAGTTGTTGCGCTTCTTCCCACTTACCACTTAATACGGCTTGTGAAAATGGCAATAGAAGTGCGACGCAGGCATAAGCTTTTTCCATATGCGCTTGCAGCGGGCGAATCGGCGATTGGCCAAACATTTGTAAGATGGGGGTAAGAGGAGCCATACGATAATCTCATGCCAAATTTAGGTGTCGGTAGTATAGCGGATAACTTAAAATGAATACTAGCCTAGCGGGGATGAAATATTTATAATGGCCGCCAATACTACCTTTAACTGGAGGATGCTAACCGATGAAAAAAATATTGCTGCTGTTGTTGAGCTTTTTTCTAGTGCCTTTTGCTTACGCAGATAACTATCCCGATTCATACGAATCAGGTTATATAGGGATATTTGGCGGGGCGTTGGGTACAGACGCTGGTTTTCGATCACAAACGACCAGCGCTGGGGGTAACTCTATTACGCCGGTCAGTGCAAGTTTTCCAAAAAAGAATACGATTAGCGGTGGCATAGATCTCGGTTTTGGCGCTACCATGGGTGTGTGGTATCTGGGCGTTGATCTTAGCACGCAACCTATCCCCGTGAATTTAACGCTTAACCGTATTGTTCCTAGCACGGGTGCTTCTATTACCGATAAAACTACGATTACTGATTATGGTAATTTAGATCTTTTGCCAGGCGTTTATCTAGGCCATAGCGTTTTGATTTATTTACGTTTAGGGGGTGGTTTGGGGCAAGTTTCGTTAAAGCAAACTAATAATGCAGTTGGCATAACCGCATTTAATGATTCAAATACCGATGGATTAGGGCGCGCCGGGGTGGGTTTTGATGTGGCAATCACCAACGCGCTGAGTGTGGGTGCTGATTATGTTTATTCACAGTATGGTTCTTCCACCACCAGTGGTGTTAGCCCAGTCGATGGTTTGCAAACGAGTTTAACCGTGACCAAACCTAAACAAAATTTCGTGGGATTACACTTGCATTATAACTTTGGCGGCCCTAATAATCAGTCGGCATAATGACATTGAATAATGCTATAATGATTAGAAGAAACTAAATAGAAGAGAAACCATGAGCGATCCAGCCGATAAACCTGACAAAACCAAGAAAATCATCATCGAAGGCGTCACCGAAGGCGGCGAGCAGTTCCGCCCCGGTGATTGGGCTGAGCGCATGAGCGGTAGCTTATGCACTTTTCGCAGCCATCGGGTCGTTTATTCCCCCCTCCTACAACCCACGGTCAAAGGCGGCAATAAATGTGTGGTTTTAGACCCCGCGCTCAAAGAAACTAACCCTTCCTTGTATGAATCCATCATGGAATTCGTCCGCGCTAATAAGCTAAAAGTGGGTGAAGAAGACGAGCCGAAGGATGAGAAGAAGTAGTTAGATGCTAGCCTGTAAATTATGACCTATAAATTATAGGCCATAATTTATGTACTGGACTCTTTTTATCAATTATTTATCTTAATCTTGTCCTTGAAGTTCAACAAGGTTTTTTTCAGTTAAGCCAGTTACTTTTGTAATTAAATCCAGGTCTAATCCTTCTTTCAATAAACGCAGCGCCACTTCTTGTCTGCCTTCTTGTAGGCCTTGTTCCAACCCTTGTTCCAACCCTTGTTCTAATCCTTTCTCTATACCTCTCTGCTCAAATTTTTTTGCCAGCGTCATTCCCTGCTCCAGCCCCTTCTCTATGCCCTTTTGTTCAAATAATTGTGCTAATGTCATTGTTTCGCTCCTTAATTCATCAGATAAATATTGTTCTGCTTTTTCAATAAACACCGTTTCATTGTTGGCTTCTACCCCATCTACCACATATTTTAACAGAATTTTAATAAAATTCGAGCCTTCCTGAATTTCAATGATATTCAGCCACGGAAATAGCTTAGCTAAAAATCTCTCAAAATCTTGCGTGCGACGGTATTTAAGTACAAATTCAACTAAACCACTCCATTGGTGCTTTTGTAACTCGTTATCATCAATGCGTTGAACATCAATTAGCTGATAAGGCTGTAATAATAGTTGCGTGGCCAGTTCCTTATGCTCACCGAATAAATCAAAAACTTCACGCGGGGCATTCCAGATCTTCTCACCGGTATACACCACCATTGGGTAAATTAATGGCAACGGGCTTTTTGGATGCTGCCGCAGGTGTGCTTCCATAATGCGGATCATATAAACCAGCAGGCGGAATGCAATAGTGGCATCAATCTCACTTTGATGCTCACATAAAAGATAGAAATAAGCCAAAGATCCTCCTATTTTTACCGTATAAACCACATCTGCTTCTGTGGCTTTATAGGCCTCATCGATAAAGGTTTCTTTTTGTAGCTTTAAAGTGCTGAGGTCGGCTTTTTGCAAAAGCTCAGCGGGCAGATGTTCTTCAAAAAAATCCCTGGCTACCCGGATATCTGACATGGTTTGCCGGAAAAGTTTATCGTGCGGTTGATGGATAAATTGAGCCATTTAATTACTTTATGAATTAATATAATATTATTTAATAGATTATTATATAATTCTTCCCTTGTAAAGCCTTAACAAATTCTCAGAAGATTTTATGGATATCCGTAATCAACCGGAACAACAAACCAGAGAAGATATTTTCTAATGAAATACATGCTGGATAAATTGCTGCACATGCGCAAAGTCTTAACTCAATTTTAGTAACAAATAATAAAAAAGAATTTACCCGTGTGCCTAAATTGAAAGTAGAAGATTGGGTGCATAGTCATTAAAATACTATCGCTATTTAATCTACTGCTCCCCAATTTAAGAAAACCTTAAGGTTTGTTTGGTATAATTAACGATAATACCGTTATAGGGGTCATTTTATGATGCCAGATTCACAAGACTCAACACCGGGTACAGAAAACACCCCGGGTGATTCAAACCCGTCTACCGCATCAGCGAGCAGCAAAGCTTTGATGGCTAGTGCCGTACCTTCCCAGGCTTCAACTACTACAGGTTCATCAACAGTCGCTGCAGCAGACGATTCATCCGAGGATGAACAAGCAGAGCAAAAATTAACTACTAAAAAAAAGAAAAAGAAGAAAAAGAAGAAGAAACTAAAAGGTGAATCTGGTTTATTTGCCGAGGAAGAAAAAGAATGGGAAGCAATGGTAGCTACTGCTACAGATGATCAAAAATTGAATTTTTTGTTTGCGGCGTTGAAAGAAAATGAAACCCAAGCGGTTTTGTTGATATTAAAAAGCATTAATAAAGATTGCTTACAATACGATAAATTACTAAAGTTATTGCTTAAGATAAAAAGTGATGCTGAAGTTATTATTCAAACGTTATGTGATAAATTTGATTTGGATAAATTATCTCAAATGGAGTCTTTGCGTATTGCTGATAAATATGGAGATACGGGAGAAGTCGCGCAAGATCGAATTAGATTAGCAGCTAATCAAGAAATTATAGCGAAGATTTATAAAAAGAGACAATTAATCTTTCAACAACAACAATTAAAAGAAGCGATCCAAAAGGGTGAGGCATCCACAGTTGCAAAGCTGTTAACAGAAAAAGGAATTACAAATTTTACAGTGAATAACACTCCCTTAATTTACTGGGCGATGGGGTTGCAATGTAATGCTAAAATTCTTGATTTATTAGTTTCTCATGCCAAACTTGGTCGTAAGGGTCAAAATGCCGGTGATTTTACCAGAAAGCAGCAGGAGAATTTATTGATTTATGCTTTAGCGGTCGGAGCAGATTTAACAGCTAATAAGGTGCTCGATGTGATAGATGTTAAGTCCATTGACAAAGCATTGGCTAGCATAATAGGTAATACTAAAAATAAAAAAATAATTGATAGAATGGTTGAAAAAAGTAGCCTGCAAAATCTTTTACACATCACATATCTTTATAAAATTTCCTTGACTACATCGAATGGTGTTGAGGACGATGCTAAATTTACAGAACAAATATTAAACGATATTTGTGTTACTAATATAGAGAATAATAAAAAATATCTTTTACGCGTATTGGAGAATAAACTGCAACAATATCTACAGCAAGATCCATCGCCCTCTATCGAGGATTTAGACATATATCTACACCATCAGCCAACCACAAATGTTCAAATACTTCTATTGCAGCAGCGATTAGTGGATGCTATCAATAAATATTCTAAGCAAGCAAAACCTTATTTACAGAGAGTATTGCAACATAATATAACAATCGGAAATTTTGCATTAGTTAGATATTTATTAGAATTAGGTGTTGATCCCAGATTACCTAATTTAGCTGCGACAGCTATTATGGTTAATAAAGGAAACGAAGAGAGTTTATTTAAGGTGGATTTTTACTGTTTGTGTATGGCTGCGTTACTGGGGCATATCGAAAATGTAAAATTGCTGTTAAATCATGGTGTTCCGATAGATATAATTGCAACACCAATTCCAGCTGATGTTGATAACAATTCTGTTATACGAGTTGGATTGACTATTCTTGGTGTGGGTGCTGATTCTAAGTTATCTAATGAAGAACAAGAATCTCTTTTCAGGGATTATGAAGCCGCACAACCCGTGCCGTCAGCGCCTAATTTTTTAACAGTGCACTTTGAATCTGGATCAGCGCCCCTTCTTTTAGCTGCTAAGTCCGGACATGCATTAGTTGTAAAATATTTACTTGATGAAAAAGCCAGTGTTAATGTGGTTGATAGACACGGATTTACGCCGTTGATGTATGCAATAAAAGCAAAGCATTATGATGTAGTTAATATCTTAATTGCTTATCATGCAGATGTTGAAGTGGCTAATTATAAAGGAGAAACTGCTCTTTCGTTGGCAAGAAGAGATTCTGATCTTCTTGAAATAATAATAGAAGCAAAAGAGAAACAAAAATTACGGGAACAGCAAAGCATAGAAAAAGCGCTTACAGATCTCGGGACAACCGAAATTAAAATAGAAGATATTCAAACAGAAGTAGAGCAAAAAGAAGACGATGATGCTAAGTCGGAAGAAAAACAAACTATGCCATCGTCGGCACCGGCAACAAGTCAGGCTGTGCTAGTACAAATTGTAACAACCAGAGATGCTTTACATCCTCTTAATCAAGTGGAAGCCAGCGTTGTCTCTGCAAGTGCAGCGGCAAGAAGAAATTCTGATGCTGCTGTTAAAAAGCGGGATTTAATCGAGGGCTGGCTGAGAACATTGAATCATTTGCTAACCAAGCAATTTGACGAAAAGAATATCGCAAATATTGTGCTCATGCGCAATGCATTGTTGGGTGGTGTTGCTGCTCTAATGCGCGCTATTTGTGGAAATCCACCCGAGTATCCATTTTGCCCCAATAAATTTGCCCAAAAGATAAGTAATGTATTGTTAAAACCGCATGGTTCATGGCTTTCCCATAATAACAGTCCTGCTGAGAACCTGGTAATTTTTAATAATACAAAAGAGATGGTGCAGAAAATAGTTGAATATTTTCAAGCCTGTTTACAGCAAGCCATTCCTGGTAGACAAAATATAAATACTATTTTGCAAAAAATTAACTCGCCGCATTTAACAGATCTATTTTTAAAATATTATAGAATCAATCGAGTCACTACGCCTGATTGTTACATACAATTTAGTTTGATAAGAAGTGAATTAAGATATTATGATCAGGTAGATGATGTATTTTGGGAAGAAAAAAATGAGGCTGTTTATAATATCGCCATGGCATATACATCCACCCGTAAATCAAAATATGTCCCGAAAGATATGATAGCTGGTATCCAGGGAGAAGAAGATTACGCCGCGCTACTAGGGTTACGCGATTTTAAATCTTACGAAATGGACATTAGGCATCCTGATTCCATGCCGACAGCATTTAAATTGCCTGTTTCTCCGGTTCCTGCTCCATAGATAGAAAGAGGTCAAATCTACGATCTACGTTTTCCCCTGCTCACGGCCCCCGTTTTTCTAAGAGGGCACAAACAATCAATTCTGCAAAATATTCTTATAATCCAGCGCAATGCGATCAAGGCTGAGTTTATTCAAGAACAATGAATAAGACATCCACGCGCTTAATGCAGCAAGATCAGAAAATTGTGGAGGTACATATTTGGGTGCTAATACTAAACCTTCTTCGACGAGGTCAGCCAAGATGTGTTGATCTTCTAAAGTGGTTTTGCCGGTAAACAATAATGGAATGCGTGTGCCTAAACCGCGTTGAATCGCTAAGCGAATATAATTATAAATTAACACAAAGCCTTTGCTGTAAACTAAGTCTTTGGTGAACGGGCCGCCATCGGGTGTGCTACCGCGAAACACGCGGCTCGCCATGCTATAACTGTCTTCTTCATTGATATCATGTTCGCGATAAAAATTAAAAATATCAATAAAGTTTGCGCCTTGTTCTGCCATATAAATTGCCGAGATACGATCGGTCAAGCGGCGTACACGGCCCGGGTAAGAAGTAAAAGTAAAAATTTCCATAATAATCGCCAGCCCTTCTTGCGTGATGGTAGAAGAGGGTGGCCCTTTGCTTAAAAAAGTGCAAATCGGTTGGTTCAAACCATTCAGTGTAGTGCCCATGTGTACCCAACCTTCGTGCACTTCTATCACTCGTAAATCACGATCACTAAAACGCGCGTCTTTGCGAATTTTGATCCATTCTGCACCGGCGGCGGCATCGGCGATAATTCCATCGCTAATTTTAACGCGTACTTGTTTTTCAGATCCACCAAAATAATTTGCCAAGCGCTCACCTAAAATTTCCACCGCTTGCTCGCCCGAGTAATTTTTTACATCTGCTTCAGTTTCTGCATGATTTTTTATTTGCGCGAGTGTATCGGAAATGACAATTGCTAAATCTTTTAAACGCGGTGCACCGGCATAAAAAGCATCATCAGCGCTGCCATAAAGTTCTTGGGATATTTTTGAAAATTCGGGTGTGCCACGCGCTTCTAACATGCGCACTAATTCGCGATATTCGCGACACATGCGTTGCAGAATGCTGCCGATGGCGCTGAATTGACCTAGTTGTCGGCGCACATCGCGTTCGATGCCATACAGTTCTTCTTTTTTTGCTTCGACATCAAAGTTCAGTGGTAACTTACGATAATAAGCGGCATCAATGATCGGCAATTTTTTGAATTTGTTTTTAAAAAATTCGTCTTTAGTTTCTGCGCCCCATTTAATCGCATCCAACACCCGCACTGGGCGTTGCGCTTGCACCAAACGCTCTGATAACTCGCGAATGGTTTGTTGGTAGTTGTTCAGGGGCTTTGGTTTGGTCATTTTTTGTTTTTCCCTAGTGTTTAATCTTTATTATAGCTAATTTTCAGGTTGCCTGCTGCTTTTTGTAATCGATCGCGGATTGCCAACCAAGTCTCATCTTCAGGCACATCTTCAACTAAAATTAATTCTACGTTCATTAAATCAATTTCGTGCAAGCGTGAATATAACTCATGAGCATAAGGAATGGCATCAATTGGCATGTTGATCCAACGCAAATGTTTATCAGTCATCACAACCGAATACCGCGCAAGTACTGCAACGGTCAAACCTTGCGCTAATTTTTGTTTTAATGTTGGTTCTAATAAAGCACTATCAATCAATTGCAAAGCAGTTTGTGGTGAGTAATGTTTGAGCAACATACCTGAAGCACGCACGGTGCTCTTATCGACACTCGCAACTCTATTCCCCAATACAGCATTGATTTGACTAGCGGTAATCGCACCCGGGCGCAAAATAACCGCAGCTCCTCCACTAACATCAACAATAGTCGATTCGATGCCAATGGGGCAGTCGTCGCCATCCAGAATAAGATCAACGGCAGCGCCTAAGTCTTGGCGCACATGGCTGGCCAACGTCGGGCTGATATGGCCAAAACGATTGGCCGAGGGCGCGGCAATGCCGCCCGCAAAAGCTTGCAACAAGGCTTGGGCGATAGGGTGATTGGGAACGCGTAACCCAATGCTATCTTGGCCGCCGGTTATAATAGTTGGCACGTGGTGGGCTTTGGGAAGAATAAGGGTCAACGGCCCTGGCCAAAAATGCTCGGCCAGTTGCCAGGCCAGGGGCGAGATATCTCGCGCCCACTCCTTTAATTGATCACGGTGCGCCAAATGCACAATCACCGGATGGTCGGCCGGGCGGCCTTTTGCCGCAAAGATTTTTGCCACAGCGGTGGGGTTGCTGGCATCCGCACCCAGCCCGTATACGGTTTCAGTGGGGAAGGCCACCAGTTTACCTGCACGCAGCAGGGCAACGGCTTGTTGAATATCTCGTTGAATGATTTGATTGAACACGATAATTGTATTTATAAAAAAAACAGTTAAACTAGCTTACCTTAATACAGCATATAAATCTAACAATCAGGCACTGCTACCCAATGGCGTTTACCCACAAATTACCTAAACTGACTATTATTGCGATTTGCGGTGTGGTGCTGGCAGTGATTCTTTATTCATTGTTTGCGCCTGCCCATGCGACCGATGCGATTACTACCCATAATTTGGGTGGTGAAGTATACCCAAGTTACCCCACCATCGATTATGGCACGGGCGTACAAGCGCAAATTATCAAACGCGGCGAATATTTAGCTAAAGCAGGTGATTGCATCGCTTGTCATACCGACACTATCAACAAAGGTCCGATTTTTGCGGGTGGCCTTGGTTTCAAAACACCGTTTGGAACTTTTTATTCCCCCAATATTACGCCCGACAAAGAAACCGGCATCGGCAAATGGTCCGACGAAGATTTTATTCGCGCCATGCACGATGGTATTAATCCGGATGGTCAATATTATTATCCGGTATTTCCTTACACCTATTTCACTAAAATCTCGCACGATGATCTATTAGCGATTAGAGCTTATTTAGCTGTGTTGCCCGCAGTGCATCAAGAAAACAAAAAAAATGATGTGCCGTGGCCGTTCAGTTGGCGTTTTTTACAGTTGGGTTGGCGGATTTTATTTTTCCATCCTAAAGATTTTAAGTTTGATCCCGAACACACCACAGCTTGGAACCGCGGCGCTTATTTAGTGCAAGGGTTAGGGCATTGTGGCATGTGCCATACCCCAATGAACTTTTTAGGTGCGCCTAAACAATCTTACTTCTTGACCGGTAATTTTGTGCAAGGTTATTTTGCGCCGGATATCACCTCGTATGGTCTTAAGGGAATAGAACCAGATGAAGTAGAAGATGTTTTCACCGAAAACGAAATGTTAAAAGGTGCAGGCCAAGTGCAAGGGCCGATGGCAGAAGTAAACCATGATAGTTTGAAATATTTAGATACCGCTGATCTGCAAGGCATTGCTATTTATTTAAAAACCGTGTCGAGTAAAGAACCAAAAATCCCCACCGGCAACGCATCTGCTGGCGCGGGTAAAAAAGTTTATAATACGTATTGCGCTGCTTGTCATACGAGCGGTGCAGCCGGTGCGCCGAAAATGGGTGATCAAACTGCTTGGGCCCCACGCATCAAAGAAGGTATGGATGTATTAATGCAACATGCCACCAACGGTTTTAATTCCATGCCGCCTAAAGGCACCTGCATGAGTTGCTCCGACAGTGAATTGCGCGCTGCGGTGCAATATATTATTGATCAAACTCAAGGTGGTGGATCATCCAGCAGTAGTAGTGCAGCACCCACTACACCACCACCGCCAAAACCAACATTGGCCGATGGACAAAAAATTTATGATACAACTTGCAGCGTTTGTCATGCACAGGGTTTATTAGGCGCACCTAAACTAGGCGATCAAGCGGCTTGGCAACCACGCATCAAACAAGGCATGGTAGAATTATTTGCGCATACCATTAATGGTTATAATCGAATGCCGCCGATGGGTACATGTATTAGTTGTTCTAACGCCGAAATAGAAGCAGCGGTGAAATATATGGTGCAAGAAAGTAAGACAGGCGGTGATTATTCACTTTGGTAATACTCGTCGCACTTGAATTTTGGACAGGATAAATTTTATGTATAAATCTATTTCGCAGATAAAAAAATTCTTAACAGTACTTGTTTTGCTGTTCACGACTGGCATTGCCCATGCCGATTGGCGCGTCAACATGACATCGGGTGCTACCGAGATCAGCAACAGCGTTTATGGTCTGCACATGATCGTGTTTTGGATCTGCGTGGCGATTGGTGTGGTGGTATTCAGCGTGCTGATTTATTCGTTGATCATGCACCGTAAATCAAAAGGCGCAGTCGCTGCGCATTTTCATGAACACATGACACTTGAGATCGTGTGGGCGATTATTCCGTTTATCATTTTAGTGGTGATGGCCGTGCCCGCGACAAAATTACTGATGCGTATGAATGATGATAGCAATGCCGATGTCACGGTTAAAATAACCGGTTATCAATGGCGTTGGAAATATGAATACCTCGATCAAAATATTAGTTTTTTTAGTAACCTTGCGACACCACAAGATCAACTGAGTAACAAAGCGCCGAAAGGACAGTGGTATTTATTAGAAGTCGATCATCCGCTCGTGTTGCCGATACACAAAAAAATTCGTTTTTTAATGACATCGACTGATGTAATTCATTCTTGGTGGGTTCCCGCGTTAGGAGTGAAGCGCGATGCACTGCCAGGTTTTATTAACGAAGCCTGGGCGCGCATCGACACACCCGGCACTTATCGCGGCCAGTGCGCAGAGTTATGCGGCACTAATCATGGTTTCATGCCAATTGTGGTGCAAGCCGTGAGCGAAGACGATTTTGAAAAATGGGTACAACAGCAAACGGGTCAACAAGCACAAGCCGCCGCAGCCGCCACGCAAAAAATGACTAAAGATGATTTAATGAAAAAAGGCGAAGCGTCTTACAATACCTATTGCGCGGCCTGTCATAAACCCGATGGCAGTGGTATGCCACCGGCATTCCCTGCACTGAAAGGCAGCAAAATTGCGACCGGTCCTGTTGCCGATCACTTGCACATTGTCCTCAATGGCAAACCCGGCACGGCGATGCAAGCGTTTGGCACGCAGCTCACCGACGATGTTATCGCCTCTATCATCACCTACGAACGCAACTCCTGGGGTAACAACACCGGCGATCTCGTCCAACCCGCTGATGTGACTGCAGCCCGTAAGAAATAAAAGTATTTCTCCGGTTCCCTCTCCCTCTGGGAGAGGGTGAGGGTTCCTTTCTTTCTTCCCCCAACCTTAAGAATCCTTAAGGTTTCGCTGAGATTTTTTAGGTACAATGGCATTAATAATCACCTTTGAGGTAAATGTCATGCTTCCTTTTTCTGACCAAGAACTTGAGTCCACACTTGAAAAAATCCAAAAAATCACAGACCAATTGGTACCTCTAGATCAAACTGATTTTAAACCAACCTTGGATTACCGTGATTCATCTCAATTACTTGAATATGAGATTCCAGCGGATAAAACTCTTACAAAAGAAGGGGAAAAAGTAACAAAAATACGCCTGATTGCTTGTTTTACGCTTGATAGTAAGGATCGCGAGGGTTATTTACGCACCAGAGTGCTGCTAAATTTTGCCGAGCGTAGCACTCAAATTTATGGTTTCAAAATGCCGGTGAGCGAAGTACGCCTTGAGATAGGTCCAGCTGTCAAGTTATACCTTATTTTAATGAATTTATTGCCGGTGGGTGCAACGATGGAAATGGCGTTTAGTCAGCCCCACGCTGTAAAAATACGGCTTGATTTATGGCTGACAGAAAGAGCATTAATATATTCACCATCGGAAGAGGCACTATATCCATTTTTACGCGATGTGGTTGCTGATGAAATAAACTCAATATTAAGCAAAATACCACCAGCAAAATCGGATGAAAAATCGGATGTTAGCCAAGCACCGGCAAGAAAACTTGAAATAGTCAGTTTAGGATGTGACAAAGGACAAGATATCTATGCTGTATGGCAAATACTCCGTAAAACTAAAACAATGCCTATTGAGAGGGCAATTGGTATTGATATTAATCCCACAGTAATTGCTACCGCACAAAAAGAAATAGGAAAAAAAACCGGCTTCAAATTTATTGTTGGCGATGCTACTAACTTCAAAGCAATTTTATCTAAGGAAATGCCGCCCAAGCCGACAGAAAAACCGTTCAGGGTCGGAATCGCAGTTGGATATTTGATGCGAAGACTAGAGGAAGGAACGCGCCAAGCGTTGTCAATCTATCAACAAATAAGCCGTGAATTCGATTTATTTGTTGTAACAGGGCTTACGCCTCCTTTAATAACTTCTGCAATCGCTTCTGCTATTGGATTTAAAGTGACTCTTAAAAATTTAAGAAACGTTGCTGACCCTAGTTTAAGAAAAACATTTGCTATGTATGTTCTAATGAAACCCAGTCCAGCCGAAATAAAAGCTGATTTATCAAAACGAGTTCATAAGATGGCTGATGGTGATTGTTTAGATTTAGCCTATTCTGGCAATCCTCTGTTACATTTGGGTCTTTTTTTGAAGCATCCTAAGGATTTGATTGCTGGTATTACATCCATAAGATTACAGTTCGCATATTTTGAACCCTCAGAAATCAAATCTTTTGCGGCATTACTAAAGCAATTGCCTAACTTAAAACAAGTATTTTATTCACCTACTGATAAATGGCAGCCCGAATTAGCAGCAATGACGAAGGATAAAGATTTTACTTATGTTCCCGCAGATATAGTCACAAAATATCCCAATGAATTACCTTATTACACATTTCCGTTGGATAAACAATTGCAGGAAGCAGAAGATAATGCCAATAATCTGCTCAAGGCTCGAGATAATGGCGGCCAGCTTGCAGCTGGCGAAGCATTAAATGAAGAGAAGCAGCATTCCAGTTCGGCGCAACAAGTGGGGTTGATAACAAGTACTAAAACGTATGAAGAAAGGCAAGTATGGATGGCCTCAGATGAGATAGCAAGGACTTTTGGAAGATTAGATAACGATAAAGCAACCTTATTCGCCATACCTTGGACTTTGTTAAGGGATTTTAATGAGAACAAGTTATATTACTCTAATATTGAAGGGTTAAGAGAGTGGTTCCCGCGATGCTTAGATGGCTTAAAAGCGGGCGCACGTATACTTGCAGAGAAGAAATTATCCAATCTTCAAATATTTATTGAAAATTTAGTAAAACTTAAAAGAATAAAGGATAAAGGGGTAACGAAAGACCTTGCATTTGATATTTCCTTTAAAGTTGCAAGACTACTTGCAGAGGCAGTTATTTCACTTACTGAACCAGCAGATGTTGACTTGTTTGATAATGTAGGGGGTGAAGCAGATATTCCTTTACTGAAAGATATAAACAAGATTCTAGGGGATGTTTTAAATGAAGGCATACAAAAAGGAGAATTGGGTTGGGTTGTTTTAACAGATAATCAACATGGAAGATGTGCAAAAATAAGATTTTTAAAAGACATGGTTTTCAATGATCAAATTAAAGAATTGCTAGAAAAAAAATTAGCAAGTAAGGGTTATGAATATCATTTCGAACAGATTGAGAACTCGAAAGGAACAGTTGGTTGGGCATTAATTATTCATGATATTGATAATGTAAAATTAAAACAAGCAGGCAAACCGGTAGCTGATATAACTGAAATGCCTTTGCAAATTGATACATGGTATGAGCAAGAGGTTGCAAGGTGTCGTGTGCAACTAGAGCCGCTGGTAAAACAAGCTGATTTTAAAGCTATTGAAAAACTTCTAAAAAGAAACCATGGTGGTGCACTTGGGCTTGCAGAAAGAATGTTATTAACTAGGTTGGTTGAACTTATTTGTGAACATGGGCAAGTTATAGTGTTTGATTATTTGATGACATTAGACGGCTTTGACCCAGAGATGCTGAAATTCTGTGCGGAAGGAGGCTTAGAAGTTGCCGTATCTAATTATAGCAAAATGAAGAATGAGAAAAATCATTATCTAGTACAGTATTTTATGTTTGTAAAAGAAAAAATATGTGCTAATAGAGTTGCTGGGTCAGCAGCATCAGCATTTCATCAAAGTATAAAAGAAGGTAGATTGGAAGATATTAAAAGATATGCTAATGATGGTCGTGATATAAACCATGTAGATTGGAAAGATTTTGGCGGTAGGGTCGCTTTATATTTCGCCATCTGTTTTCGTCCAGCCAATTATATTGAAGTTATTAAATATTTGTTAGAAAAAAAGGCTCGAGTAAATGCCACGATTGGGGTGCATGATAATTTTACTGTTTTCCACTATGCGGTTATCTGTGGTGATTTAGCGGCGGTGAAAATTTTATTACCAAGAGCAGATCTTACCGCGGAGGATAGCCTTGGTAGAAACCCCGTCCATTCTGCGGTATTAAATGGAAGCAAAGAGCTTGTTTTTGCATTATTAGATATGGCAAAAAAAAGGGAGCAAATCGGCGGCGAATACGTTGGTCTGGTTACAAGGCTATTGACGCAACAAGATGCCAATGGTCAAACAGCGCGCGAGCTTACGCAAGATACTGAAATAATTCAATTATTAGACCCTGATGCTCAAGCGGCTACAAAAGTACAGCAGCCCTCGGTAGAGGAAGAGAAGCAGCATTCAGGCTCAGCGCAACAAGTAGGGTTGTTGCTAAATACTAAATCACTTAGACAGTGGCAGGAGGCACTAACGCTGACAAAAAAGCTTTCCTCTGTTAAGTATAGTGCTAGTGCTGCATTAGAAACCACGGTACGTTTTTTATTTTTTCATTTTAAAGAAAAGCATTGGATAGCTCCTACTATCGATGAATTTATAAAATATGCTACTCAAGATTTAGTAAAATTAAATTCCACAGCACGCATATATGCCGAAAAGAAATTGAAAAATTTCCAAGTTTTTATCGAAAATTTAAATTTGTATAAAATGGAAGAATATGCTTTTCTACGAGCAGACCCATCGGAAACGCCTCTTGAAATACCCGCATCTATTAGCTCTGAATCAGCAAGACTGGTCGCAGAAGTAGCAAGGTCGATTTTGGAGCCAGCCAATGTTGATTTATTAGCAAATGTAGCGGTTAAAGGCGATATACCTTTTCTAGAAGAAATTAACCCGATTTTAGGAAAGGATTTTAACGAATATATAAGAGCAGGAAAGTTGGGATGGGTGGTATTAGTAGATAAACTACATGGTAGGTGTGCGAAAATAAGGTTTTTAAAGGACGATGTATTTGATGAGAGAACAAAAGAATCTCTTGCTAAACAGTTACAGGATAAAAAATATCAACATCATTTTGAAAAAATTAAGAACTCGAAGGGAGTTGATGGTTGGACCTTGATTATTCATGATATTGATAATGTTAATAAAAACATTCGAGCTGCAAATGCAAAATTAAAACAAGCAGGCGCGTTAAATGACACAGAAGAACAATATTTAAATGAAATTGATAGTGCATTAGGAAATGCATTCAGGCAAGAGAGAGCAGCAGGGCATTATTCATGGGAAATTATCGATGAAAAAGAGTATGGAAAATGCGCTCGATTAATGCTTGGTGCAAATGCAATAAGCTCTAAAGCTAAATTAGCTTATGAATTAAAGTTATGGAGCATATTAGGTTGTAAATACCATTTTGTGCAAACAGATGCTGCGGGAGAACAATGGGCATTAGTAATTGAAAATATTGACCGTAAACTTCCAGTTGCTAAGACATTGACATTTCGTTCGCAAGAACCAGAATCACTTTTTTATCGACATATAAGAGCAGGCAACCTTGGGGCCATTAAACAATTGGTTGGGAATAGAACAGACGTTAATGACACAAATGGAGATCCAGATGGTAGAACCGTTTTATATTTGGCTATTAGTTTGTACTGGAAAGATAATAAAGGAATTATCCAATATTTACTCGAGCAAGATGCTCAGTGTAATGCCTGGATTGGTAGTCCTGCTAATTTCACTGTTTTCCATTATGCAATTATGTGCGGTAATTTGGCTGCGGTAAAAATTTTATTACCAAAAGCAAATCTTGCTGTAACAAATAATCTTGGTAGAAATCCTGTCCATTCTGCGGTATTAAATGGAAATAATGAACTCATTTCCGATTTGTTAAAAGCGGCAAATACCAATCTGGTGGTAAAACTACTGCAACAAAAAGATAAAGATGGTAAAACACCACGCGATCTTACGACGAATGCAGAAATAATAAAAATATTAGATTCGTGCGCACCAGCCTCAGTTCAAGCGCCAGCAGTAGCACCATCTGCTGTGAGCGAACAGAAGCAGCAAGCGGAGCCAAAGGCAAGCAGAGAAATTATTGTAGTGCAAACGCTTTTAGATACTATCAAAGGTAAGGTTTATGCTGTTAAAGGGCATGAAAAAGACCCTGACGAACAAAAAGAATGGCAGAAAAAGGAAGAATTCTTTAAAGAATTATGCAGCGTGGAAAATGCAGACAACCTTTCCAAAGTTTTTGAGCATGAAGGTTGTGATTATAATCCGGTTGCATGGAAGGGGAAAGATGAACATGAAAGAGTTATTAAATATATCCATGATGATCTCGTTAAGACAATAGAGGCAAAAATTTCAGAACTCCAAAAATCAGAAAGTAACCAACCTAAGCAAAAACCTGTTTATCCTGAAAAAAAGAAAACAAGAGGCCTGCCGGATACGACACTTGGGAAAAAATCTACCAAGAAAGATACTACCAAAAAAAATAAAGATTCTACCAGTGAGTCTACAAGTGCTGTGGAACCTAAAAATAATAATAGCAAAAAGAAACCTACCATTAAATTAGAAGAGGTAAATGAGGCTTATGTAGATACCTTGACTGAGGGTAATGTTGCTCGATTTAGAAGAGATATGGCAGAATGGACATCTGCTTTTCAAAATAGAGGAGCGACTGAGGACGACAACGAAGAAGTTGCAGAATCTGCTGATAATACCGAGCAAAAAGAACCAAAACAGAAAGCGCAAAAAAAATCTAAGAAAACTATTTTGTTGATGGGTGGTACAACCATCGCAGACGAAAGAATGAAAGAACAATACTTAAAACATGCGTATGAACACCTCATGCATGCCGGCGCGTTATGGATCTATTTTAACGCGTTAGCAAAAGAAGCAACCTTATCTGAGTCTGATTTTAGCCGCACTGTTTTTGTAAGTTATTATGCGTTGCGTAGGCATATTGTCCGTTGCTTTGTGGCGCTGAGATCATACGTTACCTTGCCGGTAGATATGGAAAAAGGACTTATTATTAAACTACGTGATTTTCACGTTCATGGTCAACCAGAGCAGTGGTCGGTGGCGGACCTGGTGAGGGTAATGACAGAATTAATGTGTATTCTGCCGCGCGAATTACAAAATCTCATTAAGAATAAGCAATCACTTCCTTATGATTTTATTCAGTCAACACCACCGCAGCGGCAGATTGACAAATTACAAGAGCTTTTTGATTTCTCTGAGGCAGATACAGCATTGGATGAATCTCGCGTGAAATTAGCCCAATGTGTCGAAGAAAAGGAATTTGATAAGCCTAGGCTAAGAGAATTTCAAGGTTTTTGTAAAAAAGTTCGCAATGAATTGATACCTAAAATTAATCTGATTATGAAGTTGTATATCAGGGGCAAAGATTCGCAGCCGCACTCTTATGATCTGGAAAAGTTATCAAAGGAACACTCACAAGAATTGGATGCCTTGAGAATATTAGTGGCAGATTGTGGGAGAAATTATAAAATAGGGTTAGCTGAGCTTTATATAGAAAGAAGCAAAGGTGCTGAAAAAGAGCAAGCACAAAAACTCTGTGGATTTATGTCGGCTTGTCGTACTGCTGTGCGTGATATGGAAGACCACCGTTTTCCTGAAGTAGGCATCAAGCAAGTTCTTGGTTTGTGTGAAGAAGCGTACAAGATAAATCCTAGTTGTGATGAAAGGGCTATTTTACAAGCGTATTCTGTCGAGTTTTATAACCAAGCTTTCAAGCTTGCTGCACCAGCGTTGCCAACTCCAGCAACTAGCAGCCCAAGAACCGGCAGCTCGATTATTCATCATAGCTCACCGCTAAATACCAGTTCAGCCAGTTCGACCACCAGTTCGACCAGCTCAGGCGCGTCTATATCAGGTCGGTCTGATCCAAGGCCTATGTCCCCAGCATCAAGCCAGGATTCAGTGCCAGCTTACGTTCCCCACCCGTAAGCTCGCTTGGCTCCTCCATGAACCCTGGGGCCCAGTCTACGATCTGCGTATTTGGACAAATTTTGCCCAAAAGCGCAGATCGTAGACTGGGCCCCTTAGCGATCAAAGAATTAGCATAATTTGCAATTTTGTAGTTAAATATGGCCATTCTGCTGGCCTGTCTACTAAGGAGCTTAATTGCTATGAGTACACCCCTCGAACATACCGATCACCACGATGCCCCGCAAGGCCAATTTGCCTGGGCGACGCGTTGGTTATTTGCCACTAATCATAAAGATATCGGAACGATGTATTTATGGTTTAGCTTAATCATGTTTTTAAGCGGGGGTGTGTTGGCGATGTTAATTCGCTTAGAATTATTCCGCCCGGGCGCACAAATATTAAACCCTGAATTATTTAATCAAATGACCACCATGCATGGTCTTATCATGGTGTTTGGTGCGGTGATGCCTGCGTTCAGTGGTTTTGCCAACTGGTTGATTCCGATGATGATCGGCGCGCCTGATATGGCGATGCCGCGCATGAACAACTGGGCGTTTTGGATTTTGCCAGTCGCTGCTATTTTATTATTTAGTACCTTAATAATGCCTGGCTCAGCGCCAAACTTTGGCTGGACTTTTTACGCGCCGCTCTCCACTACTTATGGCCCACCCAGCACCGATTATATGATAGTTGCGATCCACTTGATGGGTTTATCTTCCATCATGGGTGCGATCAATATCATTGTAACGATTTTGAATTTACGCGCGCCCGGTATGAACATGATGAAATTACCGATTTTCTGTTGGTCATGGTTGATCACCGCATTTTTATTATTAGCAGTGATGCCAGTATTGGCAGGTACGGTGACGATGATGCTGACCGATCGTCATTTTGGTACCAGCTTTTTTAATCCTGCTGGTGGTGGTGATCCGTTATTGTTCCAACATTTATTTTGGTTCTTCGGTCACCCGGAAGTGTATATTATGATTCTGCCCGCATTTGGCATTATCTCGCAAATCATTCCTACCTTTAGCCGCAAAAAATTATTTGGTTATAACGCGATGGTGTACGCGATCGTGGCGATTGCATTTTTGTCATTCATCGTTTGGGTACATCATATGTTTATCACCGGTGTGCCGTTAGCCGCGCAGTTATTTTTTATGTACACCACGATGTTGATCGCTGTACCAACGGGTGTCAAAGTATTTAATTGGGTCAGCACGATGTTTCGTGGCTCACTGACGTTTGAAACACCGATGTTATTTGCCATCGCGTTTGTGATTTTATTTACCATTGGTGGCTTCTCAGGAATTATGTTATCGATGGTTCCTGCAGATTATCAATATCAAGATACTTACTTCGTTGTCGCACATTTTCATTATGTATTAGTACCCGGCGCAGTATTCAGTATTTTTGCCGGTGTCTATTATTGGTTACCAAAATGGACGGGTGTGATGTATAACGAAACATTAGGCAAAGTTCATTTTTGGTTGTCGGTGATCGGTGTGAATTTAACATTCTTCCCCATGCACTTTTTAGGTTTAGCGGGAATGCCACGTCGAATCCCTGATTACGCATTACAATTTGCTAATTTTAATATGATGGCCAGCATCGGCGCGTTTATTTTTGGTTTATCGCAACTGTTGTTTGTTTATATCGTAATTCGCACGGCAATGGGGCATGGAGAAAAAGCCACGCCGCAAGTGTGGGAAGGTGCCGAAGGTTTAGAATGGACGCTGGATTCACCTGCGCCGCATCATAGCTTTACCACGCCGCCGGTTGTGCACTAACGATGTTACCAACAGCAGCAAAAAATCGACGTTTACTGTGGGCGCTGATCCTAATTGGTTGCGGCATGTTTGGTTTTGGATTTGCGTTAGTGCCGCTTTATACCGCCATGTGCAAAGTGTTAGGTATTAATGGCAAACCTGAGAATACTTCGATGGTGCAATCACAAACTGTGGATAAAAATCGAATGGTAACAGTGGAATTTATTGCCAATACCAATGCCGATTTACCGTGGGATTTTTATCCCTTAGTTAAAAAAGTGCAATTGCATCCGGGTGAAAATAAAATAATTAATTATTACGCTAAAAATAATTCACCCAGTAGCATGACGGTGCAAGCGATACCTAGTATTTCACCGGGGCTTGCAGCGAAATATCTTAAAAAAACGGAATGTTTTTGTTTTACGCAACAAACCTTTGCTGCGCACGAAGGGCGCGAGATGCCCGTGTTATTTCACTTAGATGCTGATTTACCCAAAGATATTCACACACTAACATTAGCTTATACCATGTTTGATACCGCACAACTTTCACGCCCCTCTACTAACCAAGTAACAGGGCGGATTCAATAGGAGAAACTATGTCAGCACCGCACGGTAGTTATTATGTACCTGAACAAAGTGCATGGCCTATTATTGGGTCGATCGCTTTGTTTTTTTTCGCTGTAGGCTCACTCAATTTTGGTAGTGGTTGGGGCGAATTATTTTCCATTGTTGGCATCTTAATGCTAATGTATATGTTATTTGGTTGGTTTCGCGCTGTGATCAAAGAAAGTCGCGCAGGTTTATATGATGCGCAGATGGATCGTACTTTTCGTTGGGCGTTATTTTGGTTTTTTGTTTGCGAGTTTTTCTTATTTGGAATATTGATCGGTGCGTTAATGTATGTGCGTTTTTCGACATTGCCTTGGTTAGCGGGGCATGGCGCAGGTGGATCGGTCATGACGCATTATGTATTGTGGCCAAATTTTCAAGTTACTTGGCCGTTAGTTAAAAATCCCGCGCCTTATTTATTTGCTGGGTTACAAAATGCACCCAGTGCTTGGATGCTGCCAACAATTATCAGTGCATTTTTATTGATTAGCGCCGTGATCACTATTATGTCATTATCCGCGAGTAGAAAAGGCAACCCATGGGCGCCTGCGACGGGGTTATTAGCGTCGATAATGTTATGTACTTTAGCGTTGTTTTTACAATTTCATTATTATTTTTTGGTGATGCAGCAAGATGCGTTAACTATTAATAGCGGCATTTATGCCAGCTTATATTTCATGCTGACCGCCGTGCTGTTTTTGCATGTATTAGTAGCAGTCGTATTTTTATCGGTTATTTTAGTGCGCTGCTCAATGGGGCATTATGTACGCGGCGGCAATTATTATAGTTTTGAAGCAGTGGCGTGGTTTATGGGGTTTGTGAGTATTATGTGGTTACTGGCATTTATTTGTTTGTATATGCTTTAGAGCAGCTTTAATGCCATTAATGACTATACGTGTTGCACATTTTAGCTTTTCCCCACATTGGATATCCACCATTGCAACACTGCTTTTGTTACCATTATTGCTGGCATTAGGAAACTGGCAGTTGCATCGCGCAGCACAAAAAAAAGAATTACAAAGCGCGTATGCGGCACGTAATCAAATAGCACCGTTGCAACTGAACCAATTAACAAAGTTGCCTGCGGATATGCAATATTATCCGGTACAAATGACAGGGCATTTTGATAATCAGCAACAGTTTTTGTTAGATAACCAATTTTATCAGCATCAAGTGGGTTATTATGTGATTACACCGTTTATTTTGGCAGGCAGCCATAAAGTAGTTTTGTTAAACCGAGGTTGGGTGACGCAAGGCAATAATCGGCAACAATTGCCTGTGTTAACACCCGTAACAGGAACGGTGACATTACAAGGAATAATTCGACCGATTGATAATAAAGGTTTTGTATTGGGCAATAATATCGAAGACCATGTGTGGCCAAAGCGTATCGGGAAAATTGATCAAGCAACCATGAGTCAATTAACTGGTTATGAATTTTATCCGTTCGTGGTATTGTTAAACGGCGATCAGCCACATGGCTTTGCGCGTGCGTGGGAACCGATTAATTTAAACCCAGCAAAGCACTACGGCTATGCGTTTCAATGGTTTGCTTTAGCCGCAACTTTGTTCATTATTTATATTTTAGTTAATACTCAGCGTAAAGGGGCAGCCCATGCAAAACACTAAACGTAATTATACATTTGTTATTCCTATTTTATTATTGGTTTTATTTGTCGGCCCTTTTTTGGTGGCCGCGAGCCTTTATTCGGCGCGTAATCCATTGGTGGAAGAAACGATTAATCATGGCAAGTTGTTGCAACCACCATTAGATTTTTCGCAAGTTAAATTATTGGGCAGCAATGATAAAGCCATTAATACTAATGAAATTTCTGGTCAATGGTTAATGTTATATGTTGCACCGACACAATGCATGGATATTTGTCGCAATAACTTATATAAAATGCGGCAAATTTGGGTATCGCTCGGCAAAGACATGGATCGCGTGCAACGCATTATTGTGACACCGACTACACAAAGTTCGCCGCAATTACATCGGCTGTTAGCAAAAGAATATGTGGGTACACAGCATTTATTAATTACGCCAACAGAATTGACACAATTTTTTGGTCAAGCACAAGTGCAGCAAATGCAAGCAAAACAAGGCGCGCTGTATTTTGTTGATCCTCATGCTAATGTGATGATGATGTACGCTGCAGATGCAGCACCTAAAGGCATTTTAACCGACTTAAAACGTTTATTAAATTTATCGCAGATTGGCTAATTTTTTTGGAGAACAACATGCAACACGAAAACCGATTGGCGTTTAACCTCACTATTATCGCAACGATATTAGTTTTATTTGTGATGATGCTCGGTGCTTATACACGCCTAAAAGACGCAGGTTTAGGTTGTCCCGATTGGCCTGGTTGTTATGGCCAAGTTATCGCACCGAATTCACCTTCGCGTGTTTTATTGGCGAATGAAGCATTTCCGAATGAAGCCATTGATACTGCAAAAGCATGGACTGAAATGGCGCACCGTTATGCTGCCGGTACATTGGGATTACTCATCTTGGTTATTACTATTCTCACGCTTCGTAAGCATCATTTGCACGGACAACCGATCGCTTTACCGCTAGCGCTGGTGGCATTAGTTATTTTTCAAGCATTATTAGGAAAGTGGACAGTGACAATGCGTTTGTTGCCAGTTGTTGTGATGACGCATTTGATGTGTGGAATGCTGATCATGTCATTGTTGTGGGTGCTCGCCATGCGTTTGGGTGATTTTTTTCATCGCGCCCCTTCAGAAAATGTCAGGGTATTTAAACCGTGGGCGGCCATCGCGATTATTATTGTGGCGCTACAAATATTTTTGGGTGGTTGGACCAGTTCTAATTACGCAGCGTTGATTTGCCCAGATTTCCCTTATTGTCAGGGTAAATTATTGCCCGCAATGGATTTGCATCGCGCATTTCATTTTTGGATGTCAACCGGCCCTAATTATCAGGGTGGTATCTTAGGTAATACGGAGCGAGTAACCATTCAAGTCATGCATCGTTTAGGTGCGTTGGTTACTGTGGTTTATTTATGTTGGTTATCAGCTTGGATGTTAATTGCTTGCCGCAGAGCCATGGTCCTTAAAACCATTGCGTTGGTAGTATTAGTATTGCTACTCATACAAATTGGTTTGGGCATCAGCAACGTGATATGGTTGTTACCATTGAGCTCGGCTGTGGCGCATAATGGTGTAGCGGCATTGTTGTTGCTGGCGCTAGTCACCATGAATTATGCGTTATATAAAATTTCTGAGAAGTATTCGGATTATCGATAATGTGCCATTGGCGTGATTATTTAGAACTGTGCAAACCGCGTGTAGTCGCGTTAATGTTATTAACGGCGATTGTCGGTATGCAATTAGCTGCACCAGGTTTAATACCGTGGCATGCTTTTATTTTCGGAACTATTGGCATTGCATTTTGCGCTGGTTCTGCAGCGGCTATTAATCACCTCGCTGATTATCGCATCGATGCAATGATGGCGCGCACACATCGTCGTCCTATTCCTACTGGGCGTGTCAGTTCACGCCATGCAATGTATTTCGCGATTATTATTGGCGGCCTTGGCATGTTGGTGTTAATTTTTTTTGTGAACGCACTCACTGCCGCACTTACATTTTTAACGTTGATTGGTTACGCTGGCATTTACACACTTTATTTAAAACGCACCACACCGCAAAATATTGTCATCGGTGGTGCTGCCGGTGCTGCACCGCCAGTGTTAGGTTGGACGGCGGTTACGGGGCATCTTGATCCACAAAGTTTATTATTAATGCTGATTATTTTTGTATGGACGCCGCCGCATTTTTGGGCGCTCGCCATCGCTCGTTTCGCTGATTATGCCAAAGCTGATATTCCTATGCTGCCCGTCACGCATGGCATACCATTCACTAAATTAGCCATTTTGCTGTATACGTTTTTGTTGACGGCGGTTAGTTTATTGCCGTATGTGATTGGCATGAGCGGCATTATTTATTTGATCGGAACATTAATACTCGATGCGGGTTTTCTTTATTTCGCATTTTGTTTGTATTTCAAAACCGGTGAACGCATCGCTCTAGAAACGTTTCGTTATTCCATTATTTATTTAATGGTGTTGTTTGTTGTGTTGTTGGTCGATCATTATTTTATATGATTTTGTGTCATTGCAACAACGTAGGTCGGCTCAAGGAGCGCAAGCGACGGAGCCGACATGCGATGTTGAAATCATTTTTGCTGTCGGTTCCGCTTCGCTTGAACCGACCTACAGTTTTTAATATAAATAAAATTACTCAAGAGGTAGCGGTTATGAAAAAATCAATATTTAAATTGCTCTTAATCAGCACTGTTATCACTCTCAGCTTAGCTGCAACTACCACCCAAGCAAGCAGCTTGTCACAACAAGTAACCACGGCCACCGTGTTGCCCCAACCGCGCACCTTAAATGCGTTTACTTTGACGGATAGCACCAACCAACCCTTTACGAACCAGAATTTATCCGGTCATTGGACATTCTTATTTTTTGGCTTTACCCAATGCGGCAGTATATGCCCGACCACCATGGCGTCGCTAAAACAGATTTACGCCAACTTACAGGCTGATAAACAAAAACTACCGCAAGTGGTGTTTATCTCCCTCGATCCAGAACGCGATACCTTGCCGATTATCCACCAATATGTCACCGGTTTTGACCCTAGCTTTCAAGGGGCGACTGGCAGCCAAAAAGAGCTGACTTTACTCACCCAGCAGCTCAGCGTGTTATACATGAAAGTGAAAGACCCCAGCCCCACCGCCGTAGCGACCGACTACCAAATCGACCACAGTGGGGCGTTGCTATTGATTAACCCCAAAGGCGCCCTTGCTGCGGTATTCTCGATGCCGCACGACCCCAGCCAAATCGCTAAGGATTACACCAAAATCGTGGGGTAGTTGGTTTTCCGATCTCCCCCTGGGAGAGGGTTAGGGTGAGGGAAAACCCCCTGACATTTACCTTATAAATCAGGTATAATGGGGTCAGATCTTGACTTGCTACATGTTAACTAATAATTCTATGGGTCCAACTTCTTCTAGACATGTAGCAAGTCAAGATCTGACCCCATGAACCAAAAACAAGAACTGAGACACAACTATGGGTTATTTTACCTTAAACTTAGACAAAAAGCGCTTTGACGAGGCCAAACAAGCTTTTAACAAGCCCCTGTCACAAATTAATGACAAAGAATGGCAGCTTATTGTCGAATACCGCGATCTCACATCTATCGATGCATATCTGCAACCTCACGCTGAAATCGCCTTTGCGTGCGCTGAAGAAAAAAACACCGATGCTGAAAAAGCGATCGGCGCTATAAAAGACCTCATTGCAAAAAATATTGAATTGCAGTTTAGGGCGGGTGTTGTTGATCAAGATAAAAAGGGAGCTTTAATAAAAAATCTTCAAGATCAAGATTTCATGACCTTGCAGTCTGCCATCACTGCTAACAGTAATAGCTTGAATGTTTTTTATAACGAAGCCATTGCTTATTTAATTGTTTTAAAAAATTTCAAGTCTGAAAGAACAACTACACAGCAACTGCGCAAAGATTTACAAACAATCTACGATGGGTATGCGACTGCACGTCGCCCTGACATTGCAAAAGATACAAACTGGGATAATGCTGATGCCACACTACATGAACTTAGTCGTCAATACGTAGGCCATCGCAGTTTTATAGCAAAAGGAATAGATTATCTTGATAGCCAAGGCCCCACTTTCAAGGGCAGTCGTAGCTACCAACAAACAGTTCGTGCTGATGGTTCGCTGGCGGTTACCGTGACAGAAAGTCTTCATCAATATTCGTGTTCCAAAACGGCATCTTCAGCTAGAACAATTAAAACCGATCCATCTGCTCCGCTCGCAGTGCGTTCATCGACTTTTGTTTTCCGTCACAACAATGAACCAGGCCATGCTACAAAACCTGGTCGACCATTTGCCGGTGTCACATTTAAAGTAGAAAGTTGTTTTACTGAAGTATACGACCCAGCTGTAACAGCAGATATTAAACAACAAACGTTACAAGTTGTTTTAAAAAAACTGCGTGATGGCCAATTATCGCAGACACAACTTGAACGCGATGTTTTTGCGGCAGAGTATAGTCGGTTAAAGAAAAAATACGTCCATGGAGATTTGGGGATATTAAGTGATATTTCTTTTGCTGCAGATGCAAGCGCCGAAGATTTATTCATTTTAGCTTTCAATAATGAAAAATATGCGAAAGCCATTTTTTACGATACAAAATTATTTGCTCGATTTAGCCAGGGTAATCCTAAAAATGTCGGTGCTATTTATAAACGCTATCCAAATTTAAATGCCGCAGGATGGCAAGTAAAAATTCAAGAACATGTGACCCGAGAAAAAAATATAGCAACCTATGTTACAGATGCTATTGATGAAAATTTAACGGGAATTAAAAAACGTCAGGCCATTAATCATTTACTAAGTCGTTTAACAACCGATCAAGCATTAGTATTCGATAAAATTGCAGCTTTTAATAACGATCAAATTAAAAAAATATTGGCTATCCCTAAAGTAATCGGTTTTTTAACGCCCGCACAAAAAGAAACTTTAGCGTTGCGCGATAAAAGCATTGCCGAATGTTTGTTTCCGCAACCACGTAGCACAAGTTGGCGCGAACGTGTTTCGAATTGGTGGCATGGCAAATCACCAGCTACACCGCAAAAACTTATACCCACTGTTGCTATTAAATACCCTGAGTTATTAAAGACAGTAGTACGAGCGCCACAAAGTTCATCAGGCGTGTTCGGTTGGGTCAAACGCTTATTTGGTCGTGATAGTTCAGTACCCACTCCCGGCAGCCAGTTAGAAAACACCTCCATCGAAGCAATTGTTTTTGGTAATCCTGATGCTGAATCAAGACGGCAAGTTATTCAAAATTTAGCCAATGACGCTGCGGTGATTAAAAAACTGAAAAAAACAGATATATGGCAACGTTTATTATACGGGCGATTAACAACAGGAGATACTGAGAAACTGGTAGTTCTCTGTTCTGATTTTGCAGTGCTTAACGCTAGCCCACGTCCTTTACAAGGTTCTTTGTTCCATAAAGCAGTCGATGATGATCTACTCCATAATGAAACCTTAATCGCTAAACTGCCAAAAAACAAATATATAGGTGCTTACGTGGCTATGTATCAAGGCGTTTTTACTCCGCATGAATTAAAATTCATTTGGGAAGATATTATTAAGCATAATCCAACATCGGCAGTAGCGCGAAATAAACAAGCAGCCCATCGTGCATTGATTGAAGCAGAGTTTCAGCGAGCTAGTGGTGATCAATTACAAGCATTGCAGGGAGAATTTGGTGCGCTATTGGATCGCGATAAAGTAAAATATTTGCAGGCATTAGGCCCTATCTGTTTAAGCCGCTTAATGGATGGCAATAAAAATAGAGGAAGGTTGTGTGAAGATCCAGCGCCTATTCTAGGTGCTTTTGCCGCGAGTGCTACACCTGGGTTACTTTTAACCAAAGCTTTTACGGTGGGTGATGCCATCGTGCGCGGTGAGATTTTTAAGAAAGGTGGCACAAAGCAGCCGTTGCTTGATACGACCAATGAATATTTGCAGAAAGTTACAAGTGGCGAGAATGCGCCTAAAGAAGTGACGGATTTTGCTGATCATTTGGTTGGTACAGTGGTACAAGAAAGTAAAGAAGAGAAAGATGAGAATGAATTGCGCGTAGCTCTGCAAGGATTATTACAAAAACTCGTCGAGCTTAAAGATGAAATTGATTTAGATGCTAGTGATGTTAATAAAAACCAAGGTTTATTAATCAAATTTTGCAATGCTATAGATTCAGTTATTAACGAATTTTACTCTAAAGCTAAAACCGGAAAAAACCTGGAGACCCTTGATGATCTTACTCCATTATTGAGTAATGACTTGATGGATTTATTTACTCAGGGACATGTGACTATTTTACGGGATTTAAATAATTATTATGAGGTGCAAAATGATAAAATTACGGATCAACGTAATAGCCTTCATCGTCAAATAAATGTCGCAGATGATACCATTAGAGAAAGATTCCAGGGGCAACTTGATCAACTGCCGGAATCTTTTATACCATATGATATGTACGTCAATCGTTTTCTCCTTTTATCTGGCGTTGCTCATAACGTTTTCAAGAAACCACTAGGAGTTTTACGCTATTCCACTTTACGCCAGCTTTTCCAAGCCAACGACCCCAGCATCCAAACTTTTAAAGCAACTATTTTACATCATGCTAGCCCAGATAAGCGTGCTCAATTTATTATGCAGTTACCTGAGCAAGAACGACCAGTGAGATACGATGAAAAAGCAGAGTTCACTGCCGCACAGTTTTTAAATTTAACTCGAGATGAACAAAGACAGTGTTGTGGTAACTTTGCTCAGTTATGCAATGTTATAGCAAATGCAGCTTCACCTGAAGAGCTTCAGCAAGTGCTGCATGTATTCGGTGAATTCATCGCGACCGAAACATCTTCAAGCTATCCTTTAGCAAGCCGTTTGGTTGATTTATATATTGATGCTGAATTCAACCAAAAATGTCAGGCGTTGCGTGAGAAAATGGAGATTTTATTTGATAATAATGTGATTTGGGAAAAAATATTACGGCAATTTTTGGTAGCAGAAAATAATCCCGAACGGTTTTTGCGGATGTATCAGGTAGCACCTGAAGGGGTTCGTAAAAATATGCTTGCTTATAATTTGGTGTCGGTATTAGACCATATAATATTATTTTCGCCGCCCGAATTATTAGTAAGTTTAATGAACGTTGACGAACGTGCGTTGGTGACAGTTACAACTCGTTTAAGTTACCTTTATTGCACGAGAACCGCATATCAAAATTATATTAATTTACATCCGCAATTATTGGCTTATATATTTATTTGGCCGCAAAACAAAAATGCTGCTCGTGAAACCATCATTAAAGATAAACAGTTAATGGATATGATGTTGGCAAATATTAAATTAGAACTTAATACATTAGGTAATTCTGAATGTTTATTAACGTCAATAGTAAATTCTATGTCAGCGGAGCCATTGGCTAAATATATACAGGAAGAAGGTTCAAGCCACTCGAAAAAACTATTTCTCGCTATGCTTGCATCTGAAGCATGTTGCAAAAGAATGCTTGCAGCTTCTTTAGAGAAGAGATTGGATAATGTACGAACATTACTATTGCTTCCACAACACCTGGATTTAATTTTTGGAATACATGATGCCTTAAAAGATTGGTTTATCCAAGAATTTCGTCTTCACGCAACTAAGACAGTTGTTGCTGAATTTGGCAGGCAGATTCAAAATATTAATCCTAATTTTGCCACAGAACTAGGTGTAGCTTCTGCACCTAATAGTCGTACCCCTAGTATGCATAGTAGCCAAACATCGAGCCGTAAATCCTCACAATCGGACTCGGAAGGGTCGCCAGCTGCTTCATCACCATCTGCTTCAGTAGTAACACCACCACCATCATCAGCGCCAACGCCCGCTTAAGATTGTTTAGCTATGCTCACCCATCCCCCACAGCGTGTTATCGTCGGTTTATCGGGAGGAGTTGATTCCTCTGTGGCTGCGTTATTGCTACAAGAACAAGGTTATGAGGTGCAGGGCTTGTTCATGAAAAATTGGGAAGAAGATGATACGGAAAATTATTGCAGTGCGAGCCAGGATATTGCCGATGCGCAAGCGGTTTGTGATCGTTTAAAAATTCAATTGCATACCGTTAATTTTGCCGCAGAATATTGGGATCATGTGTTTGAATATTTTTTAGCAGAATATCGCGCAGGGCGCACACCAAACCCGGATATTTTGTGTAATAGAGAAATTAAATTTAAAGCGTTTTTAGATTTTGCCGTAGAGTTAGGTGCAGATTTTATCGCGACCGGTCATTATGTGCGTAAACTCACGCAAGATAGTGATAAATATTTTTTGCTAAAAGGCAACGACCCGAATAAAGATCAAAGTTATTTTCTTTATACATTAGGGCAGATGCAATTAGCGCGCAGTTTATTCCCCGTAGGTGATTTGCCTAAGCCTGAAGTACGGCGCATCGCAGCGCAAGCGGGTTTTATTAATCATGCTAAAAAAGACAGCACCGGCATTTGTTTTATTGGTGAGCGTCGTTTCAAAACGTTTCTGCAACAATACATTCCAGCGCAACCGGGTGTGATCGAAACGCCATCCGGCAAAAAAATAGGTAAGCACGATGGTTTGATGTATTACACCATTGGTCAACGCCAAGGTTTAGGTATCGGAGGTTTGCGGGATACTGACGATACACCGTGGTATGTGGTCGCTAAAGATCTCGAACGCAATGTATTAATCGTCGCGCAGGGGCACCAACACCCTTTATTGCTTTCTAGCGCATTAACTTGCGCCCAATTGAGCTGGATCAGTGGCGAAACTCCGCAAATGCCATTAAGATGTGCAGCTAAAACCCGTTATCGGCAACAAGAAAAATCGTGTACGGTACAGCCTGATACGCAAGGGCAGTATACGGTGGAATTCGACGAGCCGCAGTGGGCAGTAACGCCGGGCCAATCGATCGTTTTTTATCAAGATGAAATTTGTTTAGGGGGTGGGGTGATTTTATGAGTGAGGTGAATCAAAAATATTATAATATTACGCTAGCACTAGCCGGTGTTTTTCAAGCGGCGGTGTTGGTGCGTGATTTGGCGAAAGACGGTGCTGTCAATGAAGATGCATTTAACGCTTTGATCAACAGCATTTATAAAATCGATGCACCCGACGTAGTTACTGTCTATGGCGGTGAGCAAAACGTGCGTATGGGTTTGCTAGAAATAATTCATTTGTTGGGGAATGATAAAAAACCAACTGACCCGACTATTAGTCGTTATGTTATTAGCATGTTTCATCTCGAAAGAAAATTAATCCATCGCGCGGAAATGCTATCAACATTAACGCGCCGTGTAAATATCGCGATATCACAAGCTAAATATTTTTCTCCTACACATCCTAATGTTATTGCCAGTTTAGCCGATATTTATTTAAATACCTTAGGTACATTACCGTATCGTATTCAAATATTAGGCAATGCTAAATATTTAAATCAAACCGAGATTGTTAACAAAGTACGCGCCATATTATTGGCAGGTGTGCGGTCGGCAGTTTTGTGGCAACAAATGGGCGGTGCACGTTGGCAGATTATTTTTTGTCGATCAAAATTAACTAATATGGCAAAGCAGATTTTGCAGAAATCATGAGGACCAACAATGAAAAACCCCATCTGGCATCAAGAACTAACTTTAAAAATGATCAATGATCGCGGTGCAAACACCATGGTCACCCATCTTGGCATTGAATTCATTGAAATTGGCACCGATTTTATGGTGGCAAAAATGCCCGTCGATGAACGCACCAAACAACCAATTGGCATCATGCATGGCGGTGCATCTTGCGTATTAGCAGAAACAGTCGGCAGCACTGCTGCTAATTGTTGTGTAGACATCACCAAACAATATTGCGTGGGCTTAGATATCAACACTAACCACATCCGCTCGATGCGTTCCGGCTACGTATTTGGCACCGCCAAACCCTATCACATAGGCCGCACCACCCATGTGTGGAGCATCGAAATCGTCGATGAAAACAAGAAATTAGTATCCATCAACCGTTTAACAATGGCGGTGATGGATCGGTGAAGGTGCCACGTCTGGAATAAGGAATAACACTATTCCTTATTCCAGACGTGGCATCGTCAGATTTTTAAAACAACTATTATCTACCATTTTTTGGGGTTGCGCTGAAGGAAGCGCTGGAAGATGTCGAACCAGTTAACTTGCCTAGAACCCCCGCTACCCATTCATATTCAGGTAAGCTGAATTTTTGAATAAGGGCTTGCATATCTTCTAAGTATTTTTTTCTGTTCTCAATATCTGTTTCTTTCAAATCAACATATTTAATGTGCAGCTCATCAGCTTTTAATGCTGCCTTTTCTTTAGTCATTGGTTCCGTTTTTGATTCAGTGTGTAACGTAGAAACTGCCGGTGTATACACAGGATGTCGGGCTGTCAGGGCCCTTACAAACGGCGCTGCGCCGGAAACAGCAGATGATGATGCCGTGAAATTTCCCAAGGAATTAGAAGCTACAGATGCAGAGCTAGAAGATGGCGCTCTTTTTCCTGGGGTATCAAAAAGTTCAGAGGGGATATCAGGATCTAAAGCCCAATCAAAACCCTCGATCTCATTTTCATCTCTCTCGGGTCTTTTCCCGTCTCTGTTCCCACTTAAAAAAAATGGCCTATTCGATAGAGCGTCTAAAGCTATAGCGGCTTTCATAGTGGCCTCTGCTGATTTTTTTTGTTGTTCCTCTGCTGTTTTTTGTTTTTCCAATTCTTTATCTGCTGCTAATTTCTTTCTCAAATTCTCATCAATCTTCTGTAGAGAATCCTGTAAATCAGCTTTTAGTAAACCGTACTGTTTATTCTGCGACCATTTTCCTTGGGGCTCAATCAACTGTCCAATCCACTGCTTTACTTCTATTAATTCTTTCGAATTTAACAAACTCAAACTAGCAGCGAAATGTTTTGCTATTGCAGCACGCATAACGCCTGAACCAAGTGGCCGACCTGGACAAGCCTCTACTCCTTTCATCAAAATTATTCGTTTGACTTGTTCAGCATTTGATAGCTTACTATTCAACGCCATGGATAAAAGACAATGATAAATGAAATTATATATTGCGGGTAATTTGTTCCGTTTAGCTTGAAAAAATGTCTCTACTTGTATTTCAAAATTCTCTGCTTTTAAAGCAGAAAGACTCAATGTTTTTTCACCCATTCTATCTGTATAAGAAACGATGTCTCCGTTTACGCTGTATTTTACCAAAAGCACTTGGCAAAGTTGAATTATATTTGCATGAACTGTTTTAAGTTCATTGACTTCTATGTCCTGCTTATCTGGTTGCGGTTTTACTTCGTCTGGCTGTTGTTTTACTTCCTGATCCGTTGGAACTGTTAATTTGCCTGGGCTGGGAAACATGCCAGGATCATATAAATGCAATAATTCTTGTGCTGCATTGTACAACCTACAGTATTCTGCTGATGGCTGGTATTGACATTTTCTAATCATGTGAGCTAAAAATTTTTCACATGATTGACTTATCTGATAAACCGTGTTTTTTTTATCAATCGAATCCAGGGTAGATCTAGGAAATTTTAGTTTTAGTTTTAATTCGGAATTTTCTTCTTCATTTAAACAACTTGAAACATAAGTTTTAAAGTTTGAAATTAATTTTTCTAATTCTAATTCTTTATCATTTATTAACTTATCAGAACTTTGTACCGCAATATTATCTTCATGTTCTGGCGATTCAACTTCAGATAAATCATCTGGGAATCCAAAGCCTTCTTCTGCTTCTGATTCATGGAGATCAGCATCTAACGTAGAATTATCCATAGCATCACCTCTTTAAGATTGTTAAAAAATAATCATCATTCTAACCTTTATTTTCCTATTAGTAAATACTAAACATTAATCTTTTAACAGTTCATGGTGTATATCACAGCATCAGTTTATATAGCTTCTGCCATTATACATTGTAAACTATATGCTGGGTTGGTGGCTGCGGAGGTCCTGGTGGTACAGATACTCTTTCTAACGGATTTCTGAGAAAACTTTGGTTTGGTAGCACTTTGCTTGAATGTCGATCCCTGGCAACAGCAGTATCAGATTGCGGAGCAACTTTTTCCAATGGTTCAGCGGCGAAGCTGGTTTTCATCCATTGAATGTAATCGAGAAGAACTTTATGCGATTTAAATCTTTCTTGATATTCTGAAATATCATTATATGAATTAGGTGACGCCAGAAAATTTAAATTGCTAATAAAAGCTACTTTATTTTGTTGTGGAGCACCCTGTAACGTCTTGGCGATTGCTCCATCTTCACTATGTCTCTGAATAATAGACAATGCAATAAAAAAATTGACATAGACAATATCAGGAGGAGTGGATTTACTTTCATGATGATCCCTCTCAGTATCTGATCGAGGATAATTTAGTTTTCTATTGATAATCTTATAAAATTGTTCAAAAAGATCGCCTCCTGATTGATTAGATGGCGTCACGCGAATAAAATCAGTAACTAAACCAACTATTTTTGTTAAATCATCGTTCGTAAGTGGAGAGCCTGAAAGTTGATCGTTATGGGTGTGTGTGGTGCTTACTGTTTTTTCTTCCAAAACAGCAGGGTCAGTCGATTGTTGTATCATTGCATACACATCAGGGTATTTGAAAGGCGGTCGATAAGCTGGCAACGGATGCGGCCTTGATGAATGCTCTGGCATGGATATATGACAAATTTTATCAAAAATTAGCTTTTTTAATACCTTTATTTCCCTAAAAGCAAAAAATAGAAAAAACAATTGGTCTAGATCAGATTGATCAAGGATTTGCGCTATAAAATCCTTTTGAAAACTGGTGCTACATATAGACTTTAGATTTATTAAAAAAAAGCTTGAAATACTTTGAGTAGGATCAGTGGGTATATTTGCGTTAGAATCCGCAGATTGCGGTAGAGATTTTTTTGGGCAAGCTTGTAAAATAGTTGTTAAAAATAGTTGTCTTTTCGAACAATCAGAAAGTAAATAAGGTTCCCAAGTAAGCAGTTCAGTGATGCGTGATACAATGGCTGGATATCGAAGAGAGAAACTTCTGCGGGCTTCAGCCCATTTCATTCTTTGTATAAAATCAGCCGTAAACAAATCAGCATCAGTAAAGCTTCTTGCTAGATTTTCTGCTTCTTTTATGTGAGCTTGGTATTCAGCCGAGGTATTCTTGTTGCGCGTGGCCGTTGCGATAGCGCTTTTTAATGTTATTGTTCCTTCGTGCTCGTCATTTTGTGCAGGAAAGTCATTGCGAATGTCATCAATATAGGCCAAAGCTTGTTCTGAAAATAAGTTTCTATAGTCATCGATGCTGTACTGGCAATTGGGTGTTTGTAAAATCTTCAGGGCGGTTAAAAATCTGTTTAGCTCATGGTCGGCCAATGAATAAGAGGGTGACTTTTTAATATCTTCAACGAGTCTTCTTACAAAAAATATAATGTCGTTTTCCTGGTTTAATGCAAGATGGATTTCTTTGGGCGATTTTCCCGGTGCAACCAGATTTTGAAAAATTTTTTCCAATAAAATTTTGATTTTTTCATCGAGATATTGTGGTGCTCTGGTCGGATGACTGGAATCAACGGGGAAGGGCCTATTGAATAACAAGCGCTCAATGAGCGGTTTAATGGTTTCACAAAAATGCGACACTTCATCTGATGGGGTTGTTGGTGTCGACGAATTGGGGGGCGATAAACTACTGATCCATTTATCCGCTGCAAGTTTCAAGCTTGTTAAAGGGCTGTGAGTTAACCTTTGTGACTGAGCAGCTGTTAAAAGTTCCTGATCGGTAGCAGCTAACCTTACGCCTAATAAATTAAATTGTTCCAGTGTGAAGGGCATAACGTCGGATTGTTTTTCATCATATTCAACTTGGCGTGCATAATGCATTACTGCAAATGGAAAAGGGTCGACCTCCCCTGATGAATAAGCTTTAGAATATTGTGAATCCTCGCCCGCCAATCCGTCCAATATTGCTTCTTTTAAAGCTTCTTCCAATGGAGAAGTAAGATCAGGGTTTCCTATTTGAATGATGTGTAAAGCTAGATACAACAGTAAGTGGAAACATCCATCATCACTTGCTATTTGATGAAAATCTTGCCTGAATTTTTGTGCAAATTTATCTTTGCCTTGTGCTAAAATAATAAGTTCTTCAAAAAAATATTTTTCTTTGTCGGCACTTTGTGGGCCTATTTTTGGTATTATTTTTTTTATTTTTTCAATACATTGTTTGCGTTGTGCAGCCAGAATTGAGTTAAGGAAATTACTATCTTGGATTAATCGATTGATGATTGATAATGCATAATTTAAGATTTCTGATAGAACTGCACTTGTTGAATTGGTTTGCAGTTCATCATGATGTGTAATTAATACCCTTAAAAATCTAACTGCGGTTTGAAATCCTGTCTGGTTTTTATCAATGGAGATAGAAGGTTGGAATTCTTGATTTAAGAATGTAATCAATATGTTTCTTATTGCAAGATCTTTATCTTCTGTAAGTGCTTCAGTTAGGGTGGTTAACACGGCAACTGTTTCTGCAATGGAACTTTTGTTATTTTTAAAATCGTTAATGATTAGTCTGATAATAATTATTGCTATATGTTTTTGGGGATCAGAACGTAGTAGTTTTAACTGGTCGTTTAGTTTTTGCAATTGCCAGGTAAATATTGATTCAGCGACAGTTGTGGCAGTTGTTGCAGACCTTCGGGATCTAAAGAGTCGGCGCATGACTTACACCCAAAAATTCAGTTTTGTTATTTAAGAGTTTAAACTTAACCTATGGAAAAGTCTAGCTGTGTGAATGTGCCACGTCTGGAATAAGGAGCATGGGATTGATGTGATAATGGTTGTGGGGTAAAACCCTAGAGATATCACTTATTCAGGCTTAATCGCTACTTCGCTAAATGCCGCCCTTCTGGATCAAATAATTGATATTTTATAGAGAATCCTTCATGGTACTAAAAGCATTTATTATGTGTTAGTGGGCTACTTATAGGGAAATTATAAGTAGCCCACTAACACAAGAGCAGAATATGTCAGATATCATTGCTGGCCGCATAGAAGAAAAAATTGAATTACTTGATGCTTTTAATTCAGAAAAAGCAGAGTTTATTACACTTTATGGTCGACGCCGGATCGGAAAAACCTTCTTGATCGAAGAGCTTTTCAATGCAAAAAATTGTTATTTCTTTCATGTCACGGGTGTTCAAAATGGCAAATTGTTAGAACAATTGAGTGAATTTGCCAAGGTTATAGGAAATACCTTTTATAAAGGAGCATCAATTGCAAGCCCCATTTCTTGGATGATGGCTTTTGAAGAGCTATCAAAAGCCATTGCTAATGCCCCTCAAAACAAAAAAATTGTTTTGTTTTTTGATGAATTGCCCTGGATGTGCACCAAAAAATCGAGATTACTCCAGGCACTGGACTATTATTGGAACCGTCACTGGAAGAATGATAAGAGAATAAAGTTGATTATATGTGGATCAAGTGCATCATGGATGATAAAAAAGATTATTCATAATAAGGGAGGGTTACACAATAGGAGTACAAGAATTATCTTGTTGCGACCATTTACTTTAAGTGAAACAAAACAATTTTTTAATCATTCTGGTATTAAATTAACCCATAAACAAATTGTGCAGTTTTATATGTTTTGTGGTGGCATCCCTTTTTATCTGGCTCATGTAAAAAGAGGAAAATCAGCTGCTCAGATGATCGATAAAATGTGTTTCCAAGAAAATGGAATTTTATATGCGGAATTTGATAAAATCTTTGATTCCCTGTTTAATGAAGCGAATGTGTATAAAGAACTTATCAGAGTTATTGCGCGTAAAAAAATGGGAGTAGGACGTCCTTATATTGAGAAAAACAGCAAATATTTGTCAGATGGTGGAACTTTAACAGAAAAGCTTAAAGATTTAGAAAGCGCGGGATTTATAAAAACATTTAAGCCATTAGGGCATAAAAGACAAGGTGTTTATTACCGTGTTATTGATGAATATTGCTATTTCTATTTGAAATGGATTGAGCCTACAAAGCATACGTTAATTGCTCAGGAACGAAATAATCAGTATTGGTCAAATAAAGTAAATACACCTGAATATTACAATTGGATGGGGTACGCATTTGAATCTATTTGCTATAAACACATCAGTGAAATCAAAAAGGCGTTAGAGATTAATGCAGGTTCTCACAGTGGTACATGGCGATATTTGCCGAAGTCTGCTAGCAAAGAAATAGGTGCGCAAATTGATTTATTATTTGAGAGAAAAGACGGTGTAACAACCATTTGCGAAATTAAATATACTGAAGATGCTTATGTTATTGATAAAGATTATGCAGAAAACCTAAAAAGAAAAATTAATATCTACCAAGAGCAAACGCGTACAAAGAACCAAATTCATCTTGCTTTTATTTCTGCTGCGGGTATTAAAGAAAATGAATATTCTCGAAAGTTAGTCGATGGAGTGGTGGTGCTCGATGATTTGTTTTAAATAAGCCGAATAGGTGTTTGTATTGACTCGCCGCTTATAACTCAATTATAAGTGGCGAGTCAGCCGAATTGAACTATTTTAATATCCACTCTTTTTTATGTTATACTTTGCTCAGACGGGTAAATCCTACATGCGCTAGAGCGGAGCCCCTTCCATAGGCTGAGGCAATGATGTTCTGGGTCATCACATGATAGGGGCCGTCTTTTTTTCTTTAAAATTTATACTCAATCTCAACTGCAATCCTATCAGGAAATTTTACTAACAAGAAAATTATCTTAATATAGCGTTTTTGGCAGTCGGTGCCAAACTGATAGAAGGATCAGGATCCAGGGTAAGGTTTGTACTAGAAGCAAAACCCTATCAAGTTCGAGATGCAAAAGAATTTCTTGAAAAAGCGGGGGTAAAACCATGAGTACCATGATCTATAAAAACTATGCAGCACGTATTGAATATAGCGAAGAAGATAAATGCTTTATTGGCCATATTGCAGGGATCAACGATGTTGTTGGATTTCACGGCGAATCAGTAAAAGAATTACATACTGCCTTCGAAGAGGCGGTAGATGATTATCTTCATACCTGCAAAAAAGCAGGTAAAGCACCTCAGAAACCTTATTCAGGCCACATTATGCTGCGTGTATCACCAGAGATTCATGCCAGAGCAGCAATGATGGCAGAAGCACATGGTAAAAGCTTAAATGCTTGGGGCGCGGAAGTGCTTGCTAGCGCCACCTAATACTAAAGTTGGGATCATATTCACGATCTACGCCGCACTTTAGGTGCGGTGATGTGACTTTGACGATTATTGGTAAGTCACCTAATCACAAATCACCGCAGGCAACTAAAAAGCAATTTAATTCTAGTGAAGAAAGTAAGAGTGAATCATGAAAAATACTTCTATCAAATCAGTCAAGCAATTGCCTACTTGGTATAAGCTTAAAAATTATGATGTATCTAAAGGTTTTAGTGCCAGTGAATGGTACGATGAATTAATGCCTCGGTTTTGTCTTAGGCACTATTTTAAAAAATATAAAAAAATTCCAGTTGATTTGCCGGGATTAAATTGGGAAGGTATAAAGCAAGAAGGTTTACTGTTTAATCTGGCAAAAACTGGAGTAAAAAAATTTAGAATAAAATCGCTTGCACCTTCCATGTATGAGTTTGAGGTCGTAAAAGAAAAACCTATGCATGATGAGTTAACACCAATAGCCGTTATTTCACTTAGCAATTTTGATATGTATGGTGCCTACTGGCTTGACGAAGAAACTGCACAAGCCGAAATATCAAAAAAGATGGAAGCGCTCATAACTGAGGAGCAAGACAAAGTATCCGATATTTTACAGTTGGCAGCAATGGCATGGGCAACTCAACCGTTTTTGGATTTTCCAGTTCAAGAAGGTGTAGGGTTACCCAATAAGTTCGCTTATGCCAAAGTAGATTTATCGGCTAGCGACGAACAAATCAAAAAAGAGTTTACTGTATGGTTAGAACAGGAGCGTCAGAGACGTAATAAGGCCGCCCCTAAAAAGAACTTTAACCAAGCCGATTTTGACGGTTGGTATGAATCTTCTGTATTGCCATACTTGGATTTAATGTTCTGGGCAGAGCTTGAAGGGGTAAAGATTAACCAATACACCATTGCACAAGCTATTTTTGCTGATGCCTATGCCTCTGATGTTGACCCTTTAGGTAAACTAAAGACTACCAAGAAAAAAGCCGATTATCTGATGGATGGTAAAGTAATGAAGCTGTTAAAACTGCAGATTGCGACCTGAAAGGGGGGGGTAGGGCGAGGCTAGGAGGCATTAAAAAAACGCTAAATGGGTATACTACCTAGATAGTTATTTGTGTTATACTTTATTCAGACGGGTAAATCCTTCTATGTGCCAGGGCGGAGCAGCTTCCGTAGGTTGCTGCAATGATGTCTTGGATCTGCGCATAAAAGGGGCCGTCTTTTTTTTGCCTTAAAATTTATACTCAATCTCAACTGCAATCCTATCAGCAAATTCCTGATACCAAGTAAGATCACCTTGCTCATATTTCCTGCCAATACCGGCACAAAATATGTCTATGGCTTGTAGACCAGCATCTTCTTGTGAATTACGATGCCGAATTGTCAACGGCATTTTTTTAACAATACGTTCTTTTACTGCTGTAGTTATTGCTTCATCGAAAACAACAATTTCATCTTTATTTTTAGAACGATCGACTACAATGTCAATACGATGTGTTGTTTCTATATAATCTAATTGTGAAAATAATCGCTTTGCTACCTCATCATATAATGCTTTTTTTTGTAGTGTTTGATGATGATTGTTCATATGGTGATTTACCCAAGCTTTTTTATCAGCAATTGCCGTATATAGACACCAATTTTTCGGTTTGCTCACCTCTTTCAAGAAGTATTTTTTTATAGGAAGCGCCAGATCACTGCCTTTTAGCTCTGGTGTATTTCTAGGTAGCTTATTTTTTAATGTCTTTTTTATAGCCCGAATTATGGATGCATGGGCAACATCATCCCAGCAAACCAACAAGCCTATTACCAGATAGCGGCTAGTATTCTTTTGCTTAAAATCAAAACCTAAATTTCCCGATTCGTCTAAATAAATAATCAAGTTGGTTTTCTCTCTGACATGGAAAATATGAATTATACCGCATGTCTTTAGTGTGGTTAAGCCTCTTGTGAAATTATAAAACAATTATTTCAATGCATAATGTGATCAAGCTGATCTGGGTTCTTTTCTGAAGCAGATTTACTTTTAAATGCTAATAAGTTCTAAATAATCCGCTTCAATACCCCTAAAAATCGGAAAAATTTTCCCCTAAAATAATTCCGGAAATTTTTTGGCGCAATAATATTCCAGAATAAAAATCACATTTTTTCAGTCCTTCCTATCTTTATTAATATTGTCTTAGGATGCTCTCGTTGCCGGACATTTTCCGGTTATTTACGAGGAAACACTATGCAAAAAACATCAAATAAAACTTCTTTTTTAAATATTATTAATGCGCAATCTGATCTGTTAACGCGAGAACAAGCGGCGGAATATCTTGGCGTTACAGCGCGGACATTAGCTGTATGGGCTTGCGTCAAACGCTACGATTTGCCCTATGTGAAAGTAGGGAGATTAGTAAAGTATCGTTTGGCAGATCTCGATGCATTCATCGCACGCCGCACGGTGCAATCCAATGAGCAGGAGGTGCGCGTATGACTAACGAAACATTGATTGCTCCAGCTGAAAATAAAAAATCCGCAAACCACATGCCGTATTTACTAACGGTAAATGAAGACGGTGTTTTTTATACCGATGATAACGATAACCGCTGGATCTGTTCTAAACTCGAAATTAAAGCATTAGTACGTGATAGAGCTTCGGAGAATTGGGGCAGGTTGTTAGAGTTTATGGATGCCGATGGCAATTTGCACACATGGGCAATGCCGATGGAAATGCTCAAAGGTGGCGGCGAAGAACTGCGCGGTGAATTATTGCGCTTAGGTTTGGAAATTGCGCCCGGCATTAAACCGCGTAATTTATTGATTGAATATATCACTACTGCTAAACCCGAAGCACGTGCGCGTTGTGTGACACGTACCGGTTGGTACGATCCTGTTTTTGTTTTACCGGATCGCACCATTGGCGATATGGGGGAATTAATAATTTATCAATCTGAAAATCAAACACGCAGTTACTGCCATGCGGGTACGTTAGACGAGTGGCGGCAGCAGGTAGGGAAACTATGTGCTGGTAATTCACGCTTAATACTTGCTGTTTCATGCGCCTTTGCCGCCATGTTATTGCATCATGCTGGCATGGAGTCGGGCGGAATCCATCTGGTCGGGGCATCCAGCGGCGGCAAGACTACTGCATTGCGCGTTGCTGCCTCTGTGTTTGGGTTGCCGCAATACGTCAACCGCTGGCGGGCGACTACTAACGGCCTGGAAGCTTTGGCGGCGTTGCATTCCGATACCTTGCTGGTACTTGATGAGTTAGCACAAGTAGATCCGCGCGAAACTGGCGAAATTGCCTATATGCTCGCCAATGGCAGTGGTAAGGCACGTGCTAACCGGACTGGTGCTGCTAAAACACGCTATGAATGGCGCATGTTGTTTCTTTCTGCCGGAGAAGTCAGCCTTTCCCAGCACATGCTGGAAGTCGGTAAAAAAGCACGTGCAGGTCAGGAAGTACGCTTGGTCGATGTCCCGGCGGATGCGGGCGCAGGATTTGGTATTTTTGAAACTCTGCATCAAGCGAACACTGGCGCTGAATTTAGCCAAGCTTTACTGAAAGCAACCAGTCAATATTACGGCACGCCCGCCATTGTTTTTTTAGAATCTATTACCAAGTCTGATAACTTCCTCAAGCTCTCTCAACAGATCAAGCAACTACGTGATGAATTTTTAGCAGAAAATTTACCAACAAATGCTTGTGGGCAAGTGCATCGGGTATGTGAACGGTTTGCCTTGATCGCGACTGCCGGTGAACTAGCAACTTCCTATGGTGTTCCCGGCTGGCAACCACAGGAAGCAAAAAACGCCATCGTCACTTGCTTCCAAGCATGGCTTGAACAACGCGGCGGTACGGGTGATCAAGAACGTATCAATATTTTATCGCAAGTGCGCAGTTTTTTAGAGGCACATGGTGAATCGCGTTTTACCGAATGGGATTCCGAAGAGTCACGCACCATAAATCGGACAGGATTTAAAAAAACCACCGTTGAAGGAACACAGTTTTATGTATTGGCTGAAGCGTTTAGCAAGGAGATATGCGCTGGACTGGATTCCCGTGCCGCTGCCCGCATCCTTCTGGCAGAAGGTTGGTTGATTGCAGGTGAAGATGGCAAAACTTATCGGAGGGAATATTTACCAAGAATTGGGCGTTCACGCTGTTATGTTCTTACTGAAAAAGTATGGGAGGGATGATGAAAGATTTAAACCATTATCAAAAAACATCTGTCCTGCTTGTCCTCTTTGTCCTGCCCGCAGCAAAGCCTTGCATCATCAATGGTTTAGCAGATCAGGACGTAGGACAAGCTAAAAAAACCAACCTGTCCTGTTTGTCCTATCAAACGTCAAATAGGACGAGCAGGACGAATAATAAAAACAGGTTTGTCCTTAAAAGCAATATCGAAAAACCCAGTTATAGCAAGCGATTTAAGCTCATAGGACAAACAGGACATGAAGGACAAGCAAAAAATAATAATGCAGGTTTTGATCAAACATCGTCAACAAAGTTGGCAATGTTAATCAAAAATTCACTACCAAAAACTGTTGCACAAATTGTTATTTTTTATCGCCAACGCGCCCCGCTGTGTCCAACTCGCGAAACGCGAGCAAGACACAGCGGGGCTTACTTAAACACACAGGAGCGCACCAATGACTGCGGAACACTTTAATGCACCAGATGAGCTTGAACGAGTGAAACAAAAACGCAAATTACGACGCAAGAAAAAATATTGTAAATCCTGCTTGGAAAAATACCGTGCTGAAATTGTTGCCATGCTGAAAGAAAAAACAAGCAGCTATCGTTTAGTGGAGGCATGGTTAGAAGAGCAACGGATTTATGTGAGCCATACGACTGTGATGCGTTATGCCAAAAAATTGCCGGAGCTGAAACAGAAACCAGAGGCACAGGAACCAGTACAAGCACAGGAAGAGGAGGTACCCCATGCCGAGCTTTCGTAATGCCAAAGCGCAAGCAGAACATGCGGTGAGCCAAAAACTTGGTATAGGGAAAGCACGCCATACCAACAAGGGCGATCACAAAATTCACAGCTTAGGCACAGCTAGAAATTATGCGCAAGCATTGACTCGCCTCACGCACTGGATTCAAGAAAATCGGCTGGGTGATCTTAAAAACTTAACGTCGGAAGTTGCCCGCCAGTATTTAGAAGCAGAAGGCCAACGCATTAGGCAGAAAGCATTAGATCAGGCACGGCAAGCGATTCAATTACAGTTAGGCATTACGTTGCCAGTGATTAAATCAGAACTGACCCAGGCGCGTAAAAGCCGCGCTTATACATTAGAACAAATAGCAGCTATTGTTGCCGCACAAACTTCGAAGAATAGTCTATCCACCAAAATCGCCGCAACAGCAGGACTGCGCGCACATGAATTGTTCACGTTGCGCAGAATAGAAGAACGATCAGCCAGTGGCCATCGGCAATGGTCAACTGATCGACTTATTGGTCGAGAAGGTAAGCGCTATACCGTTATTGGCAAAGGTGGGTTAATCCGCGAAGTATTAATTCCGCATGATCTTGCCGAACAATTAGAAAGCAAACGATTAACTCTACCCGCCATCACAGAAGACAGAAATATTCGTTACACGCAATATTATGACATCAGCGGCGGTAAGAACTGGTCAAATAGTTTTAGCGCAGCCAGTAAACGCACATTAAAGTGGTCGCACGGTGCGCACGGGGTGCGTCATACGTTTGCGCAGACTCGCATGGAAGAACTACAACAGCGCGGCTTTAGATATGAAGCAGCATTAGGAATCGTTAGCCAACAGATGGGTCATTTCAGACCCAGTATAACTGAGGTGTACTTATTATGATTGATATATTAGAAACAGTATCTTGGTGGATACTTGCATCGTTATTTATTGTCGGAATCGGTTTTGTTGTTTACAAAATTCTTTGTTGGTTGGCGAAAGAAAATGTCAAACAGCAATTAGCCGCAGAGCGGGCGAAACTGGCGGAACGAATCAGTGTCTTTGAACAGAAAGAACAGCGTTGTAAAAATGATCTAAATGCCGGCCATGAAAGACTCGTTCAACAAAATGCCGAAATAAAGATTAAACAAGAACAAGCGACAGCAACTTTAATGAATGCTGAGAAAATTAGAGAGGAAACACAAGTCAAGCTGGATCAACTTACGAGAGAAAATACGAGGTTAAAAAACGATCTCGTTGCTGCACGACAACGCGCAAAACGCCTTGCCAACAGGGCTAAAACTGAGGTATAAATAAAGCTACTGAAGGAGTAATGCACCATAAGCATTCTGTGGCTCACCATCACAGTTACCAACACCGGTGCTAAGGTCTCATCAACCGCCGCAAGGAAACTGATGCGGTTTAAATGCAAGTTTAACCACGGGAAAGTTGTTAATATCAACGTAGTTCAACACAAAAGGAGGAGGCGACAATCAAAAAACGTATTCGATGCAGTTAATCGAACTGGCGAAACTAGTCCGAGCCAGATCTGACGATACAGATCAAACAGGGGCAAGTCGGTGATAGGAAATCAGCCGCGCAATCGGGTGAATAACTTGGTTGTAATATTTTCTAACAGTTTAAAGTATAATCTTCCACATTGTGTGCACAACCTTAAGGCTTGATGATGAATAATGAACTACACTTAGATGAACATACTGAGTCTAGATTAAATATCCTTGAGTATGAGTTAAGAAAAAAGATTCAGGGATTGCAAAGATCTCTGCTTTCACAAGGTCAAACAGGAGGTTATTGCCAATCTTTATCAGATCTGCTCATTGTGTATATTGAAAATTCAGCTAAGGAAATAAAAATTGACATTTTTAATAAAATTAAAGTTGAATCAGTAACTATGATTCCCGAATTTTCTGAAATAAAAATTCTCATCGAAAAAAGAATGCAGATTGTTTTAGATAACACCGTTGCAATACTTGCTCAAGAGGTTCTAAAAGCATGTCATGGCATACAACTACAAGCAAATAACATTACTAATGAGTTGGCGTTTCAATCAAGATACAAAGCACCATTAAATGTTTTGTATAATCAATTTGAAGCTGAGTTAGTCGAATATCAACAAGATAAAAAAATGAAAGAGGCTACTTTGCAAAAAGCGCAAGAGGCAAATGATATTGCCAGATCAAGTAAAAAATCTTCTTGGTGGTCTTTATTTATTGCATTATTGGCATTTATTTTTTCAATAGTTACTTACTTTAAAAAATAAAATTTTTATAATCATTGAAATCATGTAAATAAAGACATGCTTTTTTATATTACAATAATGAGCGCTTTATCCACACCTTACCCACCTCGCTTGCATCTATCTGAGGGATGCCGCTTCCGTGGATAAGATGTGGATAAAGCTTATGAGTAGAAAAATGAAATTTAGATTAATTTTTGATAAGGTAATATGAAACAGCGTCTGTTAATTTATACTAAAGATCGTTTATTGAGTATGAACCGACTATTAGTAATAATTGTTTTAGCTACATGTTGTGGTGTGATGTTTTTTACACAAATTTTGTCAAAATCACTGCGTTTACCAGCTTGACATATTACATCTACAACAAATTGAAGAGCTCTTATTGTTTGACGCTTTTCCAACCAATTCATAAGCAGATTGATTATTTTTTCCAATGGTATGTGCTGGCTTAAATAACATTCAAGCCAACGATCAGACCAAATGCTTCCATTCTTTGCGACCATGTTGTCTAATTCTAAAAAGACTTCATCCTCATCAAAATTTGCGAGTTTAACTCGCTTTTCATTTACGTATTTGTCAAGATAAGTGCGGCGAAAATCAAGCCAGTTATTTTCACCTTTATCATTGCAAAATCGCCAAAATTCCTCAATACAAAAAGGGTGAATATCTTCTAGATAAGGTATTAATCCTTCTAGCTGTTTAATACGATTAACTCCGGGGTGTCCCTCTAATCTTATCCCAAATCCACGAGTAATATGTGCAAGCATATCTTTTCTTTTGGGACATTGTTTTATGGCATCTTGAGCAAGAGAACATGTTTTTTCAGTCGCAATATATAGGGCAGCCTGAATATAATAGCGACAATATTGAAGATGATCCCAATGTTCAAGTAATAGTTTTTCAGCGGTAGTCTGTTCTAAATGAGCTAGAAGATCAGAGGTGATTTCATCAATTTTGTATGCGGTGTTCCATTGTGATAGAGCTTCCGTTCGTCGATGACAGAAATAATCTTGAAGGGCATTCGCTAAATTAGCAGAATCAACATATCGCCCGTGTTGCCACCAATATCCGTGGAGATTATCTCGAAGTTTTTCAAGAAGTGCTGATGTTGCTGTTGTGTCTTTACACCTTACTTTGTGCCAGAGAATATAATCTTTCAATAAGGCTGGATCATTTACCGTTTTTAAAATATTAAGATCGTTGGTATCTATAGTTTCTGTCCATAATTGAAATGCAGAGCGGCGAAAATGATCATCGTTATCTGTATTTCCCCAGAGAGTTTGCAGTCTCTGTCTTGATGCTAGAGACATTCCTTTGCCTGTTCTATTTTGTCGTTCTTGCCAGAATATAGGGAATTGCCAAATTTTTTCTTTTCCATTATCAGAACGGCTTAAAATTGCAAGTTCTTGTGCAATATATTCAACGGCATCAGGATGATCAATATTGCATAACATGTGCATGATTGGCCAATGTAACTCTTCTCGTTTTGCTTGCTCAATAAAGTAATTTATAACGGGTTGAGATAGTGTGTCTCGAAATGCATTTATGAGATTACAATTAGCAAAGTTAAATCTTGGCGAAATACTACTATCTGTAGGCCCCTTTTCAGGTAATGCTGCCCATGCGTCACATATGGGATCAAGTATTTTTCCTGGATCAGTTATACTACATTGTGCGCCAGCCCATAAATAGGCTCTAAGATGTTCTTTTGTTTTCTCAGGATCGGAATCCCAACAGACTTTAATTGAATCAGTAAGTATAGGGTCAGCAAGGTGACCAGCGAGGCGTAAAGCACCTAAACTGTTGCTACTGTGTAAATCAGTTTTCTTTAGAAATTGATTAAGGGTGTTAGTAAGTTTACCGCCATAATATTTTTTTGCATGTTCAATTTGTCTGTCGCGCAAAGGATCGCCAACACCTGGTTCAGATCGCCAGCATATCTCAATACCTGCTCCCCAATCACCGTTGCGGAAGCGGGCTTCTAAAGCGTACCATGTGCTGAAGTCATTGCGAGGGAATTTTTTAACTATATAAAGAACATCAGGAGATTCAGTTTCTGATAGTACTTGAAGTGCAGCATAGCGTAGTGAATTATTTGCGATATCGTGAGTTTCGTTATTATCAAGCCACTTATGAATCGCATCCAGTACCATTTGTCGTGGTTGCATTGCCAATTTTGAAAGTGCCTTGAAAGCATAAAAAAGCGCTAAAGGGTTTAATATTCGAACTCGTTCGATTATATCTGTAGAAGTATCAGTATTGGCTAAGGCTGCACCGATTACATCGGCAAAAAATGGTTCTGATAAAACAGTATCATCTAGCTGACTATGCTTAATTAAATTAGAAATAGCATCAGCTAAAAGCCATGCACGGATACGATCGTGACGAAACAGTAATTGCTCAACATTATCTAAATTCTTTACAAGCCGTACAATTTTTCTATGCTCAATCACTAATTTACGTATTATAGCAATGTCTTTCTCATCAAACCATTCTCTAATATCATCCCAACTCGGGTTAAGTTTGCGTTTCACCAACATTTTACGAGCTAACCACTGCAATGTAGCGCGATAATCTGTAATTGCATAATTACCAAGTAAATGAACTAAGCTTTTTTCAATGAAAGTATTAATAACTTGTTGTGGTTCGGCTTTTTCACTAAAGTCATATAACCCGATAACCAAAGGATCATTTCCGAGTGCTTCAGCAATACTATCGGCTTCGATTGATGATAAAGTAATATTGACTATTGATGCTTTACATCCAAGGGCATTTCTTGCCTCTTCCGTGTTAAATGAATCTGCCCATAGGCAAAGTTTATTAATAGATTTTTTTGCTTCATCACTCATCAAAGATAAATGCTGAGGACAAACAGGGCATAGTATACGCCAGTTAAAATTTTCTTTTGAATCATTCTGGCTCTCTAAGCTAGGCTTTTTTGACCATTGTGCCAAACGCTCAAGCAAAAAAGCAGGTCGATCGGCATTATTTAAATCTTCAATAACAATAAGAAGTGGGTTATCAGGAGAGCAGAGTGTTTGAGCAGCTCCAATCTGGCGGCCTAAACTGGGGTGTAATTTCCGAAGTTCAATGTCGATTGCTTGATCAAGCGTTAAACAAGTTGCTAAAACTTCATGGTTGAGTACCACCCCGCATCCCCCAGCCTTAATATGGTTTTCTAATTGTTTATAACAAGTGGTGCTTTTACCGAAACCTGATTCACCAATAACAAAAACAATAGGCTGCGATGATTTATCCGAAATTCTATTATCTAATTCTCGATTTATGATTTCTTCGTTTTTTATCCAATGATAATGCGTATCAATACTTAAGCGTGAAAGCTCATGCAGGAGTTTTTTCGATAGTAATTCTTGGTCGATTTTAAGAAGCTTACATCGGATCCACTGCCCGTGGGGGTCGTTATCAAGGAAGTTAGCAATAAGACTGTTAGACCAGATATCTACTTCGACTCCATGTTTCCTACCTTCAGCAGTGACATTGCGAATTAATTCATCATTCGGTTCTATATTTGTTGTTAGAGCTAGAGTTATTTGAAGGTCGGGAGTGCGTTTGCGCTCTTCTTCAGCAATCTGAATTGTTTTAATTAGGTCACCTGGTGGAGCGGTCGGTTTTTTTCCTTTTTTTGGCTTGACAGTTTTAGGATCATGTAACCATTTTTTGTCCAAGTTTTTGTCAGTAGTATGATGGGCGCAGATCATATGAGGTGGATTTGCTCCTGGTACAAATGAGATACCATCAAGTGGTGATTTCACAGTTTTGTTATTAGCATTCATTCCAGTATGTACAAGGTTACCGTAGAGGGCTGGTTTAGCTTTACGCAGAACCGCTGTTGCTATTCGCTCAAATAATCCTTCATCTGGGATTTGGGAAAGGATGCGAGTTGTATCATTATGATTTGTCATGGAATATCAAAATAGTTGGTTAAATAAAGTACTTAAATTAATTGCTCCCTGAATAGGAGTGTTCAATTTTTTAGTGGTATAAGTTTAGTATTTGCATCTATATTATCACGATCTAAGTTTGGATGCTTATTAGAACATGTTAAAACATAAGGGATGTCATTGATAACTGCCAAGAAAAGGTCTTTGTTTTATAAGAAGGGTATTGCTTATGCATTTGCTAAAAGAATGCTTTGGATATATCGTTATTTACACCACCTTTAAATAAGCTTGTTATATTTTGTTAGTAGTTTTTCCATATAACCACTTTGCCTCCCGGATTATATCGCTCAATGTCCATAAGTAGTTAGTAAGTATTTCGTCAGTATAAGCCTCAAAATTAGTAGTGGCAGCGGTTATTGCTAATGCTTCAGCTTTGCTAAGACAAGCGCTAATTGCATCATTAAGCTGCTGTTGGTTTAATTTAGGATTAAGGATATAAACTCCATTAATGGAGTTATTGGTTTCATTATCCATCTGATTTTCCTTCTGAAATATGCGTCTAGCGTAGATACTAAGAAATTCTTAGTATCTTGTCAACAAAAAAACTAAGATTATCTTAGCTCATTATTTCCTTAACTAAAGGGGTAAGTGTGGCTATAAAATCACCAATCAGTAAACGTTTAAAAGAAGCCCGTCTATTGGCTAAGATATCCCAAAAACAACTGGGTATTGCTGCGGGTATTGATGAATTTGTTGCCAGTGCAAGGATGAATCAGTATGAAACCGGAAAACATACGCCGGAATATTCTGTTTTGGCAGCTATAGCAAAGGTGTTAGGACTTCCAGAAGCATATTTTTATACAAGAGATGATGTGCTTGCGGAGATAATTAATGCATATGCGAAACTCGATTTAAGGAATCGGCGCAAAGCGTCGAAATTTATACATGGGTTAGTAGAATAATTTTTATAAAATGAACAATCTATCAATAAAGCAAAGATTATTTATTCGAGCTAGTTCAAGCAAGAGGAAGATATTTCGCTACACCACTTATAATTTCATCATCTTTATAGTCGTAAACAAAAGCAACACTGAACCGTGCTCTTGTGATAGCCACATACAGCTTTGAGCGACTTGTGGCAGCTAAATTGCTATTGTTATCTTTGAGCCATTTTTTTATTGGTTCTGTTGGGTAAATCAGTACCCTATCAAAAGAAAGACCTTTGGATTCTCCAAAATTCATGACAGGGTGGCTGTTTTCTATTACTTTATTTTTCTTATCTCTAAGCTGCATAGGCTTATATTCGAAAAGGTAATTATCTACATTTCTCGGTCTAACCAAAAAAATACCATCGTGACCAGTTTTTTCTGTGTTGCCAGGTTTTGTTTTCAAATGTTGTGGAAATAGACAATTTGATAAATCACATATGGCTGGGATACTACGATAATTTGTAGTGAGCGACGACTCATCTTTGTTAATCGCTATTGAGGTATCTTCAAAGAAATGAACAATAGAAGATTTTTTATATTTTTTATTTTTGGCTATGTTGCTTGTTGAGTATGTTCCTTGTCTTGGGTCACCCACCAGAAGAACGTCGATATTTGAATTAAAAATTAACTTTAGGAAATCAAGATCATATCCAGCCAAATCTTGAATTTCGTCAATAAATATGTTTGGGTAAATTCTATGTAATCTATCGATAATTTTCCCACCGCTTTTTTCATTACATTTAATTAAGAATTTTGAGATTTTGTCTGAATATATTTTACGTTGTTCGTCGAAGTAATGTTTTTCAGTTTCACTTTCTTTGCTGTAACGAACAGATTGATTATTGACAAAATTCATTCCTTTAATGTCATTTTCAAAAAAATATCCTTGGTATGGCCTGACGCCATGTTCCAATAAAAATGAAAACCAGGTTTGTACTTTAAGATGGCTAGGTATAAATTTGTTTTTTTCTACAATTTTTTTTCTTATCTCGACCCCATTTGCTTCAGTATAAGTAGTAATCAAAACATTTCCATTCGTAGGATTTAATCCCTCATTCACAAGGAGAGTAGTTTTCCCCGAGCCTGCTGCTGCAATAATAAGTTTATTATTGTTCATGTGGTTTTATTGCCTTCAAAATATAAGCGGGAAATTTTACATCTTTTTTTGTATCAAATATTATCATGGCGCATTCAGTTTTATTGGCGCGCATGTATTTATGCAATTCAATATCAGTAGGGTGCGATTTATCAAATATTTCATTGAATGAAATTCGATCGTTTTCTTTTAATAACTTTGGTTCTAAGGTGTTGTAATTGAAATCATCATCACCTCTATCAACAAGGTCATCAAAACATATTTTAATGTTTTCCTTGCTATTTTTTCCAAGATAGTCACTATATTTACTTTTAAGCGCATCCACATTTCCATCGTTATCAGTAACGACAGTAACTGGTTTGTTGATTTTATGAGCAATCTCTAAAAATCTTAAAAAAGAAGTACCAACAGAAATAATATCAACACCATCTTCAATAGGAAGTTTTCCATCATGATTAAGCATATACGCCTTTTGTACAATCAATTCGTCAGAATCTCCTTCAACCAATATGGCTCTTTTACAAAGAATAAGGCGGAGTGTATTATATCCAGACAGTTTTTTAAAAAAGTTCTTGGTTTGTGGGGATAAATCGTTAAGCCGTATGCTCTTATAATCATTCAGAAATATAAGTTTATCTAATCCTAATTTATTGGCGACAAAACTGCTATGTGTTGATATTATTATTTGTTTTTTCATAACAGTATCAGATATTTTCTTTATCAACTCATTTAGTTTTGAATGTGACAAATGATTTTCTGGTTCTTCAATAAGAATCACATTTGCCTCTTGAGATTTTTTGTGACTTAAAGCCAAACTTGTTTTAATAATACTTTGTTCTCCTTTACCAATATAATGGAATGGAATTTCATCTAGGTAAGTCATTAAGCTCATTTCCCAAGCATTCTGAGTAGAAAGATCAACGGATATTTTGATTTCTTTGCCAGTTAAGCTCGCATTATTATTGATTTTTTCATTGATCGCTTGAATAGAAGGTTCTCCCATAAAGGTTTCCTTCATTTGTCTATGAGCCTGTGAAATTTCTACTCTTTCCTTGTCTTCTAAATTATCTCGAATAATTCTTGATATATAAATATCAGAACCATTCTGAACGCGAGCACTAGCGGAATCAATTAGCGCAGATTTAACTGGGATGCTTCTTGTAGTAACCTCGCTTCTAGCGAATGTTTTCCAGGAAATTTTATAATATTCTATCGGGATAGTTTTTATGATGCTATTCTTTAGTAATTCTTCATATTCCCTTTGATATTGGTCATCAAATTCAATGCGATATGTTATGCCACTAGTTTCATTTTTTTCACTATTTCCATTGCCTTCAAGTAAAGCAAGTGCTGGGCAATCATTGCCAGAAATAAATAATTCAATCAAAATACAAGGCGGTAATTGTGGGGCTGGTGTGTTCAAGCTATTTATATATTCTCGCTCAACTGTTCTATTGAAAAGATACTGTGAAAGTTCGTTTTTTAAATATCTTGCATTCAATATACCAGTTAGTGCTAGATGAATGGCTTCCAGTATTGTAGATTTACCTGCTTCATTATTACCAACAAGAATATTTATTCCTTCATTGAGGTTTAAAGAAAACTTTCCTTTAAAGCATTTAAAATTTTCAATATTAACTTTAACTATATGCATTTAAATTCCTTATTTTTAGTTTAGCCAAGAACGTTTATTGTAACTAATTTAATGAATTGCGAAAGCTAAATATGGATTGCTGGCAGTTTGGCGAATAATAACTAAGGATAGTTAAGGGTAATTGTAGAGCTTTTGGTCTAATAGATTTATTACAAGCGGATTGAAATTAAATACATACTTTTATTTCATAGCACCACCATAGCACCACCCCAAACCCTCACTCCAGCAAAACTCAAAAACCCCTATAAACCTGGCGTCCCGGGGCGGATTTGAACCGCCGACCTTCCCCTTAGGAGGGGGATGCGCTATCCAGCTGTGCCACCGGGACAGAGTGATTTAACAACGAGGTATTACCCTGATGTTAGCTGTCATATTACCATAAAATTGATTTTTGGGCGGTTTGGGGTTACTATTTTCTAGACATTGACCCGATTGGGCAGTGATTGATGTTTGGTGGATTATTTCTATAGAACTTACGATTTTTAAGGACTTGATCATGAGACAAGTACCGCATTATGCCATCATCGGCGACGGTCGATTGGTTAAACATATTTGTTGTTATTTTGCTGCGTTAGGGCTTGCTTACCAAACTTGGGCACGACGTACTGACGATATTAGGGCACTTTCTCCTATCCTTGCGCAATCCACTCACGTTCTGTTGCTCATCAGCGATAAAGCGATTGATGAATTTATCGAAACCCATCTTCATGATCATCAGCAAACTCTGATCCTGGTGCATTGCTCGGGCAATTTAATTTCAAAATACGCGCATTCTGCGCATCCGTTACAAACTTTTGGTCACAGCCTATATTCTTTAGAAGATTATCAAAAGATCCCCTTTATTATTACACAAGCTGACCTTGAATTTTCAGAAGTTTTGCCAGGGTTAAACAATGCTCATTACAAAATTAAAACTACAGACAAAGCCTATTATCACGCGTTGTGCGTGCTAGCAAATAATTTTACTACTATTTTATGGCAAAAATTTTTTGCCGAAATGCAAAATAAGTTTGGTGTTGGTCAAGAAGTTTTGCAGCCATTTTTACAGCAAACGTTTAACAACATTAGTAATAATCTAACTGAAGCACTGACTGGCCCCATTGCGCGCAAAGATCACGTTACTTTGCAGCGTGACTTGCAAGCGTTAACAGGTGATCAATTTCAGCCTATTTTTGCATCATTTGTTAGAACTTTTTTGCAAAACCCCGGAGATAAACCATGAACAATGTTCTTGATTTCAGTAAAAAGAAAGCTGCCCATGAAAAAATTAGCATGATTACTTGTTATGATTACACCAGTGCAAAAATTATCGATCAAACAAATATTGATTGTGTATTGGTTGGCGATAGTTTAGCGATGGTGATGCACGGTTGCGCAGATACTACCGGTGCTACCTTAGCAATGATGACGCTGCATACACAAGCTGTCGCGAGGGGTTTGACCAACAAATTTATTATTGCTGATATGCCGTTTATGAGTTATCGCAAATCACTGAGCAAATCTATGATGGCTGTTGAAAAATTAATTCAAGCCGGTGCACAGGCGGTAAAATTAGAAGGAGCAGGTACTAATTTAACTTGTATTGAATATATTGTTGAATCAGGTGTGCCAGTGATGGGGCATATTGGTTTAACGCCGCAACATAGTCATGCTTTGGGTGGTTTAAGAGTGCAGGGTAAAGATGCAGCAGCAAAAAATAAATTGCTTGATCAAGCAAAAGCATTAGAGCAAGCGGGTTGTTTTGCAATAGTTCTGGAATGTATTCCAGCGGATTTAGCAAAATTGATTACTGCATCGTTGCAGATTCCAACCATTGGTATAGGTGCAGGGCCTCACACCGATGGCCAAGTATTAGTAATGCATGATTTATTGGGTTTGCAAGCGTCATTTAAACCGAAGTTTTTAAAAAATTATTTGAATGGTGAGGCAGTGTTTAAAGAAAGTATTGATCGCTATGCCAGTGAGGTGAAGGCGTGCGAGTATCCGACGGAGGAGTATACTTATTAATATGAAAGTCATCCAGGATATCCAACAATGGCAACAAATTCGTAAAGATATTTCACCGAATGTAACTATTGGATTCGTACCGACCATGGGTTGCTTGCATATTGGCCATGCGTCATTGATTAATAAATCGGTGGCAGAAAATAATATCACAGTGCTGAGTATTTTTGTGAATCCCACGCAATTTAACGACGCAAATGATTTTCAACACTATCCAAAAACGTTAGAAAACGATTTGGCATTGGCCGAAGAATTAAAGGTGGATTATGTGCTTATGCCTAATGCCGAAGATATTTACCCAGGTGGTAATCTGATTCATCTGCAAACAGAACATCCATTAGCAAAAATGTTCGAAGGCCAATTTCGTCCCGGCCATTTTAATGGGGTATTAACAGTAGTGATGAAGTTGTTGCAGTTAGCGCAGCCCACAAAAATTTATATGGGTGAAAAAGATTATCAACAGTATTATTTAGTTAAAGAAATGATTAATAACTATTTTTTAACAAGTAGTTGTGAATTATGCCCAACAGTACGAGAGGAGTCTGGATTGCCGTATAGCTCTAGGAATACAAGACTTTCAACTGAGCAACGCACCATAGTGGAGCAGTTTTATCGATATTTTTATCAGAATAAAATATTTGATGTGGAAAAAATAAAAATTAAATTAACAAAACTGAAATTAACCTTTGATTACGTTGAAGAATATGAAAACCGATTGTTTTTGGCGTTTCGTATCGACCCAATCAGGATTATCGATAATGTTTTTAGAAGTTATAGTGCCATTTGATAGCTTGAAGATTGCCACGGCGACCAAAAAAAACCACGGTCGCCTCGCAATGACACCAGCGAATATATTAATTTCGTGCAACAACCCCCTGAATCGCTAAAATAATCGCTTCATTGGCGGCGACAAAATCGATAGATGAGAGCGCTGGGGCAGTAACCCAGCGTACTTGTTGGCCTTCGCGGCCATGGGGTTGGTCGTGATATTGTTCCACCCACCACACATTGAGATCAACGCTGCGATCGTTGTAATCATATTGTAATTGCATGAAAGGGCGCGCGGCAGTGACGGTAATACCAACTTCTTCGTGCAGTTCTCGCACTAAAGCTTCATAAGGAGTTTCACCGTTTTCAATTTTGCCGCCGGGGAATTCCCAACGGTTGCCTTGAGCTAAATGGGCGGGGCGCAAGGCAATGAGTATTTCGTTTTGTGGATTGGAGATGATGCCGACGACGACTTGGATCATCACAATTGCCCATGACAGTGCTTATATTTTTTACCCGAACCACAAGGGCAATTTTCATTGCGGCCTACTTTAGGTATCGGTCGCACAAACGGTGCAGTTTCCGCGTTAGCAGCAAGTGGTTGTTCCGGTTGTGCATTTTCATCGTTGGCAACCACGTTCGTCACCGGGTGCTCAAATAAAAGTTGTTGCGGAATTTGATTGCGGCGTTGTTGTTCAGCCGCTTGCACATCTTCTTGCGTGCGAATTTCTAATCTTACCATGGTGCTAAATACGTTGAGTTTGAGTTGATCTAACATGCGTGAGAATAATTCAAACGCTTCACGTTTATATTCTTGCTTAGGATTTTTCTGGGCATAACCGCGCAAATGAATGCCTTGGCGCAAATGATCCATCGCCGATAAATGTTCGCGCCAGAGCACATCTAAGGTTTGTAACATAATCGATTTTTCAATTTGGCGTAACAGCGGTGATCCAATATTGGTTTCTTTTTGTTGGTAGAATTGTTTGAAATCTTCTTGGATGCGCGCTCGTAATGTTTCTTCGTGCAAATCGTGGTTTTCATCCAGCCATTTTTGTACGGGTACGATCATATTAAATTGCTGTAATATTTTTTGTTCAAGCCCTTTGATATCCCATTGCTCTTCTAAACTATGAAGAGGAATGAATTCATTAGTGATGGTGTCGATCACATCGCTGCGAATAAATTGAATGGTTTCCGAAACATCTTCTGCTGCTAATAATTCATTGCGTTGTTGATAAATCACTTTACGCTGTTCATTAGCAATATCATCGTATTCTAATAATTGTTTACGCATGTCGAAGTTGCGCGCTTCTACTTTGCGTTGCGCTTTTTCGATAGCATTGGTGACCATGCTGTGTTCAATGGCTTCGCCTTCTTTTAATCCGAGCGCTTTCATGATCGAAGCTACACGATCGCTCGCGAAGATGCGCATGAGATTGTCTTGCAGCGACAGGTAAAAACGCGATGCGCCGGGGTCACCTTGACGACCCGAACGGCCACGTAATTGATTATCAATGCGTCTTGATTCATGGCGTTCACTACCAATGATATATAAACCACCGGTCGTTAATACTTTTTCATGGCGCTGTTGCCAATCAGCACGAATTTCCGACATGGTTTGCTCAGGTGTATCGGTAGGTAACGCATGTAACTGTGCTGCTAAATTGCCACCCAATACAATATCTGTGCCGCGGCCCGCCATGTTGGTGGCAATCGTCACTGCTCCTGGTCGACCGGCTTCGGCAATAATTTCAGCTTCTTGCGCATGGAATTTTGCATTTAAAACTTGATGCGGAATTTTTTCTTTATTGAGCAAACCCGAAAGCAGTTCAGAAGTTTCTATCGATGCTGTACCGACCAACACCGGTTGTTGGCGATCGATACATTGTTTGATATCTTGGATGATCGCGGCAAATTTTTCGCGCGTGGTTAAATAAATTTGATCAATATGATCTTTACGAACAATACCTTGGTTTACTGGAATCACGACCACTTCTAAATTATAAATTTGTTGGAATTCATAAGCTTCGGTGTCGGCAGTGCCGGTCATACCTGCGAGTTTATCAAACAGACGAAAATAATTTTGGAACGTGATCGATGCTAATGTTTGGTTTTCGCTTTGAATAGGTACGCCTTCTTTTGCTTCTAGTGCTTGATGCAAACCTTCGGACCAGCGACGGCCGGGCATAATGCGCCCCGTGTGTTCGTCGACAATAACGATTTGATTATTTTGCACAATATACTCAACATCGCGTTGAAATAAATTATGCGCACGTAAACCCGCGTAAACATGATGCATCAACAAAATGTGCGCGGGGTCATATAAACTCGCGCCATTTTCTAAAATACCTTCTTTGGCTAACAATTCTTCCACTTTTTCGTGGCCAGCTTCGGTTAAATAAGCTTGCTTGGTTTTTTCATCCAAATAAAAATCGCCGGGGGAATCTTTATCCGGGCTTTTTTGCAGTAAAGGAATAATTTTGTTAACGCGCATATATATTTCAGAGCTTTCTTCCGATGGCCCTGAAATAACTAGCGGCGTGCGTGCTTCATCGATAAGAATGGAATCGACTTCGTCGACAATCGCGTAGTGCAAATCGCGTTGTACTTTTTCGGCCAAACTAAAAGCCATGTTGTCGCGTAAATAATCAAAACCAAATTCGTTGTTGGTGCCATAAGTAATATCGGCAGCATAAGCGGCTTTTTTTTCAATAGGCAGCATGCTCGTTAAAATAGTGCCGGTAGTCATGCCTAAAAAAGAATAAATCGGCGCCATCCATTCTGCATCGCGTTTAGCTAAATAATCATTCACCGTTACAATATAAACACCGCGCCCAGTGAGTGCATTGAGATAAGCAGGCAAAGTTCCGACTAAGGTTTTACCTTCACCGGTACGCATTTCAGCAATTTTGCCTTGGTGCAACACAACGCCGCCGATCAACTGTACATCGAAATGACGCATATTCAACACGCGGCGGCTGGCTTCGCGAACCGTAGCAAATGCTTCGGGTAATAGATTATCAAGGCTCGTACCCGCCTTAAGGCGTTGTTTAAACTCGGCAGTTTTAGCCTGTAGTTGTTCATCGCTGAGTTTTTGGTATTGCGGTTCGAGCGAATTAATAAGAGCCACTTGTTTGCCAAGTTGTTTAATAATACGGTCATTACGGTTACCGAAGATTTTACTAAGTACGGTCGTGAGCATGGGGGGTTCCCTGAAAAAAAGAATTACGCAACTTTACTAAAAATAGGGTGTGGGGTCTATAATAAATATTGGGATTATTCGTTTCTTTTCAAGGAGAAGAGCCATGAAAATTATCATAAGCTTGGCTATGGCAATAGCACTTATCCTATCAGTAGGCTGTACAGCCACAGATATAGGAACAGTCGGCGGCGGTGTGGCCGGGGGTTATGCAGGCAGCGCTTTGACTGGCGGCAGCACCATAGGAACCATAGGGGGCGTCTTAGGTGGCGCGTATATTGGCAATAGGGTGGGTAATTCGATAGATAATTCGCGTTAGAGATCGTGCAGCTTTCTTTAAATCCCCCCTAACCCCCCTTTTTCAAAGGGGGGAACAGGAAGTCGTTTTTGCACGTTCCTTAATAGCCGCTACAATCCCGGCCGCATCTAAGCCGTATTTGGCCAGCAATTCTTTGGGGTTGCCGTGTTCGATAAACTGATCGGGCAGCCCCAATTGCAACAGCGGGCAGCTAATATTGGCAGCATTCAAATATTCGCTTACAGCGCTGCCTGCACCACCTAATACTGCATTTTCTTCAACCGTGATTAATAACGAATGGGTGCTGGCTATTTGAGTCAATAATTCAGTGTCTAAGGGTTTAACAAAACGCATATTTACTACGGTTGCATTCAGTTCAGCAGCAGCATTTAAAGCGGGAGCCAACATCGATCCAAACGCTAAAATAGCAATGTCTTTTCCGTTATGGCGTATTTCGCCTTTACCAAAAGGGATCGTCTGCATCGTGGCATTAATTTTAACGCCTGGGCCTACACCGCGCGGATAACGCACGGCACATGGGCCGTTGTGTAAAAAACCGCTATACAGCATTTGTCGGCATTCTTCTTCATCACTGGGTGTCATCACCACGAGATTAGGAATACAACGCAAATAAGAAAGATCAAAACTCCCCATATGAGTTACACCATCGCCACCGACAATGCCTGCACGATCAATGGCAAATAATACCGGTAAATTTTGAATGGCGACATCGTGAATTAATTGATCATAAGCGCGTTGTAAAAAAGTAGAATAGATTGCTACCACCGGTTTTAAACCTTCACAGGCCAGCCCTGCTGCGAGTGTAACGCAATGTTGCTCGGCAATGCCTACATCAAAATAACGGGTAGGAAACATTTGTGAAAATTTTACTAAACCTGAGCCTTCGCGCATTGCCGGTGTTAAACCAACTAAGCGTTCATCCAGTGCTGCCATTTCGCAGATCCAATCACCAAAAATTTCAGAGTAGGTGGGCGCTTTTTTAGCAGTGTTTTTAGCAACAGCGCTATTATTTAAAAACCCTGGCGTTACGGCATGATAACCAATGGGATCAGATTCCGCGCAGGCAAAACCTTTACCTTTTTTGGTGACTACGTGCAAAAATTGTGGGCCATTTAACAAACGCAAATTACCTAAAGTGCTTAATAATGTGGGGAGATCATGGCCATCGATAGGGCCAATATAATTAAAACCTAATTCTTCAAATAAAGTGCCAGGCACAAACATGCCTTTTAAATGTTCTTCAGTTTTGCGTGCAAATTCTTGCACTGCAGGCACGATGCTTAAGGCTTTTTTACCGCCTTCGCGCATGGTGGAATAAAATCGGCCTGACATCACTTTGGCGAAATAATTCGAGAGTGCGCCTACGTTATTTGAAATCGACATATCATTATCGTTTAAAATCACTAATAAATTCGCATCAATATCACCGGCATGATTCAACGCTTCAAACGCCATACCTGCGGTCATCGCACCATCACCAATAATCGCAATGGATTTGCGTGCACTTTGCGTTTGTGCAGCAGCAATCGCCATACCTAATGCAGCGCTGATCGAAGTGCTGGAATGGCCGACACCAAACGCATCATAAATACTTTCTGCGCGACTATTGAATGGTGCTAAACCACCTGTTTGACGAATGGTGTGAATTTGATCGCGGCGCCCGGTGAGAATTTTATGCGGGTAAGCTTGATGCCCCACGTCCCACACTAAACGATCATCCGGCGTGTTAAAAACATAATGCAAAGCAATAGTTAATTCGACCGTGCCTAAACCAGCGGCTAAATGGCCGCCGCATTGATCAAGCGATTGCAACAAAAATTCCCGCAACTCTTGTGCGAGTTGCGTTAATTCGTGTTCTTGCAATTGCCGGAGTTGCACCGGTGTTGCAATGCGAGAGAGTAGCGGGAATGAATTCATAATAATCTTTAGTTACTAAAATCTGCTTTCGCTTTAGATGCAGCGGTTGTTATAAATATTCGACTATTGTTAGCGTTCTGCAATACTAACACAGACATCGTGGCATTTAAGCGTTTAATTTCTTCTGTTTGTTCAAACATGGCGGCGCGCATTTCGGCTAATAACAGTACCATTTGTCGTTCTACTTGTGCGGGTGAAGCAGATTGCATCTGAGGATACCAACCCGGATCAGTCAAGCGCCAAGTCGCTTCATATTGTTTAACGAGTAGAGGGCTGGCATTAGTAGCGTTTTGAGGCAAACCCGGTAAGCTTTGCACATCACTAGGAAGGACTATTTGTGAGCTAGATCCACTCACAGGTACTGAGGGTATACGTTCTTGATAATAACGATATAAGTTTCCTAAACCAACGGCTACTTGGGCAGTATAGGTTTGCAACATTCCGACGTAAGCAGCAAAATTTCCTGCTGGTGTAGTGAGTGCATTCGAGATCTGAGCGGGAGTATATGAAGAAAGATTTATCACAGGATAAGGGGAATTTAACCCCGATACTGCAGTAATAAAGTTATATGCCGCTGCTTGATCGCCGGTGAGGGTGGGAGTCGTACTTTTAGCGGCAGGTGGCCCTGGTGGGCTAACGTATTGCAACGGCCCAAGTAAGCTGTTGATATCAAAGTTCATGCTGGCTTGGTTTGCAGCAGCCTGAGCACTATTTGCCACTGCGGTCAGAGGTGCTTGCACCGCAGTTTGGAAGGCCACCGCTGCAGTGGCAGGATCTGCAGTGGTAAGAGTCGTGATAACACCTTGTAAAGTGGCAGGTTGTGCTGCAGCCGTAACGGTAGCTTGCGGATTAGCATAAATAAGATAACTCGGTGGTGGCGTTGCTGAAGCAGTAGATGACGATGAAGAAGTTGACGATGTTGTGCCTGAAGAAGCAGGCGGTGGTGGCGTAGGCCCCAAATAATATTGGCCAAAAAGAATATTGCCTGCCATCGTTCCACCAAGATTATAAATAGCTTGGTAAAGTTCCGTACACCATTCAGGTGGTGTGTAACCAGCGATTACGTTTTGCGAATTAAAATTTGAGGGAGTTGAAGTGGTTGTAGCTTGGCAAGCCGCATAATTAGCGCTACCTGATGTGGTATCAGGCGTGGTGCTGCTAATAAGCGGGCTGCTGGCTGCGTTGACAACACTCATAGTTCCTAAGCCGCTGATGGCAGCAAAAAGGGCAACTCGTAATAACGAAGCATTTGTCAGTTTGATGTTCATAAAATTATTTCCCTGATTATTTTGAAGGTGGTAAAAAGATATTAGGTGTAGCGGGTTGCGCGTTACCTGAATTACTGGGCGAATTACTGGGAGCAGGCGTTGTTTGTGGTTTCCAAGGGTTAGGCTGATTGGCCCACGGGTTAGATTTAGTCCATGGGTTTGTTGGCGCAGGCGCTGCTTGTGGTGCAGGGGCTGGCGTCAACGGTGCGCTGACTGGGTTGTTGTTTGTGGCATTTGTTTGTGCTTGTTGCGCTGCTTGCTGTTGTTGAAATTGTTGTTGCTCTTGTTGTTTTTGTGCTTGTTCAGCTTGCTCAAATTGCGCTTGTTTTTGTTGCAGATCTTGCGCCATGCTCGATGAAAATTGTTGCGCGGAATTATTCAAATATTGCGTAATAGCATTCGCATTGCCATCGGCAAAACACGGTGTGATTATAAACCCTAATAGCAGTGAAGTTAACGGTATTTTACGCATGATCATCACCTTCCAATGCTTTTAAAATAAGAGCAAAACGCGCTTGAGCAAAAACGCGACCGAGCAATCTTAATCGTTCAAATACAATATTTCTACGCAAAAATAATCCCGGCGCATCATCCGGTCTTTGGCTGGTTTCTTCTGCGTGCATCAATAATTTAGAAGCCGCGCCCGGGTGTGCTTTATCTAACACTTGCAACAAGCGTAACGCGCGGCCGGTTTTAATATTATTAGCGAGATGGATAAACAAATCATGTTGTGCTAAGTCATCCAAACTGACTTTAGAAATATCCTCCAACTGTGTACCGAGTTCGTTAATGGCCTCTTCGAGGTCACCGCTGCCGTCGAGCGTCCATTCTTCCACACTTTCCATAAACGTAACGACCCGGTATATCATCGGGTCTTCATATTGCTTCCAGAAGGCATGTACGGCTTGCAAACTAAAATCAGGCATAAGATTCCAAGCGAAAGTTAAAAGTAGTGCTATAATAGGAAAATATAGATTGATTATAGATCATATTCAATTTTTTTTGTACTCTAGTAAAAAATGGTATTAATGATACAGCGAATAGGGGCTAGCCATCATGAAAGTAAGACAGGTTGTCAAAGGCGCTGTTAAGCCATTCGTAGATGTGCCGACGTGGACGGGCTATAAGCAATTTGTAGAAATGTCTAAAGGCATTTTTGGCCCGATGAAAGACATGTTCGTTCCGCAACAAGCCACCATCGACGAAACTTATGAACAAGCTTTAAAGCGGCTCGGTTTAACCGACACGGATATTGCCCAGCGCCACAAAGAATTTACGCGGTTAATGGTTATTTATATTGGCATTGCGGTCTTGTTGTTCGCTTATACTTTTTATCTTATTTGGATGCGTTCAATACATGGGGCTATTGCTGGTTTCGCCATTAGCTTGGTCGCTGTGGTGCAAGCATTTCGCTATAATTTTTGGTTGTTCCAATTGCGGGAGCGCAAGTTGGGTTGTACATTTAAGGAATGGTTAAACTCCGGCTTTTTGGGTAAAAAATAATGTTGCGCTATATAATATTGTTTTTATTATCACTATTGCCACGTTTGGTGTTTGCCGCTTCTACCGGCCCTACGGCTGTGGGGGCAGCACCCTCCACCGCTCCTTCGCTTTTTAATCCACCGGCCACTGATCTTTCTATCGGCTATTTAGGCGATATTTTTGGTGTGGTAGACGGTGTATTGCACGGCTCTGGCAGCCAGATTTTAGGCACCATGTTTGGTGTTTTCAATTCCGCAGTTTTAACGATGGGTGCGATCGTGGTGATGTACACCTTGATTGTTTCTACCCTCAATACAGCGCAACAAGGCTCGGTATTAGGTGAAAAGTGGTCTTCAGTGTGGATCCCGATCCGCACTGTTGCAGGCTTCGCATTAATGGCCCCTAAAGCGTCGGGCTATTCATTTATTCAAATCTTTGTAATGTGGGTAGTCGTGCAAGGCGTAGGCGCAGCCGATACTGTTTGGGATGCCGCACTGACTTACTTAGCGCGAGGCGGCACTATCATACAAGCATCAAACCCCGCTAGTTTAGGTTTAAATTCTGGTAGCCAGCTAATAAACCCGGTGGCAGCGAATATTTTTAAATCACAAGTGTGTATGTATGGTATCTATAATTCGCTGACCAATCATGCGCAAGATAACCCTACTAACATCATCACGTATCCTGATTTTACCGGCAGTGTCGTTGTAACCGGTGTGCAAAGTGGTTTAGCTCCACCGAATATCTGTGCCCAAAGTGTTTGTACCAACCCTACCTGTACCGAAAACCCAAGTGCACCCGGTTGCCCTAAAGCCATGCTGTGTGATTGTAACGGGCAAGTGCAATTTCCTGGTGCAACGGCTGTAGCCATGAATAGCAATGGAACTTCGGGAACCAATTATGCAGGCGTTTGTGGTAATGCGAGTTGGGATTTGGCGTTTGACCAGAATGGGGGGTTGGCCGGTGGTGCGCCGAGTCCAACAAGCCCATTTGGCCAAATTAACAACCCCTCTAGTATAGGCGCGGGAACAAATGTTAGTGGCGGTCAAGTGGGTGGTGGTTCCGATAGCCGTAGCATTGCCGTGCAGCAGATTGTTTTAGATACACAACCCTTAGCGCAAGCGGTTGCTAATATTATTGTACCCCCCAATAATTTGATATCTCCTACCGGTGGTAGCAACCTACCCTCAATGCAGCAGCAATTGAGTGGACGAACAGACGTTGCGGGCGCAGCCGTCGATTATATGGCGATTATGCTGCCTTATTTATACACCGTCGCCAACGGTGCAAACCAAGCTGCCATCAATCTGCTGACTGCCAACGAAGCCACCGGTTGGATCTTAGCCGGTAGTTATTATTACGATTTAGTGAGCTTAAATAAACAGACGTCTGCCGTAGAAAATTCAGTTCCTAGCACTAATTACACGGGCAATTTTTCAGGTTGCCCGGGCACAGGCGGTGCGCTGTGTGTGAAAGATTATTCTGCTTTAAATACTTATTTACAAGCTGGCTCGGTGATTTGCAATGGTGATACTTCTTCGAGTTCAAATGCGGCGCAGAATACGAACATTAATGACTTTGTTTGCTGGAACACACAAAATATTCCACAGACCAACACCGGCAATTCGGGTCAATCAGCAGTGGGAACGCTTGGCCTCAAGGTGGCTATCGGCATATTTGCTCTAGGGCCGTTATTCATCGGTGCTATTACAATGTTAGGCCCTATTGCTCCATTAATGGCGATTATTTTAGGCGGCTTTCTTGATGTGGTTAATCACGTAAATGCTTTGACCTCACCTGGCGTTGAGCCGCTGTTAGCTATTGCTGATTTAGGTAACACGATTGTTAATTGGGTAGAAGCTATTTGGTTAAGCGGCACCATTTTAGTATTTTTGACTTCAGCAATCATGTCGATCAGTTTGTGCGTGAACCCATTAGGAATGGCCTATGCAACTGCCATGATGTGGTTTTTACCGATGATGATTGCCATATTTATGGCGATGCTAGTGGCTGGTGCAACCATGGCTTATTACGTGCCATTAATTCCATTTATTTTGTTTTTGTTCGCCAGTATCGGTTGGTTTGCCGCCGTGATAGAGGCGATGATAGCGTCACCGATCGTAGCATTAGGTATTGTTAACCCCGAAGGCCATGATGTTTTCGGTCAGGCCCAACATGCTATTTTGATTTTAGCGAATGTATTTTTACGCCCAACCTTAATTATCTTTGGTTTTATTTTTGCAGCTATTTTATCGCATGTTGCTTTATGGTTACTCAACCAAGGTTATACTAATGTAGTTCCGCATGAAGAACACGATTTTATGCAATTGCTTTCGATGGTTGTGCTCACCGTCATTTATGTGGGTATCGTACTTACGGTGATGAACCGTTGTTTTGCATTAATCCATGAAATACCGAATAAAGTAATGCGTTGGATCGGCGGTGGCCCTGAAGAATTTGGTGAAGCATCTCATGGCCAACAAGTCGCTCAAATCGCCAGTTCGGGTGCTTCGGCAGGCCAACAAGCTTTATCTACCTTGGGTGGCCAGAGTGAAACTAAAGGGGGTGGAGCAACGGGTGAGATGGGTCAAGGTGTAGGGAAAGCAGCAAGTAGCGCGTCAAGTGAGGCTGGCGCGTCGGCCGGTTCATCCGGTGGAGATCAAAAACCAGCTGGCGGCGGCGGTGGTGGCGGCGGCGGTGCTGAAAGCGGCGGTAAAGGTGGCGGCGGCGGTGGTAAAGGCAGTGGTGGCGCAAGCGGCGGTGGTAAAGGCAGTGGCGCGAGCGGTGGCACTCCCACTCCAGGTGGGTCATGATAAATACAGCCATCATCATTTATAGGGAGCATCATGGCAGATACTAATCTTAATCCGGCAAATTACTCGCTTGACGCGGCGTTAACCGACCTGGCTGATTTGCTTAAACCTGCGCCCCTCAATGAAACTATTGAAGAATACGTTTATTATTTGCTGCTATTGTGGGCATCGTTTCAGGTATATCAACTTGAACCCTATGTAGAAGACGAAGGCGGTGAAGGGGGCGGCGGTGCGAAGATTATCCCACTCAATAATGGCCGCATTATCGCTGATTATGGCTATTATCTCAGTAGTTCGCCGGGTGATGATTACGGCAATTATTGCACCGGCAAATTGATTGATGCAGCAAAAGAAATGATTGCGATTGTCGCTAAACGCGGCGCAATTAAAGTGGCTTTTTTAGGTCACCCCATTGCTCAACGCGCTGCCTGGATCGAATGCCTAGAACGCGGTATCGAAGTCACCAATTTTGAAGCCAGTGAAGTTGACTACATGACGCGCCAACGCGTGCAAAAATTACGTGAATACATGAAAACCCACACTAAATCTAACCTCGCACCTGAAGAAGATACCTCCCGCCCGACTTAGGTTTACTTTTCCGATCCCCTTTTAGAGAAGCTTATATTTCCCATCCCCTCTCCCCCTGGGAGAGGGTTAGGGTGAGGGATTGGACGGGGGGATTTATCTGTGGCCAGGACGACGTGCGGATTCATCTGACACAACCGAACCATTATCATCTGGGTTACCATCTTCCTTGTCTGGTTTTTGCTCTCGTTTGCTATCTGGATTTGATGATACTTCTGAACCATTGTCGTTTGCATAATCCGGATGATCTTGTTCGCCGTTAAAATCATCCATATTTGCTACGTCGCGTGGCTGATTGCTTACCTGTGATCTATTATCTTCTGGTGCGCTAGGTTCTTGTTCTTCTAGATGAATTACTGAGGAAGCATCATCTGGCCTTTTCACATCACCATGTACGCTTGATATTAGGCTTCCTGCTCCAGCTCCAGCTGCGCCTCCTGCAGAAGGGGCATCCGATATTACACTTCCTGGAGGAGATACGGGGATGCGGCCTGGACGAAGAACGCCCGATAAATCTGATACAACACTACCAGCAGGGCCCGAGATTACACTACCATCAATCGACACAACACTACCCGAACGACTACGGCCGCCACCAGCAGGAGCGCCGCCACCACCAGGAGCCGACACAATGCTGCCAGCAGGAGTACGGCC
>Ga0206983_105_pt1 | contig 107350 bp, 103 predicted proteins | sample Alteio_BWMinCont_15_FD_153306 | JGI IMG/M metagenome (GOLD analysis project Ga0206983, IMG submission 153306) | Enriched cells from forest soil in Barre Woods Harvard Forest LTER site, Petersham, Massachusetts, United States -... | ecosystem: Environmental > Terrestrial > Soil > Temperate forest >... | reverse complement strand
TAATGCACCCACGCCCTGCTTTTCACGGCAGCCTTTCGATGATGGTAAATTTTCATGCGATCGCTAGTTATTTCAAACACAGCGGCAATGATTTTATGTTACAAACTCCGCGCAAAGGAATTAAAACCGTGGCATTTAGCAGTGGTTTTAAATTAAAAGATCTGCCTGCGACATCAGTTGCATTGAATCAACATATCGAAATTTTTAGTCCGTCTGATTATTTCACTTTACATCGTCGCATCAGTGATTCATACCATGAATGTAGTTTAGAAATATTGGCTTCTCATATGGCATTGACTGGTTGGGATCCACATATTTTTATGCGTATCAATAATCGTCTTTGCAGTTTGGTGGGGAGCTCAGACAGTACTACTATTGATTTTATGGCGGTCAATATGCCACGCATCATGGCGAATTTTTATCCGTTACCTAAAGCCGATAACGTGCCATTTGAAATCGCGTTTTTCTTTCATTCTGCCAAACGTTATGCCGATGCAGTGCATTATTACAAACAAGCGCAGTTAGTCGCAGGCGAACAGTTTGGTTTGGTCTACAATACGTCGTTATGTCAATTTTACATGGGCGACAAAGAAGCAGCTTTAATAGGCTTCAAACATTCATTAGAACTAAACCCCGACTCCAAAGAAGCTAAAGATTGGATCATCCACATCGAAGGCGAACAGGCGAAATCGTAATCCCTCAACTAACTTCTGTTCGCAATCGGCTTGCCTAGTAGGTAGATACCGTCTTGATATCGAGCTTCATAATGTAATGAGGAACGGGGTGCCAAGGAGCCACAAATTCGCCCACCATATGAAAGCCTACTTTCTGATAAACGTGGACGGCTCTTTCATTAGCTTTTTCGGGGTCAATAAAAACCTCTGCAACATCTGAGAAATGACTTAATAGAAATTCTTTGATGACAGTGCCAGCCAATCCTCTTCCTAAGTACTCCGCATCACAGATGAAAATATCTAATGTGATAGCTAATCCATCTGTTTCGCAATATTTTTTATATTCATTATCAGTTTTTTTAAAAACGTTAGAGGTTAATAGATAAACGAAAGGTTTGTCGTTATCATAGCCAATCCAGTGTTGAGTGATTTCAGATTTACGATCTAGCCCTTTGCCAACAGCTTGATATTGGAAGAATTGCTCCAAGCCCATAAGAGTGTTTTGCAGTCCTTGTCCATGAATCCATTCTCGGATGTAGTTTTGCTGCAGCCATCCATGAATAAGATCTCGTTGCAATTCAACGGCAGGCTTAAATGTAAAGCGGAAAGATGATTTAGTCATGATTTTCTATTTATCAGTCATGGGGACTTGTTTAATTTAGAGGCAAAACGCAGCATTTGTTAATGCTGTGCTCATAAACTAATTTCTCGTACTTTTTCTGCGATTGATTTGCCCAATACTTCATTTGCAGGTTCGTCTAAATGCACTCCATCGATGTTACTCGATTGAACTAATAAACCCGCATTTAAAAACTCACAATTTTCTTCTCGTGCCAGTTCTTGATAAAGCAACCCGATTCTATTTGATTTCTCAACGGAGCTATCATCAAGCTGCGGATGTAGATTTTGGACTTTAATAATAGGGTGGGGTGAGATTAATAAAATTTGGGGTGGCTTTGCATTTGGCCCTTTATTAGATGATTTAACACATTGAATCAGTTTGCGCATTCCTTCTTTTATATCTTCAGCGGAACGTTTAAACTGAATTTTGTTATCATTAGTTCCAATCCAAAAAATGACTAGATCAATAGGGTAATGTATTTCAAGAGAAACCGGCAGATGTGTTAATCCATTTTTATAGGGGCGACCGGGGATAATTTCATCAAGAGTGGTTGTTCGAGCATTAATTCCATCGACAACTACGTCATATTTATCGCCCAATAATTTATTTAAGATAGCTGTCCAGCGTTTGTTTTTAGGATGTCTACCCGCGAGACCAGTTGCGGGATCAAATGCTCCTGGTATACCGCCCCAGACATTGGAGTCACCAAAGCATAAAATTGTTTTCATCATGACCTCACTATTTGTTTGACATTGCTGTATCAACAGCGGTTTTGGCTTATTTTTCCGCAATAAAAATCATGTGGTTCTCATTCATGAAATGTTTTTCCTGATATTGAATGTTTTGGAGCTTATATTTTTCTAATATAAGCTCCATTTCATAACGATAATACCAGCACAAATGCATCCGTTCACTTTCTAGGGCTATAACTTTTCCGTTTATTACTTTTTCATATGTGGATTGGCCATAATATTCTTGTTCATATTTATTCGCAACATCATGAGATTTATGCTTGATGATACCGCCATCAGGCAACGCAACTTCTTTTTCACTAAATTCTTCTTCATGGTTTTGATATAAGGATTCCCACGGAACAAATAAATCTAAAATAAGCTTTCCACCTGGGCGCAAATGCTTATAAAAATTTTGTAAGGCTTTATAGGCGACAGACCGAGGGTAAAGTAATTGGTATGAACCCAATGGAATTAAAATTATGTCATATTGATGAGGTAATTCCATGTTCTCAATGGATTGTTCAAATAATGTAGGTTTCAAACCCAGCTTAGCTGCTCTTTCTCTACAACTTTTTAGCATGGGGATCGAATTATCCATCCCATGGATATTGAAACCTTCTTGCATGAGAGGAATAAGTAAGCGCCCTGAGCCACACATAGGTTCCAGAATCAGGCTCTCCTTCTTATCAAAAAAAGAGCTATAAAAATGAATCTCATCAGCGCCAGCGAATTTTTTATCGGCGTCATAAAATTCTGTACACAAGGTTCCATACATCATATAAATCAACCTGTTTAATCAAAGACTCTATTTTTGGTTATCTGACTTTCCTTGGCATTATAGGGCATTTCCACCAGGGTGGACAAATGTTTCTACCGATATCTTGAATTTATTTGCTGACACTGGCAAACTAAACCCTTAAAAATCACGGGATCTAAAACCTTTAAGAAGATTCACACATGACGATATTAAAGGAAAAATTTAGTCCGTCTGGCAAAAAAGGGGATCTAAATGCAAAACATTCTATGTTATGGAGATTCTAATACCTGGGGTAATATAGCAGGTTCAAGGAATATGGAATTGATGTTGGCAAAGCGTTTTGATCGTAATGTGCGGTGGACTGGTGTTTTACAAAAATTGCTAGGTGATGATTTTTATGTGATAGAAGCAGGACTGAATGGTCGCAATACTTCTTTTGATGAAACCAAATTTGTTCGTCCTTCACGCAATGGCTTAGCGACTTTACCTCTCATTTTAGAAATGAATTATCCAATAGATTTGGTAATTTTTATGCTAGGCACAAATGATGCAATGATAGATTTCAACGCCACGCCGGAACAAACTACTCTCGCAATGCAAAAAATGCTCCGCTTCGTGAAGACAAGTCACTTTGGTCAAAATTTCCAGGCACCCAACACACTGTTAATTGCACCTGCGCCTATTCATAAAATTAATTCTAATGATTTTAATCTATTTTTTGATGATTCATCTATTGCTAAGACTAAGGGATTAGCCACACATTATGCCAAACTGGCTGCTCAAGAGAGTTGTACGTTTCTTGACGCAGGACAAATCGTAAAAGTAGGTGATGATGGCGTGCACATCGAAGCTGATAGCCATAAAGATCTTGCTAAAGCTATTGCCAGTAAAATTCAGAAAATGATTTTGAAAAAATGAAAAATTTATTTAGGGATCCTTGGATTACAACAGAAAAAGAAAAGTATCTTAGCTTACTAATGATCCTTGCACCATTATTAAACTTTTTATCAGGCATAACCTTTGATCTGCATGCACCTTCTTTACCTGCGATCGCAAGTTATTACGATGCACCAATATCTGCCGCTAAAAATACCATTACCGTATCTTTATTAGGATTTTCGATAGGCTGTATTTTATTCGGTACTTTATTGGATATCTTTGGCCGACGCCGCATTATTCTGTTAGGGCTTATCCTCTATACGTCTGCAAGTTTTTTAGCATTGACTTGCGGCACGATTGAAGAATTATTATGGGTTCGATTTGTACAAGGATTTTCTGTTTCTTGTTTATCAATTGGTTGCCGAACCATTATCATTGACCGATTCACCGGCCATCAATTTAAGATAGCAATATTATATACATCACTTGCCTTTGGCATTGGCCCTATTATTGCACCCTTTATAGGCGGCATCCTGCAATATCATTTTGGATGGAAAGCAAATTTTATTGCATATGGAGTGGTATCGTTTATTTTAATGATTATTTTTGCACTTTACGTTGCCGAAAGTAAAACAACCACTGAAGTCTTTTCCTTTAAAAACATGTGTAGAAACTATCTAAACGTGTTGAAGCATAATGCTTTTTCACCAGGCATTATTATTGCTGGTCTTTCCCAAATGCAACTTCTCGTTTATACGACGACGGGTGCATTTTTAATAGAAAATATTTTACATCGTTCAGCTATTATTTATGGTAATAGTGCATTTATCATTAGTTGTGGCTATTTATTAGGAACACTCACTAACCGACTTTTAATCAAACAATTGCAATTAGATAGTTTAATTAGTTTAGGATTTGTATTGTTATTTCTTGGTGTCCTAGCCCAAATTATTTTTACTTTTCTTGGCCAATTAAATTTATTAACCATCATTTTTCCAATTACATTAATTGGTTTTAGTAACGGGTTCATTTTTATCAATGTTCTAACCTGCTGCTTGAGGTCGTCTATTAGTCCAGGAATAGCAACAGCATTATTTACGTCTGCTGTCATGATTATTGGTACTGTGGGAACATATATAGTAAGCCACATCACTGTCAATAATCTAACAAATCTCGCTATAATCTTTGGCGTGTCAGCAGTTATTCAATTAACAATCTTCCTTCTATATTTTAGAAACGTAGCAAAGGAAATTGGATAATCCGATTAAACTGTCCATATAATTGGGTCTTTTCTTGCCTCGGAAGGAAGACTAATTTTTATCACAAAATAAACGTTTCTTTGTTTTCAATTTTCAATTTTTTGAAAAATCGCCACGCCAATATGATAGCTGTGCTGCAAAGCCCTAACGTTAATCCATACCAAATACCGCTGGCACTTATTCGTTTTACTTGCACTAGATTATTTGATCCTGCCGCATGGCCTATTTGTAACGCAGTGGCTATAGATAACGCGACAGGCAACGTAGAAGTTAGTTCGCTGTTTTCTACACGCTAGTAGGTCGGTCGGTTCAAGCGAAGCGGAACCGACAGTGGCAATAATTCAGCATCGCATGTCGGATCCGTCGCTGCGCTCCTTGATCCGACCTACGCGCGTTATCTTAATGTGGTGAGGAAAGAGCTGCCAGGTGTGATTGACTTGAGTTGTGCAAGCGCCGAGTAGAGGGAGCGGCGCAACCTTCGCCCGAAGTCATCGGCCTTATGCAGAAAAAACAGGAAATAATTTCCTTTCACGAGCCGATTGGGAATGGAAGTTATTTCCCATTGACTGGAGGCGATGTTATTTCTTCGCCGGGGCAGCAGAGTAACCTTTTAGCTCCATGGCAAAGTTGCGTAAGGTGCTGATGCCGGTGGCCTCAGCTTCGCGACACCACAGTTGTAATGCCTCAATCAACTCACGTTTTGATGATGTGGTACGGTTCCAAATCGCTTGTAAACGTTGTTTAAAATGATAAACCAATTGAATATTTTGATACTTCTCTAAAATTTGGCTAATGCGTTGTTTGCTTATATCATCGAGCAAACTATCGGCGCGGGTCAACAAAGTTTGGGCGCGCTCCAGTATATCGCGGCTGGCTTTACCTGCTTTACGTTGCTCTTCTTGCAATACCGGAATAACCACTTCACGCGTATAATTTGATAAAACTTGAAAACGATTAGTAATCACCGCAGTCACCGTATCTAAATCAATTTGTAATTTAGTAGGTGTTTGTAACAACGTCGGTGGCAATCTTTTAACTTTGGCCAAACCAAACGCCCGTAAAGTTTGGATATAAAGCCAACCGATATCAAACTCCCACCACTTAACCGACAACTTAGCAGAAGTAGGAAACGTATGATGATTATTATGTAACTCTTCACCACAGGCAAAAAACGTCCAAGGCACTACATTACGCGATGCATCTTCGCACTCATAATTACGATAACCCCAAAAATGCCCAATACCATTGATAACACCTGCCGCAAAAACCGGGATCCACAATAACTGAAAAGCCCAAATAGCCAGACCAGCCACACCAAACAATAAAAGATCAATAACCAACATCAGCCCCAAACCAATGCGATCATGAATACTATAAACGTGACGCTCTAACCAATCATCAGGCGTGCCATGACCATAACGTTCTAATGTTTCTTTATTTTTAGCAGCAACACGATAAAGCTCTGCGCCTTCGAAAAATACTTTATTAATGCCCAAGATTTTCGGGCTATGTGGATCTTCAGCTGTTTCGCATTTAGCGTGATGTTTACGATGCACAGCGACCCATGCTTTGGTTTTCAAACCAGTAGTCAACCATAACCAAAAACGAAAAAAATGACTAGCGATTGGATGCAGATCAAGCGCACGATGTGTTTGACCGCGATGCAAAAAGATAGTGACGCCTGCAACCGTAATCTGCGTGAGAATTAAAACCGCAATCACATTGCCCCAAAACGATAAGTGCAAAAATCCATATAGCATTTGATAAGTCAAAGTCATTAGTCATTCGCTCCTAGTTGCTCTTTAGTTATTGGTACTTGGCCCATATATATATTCAATTAATTTAACGACCTGTTTCACACCCTCATTACTGCGCGCCACTTTGCCAGCAATTTCGGCTTGTTGCGGTGTGGTGAGGCCTAATAAAAATACCGTTCCATCTTCAGTCACCACTTTTATCTGGCTCGACTTCAATTTAGCGGTTGCTACCATACGCGTCTTTATGCTGCCAGTAATAGCGGCATCTTTACTGCGTCGGTACGCTGAGGTAGGTGTTCCAACGGTAATCTCATTGAAAATGCGCCTAACCTTGGGCACAGTCTTTACGAGGTCGACTGCCTGGTCACGTAATGCAGCCGTGGGGGCCTGCCCCGCCATTAACACGACCTTATTATAACTCACAATGACAATGTGTGCTTTAGTATTTAGGTCATGGTTGGCAGAAACTAGCCGATTGGCCTTATAAGCAATTTCTTGGTCATCAGTAATAGTTTGGATAGTACGGTTATCGGAAGCAATGCTGCCCCCCGCAGCCCCTGCCCCCGCGCCAGCAGCAATGACACCCGCCACGCAGCCTTGCAGAAGAAGGGTCAATAACAGCAAAGAAATGAGAGAAATGACTTTTTTCATAGAGAGGCCCATCCTAGAAGTAAAATAATAAATTATTATGTCTACATCGCAAACGCAGCACGGCACAAATCAATCAAACCACTTGGGAACATCCCTAACCACAACACCATCAAACAATTAACACTGATTGCCACGTTAATAATAGGTCTATTAACGATGGGGTATTGTATCTCCGGCTCTTCAAAATACATGACCTTCACGACATTCAGGTAATAATAAGCGCCAATAATAGCAAACACCAGTGCAAATGTCGCTAACCAAACCATGTGCGCACCGATCAACGCTTCCAAAACACCCAGCTTAGCAAAAAACCCGACCATCGGCGGAATACCCGCCATCGAGAACATTACCAACAATAGCATAAACGCTAACCAGGGGTTACGGGTGTTTAAACCCCGCAGGTCGCCAATTTTATCCACCTCAGCCCCTGATTTACTCAATAATACTAGCATACCGAACGCGCCCAATGACATCAGGGCATAAGCCAACATATAAAATAAAGCACTGGCATAACCGTCAGGCGTTGCCGCTAACAACCCCAATGACATATACCCGACGTGCGCAATAGCAGAATACGATAACATACGTTTAAGATTGCTCTGCACGATAGCAACCACATTACCTAACGCGATAGATAGCACGGCAATCAATATCAAAACTTCTTGCCATTGATGAACTAACGCGGGTGTGCCTTCAATTAATAGCCGCACCACCATTGCTAACGCGGCAATCTTTGGTGCAGTACCTACAAATAAAGTAACAGAAGTGGGCGCGCCTTGATAAACATCGGGCACCCACATATGAAAGGGTGCTGCGCCTAATTTGAAAACCACACCGGCAATTATAAACACCAAACCAAAAATTAACATCAATTCTTGGCCGGAAGACAAATTGCTTGTTACTTGTGCAATCTCAGTAATATTAAGGCTTTGCGTCGCACCATAAAACATCGATAAACCATACAGCAACATACCCGATGCTAACGCGCCGGTGACAAAATACTTCATCGCTGCTTCAGCACACTCGGTAGAATCACGCTGTAAAGCAACCATGGCATACAACGGTAAAGATAATAATTCCAGCCCCAAATATAACGTCAACAGGCTATAAGCCGACACCAATACCAACATACCTAACACAGAAAATAAACTCAGCAGATAATATTCACCTTGCGGTATTTTACGCTCACGGATGTATTCACGCGCGTAAATAAGAATAAAGAAATTGATCGCGACGATGGCGAATTGCATTAACGCAGCGGTTTTATCCCAGATAAAACTACCATTAAAAAGCAGTGTCGATGGAACGTTGTAAAGCAGTAATACTAAAACCGCAGTGCCCACCAAAGCAAACTGCGATAGCCAATAGGTGATTTTCTTTTCTTGCTGTTTAATAAATAAATCCGCCAACAAGACAATACACGTCATGCCGAGCAAGAAAATTTCGGGTGTAGCAGGATAAGTTAGTATAGTTTCAAATAGCATAAATTATAATTTACTCTGTAAGCTCCAATGCAAAACATTGCCTATTGTCGCATGCATCATATTCAGCAGCGGCGCAGGATAAACACCAAAAAATATAATCACGATAGCCAATAAAACGAAAACGATTTTTTCCATGTAATTGATATCATGTAATTTTGCAATACGCGGATCAGTAATCACTCCAAAAAATACCCGCTTATACATATAAAGCGTATAAACTGCGCTCAATATTAATGTCGTCGATGCTAACACAGCTACCCAAAAACTGCCTTGGATAGCACTAAGGATAATCATAAATTCGCCGACAAAACCCGATGTACCGGGCAACCCAACATTCGACATCGCAAATAACATAAAGAAGGCCGCGCAATACGGCATACTGGTGGCAATGCCGCCAAAGTCTTTGATAAGTCGGGTGTGCAATCGATACACTAAAACACCCACGCCTAAGAACATCGCGCCAGAACTGAACGCGTGTGAAATCATTTGCACCATCGCGCCTTCTAAACTCATGTAAGCGTCTTTTAGATTATGTGAATTCGCCACAATATCAAACACCATAAAACAACCGAGTGCGACGAAACCCATGTGTGCGATAGAGGAATAAGCAATCAATTTTTTCATATCGGTTTGTGCGATGGCGACTAAACCAATATACACAATCGCGATCAATGAGAGTGCGATCATTAAATGATCTAACAGCGCACTGGCATCAGGCGTGATGGGTAAGCTGAAACGCAAAAATCCGTAAGCCCCCATTTTTAACATCAATGCGGCTAATACGACCGAACCACCCGCCGGTGCTTCGGTATGCGCATCGGGCAACCAAGTATGTACCGGCCACATGGGGAGCTTAACCGCAAACGCTAATAAAAATGCTAGGAAGATCCACACTTGTTGTTTCATCGTGAGTTTAAGTGGGTAAAAATCGCTGATATTGAAACTGTTCGATTGCTCGTGTAAATATAATAAGGCGATTAGCATTAACGCCGACCCTAAAAATGTATACAAGAAAAATTTGATCGACGCATACGATCGGTTGGTGCTGCCCCAGATCCCGATACTTAAGTACATCGGTATCAACATGCCTTCCCAAAACGCATAAAACAAAATGGAATCGAGGGATGCGAATGTACCCACCATCATCCCTTGCATGACTAAAAAAGCGGCCATGTATTGTGACACGCGAATATGAATGTGGTGCCAAGCCGCCATGATCACCAACAAGGTGGTGAAGGTGGTTAACATAATCAGTGGCAATGAAATACCATCAACACCGAGTGAATAATGAATATCATAAGCGCGAATCCATATTGCATGTTGTTGAAATTGCATTAGGCCTGAGTTGTTATCAAACCCTAAGTAAAGCGGCACACAGAGTGCTAACGAGATAATTGAAACGATCAGTGCAATTAAGCGCGCGCGATTAGGGTGTTGATCGCCGCCACTGGCGAGCGCGAGCGCACCACCGAACATCGGTAGCCAGATTAATACACTAAGTATGTAATGATTAAATAAATTGTTCAGCATTAAACCTTCCTATTTCCTACCACAACAGCCATGCCAACAACACAAGCACGCCAATAATCATCGCAAATGCGTAATGATACAAATAACCGGATTGCAGCTTGCGCAAGTTAGCCGAGCACCAAGCAATAAAACGGCCGGAGCCATCAACCAAATCATGATCTAAAATTTTCACATCGCCCACTTCAAAAAATACTTTAGCTAATTTCAAACTGCCGCGTGCAAATACTACTTGGTTAAAATCATCAAAACCATATTTCGCTAATAATACTTTATAGATTAACGAAAACTTCTCAACAAAATAAGCCGGGGCGCGTGGGAATTTTATATACAATAACCATGCCACAAAAATCCCGCCTACGGCTAACCAACACGGTAAACTAAATACCGAATCCAATGCTAATAGTAATGGGCCATGATAATCGATCGCTAAACTGGCTAGTACATTATTTTGCGGTAAGATAAAAATACTCGTGCCTAATAAACCACCGGTGGGTGAATATAAAATCGTACCCACCAAAAAGATCCCAGCAATCGCTGAAGGGATCGCCAATAATACTAATGGCAACCATACCACCCAAGTTGATTCACGCAAGCCTGCGCGCGTGTGTTCATCCATTCTTTCTTCCGTGTGAAACACTAAAAAGAAAGCGCGGAAAATATAAAATGCCGTGACGAAAGTTCCCAACAATACGCAATAATAAGCGTAACTAGCACCGGGGATTAACGCGTGATGAATCGCTTCAATGATGGCATCTTTAGAATAAAATCCGGCAAACGGTGGTATCGCCGCTAAGGCTAACGCGCCAATTAAAAAGCAGACATAAGTGACTGGCATGTACTTGCGCAAATTACCCATCTTGCGCATGTCTTGTTCGTGATGCATGGCGATAATAACAGAACCTGCTGCCAAGAATAATAACGCTTTAAAAAATGCGTGGGTAAAGAGGTGGAAGATCCCAGCGGCATAGGCTGATACACCCAACGCCGCGACCATGTAACCGAGTTGTGACAGTGTAGAATAAGCAACCACGCGTTTAATATCATTTTGTACTATCGCTAAAATGCCGGTAAATAAAGCGCCGGTCGCGCCGACTATTAATACCACGCTTAATGCGACTTCAGAAAATTCATACAACGGTGACATACGCGCTACCATGTAAACACCGGCGGTGACCATGGTTGCGGCATGAATTAAAGCAGAAATAGGTGTAGGGCCTTCCATCGATTCGGGCAACCAAACGTGTAATGGCATTTGTGCTGATTTGCCCATTGCACCGATAAATAACAGAATACAAATAACGGTAAGCACAGACCAATGAGTATGCGGGAAAACAGTCATGGTTTGTGTTGCTAATGATGGAGCAATGTTAAAAACTGAAACGTAATCGACATTTCCTACGTAATTAAATACCGCAGCAATACCTAAGATGAAACCAAAATCGCCGACACGATTCACAATGAATGCTTTCAAACTACCGAAGTTGGCGGTTTCTTTTTTAAACCAGAACCCAATCAAAAGATAAGATACCAAGCCCACACCTTCCCAACCAAAATAGAGTTGTAAAAAGTTATTGGCCGACACTAACATTAACATGGCAAAGGTAAATAATGAGATGTAGCTAAAAAAGCGTTGGTAGCCATCATCTTCACGCATGTAACCAATACTATAAATATGTACTAATAATGAAACGAAATTCACCACGACCAGCATCGTAGTGCTCAAATTATCGAGCAAGAAACCAATATTAAATTGATAGCTGCCGCTACCGCCCCAAATATAGGCGTTGAAGTTATAAGTTGGCACGCCCGCAAAAACAATTTGGTAGCAGAGGTAAAGTGAAAGTACAAATGATATAGCCACGCCGATGGTTGTGACCCAATGGGCCCCACGGCAACTGATTTTTTTATTCCATAGGCCGACAATAGTGCTGCCCAGCAGTGGGAATAAAACGATCGCGTATATTATAGTTTGTAGTTGGTTCATTGCTTATTAATTACCTACTTATCCTTTCAATGTATTCAGCTTATCAACATCAATAGTTTTGCGGCCACGGAACAATACGATAAGAATCGCCAAACCGATTGCTGCTTCGGCCGCTGCCACCGTTAAAATAAAAAATACAAATACTTGCCCGGCAATATCGTGAAAATAATGTGAAAACGCCACAAAATTGGTATTGACGGCTAATAATAATAATTCCACACACATTAATAAAATGATGACATTTTTACGATTGATCACAATACCTGCCAAACCAAGGCCGAAGACAATCGCACTCAAAATCAAATAAGCGGACAATGAAATCATTTTTTGTCCCCCTGCATTTTTACCATGCGGATACGATCTTCACGACGAATGAGAATTTGTTGATCCGGGTTTTGCGTTTTATTATTGCCTTTGCCATGGAAGGTTAAACTGATGGCGGCAATAATCGCAACCAATAATAATATACCTGCCAATTCAAACGGATACGCGTAGTCCGTATACAGCACCATGCCTAGTTCTGTGGTATTGCTATAATTGACTGGTTGCCCACCCGTCGTTGTTAATTCACTAGGATTGAGGTGGCCAGGGCTAATCACGTACACCATTAAAATAACCAACATTGCCACAATCACAATGGCAAACGGTAAATAGCGCACAAAACTACTACGCTGTTCTTCAACATCGATATTCAAAGTCATCACGACAAATAAGAATAATGTCATCACAGCGCCGACATAAACCAGAATTAAAATCAAACCCAAAAATTCGACTTCTAATAAAATCCACAAACCAGTTGCTGCAAAAAATGCTAATACCAAAAACAAAGCACTGCGCACAGGATTGCGTGAAATAATAGTCATTAATGCCGAGCCGACCAAAATGGCAGCAAAGCTAAAAAAAACCAAGTCTGTAAAAATTTGTGCAAGGTTCATAGTTTTATTTCACCGAAATGGCGCATCTTCTTTTCTTGCCTTAGCAATTTCATTTTCATATTTATCGCCAATAGCCAATAATTTTTCTTTAGTAACAATTTGCTCGCCCCTATTTTCAAAATGGTAATGCTGCAAATCAGTCAATACAATAGAGTCTACAGGGCATGACTCTTCACAAAAACCACAATAAACACATTTAAATAAATCGATTTCATATTTAGTGGTGCGGCGCGAACCATCTTCGCGTGGCTCTGCTGCAATAGTAATTGCCAATGCAGGGCACACCGCTTCGCAAAGTTTGCAGGCAATACAACGCTCTTCACCGTTAGGATAACGACGCAGCGCATGTAAACCGCGAAAGCGCGGTGAACGTGGCGTTTCTTCTTCGGGGAACTGAACGGTGACTTTTTTATCGACAAAATATCTGCCGGTCAATTTAAGCCCTTTCAACAATTCCCATAAAGAAAACGTTTTTAAATAATGTAGCAATTTTTTCATAGCAATCTTTTTTAAATAAACCAAGGCGCAATTTTAAATTCCACACCCAAACTCACCACTACCACCCAAACTAACGTTACTGGAATTAATACCTTCCAACCTAACCGCATAATTTGATCATAGCGGTAACGTGGAAAAGTAGCACGCAACCAAATGTATAAAAACAAAAATCCACCGATCTTAAGAAATAACCAAATAATGCCGGGGACCCAAGCAAATAACGGGCCTAAAAGCGGGATCCCTTCAAAGGGTGATAACCATCCGCCTAAAAACAATAACGCAGCGATGGTAGACACCATAATCATGTTGATATATTCCGCTAAGAAAAACAGCGCAAACGTAATTCCTGAATATTCCACATGGAAACCCGCAACGATTTCGGATTCACCTTCTGCCACGTCAAACGGTAAGCGATTCGTTTCGGCTACACCGGAAATCCAATACGTTACAAATAACGGCAACAACGGTAACCAATACCAGTGCCAAAAACCGCCCTGCTGTTTCAACACAATATCTTGCAAATTCATGCTGCCTGCAGCTAATAAAATACCAACAAAAGAAAAACCCATGGCAATTTCATATGAAATAGTTTGCGCAGCAGCACGCATTGCGCCTAAAAATGCGTATTTCGAATTCGACGCCCAACCCGCGACTAAAACACCATAAACAGAAAGCGAACCCAAGGCAAACAGATATAACACACCCGCATTGATATTCGCCAAAGCCATGCCTTGACTAAATGGAATAACTGCCCATGCGGCTAAGGCTGGTGTAATAGTCAGCATTGGCGCAATAACAAATAAATAACGGTTCGAAGCAGACGGAATAATAATTTCTTTGGTTAACAATTTAAGCACGTCGGCGATCGGTTGCAATAATCCCCACGGGCCTACGCGATTGGGGCCAATTCTGGATTGCATCAGACCAATGACTTTGCGCTCAAAAAAAGTCAGGTACGCCACGCCCAATAATAAAGGCACGACGATCACAATGATCTTTATGATGATCCAAAGTATGAGTAGTAAATCGTTAAACATAATATCCTAAACCAATAAATAATATTTTAAACAGAATGTAGGTTGGATCAAGGAGCGTCAGCGACGGATCCAACATAGAGGCTTGAATAAACTCCACTGTCGGTTCCGCTTCGCTTGAACCGACCTACATAATAATCTCAACTGATCCAAACGCAGCGCCTAAAGTGGCTGTTTCAGGCCGCCCAGCAGGGATCCATACACACCCAGCAGCAATTCTTGCATCAACCATCAGCGGCAACTCTGCTTGAGCGCTACCTTGTATTACTTTCACCATTGCACCATCTTGCAATTGTAAATCTTTAGCCAACTTTTCATTCATATAAACAGCGGTGGGCTCATTGGTCGCTGAATCCTGCAGCGGCTGTGACTGGCGCACCATATTATCAATAGAATAAATCGGCCATTCGGTAATACGCATGATGCCCTTCCCCTCTGCTCTTTTTCCGATCCCATCTCCCTTTGGGTGAGGGTTTGGGAGAGGGAACACCGCCGCATCCACCAAAACCCGTAATTCATCTCGCACTTGCTCTGAAGTCACATAATCAAAATCTGCCAAATTCAACTGATTGCCCAACACGCGCAATACTTTCCAGCCTGGGCGTGCTTCACCAGGAGCAGCAACTGCAGCATTAAAACTTTGCCAACGCCCTTCTGCATTTACATAAGTACCCGAAGTTTCAGTGAAAGCAGCGATGGGAAGAATAGCATGTGTATATTGCAAAAGGCCATCTGTCTTGAATGGTGAGCAAGCTACGACAAATTCTGCTTTGTTGAGCGAAGCGACTGCAGCCGCTGGATTGGCAGCATCAAATTCCGGTTCGATGCCCAATAAGAAATAAGCGCGCAAACTCGCGCCCAATCCGGTGTTCATCGCTAAACCTGATTCTGGCAATGCCGCGCCTGCAGGGCCACGATGCGGAACAGCGCCAGCCAACCATGCCCCAGCGCTATTAGCACCTTCTGTTAAGCAACCTACTTTTGCGCTAGATAAAGTTCCAATCAACTGTGCAAGCGCACGCAATGTCGCCGCTTCAGGATGGTTTTGTGCAACCGCACCTAATAATATTAATTTTTTTTCACCGCTGCTTAATTGCGCTGCAAACTTTTGTTCGATTGCGCTAGGCTGTATCTCTTTTAATAAATCAAGTATCTGTGTTGGTAAATCTGCTTTAGATTGGGCCGATAAAGCTTTAGCAATACCTGCCAAATTCAAATTAAAATGATCAGGCGCGGTAATAATTTTTTCAGCTAAATTAAAATTAACCGGATAATCGACGGCATTAATACTTAATACTTGCGCACCACGTAAAGTCGCTTTGCGAATACGATGGCCAGCAATCGGTTGTTCACGTTGAATATTTGAACCTATCAACAAGATAGTATCTTGCAATTCGAGCTCTTCAATTTTGATGCCCAAGCTAGGATATAATGGCGCATATTTTTGATCGCTGACATCAGTTTGATGTAAACGATGATCAACAGAATTAATGCCCAAAGTACGCATTAATTTTTGTAATAAATAATGTTCTTCGGTAGTTGCGCTCGGCGCTGCAAACGCACCTATTTGTTTGGGGCCATATTGCGTCAACACTTTTTGCAAACCATCGGCAACAAATTCCAGTGCGGTTGCCCAATCGGTTTCCTGCCAAACATTATTCACTTTGATCATCGGTTTGTGCAACCGCGCTGGGCTGTTCACCGCAGTATAAGCATAGCGATCACGATCCGATAACCAAGTTTCATTCAACGTTTCATTTTCACGCGGCACTACACGCATCACTTCTTGCACACGTTTGTGAACATAAATATTTGATCCAATACAATCATGTGGTGCAACTGCTTCGACTTGATCCAGTTCCCACGCACGCGCGGAAAAACGATAAGGCTTAGAAGTCAATGCGCCCACTGGGCAAAGATCAATAATATTGCCCGACATTTCATGCGAAATACTGTGTTTAATAAACGTGGTGATTTCCATATTTTCACCACGCCCCGTTGCACCGAGCTCGCGAAATCCTGCCACTTCTTGTTCAAAACGAACACAGCGTGTGCATTGAATACAACGGGTCATTTCTGTAGCAATTAATGGCCCCAGATCATCGTCTTTGACTGATCGCTTGCCTTCGGTAAAACGCGAAATGCCTTTGCCATAACCTAAGGAAACATCTTGTAATTCACATTCACCACCTTGATCGCAAATCGGGCAATCGAGTGGATGATTGATTAATAAAAATTCCATTACTGACTTTTGTGCTTCGCGCGCTTTTTGCGAGCAGGTTAATATTTTCATGCCCGGTGTCACTGGCGTAGCACAAGCAGGCATCGGTTTAGGTGCTTTTTCTACTTCTACTAAACACATGCGACAATTGGCAGCAATCGATAATTTTTTGTGATAGCAAAACCGTGGAATCGGAATGCCCACTTTATCGGCCACTTCGATGATCATCGAACCTGGCTCAGCTTGGAATGTTTTACCGTCTATTTCTATTTCAATCATTATTTAACACCTTTGTACAAAAAACTCGAAATAAAGCATATACACTCATCACCGTCCAAATTCCTTCCATCAGGAAAAACCCAGATTGAAAGGGTTTGAATGCAATATAAGTTAAAATCCCTGCTCCAATAATGTTCAATAAATTATAAAAAATCTTCCTGGGATCCATCCATTTTAACTGATGCCCCACATAGGCAAATAAACAGCAAAAAGCCCCTATGGTTGAAAATATTTGTATAGTTAATGAAGGCTGGTTCATAAATAATTAATGATCATCCCCCACCGGGCATTTTTTGTGTTCAATGTGATATACAAAATCATCACGAAATTGCTTAATAAAACTTTGTACTGGCATCGCTGCTGCATCACCTAAGGCGCAAATAGTATGCCCCATAATTTTACTGGCGATATTATCTAATAAACCTAATTCTTCTACGCGCGCTTGACCTTGTTCAATACGATGCAACACGCGATACATCCAACCGGTGCCTTCGCGGCAAGGCGTGCATTGGCCACACGATTCTTCTTTATAAAAATGTGCAATACGCGTTAACACTTTTACCATACAAGTGGTTTCATCCATCAGAATCACTGCGCCTGATCCTAACATGGAACCAGCTTTGGCAATTGAGTCGTAATCCATATTCGTTTGCATCATCACATCACCGGTTAACACTGGCATCGATGAGCCACCGGGGATCACGCCTTTTAATTTACGCCCGTCTTTCATGCCGCCTGCCATTGCTAATAATTCTTTAAACGGTATACCCAATGGTACTTCGTAATTACCCGGTTTATTAACATGGCCGGTCACGCTGAAAATTTTGCAACCACCATTATTCGGCTTACCTAATTCTAAAAACCATTGTCCGCCTTTAGCTAAAATTACCGGTACGGAAGCAAATGTTTCAGTATTGTTGATCGTCGTTGGTCTGCCATATAAACCAAAATTGGCCGGGAACGGTGGTTTAAAACGCGGCATACCTTTTTTGCCTTCGAGTGATTCCATCAGCGCAGTTTCTTCTCCGCAAATATAAGCGCCTGCGCCTAAATGATTGTGTAATTCAAAATCAAAACCTGAGTCTAAAAGATTTTTGCCGAGCAAGCCTGCTGCCCGCGCTTCTTTTAAAGCGGCTTCGCAACGTTTAAACGGTTGAATGTATTCACCACGAATATAGTTATAACCCACAGTTGCACCCATTACATATCCGGCAATCGCCATACCTTCGATGAGTTGATGCGGGTTGAGTTGTAATATTTCGCGATCTTTGCAGGTGCCAGGTTCGCCTTCGTCGGAATTGCAGAGCACATATTTTTGGCCAGGTGCAGCACGTGAGATGAAACTCCATTTGAGGCCGGTGGGGAAACCAGCGCCACCACGCCCACGCAGTGCGGAGGTTTTTAGTTCGGCAATGATCGCTTCGGGTGGGGTTTTTTCACGCAGGATTTTTTCCCACATCGCATAGCCACCGGCGGCGCGATAAGTTTTCAGCGTCCAGGGTTCTGGTTGATCTAATGTACGGAAACAGATTTCGTTTGTCATATATTTATTTCAGCCCATCCAAAATCTCATCTATTTTTTCGGGTGTGAGATTTTCATAATAATGATCGCCCATGTGGACGACCGGTGCGCTCGCACACGCGCCTAAACATTCTACTTCTTTTAAGGTAAATTTTCCGTCGGCGGTTGTTTCGCCGAATTCAACGCCTAAGCGTTTTTTCAAATGCTTGGCAATTTTTTCACAGCCCATTAACATGCACGAAACATTCGTGCACAAACCAATTTTATGACGGCCGACGGGTTTTAAATCGTACATAGTATAGAACGTCGCGACTTCATACACAGCGATGCGCGGCATGTTTAAATATTCTGCGACTGCATCCATTAATTCTTCCGTCAGCCAACCGTTATTATTATTTTGCACAATAGTCAACGCCGACAGCACCGCCGATTGGCGTTGTTCGGGTGGATATTTTACAATCCATTCGTCAATTTGTTGACGGATGTTTTCGGGTAGTACATTTGTCATATTAATAATCTCAAAATCCCCCCGCCTTGCAAAAAACAGCAAGGCGACCCCCTTTTTCAAAGGGGGTTACTTTATTATCGGTCAATTTCCCCAAACACAATATCAATACTGGAAATAACCGCCACTAAATCGGCAATCATGTGGCCCTTCACCATTTCACCAATAGCCGCTAAATGCGGGTAACTCGCCGCGCGAATTTTTAAACGATACGGTTTATTCGCACCATCTGAAACTAAATAAACGCCGTATTCCCCTTTAGGGTGTTCAATCGTGGTATACGCTTCGCCCGCTGGCACACAATAACCTTCGGTAAATAATTTAAAATGATGAATCAATGCTTCCATATCTTCTTTCATCGCCATGCGTGTGGGCGGCACCACTTTTTTATTGTCTGCCATCACCGGGCCGGGATTTTTCCGCAACCATTCTACACATTGACGAATAATTTTATTGGATTGACGCATTTCTTCGACGCGCACCAGATAACGATCATAACAATCGCCGTGCACACCGATCGGAATTTCAAAATCTAATTGATCATAAACCGCATACGGTTGTTTTTTGCGAAGGTCCCACTCCACTCCTGATCCACGTAACATCGGGCCGGTGAAACCTAACTGCATGGCACGCTCTGCAGTCACCGCACCAATGCCTACCGTGCGTTGTTTCCAAATGCGGTTATCCGTTAATAAAGTTTCGTATTCGTCCACGCGCATCGGGAAGCGTTCGGTGAAATCCCAAATAAAATCTAATAAAGAACCTTGGCGATTGGCATTTAAACGTGCGACTTCTTTTTCACTATGCCATTTAGAAGTTTTATATTGCGGCATTTTTTCTGGCAGATCGCGATAAACACCACCGGGTCGATAATACGTAGCATGCATCCGCGCCCCCGATACAGCTTCGTAGCAATCCATTAATTCTTCGCGCTCGCGGAAGCAATAAAGGAACACCGTCATCGCACCTATATCTAAGGCATGTGCACCCAACCATAATAAATGATTTAACACGCGGGTAATTTCATCAAACATCACACGTATATATTGCGCGCGTGGCGGCGGTGTTAACCCTAATAATTTTTCAATCGCTAACACGTAACCATGTTCGTTGCACATCATGGAAACATAATCAAGTCGGTCCATATAACCTATGCTGTGATTATACGGTTTTGATTCTGCTAATTTTTCTGTTGCGCGATGTAATAAACCGATATGCGGATCAGCACGCACAATCGTTTCGCCATCCACTTCTAACACCAAACGCAACACACCGTGCGCAGCCGGATGTTGTGGACCAAAATTAAATGTGTAATTACGAATTTCAGCCATAGTTATTAACCAAGTTTACAATGTTCACTAATTTTTTTTGCTAGGGCCTTAAAATCCTCATAACAATCTTTTGCAGCGTTGGCATGACTGCCAATGGCTCCATCTGCCGGCTTTAACAAAAACATTGGTTTACGAGCTTCCTGCGCCAAAGGCATTAAACTACGATAATGCTTTAAGCGAGCCAAACATGCTGTATCATTATCCAATGATACATTGGAATTTTTTTCATCTAAAATTGCTTGATGATATTCGGTTGGAATTTTTGCCATCCAGCGTTCATATGCTTTAATAGGCCGATCCAAACGAATAGCATGCTGTAATATAACATAACCCACCGGCTCCATTCTCCCATTTGGCAGCACTTTTGCAGCAGATAAGGATTCGGGAGCACGATTAAGCCTATCATTCCATTCTTTGCGCCAACGCCGCAAAGTTGGGCCCAAGTTACGCAATCCTTGCAATGAAAAAATATCAGACGCAACCGGAATTACTACATAATCTGCCGCAATTAAGGCTGCTCGGTTAATTGCTCCCAAGTTTGGGCCAACATCTATTAATACTAAATCCGTACCAAAATTACCCGCCGCCTCTTTTATTAATCGATAGAATGCGGAAATAACACGAAAAGAACGTTCTTTACCATCCAAGCAATCCGGCCATTGACTGTTCAAATCATCTTCTGCTAATGATAGCTGTAAATCACCGACCAATAAACCAATTTTATCATTAGCTACTTTCTCTACATGCGGTTTTGCAATATCCCCTAAACCGGTCCACAAAGGCTGAATAGCACCATAAATAGTATGTGTATGCTCTCCATTCGGCCAAAGCTGCTCTAATCGCTCCTCTGGTAAAAACATGGAACTCAGATTAGCTTGTGGATCTAAATCAGCTACTATAAGCTTACGATCCAATTCTGCATACATCCAGGCCAAATGGTAAACCAAGGAAGTTTTACCAACTCCACCTTTATTATTGAAAAATGCAATAACTTTCATGAACGTTTCCTAATAGTTACCGCAACATAATTCGGATCAAAACTAAACTCTGCCACTGGATTACCATTTTGTTGCAGCGCCTCTTGCGCGCGCGCCACGCCAACTCCATATTTATTCACATAGCCTAACGCTTTTACTGCTTCAGCCAATATAGGGTTACGATAAGCATTTTGACGAGGAAAATTCTCTAAGCTAGCTTCACCATACAAGCCCCCAGGATTTTGTATTTCAATACGATCTTCAAACCAAAATATTTTTGCTGGAGCAGTTGCTTCATAAGAACGATGTATGATGGCGTTCATAATCAACTCGCGTAGAGCAATTACCGGATAATCGTGCATACTTTTTTCTTGCAGCGCGCTGGTTTTTACTAATGCATTTTCAATTTGTATTGTTAAAAGTTGATCCAACTCTCTTAGGACGGTAAGCAAATCCCCAGTTAGTCTTTTTTCATCCAGTATAGGATCAGAAGTACCATTACCCTGAAAACGCACAAACTGAACATAAGCGCCAGGCATCCAATTCAATGCATCTTTACCAAAAAGTAGTATTCCCGCATAAGTTGGACTATTTGCTTTTAAATCATAAAAACGCAATGAAGCCAATTGTAATTCAATGTCGCGATGGTTTTCATCCAAAACTAATTTTGCAATAGCGTTAGGGCGATATGTCAGAGAAAATAAATCTAACACCAGATCATTTAAATTACTGCCCTTACAATATCCTGCATCAAACGTTCTAGCAAGCGCAACTCGTCTTTCCGACAATTGGCGCTCTTCTGTTTCATGAGCTATAGCACGCCGAGGGCCTGTTCGAATATAAACAACACCCTTATAACGCACAGGAGGTAGATCGGAGGGATGCACCTCAACTATTGCTATTTCTCCTTCTGGTAATTTCTTTTTATCAACCACCATAGCGGGCATCGGTTGTACATTTCCATCTGAACGGATAGCACTTAAATTTTGTAACAATTGATCAGTTACTTTTAATCCTGTAAGTTTTCTAGTTTTATCATCCACACCAATTATTAAATATCCTGGTTTTTTATGATTTGGATAGTCATTTGAAAAAGCACAAATAGCTTCCGCAAATTTACCAGTATCTGTCGTAGATCGAGTAAACTCAACATTATCTGCTTCTATATCAGCAAGTAATTTTTGCAATTGTTCATCAGTCAACATATTTACCTGTAACTCATTTTATATTATCAACAGAAGGCTTTATTTCTTCAAAATAACCGCCGGTGCGGATCACTTTGGGTTCTAAAATGCGTGGCTCAATACTCACGGGTTCATAAATCACGCGTTTTTCAGTCGCATCATAGCGCATTTCTACATTACCACTCAGTGGAAAATCTTTGCGGAATGGGTGACCGATAAAACCATAATCGGTCAACAAGCGACGCAAATCAGGATGACCATCAAATATAATGCCAAACAGATCAAAAGTTTCGCGCTCATACCAATCAGCCGACGGCCAAAGATCAGTGACTGTCTGCACCATCGGTGGTTCGCCTTCGACAAATACGCGCAAACGCAAACGATGATTATGTGTCACCGATAAAAAATGATAGACCACGGCAAAACGTGGTTTGTCCCACGGAATAACCCGCAAACTTTCGCTGGTGTCTGAGGCACGTGAAAAACCTGAGCCAGTGGCTTTGGCCGTTACCCATTCACTGATGCCATACTCAAGATAATCAACACCGCTCACATCCACTAATAATTCAAAACGCAATGCGGGATCATCACGCAATAACAAACACACTTCGCGTAATTTTTCGCGCGGAATTTCGATCGTCAATTCACCCAACGCAATTTGACTGCTGGTGATGGTTTCTGCCAAATGCTCGCGCAGATGTGTTGCTAAAGTTTCGATGTTAGCCATGCCGTTTAACGAATAAGGGTTGAAGAATTTTTAATTTTGTTTTGCAACTGCATAACACCATACACCAATGCTTCTGCTGTTGGTGGGCAACCAGGCACATAAATATCAACGGGAACAATACGATCACAACCACGCACCACTGAATAAGAATAATGATAATAACCACCGCCATTCGCGCATGATCCCATCGAAATCACCCAACGTGGTTCCGACATTTGATCATATACTTTGCGCAACGCCGGGGCCATTTTGTTACATAATGTTCCTGCGACGATCATCACATCCGATTGCCTTGGGCTAGGTCTAAATACACCAGCGCCAAAGCGATCTAAATCATAACGCGCTGCCGCTGAGTGCATCATTTCTACTGCGCAACACGCCAAACCAAACGTCATTGGCCATAACGAACCACTGCGCGCCCACGATACTAAACTTTCTAAGCTGGTCGTAATAAAACCTTGCTCATGAAATTTTTGTTGTAAAATTTTTTCGTCATTCATCATTTTATTGCCACTCTAAAGCGCCTTTCTTCCACTCATAAATAAAACCAATGGTTAATAAACCAAGAAATACCATCATCGCTAAAAATCCATATAAACCAATTTTATGTAATACCACCGCCCATGGAAATAAAAAAGCAGTTTCCAAATCAAAAATAATAAATAGAATTGCGACTAAATAATAACGCACATCAAAAGGCAAACGCGTATCTTCAAATGCCGGAAAACCACACTCATACGGTGAGTTTTTTTCAGCATCGGGCTTATGTGGGCCAATCAATGCCCCAATAATCAGCGCGGCCATGCCGATGACCAAGCCAATGCCAATAAAAATTAAAATCGGTAAATAGTTCTCTAACATATCAACGTAAACGCCAATGAAAGTAAATGTTTCAATAATTATACAACGTTGCACGACTTCAGTGCTAGTTCCTTCTCCCAATTTAGCGAAATCGGCACATCTAATGGCTGAGCCAGGTCAGCACGCGGATCACCAAAATGATAATGCCAAAATTCCTTCTCATTTTCCTCAAAACCAAACTTGCGCATTGCTTGTAACAGAATTTGCCGGTTTTTGTAAGCTTGCTCACCCACCAAACTGGCAGTTGCGCTATGATGCGACTTAACGTCCATATAATCAAATGGCGCACCCATATCAAGCGCGTTGTCGTTAGCATCCGTCAGCACTAAATCGACGGTACGGCCATAGCTATGGTTAGAATCGGCACTCAGGTAACCTAACTCAAATAATTCAAGTTTTTCGATCTGGGGGTAATGTTTGGTTTTTTGCGCCAACTCATGCGACGAACCTGGAGGTAATTTTGACCAGGCGATAAAATCCAGTACCGCACGCCGTGGGCGGTAAGCATCATAAATAAGCAGACCCTGTTGGGATTGGTTTAAAAAATTTTGCACTTGGCATAACGCTTCCGCCGCTTTAGGGGTCAATAACGCGCAATTTTGTACTTCGTCGTGATAACCAGCAATGATTCTACCCACAAAATTGTCTTTTGTAGCATATTTGAGCTCACACTGAATGGGTTTAGTGCAGGTTTTTTTACTAAGACGAATGACATCTATTAGCATAGTGTGCGCTTATTAATAATGGTGCCGAAGATCGGACTCGAACCGATACGGCTTTCGCCACCGCCCCCTCAAGACGGCGTGTCTACCAATTTCACCACTTCGGCAAGGATTTAAACGACTGCCCTATTGCTGCGCTGGAGGAACATTCGACGCAGGCAACTGACCATCCGTATCTGCGAGATCATTATCCGCAGGAACAACACCGGTATCCGTGACCGGGGGAACTGCTGAATTCATCATATTACTCTGGCCACTAGCCGGAGGAGGAGCAATCGGTGCGAGAGGTGCTTGTTGGTGCATTGTTTTCGATAGTTTAGACAAAGCCTGCAGCGGATCTTGCTTGGCTTGCTGGGTCGCCATGTAACCTAAAACTAAATTGGTGGCAAAAAAAAGCGTCGCTAACAGCGCGGTCAATTTCAGCATGAATGAGCCCGACCCACGACTACCAAATAAGGTTTGCGATGCGCCACTGCCAAATGCTGCGCCCATTTCTGCGCCTTTGCCTTGTTGTAGCATGACTAACACCACGAGTCCCGCAGCGATTAGCAAATGAAAAACCAGAAGAAGAGTTTGCAGTGCTTGCATAATATTTAGTTTATAGAGTGATAAATTTGTAAAAATTCTTGTGCATTTAATGATGCACCCCCTACCAGGCCTCCATCAATATCCGGCATAGCGAATAAGCTGTTGGCATTGGCCGCTTTAACGCTGCCACCATACAGGATACGCATTTTCTCTGCAATACTTGGGGCGTATTTTGCTACCTGTTCGCGTAATAATTCGTGCACTTCTTGCGCCTGTTCGGGGGTAGCGTTTAATCCCGTGCCAATGGCCCAGACCGGTTCATAGGCCAAAATCATGTGGCTCAATTGTTGGATGTCTGATATTTGCTTAAGCACAGCATCGAGTTGGCGCAGTACGACATGGCGTGTGTGGCCTGCTTGGCGTTCTTCTAGGGTTTCGCCTAGGCAGAGGATGGGTTGTAAGCCCGCTTGTTGTGCCAGATTGAATTTTTTAACGGTGATGGCATCGGTTTCGCCATATAGGGCGCGTCGTTCGGAGTGGCCGATCAGCACATATTGGCATTTGAATTCTAGCAGCATCGCGGCGGAAATTTCGCCGGTGAAAGCGCCACCGATTTCTGTGGCTGTATTTTGCCCACCCCAGTGGATTGGGCTACCGGTCAACGCTTGTTCGGTTTGTGGTATAAAAATGGCGGGTGGGAAGACGATCATTTCGGCATGATCGTTGCTCGCACTAGTGACGCCTTGCTTGAGGGCAGCCAATAGCTCAGCCACGCTGGCGCGCGTGCCGTGCATTTTCCAATTACCCGCTATGATAGGTTTACGCATGGCGGGTAAATTATATGAGATTGGGGGAAAATACAACTTGCTAATGCCAAACGCAGACGAAAGATTGAGGAGAGAAAGGGCGTGGGGGAATGTCAACGCAAACACGCCATGAATACTTCCCTGTAGGCTCGACTGCCTCGTCCCTGATGCAGACGGTTTGCTTATGACACTTCCCCCACGCCCTTTCTTCGCCAATCATCGTGGGTCTGCGTTTGGCATTTTCCGATCCTCTTCCTCTCATGTAGGTCGGATCAAGTCGCGTAGCGACGGATCCGACATTCGGTGAGAAGTTGGGGCCCAGTCTACGCTCTACGTTTTTGAGCACATTTTGCGCAAAAACGTAGAGCGTAAACTGACTCCTTAGGCTAGGGCGTCGGTGGTGGTGATGGTGGGCGAGAAACGCTTGAGCTCGCTGGAATACTGGGGCTCGTGGCACGACTTGAGCTTGTAAGGATCCTAGGTTCTCTAGAACTTGTAGGTTTTGATGAAGGGAAATAACCAACTGTATCTGTAGCATCGGATCGAATAAATCTATGTCTACCAGTAGAACCATTAGCAGCATTCGTTGGTGAAGACCATACTGCATTCCGTGTCTGCCGGACAAGAGCTTTAGCAGATACGCCATCGTTCGATCTTTTTATATCCCCTTCAGCCTTATTATGTACGTCTGCTCTTCCTTCAGAATTTGTATTGGTACTATTCTGAGTACTAGCACTTGAATTAGAAGTATCATCGCCAACAGTAATGCGTGACAAGTATGCATAACCATCTTCTTCTTCACTATCTACTTCCCCACCACTGCTTGCCTCTGACCGACTATCTCCTGATGGAGATGTGCCATGCTCTTCTAGCGATGATCCCGATTCAACATCCTCTGTCGGAGAGGGAAGCTCTCTCATTGATGATTGACCTAATACCGTTAATTGCGCTTGTATATTATCGTTTGTTGTCAAAGCAGGATTATCACCGCATAAAAGCTTCGTAACCACCGCACGATAAGCCGCCCTTACTGTTTGATCCGTTAATAATAAATTTAATTTTTCTGCAGGCACCTTCACGAGCTTTTCTTTTATAAATTCTACTCGATCATCGTGTGTCAGCCATTTAAGCTTTGTCGCTGCGCCATCTAGTTCGTCTAATATTTCAGTTGTTTTAACACTTTTGTGCACAAATGGTCTAAATTCATCTTCTTTATCAAGTGCTTCATAAGTATCTTTTTTTATTATGCCTGGTACTTCTACGCCAAATAAAATATTAGTAAGTGCAAGAGCGATACATGTTAAAACAAGCACTAAATACCCAACAACATATCCATATTCCCAAGATACGCCACAATCTTCCTTCATCAGATTAAAACCAGAACCCCATGAAAATGCACCAGCAAGTAATATAAGCCCAAAAGAAATCAATGTTCCTGCACTCATATGGCTTACTTTTTGAGGGAACGAACGCCAATCATATATCAGTTCAGCCACACCTCTCCCCATGTAAGTAACGCCGCGCGCTGTCAGAGCATTGGTTGGTAAGTTAGTAACAATAGCAACAGGAAAAGCTATATAAGGATTTGAAATCCAATCCAATTTTATAAGTGCTCGTGCTGCTGAACAGCTATAGCCAAGGCTTAATGCACCAGCGGGTATACCTACGACAGTAATATTTCTTTTAGCTCGAGGAGTCAGTTTTTCAGGAATACCGTTTGCATTATTATCTGCGATAAAGGTAAGTTTGTTTATCGTATCACCTGAAAAACCAGCAATCTTTATATTTCCTGAACCAATACCTCTTGCTACACCCTCAATACTTTGCGCCACGGAGTCAGTTATTGATACTAACTGATCTAGCAACTTTTTTTGTTCATCAGTAGATTTTCTATATTTTCTATATTCATTCGCTAATATTATTTGTTTATTCATTAAATCGTTACATGAAAATTGGTTTAATACATATATACCAACCCCAACCGGAACTATTATTATCATAGTTCCCGCATCAACCGTCGAAATTTGGTTAATCAGTGTTCCTACCATAACACCTGTGCTCAATAATGCGAGTGCGGTAGCACCAATAAAACGTCCCACATATTTTTTAGGTGAAACAATCGAATTCTTAATATCTTCTTCAGAAAAATTTTTGAAAACGATTATTTCTATTTTAGCCGCATACCCTTTGCTCGATAGAAAATCGAACAACTGATTCATTGTCAATGTGCCTGCTAAAATCGGCCAAAATAAACCACCTGTCGTTGAAAAATAAAAATAACCTGACGCACCAAGAACTTCTGCGATAAAAACACTTTTTAAAGTATTATCCCACAACATATATTTGAGTAGATACTTAGCCATATACCACGTCATGCTGCATTTATCTTTGCAAGTAGACGGCTTATCCTCAAATTCTTCATCATTACCATCTTCCATATCAATTAGCTGATCTGAAGAACCATTGCTTGCAGAAGCTAATAATGGTTGTCGAACTTCATCTTCCCTTTGAGAATACCTATATAGTAGATAGATTGATTGCATTAGTTTAACAGTCAAAAATGCCGACCCAACTCCAATACCAGCCCATGTCAAATAGCTAAGCCCCAGATAATCAGCATCATCGCCTTGCACCCCTGTACTAGAATTTGTGGTGTCGTTATGATAATCAAAATAATAATCAGGATCGCTTCGCAGCAACTCTGCCGCTTGGGCTTGTGCTATTCCAAGAAGAAGCGTCATCCAATTAAGAGCACTAGCAGAATAAAAAGCCGACAACGAAAAACTACTTTGGTTTTTGGCAATTTCAGCGATTACTAATTCTTGTGGATTTTGCACTGGTGCTGGTGCTGGCGCTGGCTCAGCCACAGCGAGTGGTTGTGTTTGTGCGCCAGGAATAATGGCGGAAGGTTGTGCAGCAACAGGGGGGTTAGCAGTCTGCTGCAATTTTTGCTGCTCTTTTAGAGCTTTAGCTTGGTGTGCTTTAATTTGCTCTACATGCCGTTCCCTTTGCAGGGTTTTATCATCTTTCCAAAATAAATTAGTAACACCTTTTACAACACCTGATAAGGTTGATAACGGCCGCATATAATATTCCCCAATGACATTAATTTTTGAAATGGAAATATTATTTTAACAGTAAAACCTTAAGGTTTTATTAAGTAAAATGGCGAACTAGACATTTAACGTAAATGTGCTAGTGGATTGTGAAGTGGCAGAATTTGCTAAATCCCCCCGCCTCGCTTAGCGCTCGGCGACCCCCTTTTTCAAAGGGGGTAAACAGGTGGGCTTATTTTTTATAATGCTGCGCAATAATTGATATTAACTCTTGCGCTAATTCTTTTTTGGTAGTTAAAGGCAATTTTTTCTGGCCATCGGGCCAAATAACGGTGGCTTGGTTATGATCGCTGTCAAAACCACTGCCTACTTCCCCTACTTGATTGGCGATAATCATTGCTAAGTGCTTAACTGCTAATTTTGTTTGCGCGTGTTTAATGACATCGTGCGTTTCTGCGGCAAAGCCTACGGCAAACACTTTTTTAAACTGTTGAGTGACTGCTGCTAAAATATCGGGGTTGCGTACTAATTTTAAGGTGAGTTCAGATGCTGATTTCGCTATTTTTTGCTGCTTTGGTTTTTCAACGCGGTAATCAGCGACAGCCGCCGCCGCGATAAAAATAGCGCATTTTTTAGCTTCTACCATCACTGCATCATGCATTTCTTGTGCGGTTTGCACATCGATACGACGCACTTGATAAGGCGTAGGCAAATGCACGGGGCCGCTGATTAAAGTCACTTCTGCATCCGCTTCCACTGCTGCTTGTGCGAGCGCAAAACCCATTTTGCCAGAACTACGATTGCCGATATAACGCACGGGATCAATAGCTTCAATGGTTGGCCCGGCGGTGATTAAAACTTGCTTGCCCGCTAATGTTTTTGGTGCAAAAAGATGGTGCAAATAATTAATTAATTCTGCTGGCTCTAGCATACGCCCGGGGCCAAACTCGCCACAGGCTTGCGAACCATCGGCAGGCCCGACCATATTCACGCCATGCGCTTTTAAACGCGCTAAATTTTCTTGCGTCGCCGTATTCAACCACATCTGCTGGTTCATCGCCGGCGCTAACACTACTGGCGCAGTGGTCGCCAAACACAACGTATTCAATAAATCACCGGCCAGACCATTTGCCAATTTCGCCATGAAATCTGCCGTCGCGGGCGCGACTAAAACCACATCCGCCCAACGCGCTAATTCAATATGCCCCATTGCCGCTTCAGCGTTGGGATCTAACAAATTTTGATGTACCGGGTTGCCCGACACCGCTTGCAGCGTCAATGGCGTAATAAACTCAGCCGCCGCTTTTGTCATCACCACTTGCACCTGCGCACCCGCTTCGCGCAAACGCCGTGTCAGCTCGGCACTCTTATAAGCCGCAATGCCGCCGGTAATCCCCAATACAATTTTTTTATTTTGCAGGTTCATCTTGCTAACTCCAATGCTATTAGGCATAATAATTAAATTCGTTAATGCCATTACTCTAGACCCATTCCAATATTATTATAGGAGAAAATCATGCCCATCACCGACTGGCCCACCCAAGAACGCCCACGCGAAAAACTACTCGCCCAAGGGGCCAACAGCCTCTCTGATGCCGAACTGCTCGCCATCTTCCTGCGCACCGGTGTGCGCGGTAAAAGCGCGGTCGACCTCGGCCGCAGCCTACTCTCTGAATTTGGTAGCTTACGCCATATCATAGGTGCTGATCCAGAACGCTTTTGCAAAAGCCACGGTTTGGGCTTGGCCAAATATGCCCAACTACAAGCCGCCATTGAAATGGTGCAACGTTATCTCTACCAAAACCTACAACGCGGCGAAGTTATCACCAACCCCATCGAAACACGCAATTTCTTAACCTTACGCTTGCGTAAGCGCGAGCAAGAAGTATTTGCCTGCTTATTTTTAGACTCCGCCAACCATGTGATTCATTATGATGAAATTTTTCAAGGCACGATTAACGCCGCAACCGTACACCCGCGCGAAGTCGTTAAACGCGCCTTAAGTTATAACGCCGCAGCGGTGATTTTAGCGCATAACCACCCCTCTGGTATCGCCGAACCCAGCGTCGCCGACAAACATGTCACCACTCAATTAAAAGATGCTTTAGCCCTGATTGATGTGCGGGTATTAGATCACCTCATCATCGGCGATGGGCAAATCACTTCGTTCGTGGAGAAGGGGTTACTGTGAAATAAAACATTCTCAAACATTCATGCTATAATAATTACATTGGAATTCTAATGAAAATAAAAGAAATTAAATAATTACTTAAACAGGATGGTTGGCATAAATCAAGGACAAGAGGTAGTCACGAGCAATGGAAACATCCTGTAAAAAGATCTCTTGTGACAATAGCAGGACAACCAAACAATGATATTGCTCCAGGCACTTTAAACAGCATACTTAAACAAGCAGGGTTAAAAAAATGAAATATCTTGTTATTATTGAATCAACAGCAACGGGTTATTCGGCTTATGTTCCTGATTTACCGGGATGTATTGCAACCGGTCAAACAAAGAAAAAAGTTGAAGATAACATTCATGAAGCAATTGTTATGCATTTAGAAGGGTTACGTGAAGAAGGTTCAGTGTTCCCTCCTCCACATACAGATGCCGAATATATGGATATTGCACTCAGAGCCTAAAGAATTCGTCTCCTGTCACATTCCCGTAACAAACCCCTGCTAAGGTATGGAATTATGAATCTTCCTTACTAGGGTAAAAACTATGTGCTGGTCATTTTGGGCAAAGAAAAAAACATCAGAAACTATAACCACACTCACAAAAAAATCTGAACAAAAAACATCACCAATGGTTAGCTTTTTTCAGCTTTTAACTGTTTTTGGTTGTATCACAGTGGGTGCATTATTGGGCGGCCTACTGCTGGGTATACCAGGAGCTATTGGCGGGGGTACAGCTGGTTATGCTGCAGGAAGAAGAATTACCCGAGGATGGCAAGCTTCTTTTTGGGAATCGCAAACAACACCTTCCCAATCACCTTCACAATCCAACCAGTTTTTAGAATCCACTATTGCAGAACATCGACGCCAGTACTCCTATTAAAAATAAGTTGCAGAATAACTCGGTTTTCTTGACATATTATGCAATTTATAACGCATTAAGATGGTACAACTTTAAGCAAAAGTTGATATAATGCCTATTAATGCCACCTTCAACTCGATGAGGAAACCACCATGCTCAGCCAATACCGCGAACAAGCCAAACTGCGCCTTAAAGAAAACATCCCGCCGTTACCATTAAATGCAGAGCAAACCGCACAGTTGGTAGAGCTGTTGAAGAACCCGCCTAAAGGTGAAGAGCAATTTCTGGTAGAATTACTGACTGAACGTGTGCCACCGGGTGTGGATCAAGCCGCCTATGTGAAAGCTGCATTCTTAGCCGCGCTTGCAAAAGGTGAAGCACAATCGCCCCTCATCGATGCCAAACGCGCAACTGAATTATTAGGCACCATGTTGGGTGGTTACAATATTCATCCCCTCATCGATTTATTAGATAACACTACGCTCGCCCCCATCGCTGCTAAAGCTTTATCCCACACTTTGCTGATGTTTGATGCCTATCACGATGTGGCTGAGAAAGCGCAAAAAGGCAATACCCTTGCTAAACAAGTTTTAACTGCTTGGAGCAATGCCGAATGGTTTACCAACAAAAAACCATTGCCAGAAAAAATGACTGTCACGGTTTTTCGTGTGCCTGGCGAAATTAACACCGACGATTTATCACCCGCGCAAGAAGCGTGGAGCCGACCAGATATCCCTTTACATGCACAAGCCATGTTAAAAGCACGTATGCCCGACGGTTTACAAACGATTGAAAAATTAAAACAAAAAGGCCATCCACTGGCATTTGTCGGTGATGTAGTTGGCACGGGGTCATCGCGTAAATCTGCTATAAATTCAGTATTATGGCACATCGGTCACGATATTCCTTTTGTTCCTAACAAACGCCAAGGCGGAATTATTTTAGGCGGCACAATCGCACCGATATTTTTTAACACCGCAGAAGATTCGGGCGCACTACCGATTGAAGTTGATGTCAGCAAATTTAATATGAGCGATGTGATTCACATTTATCCTTATGATGGAAAAATTACTAACGAAGCAGGTGTTGAATTAGCTAAATTTTCTTTAACACCAACAACACTTGCCGATGAAGTACGTGCAGGCGGACGCATTCCATTAATTATTGGCCGCACCTTAACAGATAAAACTTGTGAAGCATTAAAATTACCGCAAACAAAAGTTTTTCTGCGCCCACAAGCACCTAAAGACACTGGCAAAGGTTTTACGCTCGCGCAAAAAATGGTAGGACGCGCCTGTGGCGTGCAAGGTGTGCGCCCGGGCACTTATTGCGAACCACGCGTCACCACAGTGGGATCACAAGATACTACCGGCCCGATGACGCGCGATGAATTAAAAGAATTAGCATGCTTAGGTTTTTCATCTGATTTTGTGTTACAAAGTTTTTGTCACACCGCAGCGTATCCCAAACCCGTGGATATCGAAACACAACATAATTTACCGGACTTTATTTCTTCGCGCGGCGGCGTAGCATTACGACCGGGCGATGGCATCATCCATTCTTGGTTGAATCGCATGTTATTGCCCGATACCGTGGGCACGGGTGGTGATTCGCATACGCGCTTCCCTATCGGCATTAGTTTCCCGGGCGGATCAGGCATTGTGGCCTTTGGTGCAGCATTAGGTGTAATGCCGTTGAATATGCCAGAATCAGTATTGGTACGTTTTAAAGGTAAAATGCAGCCTGGAATTACTTTGCGTGATTTAGTGAATGCGATTCCATATGTTGCAATTCAACGTGGTTTATTAACGGTCGCCAGCGCAGGCAAGAAAAATATTTTTTCCGGCCGCGTATTAGAAATTGAAGGCTTGCCAGATTTAAAAATTGAACAAGCATTTGAATTTGCTGATGCATCTGCCGAACGCTCTGCGAATGGTTGCACAGTGCGCCTAAATAAAGAACCGATCATCGAATATTTAAATTCTAATATTGCATTATTAAAATGGATGATCGCTAACGGCTATCAAGATGCGCGTAGTATGCAACGACGGATCGATGCGATGCAAGCCTGGTTGGTTGCACCCACATTATTAGAACCAGACTCCGATGCAGAATATGCCGAAATTATCGAAATTGATTTAAATGAAATAAAAGAACCATTACTCGCTTGCCCGAATGATCCCGATAATATTAAACCGCTTTCGGAAGTGGCGAACGATAAAGTACACGAAGTATTTATTGGATCGTGTATGACCAACATCGGTCATTATCGCGCTGCGGGTAAAGTGTTGAAAGATTTTGGTACGCGCGTACCCACCACATTGTGGATCGTGCCACCAACTAAAATGGACGCGCATCAATTGATGGAAGAAGGTTATTACAGCACTTATGGTTTAGTCGGTGCGCGCACCGAAGTTCCCGGTTGCTCACTATGCATGGGCAACCAAGCACGCGTCGCCGATGGTGCAACGGTTGTTTCAACATCAACACGCAATTTCCCCAACCGCATGGGCAAAGACGCAAATGTTTATTTATGTTCTGCCGAACTTTCTGCCATTACTGCAATTTATGGCCGCTTACCCACCGTGCCAGAATATATGGAAAAAGTGCAAGGCATTAATGTGCAAGCAAGCGATATTTATCGTTATTTGAATTTTGATCAGATTGCGAGTTATCAGAATACTATGGGATTAAAATAAATATTAATGTAGGTCGGATCAAGGAGCGCAAGCGACGGATCCGACATTTAAACTTACCAAAGGGCAATGCAAAATCTAATGGCTATCAAAACTTCTACGTTTAGTGGTGACCTTAACAGGTGGCGCAGCAAAAGCTTTCAAAAAGCAATTTATTGAGGCGCCCGACAAACCTAATCTTGCTGCACAGGCTTCCCTTGAGCGCGGACGCACCATGCTTAAAGAATTTAAAAAGAAGGGTTATGTGACAATTAAAACATCTAAAAAACTGGAATTACCCTATAATCCATCAAACTAAGCGACCAAAATCCGTACAAATCTTTTGACAAATACAAAAAACTTCATTATCGTTAATCTAACAACACCCGCCACGCCTCTTAACAATGCGCACCCCGGCGGGTTTTTTTATGGCAGAAAAAGCACTGCGTTTTTCATCTGACTTAAGCTCATCTAACGAGACCTTCATCAGTTTCAAACGCCACCTCCACAACACCCCTAGGTTCAAACATGGCGATGAAATGATTATACATTTCAAGCCTGTCCTCGCCCCCTACTGTTGTCATAAGTAAACTTTGGGCATAGAGTGCAATATCTTCCACGATTCGTTCATGTCGATAATAAGCCAAAATTGTTTTATTAATCTCAGTTTTTCCGTAACCTTCATAAAAAAGTGCTTCTTCGTGCGGTTTATTCCAAACATTACCGACACCTCCGCCAATAAACATAAGATCACGTTCCTTGGGTGCCATGATAGGATCATCCCAATCCACGATATAAATATTATTATTTTCTTCGATCAATACATTACCGCCATGAATATCAGAATGGCACAACACAAATTTGGGTGATTCATGTTGAATCATTTGAGCTAACTGTTCAGCCTGGTCTACCAATCGCCGAAGTGCCAGCATATTCTTCTTCATAAATGCTAATAGTTTTAATGCAATCTCATCGCCGCTCGGTTCTGCTTCAATATGGGTATAGAGCGACCGAACAATCTCGCGCCATTGAGATGAATAGGTTTCACGGCGAATTCTATGTTGAATTGATGAGGGAACATCACAATCGTGAACTTGTCGCAATGCTTTGCCAAGTGTTAACCATTGTTCGTTCGTTAGAAGACTATTAAAACTGTTATGCCCTTCGATAAATGGATATACAATGAGTGTAAAATCGCCAATGCGTTGAGTCGATTGGCCATGTATTGTCTTAACAGGAAGTATAATTTGTTGAATTTCAACTGCATGTAGCAAACGCACAATATCAACACTGATGTCGTGATGGTGACCATGTTTTAGTTTTATGAAATAAAATAATTGATCTTGCGCTTTTGCTTTATATACCGACGCATTCATATCTGCGCCTAAAGGGAGGAATGTCAGCGTAACAACTTTAATGCCATAAGCTGTATGCAAACAATCAATAATGTGCTGTTCTGAAAGGGATTGTTTTATTAGCATTCCCAATCCTGATAAATTAAATTTGATAATCTATCTTCGATGACGTCTTTTACAATTTTGATACAATTTTCGAGGTTTTCATGTAATGCGTGTTCCCAAAACCTAATTACAAAATAGCCTTGTTCTTTTAAGGCCAAAGTTTTTTTGCTATCGCGTATCTTATTGTTTTCAATCTTTGCTTGCCAATACAAACTATTGGTTTTGGGGATATGACCACACCTCGGACATCCATGCCAAAAGCACCCATCAAGAAAAATGGCTATTTTATAGGAAGGAAAATAAATATCAGGATTGCCAATCAACTTTTCTTGTATTCTCCAACCAAACAGGCCTTCGTTCTCCAATGCAACACAAAACTTTAACTCCGTTGTTTTATTGCCTTTTCCTTTTATTGCCTTCATCATTTTTGAAACAATAGGCGTTACTTCTGTAAAATTATTAGCGCCTAATATTTCACGCAATGCTCGTTCCATAAATAAGCCATTAAGCGAAAGCTTGAAGTAATACCTGTTTTTTTATTTTGGAAGAACGCAAATTATTGGCTGCATAATACGCATTTAAACACCGCACTAGCGAATAACCAATCTCGATTGCCATATTCACAGGAACTGCATTACCAATTTGTTTGTATTGAGAAGATAGAGAGCCAACAAATTGCCAATCATCAGGAAAAGTTTGTATACGAGCATATTCACGAACTCTAAAAGGCCTAGTTTCATCAGGATGGCAACGTTCCGTTTGTTTTTGTGCTGGATTACAAGTAAGAGTTAAAGATGGCTCATCCCAATGCATACGTCTTGCAATTCCTGTTTTCCCGCCGCCCAGATAAAAGCTTTTTTGCATGTATTCTTTTTGTAATTTTAGTGAAAGATCGCGCCAATAACCACCAGGCGGTACAGCTTGCATTATTACTTTTTTTCTTGGGGAATATGCCTGCCCAGGGGAAATAGGAACATCTTTGTTATATAAGCGCCCCTTTTTTAAAGCATCTTTGAGAGTATACACTTCAGTATGAGGTGCTGGAAATTGATATTTTAAACCTGCACCACGCCTCAAACCAACAATTAAAAGTCTTTCTCGCTTTTGTGGTACGCGGTAAAAAATTGCTTTCAATAATTGGGGTGGCAGCACATCATAACCAAGCTCATCTAAGATAGAAATCATGCCACGCAAAGTCTTGCCATCATTATGATTGAGCAACCCCCTAACATTTTCACCCACACAAATAAGTGGCTTAATTTCTTTAACAGCACGTGCAAATTCATAAAATAAGGTTCCTCGCGCATCTTTAAAACCTAATTTTTTCCCTGCATAGCTAAATGCTTGACAGGGGAACCCACCAGCGAGAATATCTACTTTGCCTTTGTAAGGAGAAAAATCAATTTCAGTCACATCACCTTCTACGACGTTCCATTCAGGCCTATTTTTTTTCAACGTCGCGCAAGCATTATGATCAATTTCATTTAGCAATATCGAATTCAAACCTGCTTTTTCTAACCCAAGTGCAAGACCACCTGCTCCAGAAAATAATTCGACCATAGTGTAATCAGATAATGGTGATGGTATAGATCTTTCAATCTTCTTTTCTTCAAATAAAAAACCAAGTTGCTCAAATTTTCTCAATATCGACACAGGATATACCCTATAGTTATTTATTGGATGGCGAACTGGTTTCAATGCCCCATTATTGTCCCAGCGCCGCAAAGTTTCTTTTGAAACTGACAACATATCGGCTACTTCAGTCAAAGAGTAAAAGTTCTTCATAAAAATCCTTATTCAACATTGATCATGGTTACTACAATTCTATATATAGTCTTCCATTTGTCAATAATTAATATAAGATTGATTTAAATAAAGTTTGGTTATAACCCCCCGCTTTACTAACTGAGGTATTCACACCATGATGGACAGATTGAAACAACAGCAAATATTAGAAGCAGCAAAAAACTGGTTTAAAAACGTGATTGCACCCAATCATATTAAAAATACTAAAAAACTCGTTGACGATGAGGAATTTGTAATAAATCCTTTTCTTGTTAAATATTTAGCTCGCTTCCTAACAGGAAAAAGTGACCCTATATCTATTGCAAAAGCATTAATTTACCCAAGAGTTTTGGCAACATCAATTAATACTTCATTTGGTGAAAATGCGCAAAAATTCATCAGTGAATTGAGCGAGACAATCGGTAGTGCAACTGAAGGCATCGACATTGAATTTATTGATCAAGTTGACAAAAGGAAAAAATACTGCCAAGTCAAACTCGGACCAAATACTATAAATAAAGATGATGTTATTACAATCCACGATGGTTTTTCTTCTATTAAACGGCGCGCACAAAAAAACAATTTATCCCTCAATACCAATGACATGATCGTGGGAGTACTATATGGCGAAGAAACACAGCTAAGTGGAAATTATAAAAAGCTTCGAAATAACCACCATTATCCTGTTTATGTGGGAAAAGAATTTTGGCACCGTTTAACAGGATCTAAACATTTCTACACAGAGCTTAGCACCGCGATTAGTGAAATTGCAGCTGAGTTTGATGGAACTCTGCTATTAAAAGAAACTATTTCAAAGTTATCTAAATCAGATTTTATTAAAGAACTGGCAGATAAATAGCCATATAACTAAATTTAAGTAATGATATAATAGATATATTTAAAATGCAACTGTGAATTTGAAAATAACGTGTTAATCAATGAAATGATTTAAATGGTCGTAGCCTGAGGTGGGCTAGAAGTGAAGCTACGCCACACCCGGCGCGCGTGGTCTAAAATCTGTTTCGCCTTCGCCTTCCTCTTCTTGCACGACTGAAATAAAATTCGGTAGGTTATTTTTGCCATTGACCATTTGCGGAGCTTCGTCCTTTTTCAATTGTTGTGCCAGTTCTTCTGAGTCAGCGACATAATGCGCGTGGCTTATTTTAGCAATGTCTTCTTCAGAAAGTAAATCATGTTGTTTGTGACCCATGAGCAACAAATCAATTTTACTTTCGGAGCTTAACTGCTGCATTGTGGTGCGTTCTACACTTTTGCGATTAGTTTTTTCTATGGTTTGTACTTGTTGGCGCAACTCAGCGTGTTGTCTTTCTAATGAATCTAACTTTGGGGTTACATTTTTATTATATTTCAATTCATGTGTTGATTCGGTAAAAATATCGCTACCTTTTTTCACGGCGTTCAGCGCACCCAGCGAAGCGGAGGCAAGCACCAAGCCTTTCGGTATACCGATTCCTGTTAAGCAAAGCAAACCCGATAATGCTAAACCACCCACACCTAAAAGCACTGATGCGGTTTTTTTAAAAAAGTTACCTACTTTTTGCAAGGGCGAAAGACGTGGTGCTTCTGATACCGTGCCTGTTCTTCTAAGTTCATTGCGAACTTTAGGTTCTATAATGTGGTCTGATAACTCCATTGTACTACTGACACTTTCATGCGCAAATGACGGCAACTCAGCAGGAATTACCGGCACTGCTACCAAATGCAAAGCTAAAGCAGCACCGTTCCATAATGATTTACCAAAAGATTTTAATCCAGATTCTTCTTTCTTGACATAAGAAGAACGCACGGTAAATAACGCATCTACATTGTGTTTACACTTCGCCACAAAATGATTATAACCCGTAAAACTATCGATTAAACGTACTTCATGTAATGCAATCGCAAGATCGGCTCTAGTATTTTGCTTTTCTACTTTGGTTATAGCAGTCGGTATTTTTTCAACGATCCCCAACGCGTGAGATATTTGCAGTTTTTGTGTATCTATTCGTTGCAAACCCATCTGATATTTCATATTCAGGTGTTTCAATTCAGAGATTTTTTCCTGATGGGCGACATAATCTTCTTTGATAGCAGTTTGATCAGATGCTGAAATTTTTACAATTAATTCATTATTTTTAGTAATCTGCTGTTGAAATTCTCCCTGTAAAGCGTTTACGTGCTGCATAAAATAAGTCACTGCTTGTTGTGCTCTTCCGACGGTATCATTCAATATCGCATTACTACCCAATTGTTTGATTCTTCGATCTGCTTCTAAATTTGTCCAATAAAATAAATCATCTGCACACTCACGCAAAACGTTTACACAAGCATCGATATCTAATAAATCTTTTAATTTAACCGTTTCCAACGCCGCCAAAAAACTTGCGTGGTAAACTTCCATTTCTTCTTGTGTTTCGGCTTCTTTGATATAGCGCAAACTTTCTTGTAATAAGTTGGCACTTTTGGCGGCATTCATGGTTTTTTGCAGGCCACCAAGCAACGCGATTAAATGCGTTGTTTCTGTTACGCAAGCTTCTTCATAAGCGCGCACTTCTTTTACCGCCTGCATGGTTTCATCAATTTTATTACTATACATGGTTGCATTTTCTCCTATAACTTTAGCTTTTCACTAAGCTAATGATACCTGATGAAGCTTAAGGAAACCTTAAATCAAGCATCGGTTGATAAGAAACACTATATATAACCATTAAGTAAGCATAATTACCACATTGTTAGCATAATTACGGGGGTAAATCGCTATTGCCGAATGAAAATAATTTTAATAAGCTTTACGGCTGCGTGGAACCCAAAAGTTAGCGCGATTCCCCAGAAGCTAAGCAATAAGCAAATAATTTCATAAAAATTTTAAGGAGAAAAGCTTCTATGAATCCAACTACCATTAACATGACTGACCCCTCCACTCCAAACGCAATCGTTCTATTTGGAGACCCCTCACAACCAGGAGAAACATTAGGCTTCGATTTTACTCTGGCGCTGGTTTGCTTTGTGGTAAATATCCTTGAAAACACAGATGCTTTAGAAACCTTATCCGAATTAGGCAGTCAAGTTGTCTGCAACGTACTTGCTATGATAGTAGGTGCTTCTGGAAGAAGTTCCGGCTCTTTCTCACGTGATGGGAGCGCTCAAATTATCCCTATCAATCTCGACTGGTGGGATGGACAACTCACCACTCTTTCTACTAGCAGCGTACCAAGTATAAATATAGAAGGCATGGAAGATGATGCTGGATTAGGTACTTCAGTTACGCATGTTGATGATTATGCCGATCCCAATAACGGCTATGGAGCGACCATCACAACCGCACCTCATGCAAACAGCATTGTCATTGCTTTGGAACCTTACCCTAGCAATTCATTAGATCCTAATAACCCTGCCGCAAATAATTTAATTGTGATTGAAACTGCGCCCGGTCAATTGAGCGATCAAGTACTGGTTAGAGATATGGGTGATAATCGCTGGGGCTTCGTCGATGAATCGCAAGCACTGTATGTCTTTGAAGGCCCAAATACTTTAGCACCAGGAAATTATTTACTCAGCGATTTAGTCGAACAAGGGGTTGCCACTAGAACACAATTATCGCCAATCGCAGCACCCGATAATGCAAATTACTATATGCCGGGTGGCGCGAATATTCACAATCATTCGCTTGCTGTAGTGGGAAGACCAGATGCCCAACACCGAGCAGGCGAAGTTGATTTATGGGTAAATACCAGAAATTTCACCCACGCGAACTATCGTAATTTTACCGGCCAATTTACCGAAGGATCAACACCAAACCCTGACGGGAGTCAATTTGGAGCCGGTGTTAGCTTTTGGGATCTTGCTCACACTCATTTCGCAGGCTTTACTGGCACTGTGATGGCGGTAGCTGAACAAGGTTTTAGATCACTCGGTAATGATTATGTGGGCCGATGTTCGATATATAACATCACCGGCTTAATTTATAACACAACGACGTCAGTCGCCCCACCGTTGTTATTTCAAATTATCGGCAGTGGTCCCTTTGCAGAATTATCACAATGTATATTTGGTGAAGCGGGAATTTGGTTTAGCGAATTGGGTTATACCTCCCCCATCACTGGTAATTATGGTGTGGGAAGATTTGGTACAATACTTTGGAACACTATTCGCACGCAACTCAGTTTAGGAAATACAGTATTATCATTAAGCGATTCCGCCTTAAGTTTTATTCAAGTCATCGGCAATGTGAATACCGCTCAAGTTTGGAATGGTTATATTCTCGCTGTTCTTAATTATAACGGTACCGATATTGTTGCCTCATGCGCTTATAACGCACCGGTGAATGGTGTGCCGTCTGTGGGCATTTGCTATGCTGTTAGAGTTGCCAATAATGTGCCGATTACCCCAAGTAGTAGTTCTGCCTTAGTTCCAAGTAGCAGCTCAGGTCTGCGGAGTAGCAGTTCTGCTCTAAGGCCTAGTAGCAGTTCAGGTTCAGCAAGCAGTAGTTCTACTTCAGATAGCAGCAGCTCTAGCTCAGAAACCAAAAATGCAACTTCCAGTAGTTCTTCCCATACCAGCAGTAGCGCTGCATCAACAGCTAACGCTCCTAATGATACAAGCACTGGTGATGCTTCCACCGGCGATGATCATGCTGCTTCCAGCAGCAGCTCAAGTACGAGTGATTTTTCCCCAGAAACATCTAACAATGAATTTCTCTTCCATCTCTTTATTATTATTGGTGCATCGGCTGGTTCCTTATTGTTGGTGTGCTTGGCGATTTATTGCTATTGCAAACACCAAGATCGAGAAAAAGCAATAAAAAGGGGTATGCGCAATTTGCGTGGATCACACGCTGACCGCGAACCAAGCTCAAGAAGCTATGGTACTACCGATCCAGATAATGAAGATGGAGGACACGCAAGCATCGATTTAGGAGAAGATAAAGGTGACGAAATTGATACTACTTTTGAAAAAGTGGTCGCACAAATATACTCGGGGCTTTTAACTAAGAAAATTAAAATAAAAAATAAAGATGGGTGTATTAACGGTATACGGCAAATTATTCTCGATTATGGCGCCTACCTTTATGGTGCAAGCAAACAAAATGACATTGTTAAAAAAATTAGTACTATGCAAGCAGAAGAACAAAGAAAATTTATTGCGGGTTTTTCTTCGGCTATATTTAATGGCTTGCACACCAATCATGAAGCAGAAGAATTAGAAAAATCACATAGAAGATCGAATAGCAGTTCTAGCAAAAGCAGAAGTTCTCAAAACTCAGATGCCGGTCAAGAAGGGGTAGCAAAAAAACATCGGAAAGGAGTATTAGTCAGAATAAGCTCATCAACTTTAGTAGTGGATCCCAGTAAAAAAATCGAATTAGACGAAGAAATTTTGCTTGCTAGTAAAGCACACATTATCGACTGTTATCGTGCTTTACCAGAAGTGCAAACCAGAGAATTTAATGATGTTTGTATAAAAATAGCTAGACAAATTTTGCTGGCATCGGGTAAGCAAAACAATAGAGACGCACAATCAGTAGACCCAATATTACAAAGTTTTGCTGATAACATAGGAATCATTATTGATTATTGTGGTTTAGCACGCGAAGAAATTTGCGCTAAACCTAGCAATGAAAGGGATCGTTTCGTTACCAATTTTAAAGATGTGCTTCTGCAAGCCAACAAACCTCTTGATCAAAAGGCAAGTGGCGATGATGAGAAACGACATGACCACGATGAAGAAATCACTGTAAATTTATTACAATCAGCAGATTATAGGGAAAGAGTAAAAAAAGCTTTTGCAGAATTAGCGCCGCAACCTCAAGATGATGACGCAAACGATGATGACTCTACACCAAGCCCACATATAAATATGCTTGTTGGCGCTAATTCAAGATCATCGGCGAGTGTACTGGGTGATACGGCAGTCCGGACGAGCGCTTCACAGGAGCGTCGAAAAGAACAACGGGAGAGCAATCCCGACCGCGATAGAACATCACGCGCAGTCTTGATTGCAGTAGCGAGGGGCGGATCGTCAACGCTTAACCCAAATCCTCCATCTAACTCAAGCTCACCTTCTAGTAGAGCTTACTCTGATAGCCAGCAGCCTGGCGGTTCAGGAAGACGTTCTAACCCTGCTAGCGGAACTACTTCACCCAGTAGTTCTAGTTCGTCTAGTAGCTCTAGGATATCTCCATCAGGAGGGGCTTCTTCACCACGAATAAAGAAAGATACCTTTTAATCTCAGCCTACAAAAACTTCGTCAACATAATGCCGCCGTAATTGCGGCGGTAAGTGTTGTTGGCTTCAGCGACAATCGAAGTGGGGCCACTTTCGCCGTAATAAATTTCAGCGCTGCCAAAACCAGGCACAGTTTTGCCGACAGAAAAACGGTACACTAATAAAAAACCAGTAAGACCCGGGTTTTCCCATAACTGCCCCCAACCCACGCGCGCTTGCCACACCCAACCAAATAATTCCTTGCGCACATTCATTAAAATCAAACCTTGCGTATAATCAGCAGGATTATAATAACCACGACTAATACTGGGATCACTATCAATATAATGGATGCCCTCTAAACCCAAAGTGACACTCGGCACCGTCGAAAAATTATAAAGCCAACGATTCACATATTGCGTGCGATAATTTCCATCACCAAAACTACCCACCCCCGCACCCAACGACACAGTTGCACCCGGCGCATAACGATAATCAGCACCTAAACTCGTTGACGTATAAGTCACATGATTTTGAATCGATGGCATGTTTTCAATTATTTCGTTACCTGCATTGAAATCCACACGCCAAGAATCAGCGGGCAACCATTTAAGCGCCGCATCCCAAGCTGTGGTGTCCCACGGTGTAATACCTTGACCGCTGTAACTACGCTCGCCCAAACGAATGGTAGGATATAGCAAACCATAGCCCGAATCTAAGCCACCAAAACGGTCGCGAAATGCCAAATAAAAAGAACGACCGTCAATTACTTGTCCAGTTTGATCTAAATGCGCTAATCGCACTTGCGGAATCAATGATGTCGTTAATGTGGGATGATACGTCACATTAAAACCATAAATATCGGTATTTAAATCATCGGTATCGTGCGAACGTTCATAATTAATATTAAGATTATTATCTAAATTATCTTTGATGACTTGCAATAAAGGTTTAGCTTGAATGGCTTGATCAGCGGGTAATTTTTGTAATGTAGCCAGCCCTAATTCATCCACACCCGCCCAATATTGCGCACGCGCTAAATTAATTTGCGCATCGGTATTTTCTGGATGACGACTGACAAACTCCTGTAACAAACGTGCCGCCGTGCGCGGACGATCAGACCACAAATATTGTAATGCTAGTGGTACTAATACATCATCACGACGACTGGGGTCAACGGCAATTACTTTTTCATAACAACGAATCGCTGCATTGTAACGATCACTCCAACCATAAACGCGCCCCATCTCAATTAATAAATCAGTGTTATTGGGTTGTTGTAATAAAGCTTCGTTATAATAACCCAGCGCCGCCCCATAACGATTTTTATCCACATCTTTGCGTGCTAAATCGATATACGTTTGATAGCTGAGCGATCCTGCCGCAGAAACCAGTGGTAAAACAAAAAAGGCCACAAGGCCACTAATTACTGTCAATAGCACTAGATAAATTATTTTTTTAGTCACGTTGCGTTTTCCATTTCACTGAACGATGCGATATTCTGCGAAACAAAGTCGGAATCGATAAAGTAGCGATGACCGCCATCATCAACCAATAAGCAATGGGATAATAAATTGAATAAGGGTAAAAATGAATAACCTCTTTATCATATTTTTTATCGAACCAAGTGCCCACCGCATACATCATGATGGAAAACGCAGCAATGGTAACTCCCCATACATAAGGAAACAACGCAACACCAATCACTTCTAAACCAATACTTTTAAATAAAATACTAAGTATTAAGGTCACCAAAAAACTGGCTTGCCATAATGTAGATAACGAAGCTTCAATATACACTGGCCATAAATGTCGATATTTTTTTCTAAACAGCACTCCAACATTTTTACGCAAGACTTGCATTAACCCTTTTGCCCAACGGCGGCGTTGTCGCCACAACATTGACCACGTCGATGGCGAATGGATCCACGCCAACGCTGCAGGTTCATACACCACATTCCAAAACGCGCGTTGCAACTTCCAGGTTAAATCAATATCTTCTGTCAACATGTTGGGGGAAAAACCATGCACGCTTAATAAGGCTGTTTTTCTAACGGCAAATACCGCACCAGACACAGTCATCAATGAACCCCACACTTGCTGTGCGCGACGAATTAAACTGATGATGGTGGTATATTCCATCAACTGTATGCGGCATAAAAAATTATCGGTATTTTTGATACGTGGGTTGCCGGTCACTGCACCTACTCTTTCTTCAGCAAAATGCGGTAACATTTTCCATAAAATATGCGCATCGGGTTCAGCATCGGCATCTAAAAATAAAATAAATTCACCGCGCATAAAGGGGATCACATCATTAATGCTACGCGCTTTACCTTCATTAGTTGATTTTTCAAAAATACGTAGACGCTCATCCACCATTAGCGGTTCGATCAAATCTAGCGTCTCATCGGTTGAACCATCACTCACCACGATTACTTCAAAATTAGGATAATTCAGATCAAGCACTTTACGTAAGGTAGCGGGCAAAATTTTAGCTTCATTAAAAGCAGGGATGACCACAGAAATAAAAGGTGCTGTAGCCATGACCGGATCAGGGTTTTTATTCTCAAAATCATGCCAAAAGAAATATGCCGTCGACGTCCACAATATAGCGCCCACAATAGGATAAGCCGCCACATAGAATAAGAAAAAATGATAAATGAAATGCTCGTGGATAAAAGCAAGGGTAGTAGAAAAGTCCATTTAGATGCGCTCTTGTTCTTGGTATTTTTTGCTGGGTTTTGCCAAAAATATTTTTTTATTGGCGACTGTTTCAATGACGACCCAACGACTATTCTTTAATAGTTCAGCTTCTTCCGCAGCTATATTTTTCATCAGCGCTTGCGGATATTCCAGTTCGGCGCGTGTGGCTAAAGGTGGCCAAGTCTCTTTTAAATGGGTCACGTACTTTTTCCATAGCAGTGTTGCCATGGCTATAAACCAAGTAGCCCAAATAGTCAGTGATAATAATTCGGTGAGTAAATCGCGAATGTGGGAGTCTTGCAGAGCTTTGTCGCAGACAAACCAGATGACAATGCCGTAACCGATCCACCCCACGAGCAATAAGATAAGATGTCTAATCGTAGCCCATGTGGTAACTAATATTTGGTGATTTTTGAGGTACTTTTCCATGTTGCTAAATAATCCCTGTGCTGGTGTCTAAACTACTATATTCTAGTTATTGATAAACTTCAATAATTTTAAGGGTAAAAGGTCAATGTACTACAAGTATTTCAGCAATACGTTCAGGTAAGGAATAATAGGGGGCATGGCCTGCCCCCAAGGAAACCACTAGACAAGGCCATCTACTCTGCATAAATCTTTGCAGATCAATACTCACCGAATTATCTTCGGTGCATTCAATATAAGTTTTGGGCGTTACCGCCATTTTTGTTTGCGTTAAATTTACTTTGCCCTGAAAAATCATCAACGGCTCTGGTTGTAAATCCGCTAACGCCTTTGCAACCGTGACGGGATCACAATCATTGTAAAATATTTTATCAAGCCCTTCTTTAATCAAAGATATCGATCTTTTTTCTTGATTCACGACTAAATTATTGCTTAGCCCTGCAATTTTAGAATGTTCAAGAATATCCATCATACATTCGCCATCGACAGGCAAAAATGCAGCCACATAAATTAAATGATCGACCTTTATTTGCTCTGCTACTTGGCTGATCACCATGCCCGCCATGCTATGCCCAACCAATATAACTCGATGATGATCTTCTTTTATCGCATTAATTACCGAACACACATACTCAACATAACTGGTTAATGTCAATGTTGCAAAATCATATTCAGTATTTTTGCCATGGCCTGGCAAATCGATTAACGCAACGGCATGGCCTTTTGCTTTCAATAAATCAGCAACCACTGCCCAACCAGTGCTCGACTGCCACGCGCCGTGGATAATAATAAAGAATGGAGATGTTGACATCAGAGCCCTCGGGTTGATAACTTTGGAAAGAGGTAGTTATTTTTTTCCATCAACCTACACGGAGAACATTATTATGTCAAAAACGCTAATCAAGGGCGGCCTATTGGGTGGGATTGTTATTTTTATCTGGATGGCCATCTCATGGATGCTAATACCATGGCACATGGCGACCCTACATAGCTTTACCAGTGAAACCACCGTGGCACAAGTGATGAAAGAAAACGCACCGCAATCCGGTATTTACATGATGCCCCTGCAAGCAAATGCTAACCAACAATCCTCAGGCCCGATGGTTTTCGCAGCTGTGCATCAAGAAGGCATGACCTCAATGCCAGAAGCGATGCTGATTGAATTGGTTTGCCAAATTGTTACTGCTTTTCTAGTCACTTGGATGTTAATGAAAACCGCCCGCCTGAATTACTGGGGACGTGTCGGTTTTGTTTTTGTTTTCGCAATAACAACCAGCATCGCTAGCAATGTTCCGTATTGGACGTGGTTCCATTTTTCAACAGGCTTCACGCTGGTTTCTATTGCCGATATATTAATTTCTTGGTTATTAGCAGGCTTAGTGATTGCGAAGGTCGTGCCGGAGAAGATGTAAAATTAGGCTAACGGCTTGGTACAGGCAAATTCGATCGTGCCGCACTTAAGGCTGTTTCCAATTTAACTAAACACTCCTGCTCTGGCCGCAAATTATCTGCACGCGCATCTTTGGTTTGCCCTTGCGGATCGACCAAAGACGCAGCAGCTTTATAGATTTGTTCACCTACCCAAAGGAGTTGCTGACGTTCTTCAAAAGCAGTAAATCGACGATTCGTCAAATCCTGCCCTACTTTATTTTGAATATGATTTAAAACCCTATTTTTTATATTTTCATCCCAAGCACCACAATGTGTGCTCATTAAATCTACACCAATATTCTTAATACCATCGATATAAGATTGCCTGAGCAAATCTCGGTTGGCAGGATTATTAGAAAAAATTTTATCGGCTAACATACAAGCTTGGCTCAATAACCATGCGCGCTTTTCAGCCACATGGTCAAATGGAATATTATTGTAATGGGCAAATTCTGCACGACGGCGCAAACCTATGGCGATATCAACAGCAAACGCGCCCAAACCATGGCTTTCTAACCACTCTTTTAATAGACTAACTATTTTCCCTACTTCTGGATCATTCCGAAAAAAAGTCATTGTTTTATTCCTAAGTATGATTAACCATCTAATACTAGTATAATCAACCAACCTTAACAGAACCTTAAGAGCACCACCAAATCATAATTATTTTTAACAAAAAACATGTGCAATTCGGGCATATACACGCTAGAATAAGCGCCAAATACACCCAATATGACAAACTATGCTTAACTACTCCAACAACCCTATTGGCATCTTTGACAGTGGCATCGGCGGCCTGACCGTCGCCCGTGCTGTCACTCAAGTGCTGCCACAAGAAAATATCCTCTATTTTGGTGATACTGCCCGCGCGCCTTGGGGCGATAAATCGACCGCTGCTATCCAAGCTTATTGCATCCAAATTTGTAACATGTTGCTACAGCAAAATTGCAAAGTTATTTTAATCGCTTGTAATACTGCTTCTGCCGCCGCGTATGAATTAGTCAGAGAATATGTGGGCAATAAAGCATTAGTGGTCAATGTCATCGACCCGATGGTCGATCATTTGCGCGAGCATTATGTCAAAAAATCGATCGGGTTAATTGGCACTAAACAAACCGTGCATTCTAATATTTATAAAAAGAAATTAGATGCGCTGGATGTGGGTATTCGCATCAATGCGCTCGCCACCCCGCTGTTAGTACCCTTGATTGAAGAAGGTTTTGCCGATAAAGAAATTACTGCCAATGCTTTACACGATTATCTCGCCCACCCGGATTTAAAAAACATTGAAGCATTAGTGCTCGGCTGCACACATTATCCATTGATTAAACATCACGTCGAAGATTTTTATCAGAATAAAGTGAATGTACTCGACTCATCCGAAATCGTTGCGCTGGCTTTAAAAGGCCTGCTGGAATACCACAATCTAAAAAACAAAAACGGCGCATCACAACGCCGTTTTTATGTCTCTGACTTCACCGAAGCCTCTGCCGCCGCCACTAAAATATTCTTTGGCGAGGCGGTGCAGTTGGTGTTGTATCATTTGTAATATTATGGAAAGACAAAAACAATATTTTGAAACCGCTGAAAAAGCCCAGGCTGCTTTTCACGAAGTATTACAAATGCCTGCAAATAAAATTAGCAGGGATGCGGCTATACAGCGCTTTAAATTTACCACTGAAGCGACATGGAAATTATTGCAAATTTATCTTCGAACAAAAGAAGGGCTTGATATCAACTCTCCTAAAGGCGTTTTTCGAGCTGCTTTCCAGGTGGGTCTTTTAAATGAGCCTGAAACCAGCTTAGCCCTTGAAATGATCGATATGCGCAATTTAACAGTGCATACCTATGACGAAACACTCGCCCAGCAAATTTTTTCTCGTTTGCCAGAATATGCTAAACTAATGGCATACTTGCTTGACCAAATTAAAAGCAAGATATCCTGAGTTAACTCTGAATTTTAGGCTTCTGCATCATCCCTGTCAGCACAAAAATCTATAAAAAATGCGGGCCAGCTCAAAGAGCGCAGCGATGATTCGACATGAGGCTATAAATCCATTAATCAATAATCCGTTGGTTGTTCTCATCTTGAATAAAAGTGCATAGTGATAAAAAACCCAAATGTTTAAAAAATTACTTAATTAATTAAACTTAATCAAATAACTCACTGTGTGACCCAAGCCGCGCAAGTCGCAATGTATGGTGGTCTGGTTTTTTATAAATTAATAAAAGATTGGGCTTAACATGACATTCACGATACCCATTCCACTCGCCGCTTAATGTATGGTCGCAATTTTTTTCTGGCAACGCTTTATCCGCTAATAAAAGTTCCAAAATATCAGAAAGCAACGAATCTATATCTTTGTAACGAGGTGTTGCCTTTATCCGTTTATAATCCCGTTTAAATGCTGTCGAGCGATCAATCATCCTCATTTAAATCTTCCATCAGAGCTTTGACGTTCCTAAACCGCTTTCCTTTGCCTGATTCAAGCTCGATAATAGCTTTCTGAGTATGTGAATTAGGAGCTTTTATTTCAAAAGGAAGGCGATGCTCATCAGCCACTCGAAACATAAGCAAGCGAATAGCATCTGAAACAGATAAGCCCATTGCTTCTAACGCAGCAGTAGCTCGTTCTTTAGTAGCGGTATCAATACGGGCGCGAACGTAAGTGTTAACTGTATGCATGACGAACCCCTCAATTAATTTAACATTTATTCATATTGTAGTCTCAAGAGGACTACAAATCAATGTTCATCCATAGAAATAACTTATGAGTAAAACACTGAAAAATAGCGTCTAAAATATTACTTTTCTATCCCAATATGGTATAATTGGGGCAAGTTCAACTGAGGAGAAACCTAACCATGCAAAATGACAATATCGTCATCACACGTCAAACTGAATCTGCATTAGCCACTAATGCGGTATTGCGTAATACCTATATTCTACTAGGGCTTACACTGGCATTTAGCGCTATTACTGCGGGCTTAGCGATGGTGAGTGGTGCACGCCCGCTGAACCCCTTCATTACCCTAATTGGCTATTTTGGTTTATTGTTCGTCACCAGCCGCTTGCGCGAAAGCGTTTGGGGCATTGCAGCTGTATTCGCCCTGACCGGCTTCATGGGCTATACCTTAGGGCCTATCATTAGCTTCTATGTGCATAGCTTCACCAACGGTAGCCAATTGGTGATGATGTCGCTCGGCGCTACTGGTCTCATTTTCTTCGCACTTTCGGGTTATGCCTTAGTCAGCCGTAAAGACTTTAGCTTTATGGGTGGGTTTATTATGGCGGGTATGATCGTGGCCTTTTTAGCAGGCCTGGGCAATCTGTTCTTCCATATCAGCGGTTTAATGATTTTTGTATCAGCGGCATTTGTGTTGCTTTCTTCCGGCGTGATTTTGATGCAAACCAGTTCAATTATTAGCGGCGGCGAACGTAATTATATTATGGCTACTGTTACGTTGTATGTCTCACTGTTCAATATCTTTATCAGCTTGTTGCAGTTGCTTGGGATTTTTGGTGGGAATAGAGAGTAATTCGGTAGATTTTGTGAAATACGCCATTTTCGTCAAAGCAGCACCCTTCTCACACCAGGGTGCAAGCACTGCTTATCTCTTTTGTAAAGCTGCACTCCAAAAAGGCCATACCATTAATCGCGTATTCTTCTATGGCGATGGCGCGTTAAACGGCAATGCTTTTATTGCACCGCCGCAAGATGAAACCAATCTAGTGACCCATTGGCAACAACTTACCAAACAATATGGTGTTGAATTAATCATTTGTGTGGCTGCTGCATTACGTCGTGGCGTGTTAGATATTACTGAAGCAGAACGTTATGAAAAAACCGCCGCCAATCTCGCTACTGGTTTTACAATTTCTGGCTTAGGTCAGTTGATTGAAGCAAGCATTAATGCCGAACGGTTTATTATTTTTGGATAAAAAATGAAACAAAAAAAAATATTATTCATCAACCGTCAAGCACCTTATGGCACTGCACTGGCACAAGAAGCATTAGATATACTGCTGATGGCAAGCACATTTAACCAAGAAATCAGCGTGGCATTTATAGACGATGGGATTCTACAAATAAAAAAAGGGCAAACACCTGACCATATTCTTGCGAAAAATTTTTCTTTAGCCTTTAAAGCGCTGCCACTATATGAAATTCAAAATGTGTATGTTGAGGAAGAATCTTTGGCTAGCAGTGGGTTAAAGACAGAAGATTTATTAATACCCGTTGCGGTAAAAAATTCTGCTGAGTTAGCAAATATAATTCAACAACAAGATATTATTTTTAATTTTTAACATGCTGCACATTATCAACAAATCACCATCCTCTTCCAATGCTCTAGCAAATTGCCTGCGTTTGGCTGCCGATGGCGATGCTATTCTTTTGATTGAAGATGGGGTGCTCGCTGCATTAGTTAATACTAATTTAAAGCATCTCACCCCTGCTACATTAAAGAAATATACCTTTTTCGTTTTAAAACCAGACATCGAAGCACGCGGCATTATTGACAACATTTTACCCGCAATAAAACTCATTGATTACGATGGTTTTGTGGAACTTACTTTGCAATATCATCCTATTCAAAGTTGGTCATAGGAGTCAGACACTAATTACGAGTACTTCCGCAGCGCATAGGCCAACAAAGGATCTAACACTCTAATTTGGTGTAAATAAATCTGCGGTAAGATGGGATCGAGTTTTTTCACTTTATAAAGCATATCTTTATCTAATAATGATTTAATATTTTGTGTAACGCTGGAAGCAGCCATTTTTGAATGACTCAAAAATTTCTGCCCGGTTGGTTCAACGGCTGGGTGCATCGCCAAAGCTTTTAAAACATCTTGTTGTTTGATGGTTAATTTTTCAAGGTCCGCAATTAATCTATCTTCATGCGTTTCATAACATACTTGCCAAGCAGCAAAAACATCATCATATGTCGGCAAATTATCTAAATTCCAAAGTTCATTACAAAGCAGATTGACGTAATAAGGATGTAATTCTGTTAATGCAATAATTTTATCAAACACCATCGGCGGCAAATCCTCGCCCCATTTTTTCTTGGCCATTTTATGCAGATGCGAACGATAATCATCAGAAGACATACGATCAAGTGGCAACATATCACACAGCATATAAAGTGGCATAGATTTATCATCAAACATTTCCAATAACAATCGTCTGTTACTACCTGAAAAAATAAAGACAATATTTGCAGTTTCTTGCGCAACGTGTCTTATTGCGCCTTGAATTGACTTTGAACTCGGTGCTGTTTGAATATCTTGAAATTCATCTAAAAAGAAGATGAACTTTTTATTTTCTTCTTTGGCCAAACGCGATAAGCCTTGTAACCCACTGAACACTTGATCAACAGGGTCGAGTGTTCCCGCTGCAAGGGTAAAATCGAGGCTGAAACCATGTGCACTTAACGATACTTTAAATTTACTGAATAGTCCTTGTAATTTCACCAGAATTTTTTGATTAAGTGGCAAGATATGGGAAACAGCTTGACCGATGCCATCTAATATTCTTTTGGTAACAGCATTATCGTCATGTGCTAGAAATAAATCAACTGAAGCAAATGGAACTTTGAGATCAGTCACAAGATTCATCACCAGACTCGACTTCCCATAGCGGCGCGGCGCATTTAGCACCGTATGCCGACATTTATCCACATTTTTAGTTAGGAACTCCTTTTCTTTTTTGCGATTACAGAATTGGGTGCCGAGTGCCAATTTAGCAGGAAAATAGTCGCTCATAGATTTCATACCTTATGTTACATATTGTTATTACGTATTATATGTAATGCTAACATGTAACATACTTTATGTAAATGCCCATAGTGGTCACATCTGGATTTCCAGATGTGACCCCAAATTCCTCAATCTTGCATTAAGGTGTTGGTTTGGATATAATCTCCATCTACTCTTTACCCTTGGTGAATATAATGCCGAATACTATCTTTCATACTGCAATAGAAGAAGAAAATAGCGCTAACCAGCTCACGGAGCTTCTTAGAAAACACAAAACCATCGATATTAATGCGCGAAATGGCGATGGAAAAACCGCTCTTACTCTGGCGGTAGAAACTAAACAATATGAAACCGCTTTTCTTTTGTATCGTAATGGCGCATCCATTGCGCAAGCTTTCTCAACTAAAATTCCGGAAGGAGTAAGCGATATATTCCACCACTGGTTTAGTCCTTGGATTGAAGCGGTAATGGATTTAGTTGCAAAAACGAAACCTAAGGAAAAATTTAATCGAAATCAAGAACTATTTAAATTATGTAAAGATTTAAACGCGTATTTTCTCACACTCGAAAATGACGAAAACGATCGTAAAGTGGGGTGCTTACGCCTTTTCGCGTGTATTGTTTACATGTACAACAAGGACATGAAACCCCTCTTAAAAACGCCAGCACAACAAGCGGCTTATTTAAAAACCCTATGTGATTTATTAATCCTAGTTGCTCGTACTAACAAAACTGAAAATTGGTTTGACAGTGAGAACTTACTAAATTTTTTCCATCCCGATGATAATGCTAGATATTTTTTCCTTGAAGACTTATTAAGTATCCTACGCAAATCGAATGACCGCACTCTTTTTGCCGCTCTCTTCCGGTTTTATGAATCTTGTATCTTTTTTGAAAAGGGCGATAGCACGAGAAAGGAAATATTAATAATATGGAAGTCTATTATCTTATTTTTTGACTTCTGTAGCATTCCTTCTAATTATGAAAAACTATCAAGCGCAGTGATCTCGTCTAAAGAAATTGCAACCTGCTTAACGCAGGTCCGCGAACAATGTGAAGTTTTTTTTGCGAAGCTGGCAGGTGATTCTTCAGAAGATAAGGCTGAAACTACAGCAGATGCCAAGCAAACCACTGATAATCCAAGTTCTCAAAAAGCAGCCCAGGGGTCGCGGAAACGAAGGTATGGCGAAGTGGCTGGCAGTGCCGCACAAAGTTTTTTTAGATCTGTTGTTCCTACACCCAACAAACCTGCGGTTGCTGCAGCCGCCCAATCTAAAGCTACAGAAGAAAAAAATTCCCAGGCTAAAACCGCAAAAGATTATGTGCGGCCACCTGCACCACCATTACAAACTGTATCTACTTCTGCATTTACTCCAGTTCGTCTGCAGCCCTGAGCGATTTAATTTTGTGCAGTTTTAATGTCGGAAAAATCAGCTGGTCTGGTCTTATTATTCTTTAATACTTGGAATAAATTTTCATAAACATTATTACCGCTCCATACGTACCAACCAGAAACGCCTTTGGCATTTTCCACGGCACGAATTTCTTGTAATAAATAGCTTTGTTTTTCGGCATTTGAAGTCTTTTTAAGATAATGAAAATTTGCCGCTTCGATGAACGCGTGCACTTTAAATGGCGCATTACCATTAAATTTTCCTTCTAAAGAATTTAACGAACTATTAATAGTTTTATAGGGTTCAGCAGAATATTTTTGATACGGCCAATAATGCGATGGGTATACCATGGGGTTTACACCGTCAACGCTGTCGGCAAACAGATTAATATCTTGACCAATATGCATGGAGGGGTAATAACTTACCTCACCAAAGATATCGATCTGCATCGGTGTATGTTCAGCATTTATTTTTGCTTTAAACCATTTAATGACTTGATATACATCTTTAGCATGTTGTGGGTTAGCCGGTTCTTTAGAGCTATAACGGATATAATCAAGCTGCACAGCATCTGCACCTGCTTTAATAGCATCTTCGGCTAATAGAAATTTCTCTTCCCAATGCGCTTGAGAATGTATTTGTTCGGCATTGCCACCGTCTGAAAAGACCACAATACGGGCAACATCCTTAATACCGGCGGCTTTGACTTTACTGATGGCGGCGGCATAATGTTTACTATAAAAATCGTGATCGATCACAAAGGTATTAATGCCTGTAGCTTTGGCTTCGGAGATTAAATAATCCAATCGACTGGGTTTTTCTAACACATATTGGGTTAAGTAAATGCCTTTATCCCAAGCTTGGGCAGATGAAACAACGCTGAATAATGCTAATGTAGATATTAGATACTTGAGCCATAATTTGCACATGGTAACCTCCTTGTTGGTTTCCTATTAATAAATATAGACCATAAAAAGGAAATCAAAGCGACTAGTAACAAAAAAATATTAGGGCCTGTTGACAATTCGCTAGGCTGAGACAGAAATCATTGATTTTCGAGCATCGTAGCGGAGCATACTTGGTCGTATGTGAGCAACGAAGCGCAGAAAATCAATGATTTATGGCCAGCATAGTAGAATTGTAAACAGGCCCTAAGCTTGTATAATGAGGCATGCCTATTACTACCGACAAAGAAGGTTATCTAGTTAATCTGCACGATTGGAGCGAGCCAGCAGCGCTGGCAATTGCTACAGCGGAAAACTTAATGTTAACCGAAGATCACTGGCAAGTGATTCATTTTTTGCGGGAGTTTTATCAGCAATATCAAACGATGCCAACGGCACGTATTTTAGTAAAAGAGTTGGCAGTGAAGATGGGCAGCGCGAAAGGTAATAGTATTTACTTGCACAAATTATTTCCGGGTGGTTTGATGAAGCAGGCGGCTAAAATTGCTGGTTTGCCGAAGCCAACGCGGTGTACTTAGGAGGGGCTCGGAAATACTACTCCCCCAAAATCGTCATGCCTTGAATATGATCGATATACGATTTAGGGATATTAATATATTGCTTGCCAAAATCGATTGGGGTGATGACCGTTTGCGCCAACATCGCTTGACCATTAAACCAAGTATGTAAACTCCATGTGGTGTGAAAAATATAAAGTTTGCCATGTTGTTCGCCGAGATATAAAACAATATGTCCTGGTGGCCATAGCAATGTTAAATACGGCACACCTTGATCATGAATTATTTTCCATTTCTTGTCGTCGGGTAAGTGCGCTAAAGAAATAAATTTTCCAGTGTGTGCTTGATCACCTGAATCGCGTGGTAACCAAATACCAAATGAAGTAAATAATTCCATTATCGTGCTAGAACAATCACGATAGCCGTACATCTCGCCCCAACCATAGGGATAACCCATAAAATGATTAGCCAATACTGCCACATTATAAGGCGTTATGGGCAATGGCATGACCACCGCATCTGCTTTAGCAATAGTTGCTGTTTTAATAGCTGCATTATGATGTGCGACGCTGATAGGAACTAAAACTTTATAAGAATCTTTGCTGGCATTCACTAACGGATAAACACTGCCCGCACGTGTGGTAAATAACAGCGTACGATCTTTTGCAAAAACAGAAATCTGATTATTTATCACACTCACATAATGCCGAGTTTTCCAATGACGAATAAAATTGGCATCGACTGTTGCCAATGTTTCACTCCGCACCCAACCGATGTCATTATTGCTCTCAATTAAACTCCAGGCACCATCTTTACTAACATGTAAAATTAAAACCGGCAAACCAGCGGGTGCAATTTCTGATTGCACCCGATCAAATGGATAACCGCTCGGTGCATGAGTAATTTTACTAAATATAGGATCATTGGTCGGCAGACTGCGAACATCGGTTGGTGTAATAACTATCGCTTTTATACGGCGATTAGGGTAGGTCGTTAAATCCATATTATCTTTTATGTTATCAAGCCACGCTTGCTTATAACGTAATTCGTTATGCCCCCAACCTGGGTTTTTCTGCCACTGCGCAACTCTATCGACTTCATCTTGTTTAATAGTTGCATCATCGGCAATGCGCGCTTTACCTGTCCATGGTGAAAAATAATGTTCGAAATAATTTTGCGTTAACTTATTTTGATCGACCGTTGAAATTAACGGCTGGTTTTGTGTGTTGGGATTAAGATAAGTCGTCGCATCTTGTGAGGTAGATTTATATAATGCAGGGCGAAGATCCCCGGTAGCACAGCCACCGAGGATAAAACAAATAGACAAAACCAATAAAACTTGAAAAGTGCGCAATTCAATATCTCTAGCCATAAGAAGGATCAGGAATTACCCGCGCTCTGCGGCCATATTCAACTAACACATGCGTACCCGGGTTAAAGATCGGATTGTTGCCTTGTACGATAGACAACAAAGAACCATCTCTTGCTTTAATCACATATTCAATGCCGTTTTGTGAGGTCAATTTTTTTTGCACTTGGTTGCCGATGATACCACCGACTACAGCACCACCAATACCCGTCAATATGCTACCACGGCCACCGCCTAAAGCAGAACCAGCTACCGCACCTGCGCCTGCACCCACCAACGTACCGGTAAGGCCGCCATCACCCGAATTAAAATCATCCGAAACTTTGACTGGTCGCGTGCTAACCACTGTACCTGCTACGACGCGATTCACTTGCCCAGCACCACTGGTGGTGTAGGTATCAGGCGATAACGAAGGGGCACAGCCTGTCACAGTCAATGCAATTAAAGAAGCCAATAATATATGTTTATTGAACAATTTCATAAAGATAACCTCGATACATAATATTAATAATGAAAATATACATAAAAGAAAGATTCCGGTCAACAGTCTAACAAATTTTTGAGATTTATACCATCATCCGCGAACATAACATGAAGCCTAATCTTTGGCCGCATGAGCTGTATCATATCAAGTTATCAGCTATTTAAATCAGCAATATGCCGATTGACTATTAAATAAATTTAGACTAGATATAAATGATAATTCTCAATAAAAAGGAGAATAATCATGCCGGGAATATCTGATTTTTCATCTGTCGTGTATTTGGTATGCGAAAAGATGTATCTTTGGTTAACTGATGCTTCTTATACCGACGAAGAAAGCCAAATTATTTTGGATTTAAGAAAAATATGGCGTGAAGTCTTTGGCGACACCATACCATTGCCTCCCGAACTACAGTTTGATGATGAAACAACTGCAACTAAAAAACCCAAACGAAAATTTCCAAATGTAGACAGACTTTTACTTGAAAGCGATTTCGATAACAATCCACTAAAAGAATTTGGAGATAATATTCTTGTCGGCCCAGCAAGAACTGCATTTTCCATGGTATTAAGTTATTTGAATAAACGCAAAAAGAGAGTCCTCATAGAAAAAGGTAGCTCATGGGATCCACAAGCGCAATTTTGTCATTTGCTTGCGGGGTTTTGTTTTGTAATACCTAAAATAGATATTGATCATCCTAGCGCATTTAATAATTTGCAAAAATGGCTTAAATTTATTTTGCTAGTCCAGCAAAGACAAATATTTCAGCAAGGTCATCGCGGTGGTTGGTTATATGACGCCAATGATCCTACGATGCCGCAAGTAGTGCATAAGATTTGGATTTTATTTAATCAAATGAAAACCACTGTTGCACTTATTCAATCACAAAGAACATCACGCGAATATTTAAGGGGTCTAGCTACTTCGGTACGTAACCTCTGTCATTTTAGCGTTGAATTATCAGGGTTTTTTCTTGCTGCAAACCCAGTACCCGAAACCTTAGGTGCTGATACAATTGGCAACCCAGAATTGGGAGGATTACCCAATTATGGAGCAGGGTTACTCGATCAACATGTATTAGCATTCGGCAAAACTATCTATGAACAATTAGCTTTAGATAAAGAGTACAGAAGTGTTAGTGGTGAAGATGAAAAAGCCTCAATCACACAAAGCACATCTTCCCTATCAACACTGGATGCAATAGAAGATAACTCAAGTGAACCAGAGACAAGAGTTTTTTACAAGGAAAATGATTCCTACAAAGCGATGGGGCTAGAACCGCTTGATAAAGATAAAACGAATAGTATTTATATCGGCTTTCGTTCTGATCAAACACAATTACGTAATTTCTACCAGTTTTTATACTTGACGGAAAGCTTGGCCTGCTTAGTAAAAGCCATTGATGTTGCATTTACAATTTCTGGTGAAGGTGGCAATTTACTTGTTTTTTATGTTTTGGGTAATGGCCTAGATGCGCTAATCAAAATGCTTCATTCTTTGCAAATAGGAATTAAGGAACGAGAAGAAGCAGTTTATACAGTTTGTAATGAAAAATATCGAACTGTTGATAAGCTACCTGATAAAAAGAAAAAAACCGAAGATAAAATATGGCTCAATAATTTTAGGCGTGTAATCGATATAGGAACAGGCTTACATGCAAAATTTGAAAAAGAACTTGATAATCTAAATGATAACTTGATTAAAATTAAAAGTGATTTCGAAAAATGGAATAAATGCCAGGCGAAACAACGGAAACTGCAACAAATTGCATTGCATTGCGCTGGATTTATTAAAATGGTAAATCAATTAGGTCAAGATCTAGAAAACGCTGGAATTATTGGATATACCCATAATAAAACTATTAATAACCTAGAGCAAAGATTATTATCAGCACTTAGGCCACGAGACATACACGCGTTACCACCTAGCGACGCTCTTATACACGCTCAAGATATGCACCCCTGGCCGCTAGAATCGAAGACACAAATTGTTAGATATCATCTAACCAGTCCTAGCCAAAAAATGCCAAGCACCCCTATGCTTACACCTAAAGATAGAAAGAATGAAATCACAACAATAATTGCAAAATTTCTTAAGCCGATTTTAAATGTTCCTGAGGGCCCTGACGGTCACATTATTAGGAGAGTTGTTTTTTTAACAAGATGGAAAAAAGGAATGATGTCTTATAAAAGTATTTGGGACGAGAAAAGCGGGTGGCTACATATTAAAGATATTTTTAGCAACCAAGAACTCGCCACACAATTTAAAGAAGGGATCTACTGGTGCAAAAATCAAACGGATAAAAAACTTGACGATATTATACAGTATAGTAAACCACCGACGCCTAGAGATAGTTTAAAAACAGAAATTTCTCATATCTCGGATGAGGATGCTTATACCGTAATGCTTTTAGGCGGAGCACTGCAGGTTTTAAGAATACACGGAAAAGTAGATAATCATGGTTCCTTTAAATGTTGGCGGGCAAGCATAGCTGAACTGCAACTACAAGAAGATAAGTTTAGTCCTGAATTTTTTAATCTTTTAAAGCAGATTGATGCCATTGCTGGCTTTGACTTCACAATACCAGGCTCGATAATTATGCTGCCATCACCTTCTGCTTTAGCAAGGTCAGACGCAGACATTACAGGAAATACTAATTCAGATCATCCAGGCGATGTGAGTGACTATGATACGCAATCAAGTAATTTGGATACAAAAAATGAATTTGAAGACAGTAACGATGCGGCATTAAATACTAGCAATAAACAAGATATAAACTATGAATTTGATAATTTACTCTCAAAAGCAAAACAAGGGGATATTAGAGCTCAACTTCGAGTAGCAAGGTGTTATAGTAATGGCGCCCATATTCCTCACGAAGAGGTAGAAAAATTAAGCACTCAGCATCAAAAGTCATCTATCAACACACTTCTAAAAGAAGGCGTTAAAAAGGGTAATGAAAGACTTCTTTTGGTCATTAGATATATAAAATTCGAGACTTTTCAGGAAAATCCTCTTGATATCGATATTGGAGATAGCGCTCACGAAGGATATCGCGCTTTCCATTGGGCTGCCAGTAGTGGGAATTATGCCGCTATAACAATTTTGGCAGCCGACGGAGCCGACCCGAATATTGGCAATGCTGCCGGATATACCCCCCTTGCTACTGCTATTCATCACCTAAAAGATAGCCCCATCAATGAAATACTGACTACAATCAAACTTTTATTAGATGCAGGCGCTGATCCCCAAAGAGTATCACTGATAAAAGACACGAATAGTGAGTTGATTGATGTGTGCATAGACTTTTTAGCCAAAGAAAAACGAAAAGCTGTAATAGAATTCCTCACGCTTTATAGGTTCAGCAACGACACAACTCAAAAAGCCCATAAAGGATTTTCTAAAATAGAATTCGATAGGTGCTTTATGGCTGTTGTAAAAGATGAAAGATCTGCAGAACAATGGCGATCGCGTGCAACTCGTAACTTTTGCGATGGCACAATTACTATCGGTGATTTATATTTATTCTCAGATGAAGATATTGAAACACTAACACATGCCACCTCCCCCTCTCGTCGGCAGTCGCTGGTTTTATCGTCCCCATCATCATCTGCAATCGCCATTATGAGAAATAGGGGCCTGGGTGATGGTAACATTACTTCCCCTATTAAAAGTGAAAGTGGTACTTCACTTAGCCTTGCAACCGCGCCGCAAGCATCAACTGCTTCATTTCCCGCACCGCCGCGCCAAGACCGCTAAACACCGCGCGGGCAATAATGCCGTGGCCGATATTTAATACGCGTAATTCAGGAATGGCAGCAATGGGTAAAATATTCTGATAATTCAAACCATGACCTGCATTCACAATAAAACCTTTGTCATTAGCCCAAACCGCTGCTTCTTGAATGCGTTTAAGCTCTGCGGCTCGTACAATAGGATCATTGGCATCGGCATAATGACCGGTGTGAATTTCAATCGCGGGGGTTTGGCAATGTAATGCCGCTTCTAATTGTTTTTTATCAGGATCAATAAACAAAGAAACTTCAATACCCACTTTTTGCAAACGCACACAGGCTTCATGAATTCGTTCGCGTTGCCCTACTACATCTAAACCACCTTCGGTGGTTAGTTCTTCACGTTTTTCTGGCACTAAACAAACATGGCGCGGTTTTAATTTTTCGGCAAACGCAATCATCGGTTCGGTGACCGCCATTTCTAAATTCAACGAGGTCAGCAAAACTTCAGCAACTAATTTTACATCACGCTCTTGAATATGGCGGCGATCTTCACGCAAATGCACGGTAATGCTATCAGCACCCGCTTGCTCGCAAGCAAAAACTGCTTCTACTGGGTCAGGATAACGCGTACCGCGCGCCTGCCGCAAAGTGGCTACGTGATCGATGTTGACACCTAGAAAAATGTTGTTCATAAGATATTCTCTCGTTAATTTAGGTATTACAAAAACAACTCCCGACTTTTTAATGGTTTACCATCCAGCAACTGATTTAATGCTAAACGCAGTAAACGCTTTGCATCGCGCAAAAAATCTTTATCGATCAATTCATCGGCATGTAACGCCAATAAACTCTTGCCACAAAAAACCGGCTGGCCCGCAGTCGATTTTGCAGAACTTTCGCACGGCAACATACCTAAATCGGGATCAAAATAATAAAATTGATCCGCTTGTATTAAAGGCCCTGAATGCGCTTCGCGATCCAATTGCAATGCGTAACCCAACTCACGTAGCAAATGTTTTTCAAAGGCCCGCAAAATAGCCGCCATCGACGTGGCATTTTGTAAACCGCGCAAGGCCTGCTGATAGGCCATAAAAAGTTGCGGGTGTGCATCATGCCGATGCAACAATCGCATCAATAATTCATTCAAATAAAAACCACACAATAATCGTTCGCCCGCTAAATTAAACATCACGCCATCGGCTTCTGCGACGGTCAAGGTCATTAATTCGCTCTTGCCATACCAGGATATCAACAACGGCACAAAAGGCTGTAATAACCCCTTATAACGTGAACGCGATCCGCGTGCACCGCGCGCTACTAAACTGATGCGGCCTTGCTCAACAGTAAATAGCTCCAACAACAAACTGGTATCACGATAAGCACGCGTATGCAAAATAAAAGCCGATTGCAAAATGGTTTCATTATTCCTCATACCCTAAACTCCGTAACGCACGTTCATCGTCTGACCAATTCTCTTTGACACGCACCCACAGTTTTAAAAAAACTTTTTGTTCAAACATTTTTTCCATATCTAAGCGCGCGCGCCGACCAATATCTTTTAATTGCTTGCCGCCTTCACCAATCACAATGGCTTTTTGCCCTTCACGCTCTAACCAAATGACTGCACTGATACGTATTAACTTTTCTTCTTCTTTAAATTCTTCAATTTCCACCGTCGCGGCATATGGCACTTCTTCATGTACTAAACGAGTAATTTTTTCACGGATCATTTCACTGGCTAAAAACCGATCATTACGATCGGTAAGTTGATCATCGGGGAAAAAATGTGGGCCTTCCGGCAAAAATTTTGCAATTAAATTTTCTAGTTCTGGTACATTTTCTCCCTTACGTGCAGACAAGGGAATAATATCAGCAAAAGCCATTTTTTTATTTAACAGTTCTAGGTGTGGCAACAATTGTGCTTTGGGCTTAACTAAATCAACTTTATTAACAATCAAAATAACCGGTTTAGTGATTTTTTTTAATTTGTCTAATATCCATTCGTCTTCTGGCGTCCAATACGTGCCCTCTACCACAAAACCCACCACATCAACATCAGCCAACACTTGTAACGCAGTACGGTTCATATAACGATTAATCGCCTGCTTGGCTTGGCGATGCATACCCGGCGTATCAACATAAATGGTTTGTACCGCACCTATAGTTTTGATGCCTAAAATACGGTGACGCGTGGTTTGTGGTTTGTGTGAAGTGATACTGATTTTTTGCCCAAGAATTGCATTCAGCAAAGTTGATTTCCCAACATTAGGACGACCAATAATAGCTACATAGCCACAACGGGAAATAACTGATTCTTTTTTCATGTGATTATTTTTCCAGTAAATCTAGCATTTTAAGTGCTGCCTCCTGCTCCGCGCGTTTACGCGTTGTTCCCATGCCAACCGCTACCTGCTTAAAACCAGCGACACGACATTCCATACGAAACGTTTGCTGGTGCGCAGCACCCTCAATGACCAGAATAACATAATCGGGTAACGGAAGCTGACGGCTCTGCAAGTATTCTTGCAGCCTCGTTTTAGCATCTTTTAAATTGGGTATTTCGGCAGAATTTTCTAAGCGTGCCGCATACCACTGCAAAATACACTGTTCGCAAATGGCCAAACCGCCATCAAGGTAAATCGCACCAATGATAGCTTCCATCGCGTCTGCCAAAATAGAACTACGGTGCGCACCACCACTCTTTAATTCGCCCGCCCCTAACCGTAAATAATCACCCAATTGGAAGCCATGCGCCAATTCGGCTAGCGTTTCTCCACGCACCAAGCTTGCACGTAAACGACTCAGATCACCTTCTTTTGCTTGTGGGCATTTTTGAAATAACGCGGCAGCAATCACAAAATTAAGCACTGCATCGCCTAAAAATTCGAGGCGTTCGTAATTTTTACCGCGCACACTGCGGTGGCTTAAGGCATCGGCCAGCAACTGACAATCCTTGAAGGTATAACCTAGTTTTTTACATAAAGCAGTGGTGGCTAACATTATTCTTTATCTACCTGTACCGAATCATCAAAACTTATTATAAAATCGATATTAGCAATAAACGGCACACGCACCTCATAAGCTACCTCAACCAATACCCCTTCGGTATTAGGTTTTACGGAAATATCTTCTGCTTTAATATAATTAATATTTTCTATCGATAAACGTCGCTGAAATTGTGTAGAGATAGTGTCTGACATGCTAATCACTGATTCTTGTGATTGCACTGTCGGATCTTTTTTCAATGAATCTAGCGTACTTACAATACTATAATGCTGGAGATACACGGGTACTATACGCATCAAGACCATAGCCACTATAGCAATGATCACTAAAATAAATAACCAAGAAACAACTGTCATCCCACGACTTTTTTCTGTTGCCCGCATTTGATTATCTCCTTATTTTATCGATGAACCGATACGCGACCAACGCACTTTATGTTGATCGTTGTCCCAACTAAACCAAATAATCATTGCTCTACCGACTAAATTTTGTTCCGGCACAAAGCCCCAATAACGGCTATCGTTACTATTATCGCGGTTATCACCCATCGCAAAATATTCACCCGGCGGAACTACTAAAGAAAAATCTTGCGAGTTGGCATCTGGTCGATTATAAATTTGATGTTGCACACCCATTAAATCTTCTTCATATATATTCACTGGCCAGCTGTTTTGGCCTGATTCATCTTCATCAGTTGCTGTTCCTAATTGGGTCTGCGTAATCAGTTGTCCATTAACAGACAAAACCTTATTGATATAACTAATGCGATCGCCCGGTACACCAATTATTCGTTTAATAAAATCGACCGATGGATCGACAGGATAACGAAATATCGCAATGTCGCCTATTTTTGGTTCACCCAACTGCAAAATTTTAGTATGCAACACTGGCAAACGCAAACCATAGTGGAATTTATTAACAACAATAAAATCGCCCGGCAACAAAGTGGGCTTATCAGAGCCGGATGGAATACGAAATGGCTCAGCAATAAACGTACGTAATAATAATACCAACAATAAAACCGGGAAAAAAGATCGGGAATATTCAACCAAAATAGGCAACTGAGTAATCCCTGCTAGCTGACGTTGTTTAGCAAAAAATAGCGCATCAATTAGCCAAATCAAACCGGTAACAATGACAGCAAGTGTTAATATTAATTCAAAATTAATGTTCATTTTTTCTCCACTTTTAATACCGCTAAAAAAGCCTCTTGGGGAATTTCGATCTTACCCACTTGTTTCATACGTTTTTTACCGGCCTTTTGTTTTTCCAATAATTTGCGTTTGCGCGATATATCACCACCATAACATTTCGCCAAAACATTCTTGCGCATGGCTTTTACACTTTCGCGCGCAATAATACGCGCACCAATGGCTGCTTGAATAGCTACTTCAAACATTTGCCTTGGAATCAATTCGCGCAAGCGTTCTGCCATCTGGCGACCACGGTAATCAGACTGACCACGGTGCACAATGAGTGCCAGCGCGTCGACTTTATCACCATTAATTAAAATATCCAACTTCACCAAATCAGCAACCTGAAACCGAATAAAACTGTAGTCCAATGAGGCATAACCGCGGCTGATCGATTTTAGGCGATCAAAGAAATCCAATACCACTTCATTCATCGGCAATTCATACGATAACGCAACCTGTTTGCCTACATAAAGCATTTTGGTTTGTAGGCCGCGCCGTTCATTACATAAGGTCATTACATTACCCAAGTACTCCTGTGGCACCAAGATGTTTGCTAACACGATAGGCTCGCGCATTTCGGCAATATCCGTGGTGACTGGCAACTTCGAAGGGTTATCAACCTCAACTATTGCGCCTTTGGTAGTGACAACTTCGTAGACCACTGTGGGCGCTGTCGTAATTAATTCTAAATCATATTCACGCTCCAAACGCTCTTGCACGATCTCCATGTGCAACAGCCCCAAAAACCCGCAGCGAAAGCCAAAGCCCAACGCTTCTGATGATTCTGGCTCAAAAAACAGTGAGGAATCATTCAAGCTGAGTTTTTCTAACGCTTCCCGAAAAGCCCCATAATCTTCAGAATTTACGGGAAATAACCCTGCATAAACTTGCGGATGGACTTTTTTAAACCCTGGCAACGGTTCAGTCGCCGCATGAGCAGCATGGGTCAAAGTATCACCCACCGGCGCGCCGTGAATATCTTTAATGCCCGCCACCACAAAACCAACTTCACCCGCCGATAATTGTTTTTTTTCTAATCGTTTGGGAGTAAAGACACCGAGTTTATCCACCACATAGGCTTTACCGGTCGACATCACTTGTAATTTTTCGCCCACTTTGAGCACGCCATTTTTCACCCGAACTAAAGAAACCACGCCCCAATAAGGGTCGAACCAAGAATCAATAATCAATGCTTGTAATAATCCATGCGGGTCGCCTTGCGGTGGGGGAATAGTTTCAATCAAGCGTTCTAATAGGTCTTCTACACCCAGGCCCATTTTTGCGCTAATGCAAACTGCGCCTTGTGCGGGTATGCCAATGATATCTTCGATTTCTTGCATAACACGGGCAGGTTCGGCTTGAGGCAAGTCAATTTTGTTCAGCACAGGTAACACTTCTAACCCTTGCTCCAATGCGGTATAGCAAACCGCCACGGTTTGCGCTTCTACCCCTTGGCCAGCATCTACGACCAATAAGGCGCCTTCACAAGCCGCCAATGAACGTGAAACCTCATAAGAAAAATCGACATGCCCAGGCGTATCGATAAAATTGAGCTGATACGAATGGCCATCTTTTGCCTTGTAGTGCAAGGTCACGCTTTGCGCTTTGATGGTGATACCACGCTCACGCTCAAGCTCCATGGAATCGAGCACTTGGGCTTCCATCTCACGCGCTGCCAGGCCGCCGCAGATTTGGATAAGGCGATCCGCCAAGGTCGATTTGCCATGGTCAATATGGGCTATAATAGAAAAGTTACGAATGTATTTCATAGCTAAAACCTGTTGAGAATCTTGAATTTAAGACATTGCTTACAACCTTAAACACTACTTAGCCCTCCCAAAAATTCTGTAAGGGGCTATACTAGCACTTGAGGATTACGGATTAATCATCATTTAAAACAAAAAGGAGAATGTACCATGGAAACTATCCTAACTCATATGGAAGCAATTGCCCCAACTTTTCTGGCTATTATGAGCCTAATAATGTTCACCAAACAAACGCGTTGGCTCTGTTATGCCACGGTAGTCCTGGCTATTATTGCAGAATTAATACCCATGACATTGAATCTGACCGCCTTATTGGCTTGTATCACCTGCTTAGCAGCCCTGCTGGCTTCAGAATTCTTACGCAAATTTAATATTACCCACCCGTTTTTTAGCCGCTGAGATCTGAAGTAATGTAGGTCGGATCAAGGAGCGCAAGCGACGGATCCGACATGCGGAAGATAATCACTATCGCTGTCGGCTCCGCTTCGCTTGAGCCGACCTACATAAATCTATATTTTCCAAACAAGTAGCAAGTCAAGATCTGACCCCTTCAGACTACATCAACAACAAAACACTCAAACGACGAAAATCGTCGTGCGCTAATGTATCTCTCACTATCAGCACGGGCAGCATAAACCGCCGACCGGGTATTTTAAAGTTTAACAAAATCAGCGGCAAAGATCGCAAACTTTTATTGCTCAATTCTGCCTGCCAACAACGATCGGCCCGATCGTAAAGATGCCAGCAATCTTCGCTGATACGATGAATTCTGATAATGGCTGCTTTTTCTAAACGTAAGGCATGGCGACGCAGGGTAAATAGTAAACTCACTGCTGCCAAACAAGCTGCGCCAATGATTAACCCGATAGATAGCGAGAGCAGACATAAAAACAAAATTGCGCCTGCGTGTAATAACACTAATAACGTTGTTAAATAAGCTGAGGATTTTAAATCAAACGCAGTTTTAAGCACAGTTACGCACTCGCTCTATGAGATGTATATATTCTTTATCAGCAGGTGTTTGTTGGATCAACCAGGTATAAAGATCTTGATCTTGGCAGGTTAGCAATTTAGCAAAAAGATCTTGTTCTTCTGTGCTGAGTTGTTCATAGACTTTTTCTAAAAATGGCAGTAGCAATAAATCCAGTTCTAACATGCCACGTCTACATTGCCAACGTAATTTAGCGATTTGGTTTGGGTTTTTCATAAATGTTAATTAAAATCAAAAATTTAAGTGCTAACAATATATTTCAATCATGTCACATATCACCCCCTTTGAAAAAGGGGGTCGCCGAGCGCTAAGCGAGGCGGGGGGATTTAAAGATTGTGCAGCCTTCCTCAAATCCCCCCTAGCCCCCCTTTTTCAAAGGGGGGAACAGGAAGCGCAGCATTTTTTCAAGAATCCGATCCAACTTGTTACCTCTTTATCAACTCTGCCTGCGCGCGCGCAATAGCCTGTAATAACGCCTGTTCATCGGGGCTGCCCGCCGGGTAATGCGGGAGTAACTTTTCCCAACTATTAATTGCTTGTTGATAATCACCACGCGCAAAAGCGGCGACTGCCAATAAATTTGTGACTTGATCGTTTGCAGGTTGGATCTGCAATAATTTTTGTAACAACTCAGTCGGTTTACCTTTTAAAGAATGCTGCGTCAAATAAAGTGCTTGCGCGTATTGAAAAATAATATCCGGTTTATTGGGATCCAACGCATAAGCTTTGGCAAAAGCATTCACTGCCTCGTTTAATTGTTCTTGGCTTAAATAAAGCCTGCCGAGCAAATACCACCCCTGCGCACTGTTTGGATTTTGCGCCAAATGTTGTTGCAAGCTCGCAATCACTTGCTGTGGTGTTCCTAATTGCACACGCATTTGTTGTACTGCAACCGCTTCTTGCTGCGCTTTAATCGATGCCCGCATTTGCTGGCTATTGTCTGAGTTCAAATAAAAAATAATAGTAAACAGCGGCAACGCAATCAGCAAAAATAGGGCGCTAATCCAACTACGTTGGGTTGCTAAATTGCACGTGTTTGCTTCATCTACCACATCGTCGAGCAAATTATGTTTTAATTCTAAATGCATGGCAGGCAATTTGTCTTGATCAATTAAGCCTTCATTTAATTGGGTTTGTAATTGCGCGGTATTCTCTTCATAAATGGCGACATTCATTGCTTTTCTACTGTACATTGTCACCTGCGGTGTTTGCAGCAGAGGAACTAAAATAATCATTAATGCAATAGCGAGCAACAATACAACACCCAACCAAAAAATTATCATGGGAGTTTCTCCGTATTCTTATCTTTTAATAGTTGTTCCAGTTGTTGTTGCTCGTCATTGGTTAAGTAATTAGGTTCTAGCCTTTTTCGTTTTACAACCAAAAAAGCGATTAACATTAAACCACTTATTAATAAGATGAATGGGCCTACCCATAGTAAATAAGTGGTGGGATTAAAAGGTGGACGAAATAATACGAAGTTGCCATAACGCTGCACGAGATAATCAGTGATTTGTTGATCGCTTTTGCCTTGTTGAATGAGACCAGCAATTTCGCCGCGTAAATCTTGTGCTAACGGCGCATTGGAATCTGCTAGGGTTTCATTTTGACAAACCAAGCAGCGGAATTGTTGCGTGAGTTCGGCAAAGCGGGTTTGTTGTTCAGTATTGGCAAATGTGTAAATATCGCTGGACGCAAATGCGTTGGTGGCAAGTAAGATTATTAAAAGTAATAAAAATTTCATAATTTAAAGTTTATCAATCAACGGTAAGATCTCATGTTGCCAAACCTCAGGTGTCAATACCCCGATCAGTTTATAACGAATAATACCTTTTTTATCAACCACAAATGTTTCGGGTGTGCCGTATACGCCCCAATTAATGCTGACTTTACCATCACCATCGAATCCCACCATTTTATAGGGGTTGCCATGTGATTGCAGCCATTTTAGCGCGGTGGCACGATCGTCTTTGTAGTCAATTGCATAAATAGGGATTGGTGATGCATGGGCAATATCCATCAAGATGGGGTGTTCGACTTGGCAGGTTATGCACCAGGTGGCCCATACATTCACTAGAGAGACATGCCCTAATAAATTTTTATTGCTGAAATTTTGCTGTGCGTCTTCTAGCGTGATGAGTTTAAAAGTGGGCACAGGTTTATTGATGAGCGGTGATGGCAGTTGGCGTGGATCGAGACTTAAACCGCGCCAAAGAAATACAGCAAGCACAATGAAGATCACCAATGGTGCAAGAAATTGTAAACGCGATTTATTTGTATACATATTGCAAGTTCTTAATAGTGAACAAAATAACTTTCCATTATCAACTGGCTTGCCTGATGTCAACGCAGACGGACCAGCTTCCCTGCGATCGTTGATTACGTCCATGTAATCGACGGTCTGCTTATGACATTCAGTCAATCCATTTGATAACCCAGGAAAGTTATTTTGTGCTGCCCCTTAATTAATATATCGTTTAGAAATAGAATTTTTCAAAGCACAAATCCCGCCCAGTACCATCAACAACCCTCCCCACCAAATCCAGCGCACAAAAGGTTTGTAATAAATTCGTACCGCCCAAGCATTATTGTTTAGTGGATCACCGAGCGCTACATATAAATCGCGGAAAATTCCTGCATCAATAGCGGCGCGGGTATCGGGGATCTGTTGTGCGGTATAAAGACGTTTTTGTGCATGTAATAAAGTAACAAACTGATCTTTGTGCGTTACTTGAAAATCGGCAATCAACCCCGTGTAATTGGGGCCTTGTAAATTGGTGAGGCCCATAAATTTAAAATCATATGCACCCACCGTGGTTATATCGCCTGGTTGCATACGTACATCGCGTTCTAATTTATAATAACTAGTCATCGTAATACCAATCACACAAACTGCAATGCCAATATGGGCTAATGCCATACCGATATGATTGAAAGAAAGCGGCCAACCTTTTAATAACATGCTTTTAACGGTCACTAAAATCACCCAACAAGCTAAAGCTAAACCGATAAAAACCATGACAGGAATTTTATCAGTAGTCATCAATAACAATAACAGACTTAAAAATACCGCAATAATGGCGGGATACAACAAGCGCATTAGCAATACTTTTAAATTCATTTCGCGCCAGTAACATAAAGGCCCCACGCCCATTAAAAATAATAATGGGATCATCAGTGGCACAAACACGGCGTTAAAATACGGCGGCCCTACCGAAATATTACCTAAACCCAACGCATCTATGATGAGCGGGTAAAGTGTCCCTAATAAAATCGTTGTCATGGCAACGATCAATAATACATTATTGGCTAATAAAAACGTTTCGCGTGATAACAACGAAAAATAACTACCGCCTTTGATAAAAGGCGCACGCAACGCATAAAGCAATAACCCACAACCGATCACTACTGCTAAAAATAATAATAAAAATTTACCGCGCGCCGGATCATTAGCAAACGCATGTACCGAAACTAACACGCCTGATCGCACTAAAAACGTGCCGACTAAACTGAGTGAAAAAACACAGATCGCTAGCAACAACGTCCAACTTTTAAAGCTGCCACGTTTTTCGGTGACTAGCAAAGAATGAATTAATGCTGTGCCTGCTAACCACGGTAAAAATGAGGCATTTTCTACCGGGTCCCAAAACCACCAGCCGCCCCACCCCAATACGCGATAGGCCCACCAACTGCCTAAGGTAATACCGAGCGTGAGAAAGCACCACGCTGCGATCGTCCATGGGCGCATCCAACGCGCCCACGCTGCATCCACTTTATTAGTTAGTAATGCTGCAATCGCAAAAGCAAATGCTACCGAAAACCCCACGTATCCCATATAAAGCATAGGTGGATGCGACGCTAACCCAGGGTCTTGCAGCAAAGGATTCAAATCAATACCTTGTGCAGGCGTATTTAATAACAAACGTCGAAATGGGCTTGAAGTCGTAATCAGAAAAAGTAAAAAACCAGAGCTAATAAAACCGAGTACCGCTAATACGCGCGCGTGCATTTGCAGCGGAATTTTTTTACTGAACACCGCAACCAGCGCTGTCCAAAAACCTAAAATAGTGACCCATAATAATACCGAGCCTTCATGCGCGCCCCATACCGCTGCTACTTTATACAGTAAAGGTAATTGGGTATTGGAATTTTGCGCAACATAAGCCACAGAAAAATCATCGGTGACAAACGCATAAATCAAACAGAAAAAACTAAGCACTAAAAATAAAAATTGCCCCAATGCTACAGGTTTTGCCAATACTATCCATGACATCTTATCGCGCCAAATACCGAGCAAAGGAAATATGGCTTGAATTAATGCCATGCCTAACGCCAAGATGAGTGCGAAGTAACCTAATTCAGGTATCATGATTTTGCCTGCTTTAAGAATGTTTTTACTGCGGCTGGCATATAACGCTCATCATGTTTTGCTAGCACTTGATCGGCGATAAATACATTATGTGAATCGAGCCTGCCATCAGCGACGACTGATTGCCCTTCGCGAAAGAGATCAGGCAGCACACCATTATATTGTACCAGCACGCTATTTTTATTATCCGTCACTCCAAAAGTAACGCGCAAGCTGTTGTTATCGTGGTGCACACTATGCATTTGTACTAATCCACCCAAACGAAATTCATGTGCTGGCGGTGCTTGCCCTGCCGCGATTTGACTGGGGCTATAAAATAAGTTGATATTTTGTTGCAGTGCATATAGTGCTAACCCAGCCGCAATAGCAACACAGGAGATGATTAATGCGATTAATATCGCGCGTTGCTTATGGATGTGGTTCATGATTGAGTAATTTTTTATGTTGCACCAGCGGCAGGATTAAATTAGTAAGCAATACCACGCCGACTGCAATGAATGCTGGCCAAACGTAAATGGCATAACCGCCCATATGTAGAAATTCGGTTAAGTTGGTCATATTTAATTTCTCGGCTTAAGGATCTCTTAAGGTTTCATTAAGGAATATCCCTTATAATATGTCATTTTAAACCCTTTTAACATGACTTGCGGAATATACCTCATGATGCCAAAACATGCATACAATAAAAGCCATCATAAACGGCTGAAACAAGGTAATGATGCTATCGGGCGAAAAAGGGATAGACGGGCAGCTAAACATGCCAATAGAATAGAAAAAAGTAACCCTTTGCCAAAGCAAGTTTCAGCTTTTACTAGCCTTGCTGCCGGGTTTTTGGGGCCTGCTTATTTTTTTGGAAATATCCTTGGGCGATCCGCCGCTGTTGCTGAAAACACCACTGCCGCCGTTGCAGTAGAGCTGGTATTAAACGCGGCCAATCAATTTGGGCAATACAATGCCAGCCAGATGGGCAATAGCTCATATTCCGCACCCACCACCCCACAAAATAGCAGCCAACTAAATACTTTGACGCATAACTCCACGGTTAGCACAAACAACCACCCCACGGTCTCAAGTGGGATCCTTCGTGCTGAAACCCCAGCCGCAGTTTCCACACCAACTGCAGCAACCAACACAAAGAGCAAACCCAATAAAAAATCACAGCATGAAAATAGCGGGGAAACTGCCAAACAAAAAACAATGTCTGCAGAAAAAATTAAAAAAATAGCAGATAAACTCAATAAAGAAGTTACTGAACTTACTAAAATAGATCGTATAAACAATATCAGCAAAGATACTCTTACTAATTTTACATCAGTATTTAAAAAATATATAGCCGAAGGGTTTCCAATAGCCAATGAGGAACATGCGCGATTAGCCGATAAATTATTATGGCTTTTTTTTAATACTAATGACGACGAAAGTATTAAGTTTTTATGGGGGCTCGGCATCTCGCCCATTATTATATCAGATAATAACCAATATTTTTTTCCAATACTAACCTTCAGTAAAATCTCGCACCTGAATAGTGAATTAGTTAAATGGATAATGTTAAATGCCGCAAATAAGAAGAATCATTTGGGTCAACATCCGATAGATCTATTAATTGATACCTTTAGCGATGCAAATAGCCATGCAAAAGAAAGCTGGATTCCAAACTGTTTAAAGGTACTAGACCAATATGTAAAACACGGGCTTGTTAATCTCCCAGAAAGTGATCAAAAAATAGCTATTGGCATTATGATATTTTTTGTTAAAAACTGTGATCATGATAGCCACCTTGATACAATAAAAGACATGGTGAATAAAGGTGTAAATCCATGGCAATCACCAGGAAAACTAGAGGAGGGCTTTTTTTCTCCATTCGAAATTGCCAAAAAATTAAATAACCAAAAAATTATTGATTATTTTTTATCAGTAGAAGATAGATTTAAGCAAAAACCAGTCGATGCCACAAATACTGTTGCCGCAACTCTCGCAACTTCATTTTCTCTATCAGACTTTTGGTGGGGTTTTGGTCCAGTTTTTTTATTCACCGTAGTAGCAGCTGGGGCTGCAGGTATTTATTATTGCACTCGAAAACCTAACGCTGCACAACTACCGAGACTACCTGAAATAAAAAGTGCTGCAGAAGAAGTCAAACAAGAACAAGTACCTGACCTAAAAGCACAACAAGCCCGTGAAAGGGAAGTCTTTATAAAATATTTTCATCAACGATATCCCAATTGGATTATTAGTATTGAACATGATGAAAAGCAGAACGTAGTTAAAATAAACTTCAGTCAAGAATTTTATGATATTGTCAATAATAATGCGTCAATCCATGTAACAATAGAAAAAATGGCGGCAGCGTTTGACATAGCACTCGATAATTCATCTTCATGCACTGCACAGGATAATACAATTACTATTTCATGCGATAATTTTTCTGCACTTAATAATTATTACCAGAAACCCGCCGAAGAAAAAAATGTAATGACTGCAATTGCGATCCTTCGATACAATTTTTCATCTCATTTCAATTTTTCTCCAACTATAGAATACAACGAACAACAAAAAATCGTTGATATCTCATTTGGTGACCAGCAAGAATTTTTCTTTGACAGTAATGGAAAAACAATAGAAGCCAAGGATGACAAAGAAGCAGAAACTGTGGATAGATTTAAAATTACCGCTGAAGAATTGCATGGTTACATTAAAAATATAATAAAAAAACCTAAGGAAAACTATGTATATTTTAGTCAACAGAAAAAAACATCCATTAAATCTGATATCTTTATTAAATTAAATGAAGAAAATAAATTTGCAGATTTAATCAACCCTATCAAAGCAAATATTGCTTCGCAAAAAGCAGCATTAGATGAGAAAAAAGCAAACGCAGAGGCTACAAAGAAAGTCGATGATTTCAAAATCAGATTTAATGCTACGTTTACTAATTGGATTGACGAAGCAAAATTTGATGCGGCATCACAGACGGTAAGCCTAAAGCTTACGAAGTTTAGTAAGGGAAAATATAAATATAGAAATGGCAATGTCGACGTTTTTATTACCCCAAATAATATAGCAAAGTTTTTATCGAGAGATGCCATATACAATAATAATTCTTTAGAAATTAAAATACCTCGTGATTCATTTTCTAGCTTAGACATTGAGACTGTTGTCAGTAGTTTGTTAACATATATCCAATCACAAGCTCAACAAGCTCAAGAGCCAACAAGTTCAACATCAGCACAAACAAGAACCAGCTCGCCCAAACCACAACAGCCAACATTAACCAAAAAACAGCGGCTAGCTGCGGAACAAGCCGCCAAACATTTAGAGGAAGAGAAAATTGCGGAAGAAAAAGCACGCATTGAAAAAGAAGCCGCAGAACAACAAGCAAAAGAGTTAAAAGAACAGCAAACTAGAGAAAAAATTCTACGGAAACATCAAAAATGGTTGCAAACACGTGACGCGCTAGCAAAACAAGAAGCAGAAAAACAAGATAAAAATAGACAACGAAAAGAACAACAAAAAACAGCAAGTCAAACCGCGACTGCGGAAGAAAAATCGGAAACAGGCGATAGAAAAACATATTTATTAAATGTTAAAATAATTGAAAAAGAATTGATAGGGCACGTTGAAAAACTGGGTTTATTAGTACCCTCATTGCAGAAGGAATTTGCAAGAACTAAAGATTTTAATCATTTAACTATAACACAAGCCAAATTATTAGAATCATGCAGAGCTTTGCTGTTATTTTGCTGTGTGCAACTTATCAATAAAGAAGATCTGCAAAGAGAACTAACTGGTGCGGCCACTTTAAAATCAACAGAACTAAGGCCAATTCGCAGGCTGCGAACAGCGCTTACACATATAGATGGGATATCACCACAAAGTATTGTGGAGTTTTTTACCAAATCTGACTTTTTAAAAAATATAATGCGAGCTTGTGGTAACAGCCAGGGCAATAAAACTAATGCATTAGCCGATCTTTTAGGTCTTTCTTTTACAGAAAAACTATACGGAGAACAATCAGATAAAACTAAACTCGTTGTAGACACTAGAATTTTTAATGAATTTAATCAATTCTACAATAAACTGAAAAGCGCCGACATGTTCGCCACACCAGAAAAAAGTAACGCTAAAGGCTATGAAGAATGGTTAAAGAAACAAATTATACCCGCACTCAAAACAGTTTGGCAATTAACCGCTTCACCTGCTACAGAAAAATTAAAACAAAAAACTACCAGTGCTAGCTTTGCGGTTGATGAAATTAAACCTGCACATGAAAAAACAAAAAGCGACATTAATTTTTTTTCTGCACTACAATCCTTAAATAGGTCTGATGCTGCTAATATACCCGCTATAAAGATGGGATTAATTCGCATAGGAACTTACCTGCATATCTTTGATGAAGCCAGCGATGCTTTCAAAAGTAGGCCTTTTTATAACTTTATTGAACGATGTTATAATATTAGAATCATCGAAACGCATTGGTGTAAAAACAGCCCAGCACAACGTCAAAAAAAAATTAAGAAAAATTTGCGCGATGGCCTCACACTAGAGGCTTATAACGACGAATACGTTTTGCAAACATTAGCAATGTCATTTAGCTTTACCGTTCAAACAGTTAAGGATGGTGAAATTGATTTTTCTTTTCCTAAATCTGAAATAGCTGCTGTGCAAAATACAGATGCTGAACAGCCAACTACAAATCAACCTCCTTTAACATCCGCCAGCATTTCTGCAATGCCTGCAGGCACAACTGCTACAGAAGACAGCGATGAAGAAGAACCAAAAGACGAAGAAATGATGCATTTTCCAGATGATAGGAGTGATACAGGGTCGATAAGATCTAGTTCATCATGTCAGTCTATTTCAACTAGCAATACGAGCAGCAGCGGCAGCTCTTATCAGGGCTATTCTAACCCTTTAAATGCGGCTAAATTCACTAGCCCCATTCATCACCGCCCAACAAGTGCAGCAGCAACAGCTAAGCCCACACCCACTAAAACTGTATTGCCTGTAACAACACCGCCTAGTCCTAAATTCCCTCAAATTTAAATTGTATAATAATTACACCCCATGTCGGATCCGTCGCTACGCTCCTTGATCCGACCTACATTTAAGATTGCCACTGCTTCGTTAAGTTTGTCATCCTTAATTTTTCAGTTCTAATACCCAGCGGCTTTTGCGTTCGCGTTTTAAAATTTCACAGCGGGTGCGCAGCAATAAAACGACAGCGAAATAAAATATAAACGCTGCGATCATCGCTAACAATGGGTGCAACATACTCGGTGCTATTAATGAAGAACCAAATAATTTGAGGGTTGCGCCTTGATGCAAGGTGTTCCACCAATAAACAGAATAATGAATAATCGGAATGTTAATCACCCCCACGATTAGCAAAATAGCACAAGCTTTCGCGGCTTGTTCGCGGTCGGGGATGGCCGAACGCAATGCAATGACACCGAGATATAAAAACAACAAAATCAATTCCGATGTTAAGCGCGCATCCCACACCCACCATGCGCCCCACATCGGTTTACCCCATAACGATCCTGTCACTAATGCCAAGAGTGTAAAACTTGCGCCTAATGGCGCACTAGCAGTGACTAACATATCCGCCAATTTGATCCTAAAAATTAACCCTACCGCAGCGGCCACGGCCATAAAAACATAAATCATCATAGATAATAATGCACACGGCACGTGCACGTAGATGATACGAAATGCGTCGCCTTGTTGATAATCAGGCGGTGCTAACACTAAACCACCGTATAGCCCATAGGCTAATAATATAATCGTAAGCGCACCCAGCCATGGCAATAATCGCCCGGCGAATTGATAAAATACTTTGGATGTAGTGAGCTTGTTAAACCATAACCACATAAAAAAATACCTTTCAATTAATTCCGACACGTAACGCCGCTGCAATGGCCAATGGCGCTAATGGTAAAGCCAATACTAACATCGCACCAAGCCATGCCAGTTCGCCAGTAACAGCTAAGCCCGTACCCGCTAATGCAACGCTACCCGCACCCAAAATAAGAACGGGAATATAAAACGGTAATACCAACAGCATCACTAATAAGCTGCTGTTGCGTATGCCTAAAGTCAATGCTTTGCCGATAGCGCCGATTAACAATAAAACCGGTGTGCCCAATAGCAAGCTTGCAAATAATGTGCCCATCGCCGCCAGCGGTAAGTGTAGCAAAGGAGCGAACAGTAAGGCGAGTAAAATCAGCGGAAAAACGCTAAGGAGCCAATGGGCAAGCAACTTTGCCAAAATGATAATCGATAATGGTTGTGGGCTTAATAATAATTGCTCTAAGGTGCCATCGGCAAAATCACCTTCAAATAACGGATGTAAACTAAGCAAGATGGATAACAGCGCTACAATCCAAAGAACGCCAGGGGCAACTGCATGTAATAGCTGTGGTTGGGGGCTTAACCCCAATGGAAATAAACTAATTGTCATCGCGTAAAATAATAATGGGTTAAGCACTTGCGAATAATGGCGATAAATTAGTAGCGCTTCTAAGCGTAAGGTTGTGATAAAAAGCCGGTATAAATCCATTAATTCAAAACTCCCAAAAACACGGTGTTGCTTTTTATATCAATGGGCTGGTGGCTGGTAAAAATAACCATTCCTCCTTTTGCAACAAATTCGGCGATCAATGTTTCCGTCAGTTTGACACCAGCTTGATCGAGCGCTGTCAAAGGCTCATCAAGCAACCATAGCTGTGTCTTAGCTAATAGCAGTATTGCTAAAATAACCCGTCTTTTTTGCCCTGCTGAAAGCGACTGTACCAAGGTATTTTCATAACCTGCTAAGCCCACGCGTTGCATGGCTTTGTTGATTGAACGTATATCGCCGAAGCGACCGCGCAATACCCCACGATAGAGGCGGAGGTTTTCTAATACTGTAAGGCCTTGTTTAAGGGCCGGTTGATGGCTGCAATAAATCATCCCATCGACATAATCATACCAGTGCTCATGAATGCCCTGGCCTTGCCACCTAATTTCTCCAGCGCTGGGGGTTAGCAACCCACATAAAACCCGCAGCAAGGTGGTTTTGCCAGCACCATTAGGCCCCACGACCTGCAATACTTCGCCAGTGTTGAGGGTAAAGTTAATGCCCGCAAAGATAGGTTTATCGTTGCGTTCAAAGCTAAGTTGGGATATATCTAACATAATAAAATGCTCTAAAATTCAACTACGATGAGTATACATGACAAATGGTAACATTCATTATACCATCTGCTAAATTACTATAAAGGAAGAACAAATATGCACTTCTGGTCACAATACAGTTTATTTTTAGCGGAGACGTTAACCTTTGTTATCGCACTACTGATTTTGGTGGTAGGCATCTTGGTCGTTAGGCGTATGTCGTCCACCCTCGAAAAAAGCAAATTAGAAATCAAAAAACTCAATAAAAAATTTAATGAATATGCCGATATTCTCCATGCAGAGATCCTGCCTAAACTTGAATATAAAAAAATAACTAAAGCTGAGAAAAAAAGCGAAAAGCATGCTCAACATCATGCCAGAAAGCGTATCTTTTTGTTGCAATTTCACGGTGATATCAAAGCTTCGGCTGTTAGTAACTTACGCGAAGAAGTCACTGCTGTGTTACAAGTAGCAAAACCCACCGACGAAGTGATTGTTTGTCTCGAAAGTTATGGCGGCATGGTGTCAGCCTATGGGTTAGCGGCTTCGCAATTGCAACGCTTGCGACAAAAACAAATTCCATTGACGGTAGCTATCGATAAAATCGCCGCCAGCGGTGGTTACTTGATGGCTTGTGTCGCCAACCGCATTCTCGCTGCCCCATTTGCGATTATCGGTTCCATCGGTGTTATTGCTCAGTTACCTAATTTTCACCGGCTACTGAAAAAAAATGATATCGATTTTGAACAACTGACCGCAGGGCAATTCAAACGCACTCTCACAATGTTCGGTGAAAATACCGAAAAAGCCCGCCACAAGATGCAAGAAGAAATTGAAGATATCCACGGCATATTTAAAGAATTTATCCAGCACAATCGGCCCATCGTCGACATTCAACAAGTAGCGACGGGCGAACATTGGTTGGCCACTCATGCTATTAAACTCAATTTGGCTGATGAGTTAATCACCAGCGACGATTATCTACTTAATGCCAGCGAACAAGCCGACATTTACCAAATCAAATATAACGATAAAAAAACACTGGGAGAAAAAATAAGCTCGATTTTTTCTGCGTTATTTATGGCAAGACCGAATATTTAAAAATTATGCTAAAACTTAAAATAAAATTCCAAGACATCCTCGCACTCTGTGCGGGCATTTACTTAATATTTGCCTTCGCACCGTTTGGTATTTATCCCGTTGCCGTCATCTGCCCTGCTTTATTGCTATGTAGTTGGTTAAATAGCACACCTACACAAGCATTCTGGCGCGGATTTTTATTTGGGCTCGGCATTTTTGGTATCGGTGCTTCTTGGGTCTACATCAGCATCCACAACTTTGGCAATGCTAATATGTTACTGGCTGGGTCATTCACCGCTGTATTTATTATTGCACTGGCACTGTTCATCGCCATTCAAGGTTATTTATTTACTAAAATTTTCCCGATTACCACACCGATTAAATTGCTGCTCGGTTTTCCCTGCACCTGGGTATTATTCGAATGGTTGCGCAGTTGGGTATTTACCGGCTTCCCGTGGTTATTTTTAGGCGCTAGCCAAGCAAATTCACCGCTGCACGGTTTTGCACCCATTGTCGGTGAATATGGCATTTCATTTGCAGTAACGCTTTGCAGCAGTTTATTGGTATTGGCAATTATAGCGTGGCGCGCAAAAAAGCATTTACTTTTTATTGCTAATATTCTGGCGGTCGCCATCATCTGGATTGGCGCCGCAGCACTTGCGCCTATTCAATGGACCACACCGATTAATGCACCCATTCGCGTAGCTTTGATACAAGGCAACACACCACAACAACTCAAGTGGTCACGTGACTATCTCGAAACCATTCTGCAACATTACTCTAAAATAACGGCACTCAATTGGAACAACCAACTAATCGTTTGGCCAGAAGCGGCAATTCCCATGCTCGCTCAAGATGCACAAGGTTTTCTCGCCGCGATGGATCGTGCTGCCAAACAACATCAAACTACTTTAGTGACCGGCATTCCCATTCAAATCGGTTTTACTTATTACAATGCAGCTATGGCATTGGGCACTGGCCACGGCATTTATTACAAACGCCATCTCGTACCGTTTGGTGAATACATTCCATTGCAAAGTTGGCTAGGAAAATTATTAGGTTTTCTGAACATTCCGATGTCTGATTTTAAACCCGGCGAATTAGATCAACCATTGCTGCAAATGCCTAAAGTAAATCTTGCTATTTATGTGTGCTATGAAATTGCCTATGCCGATTTAGTATTACATGATCTTCCGCGTGCCAATATGCTGATTACCATCAGCGATGATGCATGGTTTGGCGAATCATTCGCCGCCGCGCAACATTTACAAATTGGCCAAATACGTGCGCAAGAAACGGGACGTTATAATTTATTTAGTTCTAACACTGGCGTGACTGCCATCATCGATCCGCACGGCAAAATTATTGCCAGCGGCCCACAATTTGTATCCATTGTCGTCAACGGAACAGTGCGCGCCATGGCCGGCGCAACACCGTTTGTATTGCTAGGTGTTAACCTAATCATCGGCAGTATATTGGGGTTATTTATACTCGCGATAGTGTTTGAGGTGGTGCGGAGGAGGAGCACCACCCCTACTAATTAACGTCTTAATTGTGGTAGAAGATTTCTCTGAAAACTTTCCAACTCTTTTTGGGTATCTGACGCAGTTATATGTAAACCAAAGCTACTGCGATGACTTGTAATAATTTTATCCGCTAATAATCTACCCACAAGGTCGTTAAGCGCAGGCAGATCTTGAATAGCGTTGAGTTCGCCTCGAGCTGTTTTAATAGCTTGCGCTTTTGCATCCGTACGTTTTACCGAATAGAACAAAAAGAAAAGAGCACCACGGTCTTCTTGCAAAGTTTTTTCTTTAGCTATTAATAATTCTTCCAGTGCCTTTTTTTGCTGCACAAGTAAGGGGTTTTGTGGCTGTTGCTGTACTTCTTGTTGTTGAGCTACTGCAACTACAGCTGCTGCTTGCACAATAGGTTGCGCATCTGGTTGTATTGCTTCTGAAAAGCTTAAGCGACGACGACGTGGAGGAGATTTCGGCGATACCACAGCAGCAGCAACAGCAGGCTGCTCTCGCATAAGAGCATCGGCACCTAAAGGAGCAACAGTAATACGGCTAACTTGCTGTGGAGATTGCGCTTGACTGTTAGGCGTATGATCGACCTCCATGGGCGTGTGTGCATTGCTATCGGGTGATCTATCGACATCATAACGACCACTCGAAATTGGAGTAAGTTGGCTGCTTTTTGGGGTTTTGTCAATATCAAAACCATCACTCTTATGAGAATGACGGCTACCGGGTAATTTAATTGGTGGGCTCGCTTTATCCGACGTCGTGTCGATGATTAAAGAACCAATTTTAGTAGCGCGTAAACGGCCATTTAAGGTTTGTTGGATCACCTTATGGCTAGAAGAATCTATAGCCGGTTCATCAATTTTTCTTTGTTTATTGGGTGAGCCCATCGTCTTGTCTTGCAAAGACTGCGAACTAAAATCCAATCTTTTAACAACTGTTTGTTCATTATTATCATGTTGTTCATTATCATCAACAATATTTTGATGATTATAAGCACGTTTTTTACTGGCTCTCTTTTCCGCAGATGGCATTGGAGCATGAGGATTATTCAGCGTCAGCAGCGGTGCTGAATGCGCCTTCGCAGGTAAAACAACAGAATAGTCTTGTTGCAGTTCTTTTATTGAGGGAACATGCTGAGAAGCAGCACGCTTATGTTGCTGCTGCCTGTATCTCGGGCGTTCAGATTGAGAAGTTTTTTTAGTTGCAACTTTCTTTGGTGTACCAAACATTTTTAGTATAAGTTAATAATTATTTTAATTAGCCACTTTAATTGAAAAGTGGTTGCGCATACTAACCTATTTTATGACACATATTAAGTATTAATTGGCTGATAGGTAAAAACAATTTGGCCTTGCTTCCCAAAGTCTTACATATTTCTAAATATCTTACATGAATCTTTTGAAATTACTATAGATGTAATGGTTATAGGTTAACCAATCAAGTAGTGTTTTAAGTGTTAGCGATCAATGATTGTGCAAATTTTGAGCATTCGCTTACGGCCGTAAGCGAAAGTAGGCAGGCGTATAATAATATACCGTATATAATTATACGGTATAAGTTTATACGGGGTTAATCGATAAGGTTTAAGGCAGAGTGGTGTTAGCCCCACAACCCATCTATTTTAATCTCATCTAAATTTAATGCTTTTGCAATTTTAAGCACAGTCGCCCTCCTTGGCATTGCATTAGAATTAAAAAAACGAGATAAAGAAGGTTGTGGTATCCCGGTTAACTCTGCTAATTTATTGATTCCGCCACGCTCCATTACTAAGTGATATAAGCTATCTTTAAAAGCTCTTATATTTTTAGCAATGGCGTCGAGGTCGTTAAATTTGATGTAAAGTTCTTCTGACCTTTCTTTTTGTTCGCAGACATCAATCATATCTTGAATATCAGCAATAATTTCTTCTCTTTCTTTTTTACTATGTTCTTCTGCCCACAAATTCATTAAATCTGCAACACCTTCAAATTCTAATGCAGTTTGTACAGAGTTAATAATAAATAAATCAGTTAACCCCGCTTTTTTCATTTGGATGGCAATCTGAAATAACTTCATCTGCTCATTAGGAGGATTTACTGCTTGATTATTGGTAATTAAATAATCAGATGGGTCTTTAGAAATCTGATATTTAGTATGTACATGTGCTCTCATGTTAATTTTCCTCGAATTGTATAGCGATTCAAACGAATCATTTTTAAATACGTTTTAAATTTAGCTAATTTTCTTCGCTCTTGTTTTTCATTTCCCTTAACATAGGCTTCACACAAAAAACATTGATCGGCAAAAACACCGATAGTTAACCGTAATTGAATAAGACCATTGCCAATCTGATGCCATTTCATTTTATACCCATTAGGAATTATTAAACCACTTCTATTATCTTGCGCTACCGACCAAAATTTACCTTGTTTAAATTTGGTGTCATGTGGAAATTTTTTTAATCGTAAAACATCTGGCCTAATTAAATTTTGGTATTCACTACTACTAAACACTTGCTCACCCTTTAACTCTAAATATGAATTAAGGGCCCATTCAGTAATGATTATTTGCATCTTTCACCTACTTCTTTGTTAATTATAGCATATATATCATATATAACAAATATGCCTTTTATTTCGCTCACGACCGTGAGCAAATGTTTTATAAGGTAATAAAAACATTACCTTAAAACTATCTATCCGTCAACACATTTAAATAAAATGTTACAATTTGATTACTTGCCCACAGAAAACGGCTAGAATGACACTCAATTTTTATATATAGACAAGCACACCCATGCAAGAACAATATCAGCCACAAATTATTGAACAAGAAACCCAGCAATTGTGGGAAAAACAACAGTGTTTTAAAGCCATTGAAGACACGAAACGGGAAAAATTTTATTGCCTCGCCATGTTCCCCTACCCCAGCGGGCAGCTGCATATGGGGCATGTGCGTAATTACACCATCGGCGATGTAATTGCCCGTTACCAACGTATGCTGGGTAAAAATGTATTGCAGCCAATTGGTTGGGATGCGTTCGGATTACCTGCCGAAAATGCGGCAATCAAACACAAGGTCGCGCCCGCAAAATGGACTTACGAAAATATCGATTACATGCGCCAACAATTCAAAAATTTAGGATTTGCGTATGATTGGTCACGCGAAATCACCACTTGCAAACCTGAATATTATCGCTGGGAGCAATGGTTCTTCACCCAACTTTTTGCCAAAGGTTTAGTTTATAAAAAAAGTGCAATAGTTAATTGGGATCCCGTCGACCAAACTATTTTAGCCAATGAACAAGTCATCAACGGCTGTGGTTGGCGATCGGGCGCTCTTGTCGAACGACGCGAAATTCCGCAATGGTTTTTAAAGATCACTGCTTATGCTGAAGAATTATTAAACGATCTAGATACACTAGAGCACTGGCCAGACGAAGTGCGTACCATGCAACGCAATTGGATTGGACGTTCAGAAGGTTTAGTGATTTATTTTGATGTGTTAAACCAACAACAAAAACTAGAAATTTTTACCACCCGCGCTGACACCTTACTCGGCTGCACTTATTTGGCGATTGCAGATGATCACCCATTAGCGCAACAAATGGCAAAAGCTAACCCTGCGTTGCAAAATTATTTGGCGGAATGCCGCAACCTCCCCACTGCAGAAGCCGTGATCGCTACGCAAGAAAAAAGCGGCATCGATACGGGTCTAAAAGCCATTCACCCCATCACTGGCGAACAGTTACCTATTTGGATTGCCAATTTTGTGCTGATGGATTATGGCACTGGTGCAGTAATGGCAGTGCCCGCACACGATCAACGCGATTTTGAATTTGCGCAAAAATATCACCTGCCGATCAAACAAGTCATCGCACCGGAAAATAATATCAACCATGACTTCACGCAGAGCGCTTACATGCCCTACGGCACACTGATTAATTCTGAAAAATTTACCGGTTTAACTTCGGCTGCCGCATTAAAAGCTATTGCCGATTATTTGGTACAAAAGCAACACGGCAAAAAAGAAATCCATTATCGTATCCGTGATTGGAGCGTATCACGACAACGTTATTGGGGCACACCGGTGCCAATAATTTATTGCCAATCGTGTGGTGCTGTGCCGGTTCCTGAAAAAGATTTGCCGGTTGTTTTGCCAGAAAACGTAGAGTTCACTGGCGCGAGTTCACCGTTAAAAAATATGCCAGAATTTTTGCAAACTAAATGCCCGACGTGTGGCAAACCTGCTCAACGTGAAACCGATACTTTCGATACTTTCATCGAATCATCGTGGTATTACGCGCGCTTCGCTTGTAATGATCAAAATAAATCGATGCTTGATGATCGGGCGAACTATTGGACGCCGGTCGATCAATATATCGGCGGTATCGAACACGCGGTGATGCATTTACTCTACGCGCGCTTCTTCCATAAATTAATGCGTGATGCGGGCTTGATTAATTCCAATGAACCTTTCACTCGTTTGCTAACACAAGGCATGGTGTTAAAAGACGGTTCCAAAATGTCTAAATCGAAAGGCAACACGGTTGACCCCAAAGGATTGATCGATAAATATGGCGTAGATACTATTCGTTTATTTAGTATGTTTGCTGCCCCGCCCGAACATTCTTTAGAATGGTCCGATAGCGGCGTCGATGGTTCACACCGTTTCTTAAAAAGATTATGGGCGTTTGCTTTTGCCAATAATAATTTATTTGCGACTATCAACACGGCTGCTATTAACCTCGAAACATTAGATGCGCAGCAACGCGAAGCGCAACGCCAAATTCATGAAATATTACGACAAGCTTATAATGATTTTGAGCGTCAGCAATTTAACACCGTTGTTTCGGGTGGCATGAAACTACTAAATTTATTGCAAACATTAGTGACCGAATTAAAATTAGATGATGCCAATTCAATATGCATCATTCAACAAGGTTTTAGCTTTTTATTGCGTTTATTAGCCCCTATCGTGCCACATATTACACACACGCTTTGGCAACAACTCGGCTTTGCAGACCTCATTCTTAATGCGGAATGGCCAAAACCCGATCTCACTGCTTTAAAAGCCGATCAAATAACCTTGGTGATACAAGTGAATGGCAAATTACGTGGTAATATTACTATTGCTACCGATGCTAATGAAGAAGCGATTAAAACTGCTGCTTTAGGTGAAGCAAACGTAAAACAACATTTGCAAGATAAAGCGGTCAAAAAGATAATTGTAGTGGGTAAAAAATTAGTGAATATTGTGGTGTAAAAAAACGGAAAAATATGATGAAACCAATGCAACTGACCACCAAATTATTATTAATCTTTAGCCTGTTACTATTAACCGGTTGCGGTTTTCATTTGCGCGGGCACGAACCACTGCCGCCAGCATTGCGCGTTTTATACGTACAATCAAATGACCCTTATGGTGCATTTACCAAACAACTCAGCCAAACTTTAACAGCGGTTGGTGTCACTGTCACAGAAACTTCTGATACCGCACCGGTTGCCTTGCAAATATTATCCGAACAATCGGGCCAGCAATTAACCAGCCAAGGATCCAGCGGGCAAATGAGCACTTATCTGCTCACTTATACCGTCACCTATCAATTGTTGGATGAACATGGTCGTATTATTCAAGCACCACAATCCGTGATGGCAACGCGCGCTTACTCGGCGGCTGCCAATCAAATATTGGGTGATCTAAATGTTCAAAGCGGTTTACAAACCGAAATGCAACGCGATGCTATAGTGCAGATCTTAGGCCGCTTGCGATCGCATGTAACACAACAAACATTAAGCAACGCGGGGATAATGCCGCAAGCATCCCCTCTATCAGGTAACAAAAATGCAACTGCGCCCTGATCAATTAACCGCTCACTTGCAGAAAAATCTGCTGCCGATGTATTTAGTGAGCGGCGATGAAACATTGTTAGTGCAAGAAAGTTGTGAAGCAATTCGTACTCAAGCCGTGCAACGTGGTTTTAGCGAACGGCAAGTGTTTCATTGTGAAACCGGTTTTTCATGGCCGAATTTTTTTAATAATACCAACACGCGTTCACTGTTCAGCGATAAACAATTATTAGAATTGCGCGTAGTCAATCAATTAGGTGATGCGGGCAGCAAAGCGCTACAAGCCTATGCGGCAAAACCACCGCCTGATAAAATATTAATTATCATTACGGGAAAACTAGAAGCCGCAACACAACGCAGTGCATGGTTTACAGCTATTGCTAAAGTGGGTGTTACGCTACAAGTTTGGCCGCTCGATAACAATCAATTTACGCAATGGCTACAACAACGCCTGCACAAAGCTGAACTGAAAGTACCTTCCGCTGGCATTCAATTATTACTCGATAGCACGGAAGGGAATTTATTAGCTGCGGCACAAGAAATTGAAAAATTACGTTTGTTATACGGCCAAGGCACATTAACCACTGAACAAATTGCAACAGCACTGAGCAACCATACCCACTTTGATATTTTTGCGTTAGGCGATGCGTGTTTGCAAGGCAATGGTAAACGCATTTTGCGTATTCTGGCTAATTTAAAAGGCGAAGGTATTGAGCCCACGTTAATTTTATGGGCGTTGACGCGTGAATTAAGAAGCTTATCGACATTGGCCACCGCCACTGCGCAAGGCATGCCCGTCGAAAGGGCCTTGCAACAACAATATATCTGGGAAAAGCGCAAACCATTTTTTCGTCACGCGTTACAAAAACATTCAACATCCACTCTTCATAAACTATTGCAACAAGCAGGCATTGTTGATCGCACTATTAAAGGCGTTGAATTAGGCAATGTGTGGGATCAACTTTCTCGCTTAGCATTAGGCACGGCTGGCATCGCTGGAATACCATGAAAAAACCCATTGGCATATTAGGTGGTACTTTTGATCCGATTCATTTTGGTCATCTACGCACGGCGCTGGAAATTTATCAGCAATTTGACTTGCAAGAAATCCGCTTGATCCCTTGTCAAATTCCAGTATTAAAAAAACCAACCGATGCATCTGCTGAGCACCGTTTAGCCATGCTTAAATTAGCGATCGATCAACAACCTGGTTTAGTGGTCGATGATCGTGAATTACAACGCAGTGGGCCTTCTTATACTATTGATACGTTGTTATCCTTGCGGGCAGAATTAGGTGACACCCCATTGTGGCTGATTTTAGGCAGCGATACTTTAGCCACACTTGATCAATGGCAACGTTGGCAAGAACTCATCGAACATGCGCATTTGTTTATCGAGATGCGCCCTGATTATGTGTTGCCCAAAGATGGCACCATCGCAAAATTTCTGTGGCAACATAAAACCGATGATTTAGAATTATTACACAATGCGCCAGCCGGGAAAATTTATATGACCCATCTCGCTCAATTAGCCATTGCCGCCACTACTATTCGCGAGCAGTTAGCAAAGGGGCTAAATCCCCGTTATTTACTGCCCGATAGTGTGCTAAACTATATCATCCAAAATAAATTATATTTAAAACCATGAAAAATCCAGCACAAGAAACACAAACTTTAAAAAAATTAGTCCTTAAAACCCTCAAAGACCATAAAGGGATCAACATTGTCACGCTCGATGTGCGCAAGCTAACCAGCGTAACGGACTATATGATCATTTGTAGCGGTACGTCGAACCGCCATGTCAAAACCTTAGCAGATTATGTAGTGACCAATGCTAAAGCGCAACATTTTCGGCCATTTGGCGTGGAAGGCGATAAAGAGAACGAATGGATCTTGGTCGATCTCATCGATGTGGTAGTCCATATTATGTTAGTGCCAGTACGCACGTTCTATAATTTAGAAAAATTATGGGATGTGAAGGCAATGGAAGAATAAGTGAATATAAATTTAATAGCCGTCGGCATCCATATGCCAAGCTGGGTCGAGACAGGCTATCAAGAATATGCCAAACGCTTATCACAAGATTGTCGCTTGCAGTTAATCGAAATCGAAGCCGAAAAACGCGGTAAAAATGCCGATATAAAACGCATCACTTATAACGAAGGCGAACGCATGCTCGCCGCCATCCCCAAAAATAATCATATCATCGCGTTAGAAGTGCGTGGCAAACAATGGGATACGCCAACATTAGCGCAACAAATCCAACGCTGGCAATTAGACGGGCGTGATATCAGTTTATTGATCGGCGGCCCCGAAGGTTTAGCCCCCGCCTGCTTAGCAAAAGCAGAACAACAATGGTCGCTCTCGCTGTTGACCCTGCCCCATCCGCTCGTCAGAGTGATCGTCGCCGAACAAATCTACCGCGCCTGGAGCTTGTTGAAGGGGCATCCGTATCATCGTTAAGCCGCCGCAGGACTACGCGTAGCCGGAGGAGTAGATGATTGTGGTACAAAAGAAGGCATACCCTGCTGTTGCACTTCATCATCAACCTCTTCCATTATCTGGGCTGCAACTCCTTCCACTCGCGACGAAGGACGATTATTAGCGGTGTTGCGCCTGCTACCCAATCCATTAACAGATGAATGAATTCTGCCGCCCATTCTGCCTTCTATGTCTTGATTGCCACTCTCTGCTCTGACAGTAACCGGCATCTGTACTTGCCCGCTAACGGTATGTTTATGATCGGTTTTCGCTGGAACGACATATTCTGGCTTATAACCTGTTAACCAATCCCATCCTTTCCACAAGGCACTGCCAATTTTTTTAAAGGGATTTGCACTCGCTGACCATTCAGCCTTTTTAATTTCGCGCTCAGCTTCTTTCTTAGCCGCTTTGGCGATCGTTATCGTTTCGTCGGTCAACATTGCATCAGCTTTATAATCCTCACACAACTTAGCCAATAAAACAATATTTTCACAATGCCTTGTAGCTTTTCCTTCAACTCGTTCGCCACCAAGCATCTTGAAATGGTTTGTTACAGCAGCTGTTCCTTGAGCTTGGAAACAACTCATGACCTTTTTAACTCCATCGACATCTTGCTGTGCAGTTAATTGTTTGACGCGCGGAACCTCGCAGCGTTCTTCTGCGCGAACTACATTTTGTGACGCATTTTCAGCTTGCATGACCACGTACTTAGGCACAGATGGTTTTAAATTAAATAGTTTTCTAAAGAAATGTCCTTCTTGATATAGCGCAACACGTTGTGGATCTTTGCTATAATTTTTTAAATTTTGTGCAGTAGCGTCTTTTTCCACCTGGCTTTGAGAAAAATTTACTTCCGCAACCAATAAATCGAGATTACATTGCACAAAATTACTTCTTCTTGTCGACAAATATTCTAAACTGTTATAGCTACTTAATAAGCTTGCCAAAGCAAATTTTTTCAGCGTTTCACAATTACTACCCATAAACTCCAGCATTTTACTTTGGCCATCCAGTGTTCTTGCCATATAAACACCAGTTATTTTTTGTACATACTCCAGTGTTTTTTTTGATTGAGATACTTGCTCTGATTGGGCATTACTCCAACCCACAATATAGGTAGGCACATACTCTAATAAAGATTCATGTACACCAGCTAACCCTACCAATTTTTGTCTTGGATACTGAAAAATATCGATTATTCCTTGACTACCCGCCATTGCTATTAACTCTTTGGAATGCTCACGTGTTACTGGTGTCGAATTTTGTGCTTTGATTCTTCTAGATACCAAACCCTTTAGATAAAACCGTATCCAATCGCGAGCAGCCTCAGGAAATAGTTGTGGATCAAACTTACTCACAGCATCTTTAAAAACATCCCACTGCGTTTCGATACTACGATAAAGCAAGCGCCGACCTTCGACAGGAAAATCAAGATATTCTTTCTTTTTCTCGCCAAAAGGAGTTTGGTCAACTCGCAAATGACCCACATAATCACAAGGAAATATTTTTGCTATTAACTGATAAAACTTCTGCTTATCTGCATCGCTTGCATCCCATACTTGATTAGATAAAGCTGCACTATGTAGAACAAATCTCGCAAAGTTTCTTTGTATAGACACATTTTGTTGTGCAATATAATCAAGCAAGCCAGTAAGACCAAAAGAAGCCGAATCAATTATTCCCTTTAATCTTTTTTCTATTCTATAGCGGCCCTCTTTAGTCTTCAGGCTATAATCCGTGTCTTCGGTGAGAATTGCATCGAATATTATTTTTTTATCAGCAAAATCAAACCCATTTGAAAAATGTTTGATAACTTCTTCTGAGCAATTATAAGCTAACAACAGAGGTAAAATTTTGATTCGCACTTCCTTATTTAGCCCTATGATTGACGCTGAGGGCATCACCGTAAAATCAATTTTTTTAATTAAAGACTTAGCATTTGCATCAAGAGGCGCATTCGCCTTAACTGAATGGAGCAATAAATGAAATCGCAGTAAATTTTTTAGTGTATCAGAAAGACTACTATCTTCTATGAGATTTGTAACATCACTCTCTGCCAAACCACTCGCGGTTAACATTTTTAGTAAATACAACTTACTCGTTTCAGCCCCCATTAAATATCCAACATAACCTTGATGAGCCAGTGCCGCCAACAATAGCGGTTTCGCCGACTGTTTTACTTTTTGGGATTGTTGTTTAGAATAAGCCTGTAAAATTTCTGATATTTGAACTATCGCACAAGAATCTAATACTACAGCCCACTCCATTTTTGACAAGACAGGGTGAATAGTTGTTAGAAAACTTAAAAATTTGGGCAATAACAATTCTTGACGTTCTTTTGACGAACCACTTAATTCTGCAAAAAATCGTTCTATACCACTTGTCGAGCCACCTGTACTGCGAAGGTTTTTATCTGCAACTATTTCTTCAAATATGCTATTAGTCGTTTCACCACTACCAAAAAATCCACTGTTTAAAAATTTCTTAACATCAGCCATAGAACCAAAAAATAAAATATCAAGAAGATCATCTGCGCTAAATGCGCGTTCTTGTTGCACTCTACCTTCTGGACTAAGTACACCTACAAGTTCGTGCTGGTGGTTATAAACCTGCTGCCCAGCTTGTTTAACCATTTTACCCAAATGAATATGCCCCTTTTCATCTATGGAACCTATAATGGTCGCAGGATCATAAACATATTCAACATTAGTATCTTGAACTTGAGAAGAGGTTATTTCTTCAGGGGCATCACTATATATTATCCCACTCAGTTTAGGTTTAGCAGCCTCATATTTCTCTTCATGTAACGAAGAAATTTCTTCATTATCAAATTCTATATAACCAACTGTCTTTCGATCAATTACCAATTCATCATAATCGTTTATCGTGCCAACAAGATTGCCTTTTTGACCGAGCACTTGGCGTTGATCCTGCGATAAAACTCCAAGCATAGTATATTGCGTACGCGCAACACCATCTCTACCCAATGTACCAATAGATTCACCATTGGCATCGTACAACTGCTGACTATCGGTTAAGCGCCCGGCACCTAATTCATGACTTAAATGATGCCTGCTTCCAGTGGGAGAATGTAAACCCAAGAAATTGGTTTTATTGAGTTCCGTCAAACGATATTCAACTAACTTTTTCTTAGCATTTTCGCGCAGCTTGTTCTTATCTTCAGCACTTAGATGTGCATATGCAGCAGGAAGGTCGTCAATATTACGTTTTAAATTTTCTAATAAATCATGTTCTTTCTTGGCATTATTCGAGCGTTGCAAATGTGCTAATTGTTGTTCACAGTCTGTTATTGCACCCCGCAATTTATGCATTTCCCCATCTACGCCAGGATTTTTTTCATCTTCTAACTGTATTCGAGAAAGCAACTTTGTATGTCTATCTAATTGAGCAGCTAATTCTCTTTCTCCGCTGCGCAATTGTTTAAGTTGTTGTTTTAATTGCTTAGATCTTTCATCAATATTTTTATCAAAAATAGAAACATAGCATTTGATAAGATCGCGTATATCACTTACTGTTAATTTTGCAAATTCCTCTGGATTACCCATAATTTTTTGTATCCAAACCCCCACCTCGACACTGTCTGCTAGCGCATTATCGCCAAGCCATCTTTTATATTTTTGCAAATAGCCCCGGTTTAATTTAGCCTGCAGTTGCTCTCTAAATTCGTCACTTGCCAACCGGCCCTCAGCAAAATGCTCCAATCTATTCAGCACCTTTCTAGATGCGCTTTGTATTATAGGATCAGCATCAGTCAATAGCGCCGCGCAATAATCAGAAAAATTTGCCAACCAATTTTCGTCCTCAGAAAACCGATCATTGATTAATCTATCTATTAAGGGGCTTTGCGCAAAAAGCACCATAAAAAACTTATACAACGCTTCACGACCTTTTATTTTGCCATCACCATTATCAGCAAAAGAAACTAATAATGGATCGTAGGATTCAATAATCGCAGATAAAGATTCAAATGATAGGAAATCTATTTTTAATTGGCCTTCACTCATTCCCATTAATTGCGCATATAATTCTACCCGATACTCAAGCGCAGTTTTTTCCACACCCTCTTTTACTTGTGCTTCACCATGTTGATAACTCAGTAAACCAACCAATAAATGAGCCATACTAGCAACAGTGCTGGCATCTGCGCTCTCAAGCTTATCTTGATGTGTTCGCCAAATCTCTGCTAATTGCCCCGGCTCTATTTTGCTTACTAAAGTCTGTAATTGTTGTGGTGTGCAACTTTTTACCCAATTATGATCGCTTAATAAAGCACATAATACGTGATAGCTATGCGAACCAACTAAAACCTTGGTTTGTGGTGAAATCGCTTTTAAACGAACAGCTAGTGATGCAGCACCTTCTTGCGGTTTAGCGACTAAATCAATTGCTTGTTGTGTATCTGGTAAAAAGTTTAATAAAGAAACTAAATGATCAGCTGGCACTGTTACATCTGTCAATAATTGTATGAGCTCATCTTTTCGTTTAGCAATACTACTTACTAAATCTGATATTCGATTACAAACCTGTTCTGGAACATCATAGGCATATCTTAAAAAATCAGGGAAATTTAATTTGCTTAAAAATGGATATTCTTCAGTATAACCATCATCAAAAAAGCGCAACGCCTCGCCAAGCAAAGGCGTGCCTGGACCATTAAGCAGGACTTTATCACCCTGCAAAAGCACAAACCTATAAAGAGCTTCTAACTTCAGCTTCTCTAAATGTTCATCAAGTTTAAAAACGACAAATATTTTTTGTGCATTATCAGAAAGATGAGCGCAACACTGCACTACTTTACTCAATAAATCATTGCTTATTTTTTCCAAGCCCAGCACTTCGCGCTTAGACTCAACAACACTTGCATCTACACGACTAAAATAGTGCGAAGCCTCAACCGATGAATCAATACTACTATAATAGAGTGCTAAAAAAAGACTGGCATAAGTTTTTAGCGGTTCGCTATCATTATCACTAAATTTTTTCCATAAATCTAAAATATTGGTTAGTTTTTGGGAAAAACCTTCGGCGGACATATGCTCTTGATATTTAACAATTTCAACACGCAACGTGGGTAATTGCCGCTCTAATTGATCTTTTTCTTTCCCAAGTTCCGCGCGCTTAACATTTAATTGTCCCATTTCAGCATCGGAAGTATCGGAATTAAAAAGTTTATCGTTTATTTGCTTAAATTCAGCATCAATTTCTAAAATCCGATTTTCGATTTCTTTTTGTTGATGAACAAATTGTTGCCCCTTAATACCTCCCTCTCGTTGTCGCTGTAATGCGCCATTATCGTGTTGGTGACTATGATTTTCAATCCAACGCAACCATAAGTGTGGATATCTTTCTGTTAATTTATCTAATTGATCAGCAGTCGCTTTATCCGCCATTAATTCTGCCGGTGTAATACAAGCATCAACATCTGCCTCCGAAGGTGGTGGAGCGCTTGTCAGAAAAACTCGATAAATAGCTTGGCGATTTAATGGATCTATATCCAACGAGCGATCGAGCAAATAACTCTTCCAGCGAATGGATGGGTTATTTTTGCTCATAGCGCGATAAACAACTTCAGCTAATGCGATAAATTCATCAGGATTTTTAAAACGATATTGGTATTTTTTCAGCTTTAAAATTATATCTTTAGGAACCATATCTTTAACATATCGCGCTAATAAAATAACTTCGCTTATTACTTTGCTAGCGTCAGCGATTGAGTTCTCTTGTAGATACTTTTCTAAATGTCTTTCAACACGCTCCCAGGATTCCTTATCCCAAGGATAAACTAGATTTATCCGTTCTCTTATTTTGTTAATTTTTTCAGGCTGCAAATCTTTCATTTGATCAACAGCCAAACGCAATTGATGAAGAGCTTTAGGGCCTTGGGCTTCTATAGGAGCGTAACAGCGAGCTAAAAACAAAGAAATGAATATAAAAGCTTCAGCGCCTTTTTTAAGATCGGCATTTAAACCTAAACCGTGTAATTCATTAAGATTACCCGCATGATATTCCGACATCGCATCATGTAAATTTTGCAAAAGAACTTTTGTCTGTTGTGGATCTATTTTTTTTATTTGCTGTAATATCTGTTCCAATTCTGCTTTCGCGTCACCCATATCTCCTTGGAGCACAAAGTTATAAGTTTTTACTATTCCCTCCCGCAAAGTGACAAACACTTGCTTTAAATTTCTTGGTATCTCAGGGGTAGATTGCATACCACCAACCACTGATTCGCGCCGTGAACCAGCCGGTGTTGTGTCAGCTAGATGTGCTCTCTTTTCTTTTTTTCGTTTAGTAGTAGGCAACATAAATCACCTCAATAGGTTGGTTTTTGGAAGAAGAAATAATTTGGCTGAAAAAATAGAGATACAAAGAGGTAGGAGAGCGGTGGCTATAGCCGCTGCAAGAAATCGGTGTTAGATGGCATTGCCTCATTACCGCGCCCCTTGTTTAATTGTTCTTGGGCGTAACTGAGACATCCTTTTCGTAGTTATTGTTAAGATCCCAATCAAGTATTTAGCATACCTTAAAGATTCGGAGTTGGCAAGATGGGGGCAAATTAAAATACCAACGCACAGAGGTGCAATAGAATCCAGGCGTAGACGGCAGCCAATAGGTCATCGAGCATCACCCCCAAGCCGCCTTTGACGAACTGGTCTATCCAACGGATCGGCCAGGGTTTCCAGATATCAAACACGCGGAACAAGACGAAACCCACGACGATCCATTGCCATCCGGCGGGTGCGGCCAGCATGGTTAATAGAAACCCGGCGATTTCGTCCCAAACAATGCCGGAGTAATCAGGTATACCCACGGCTTTTTCGGCCACATCACATATCCAAATCCCTACCAGAATAATAACTAGCAGCGCTGCCCCATAATAAAGTAAAGGCAAATGCCGCATGAAAAGATAGATGGGCACAGCGGCCAAAGTACCCCAGGTGCCGGGTATCCACGGTAATGTGCCGCTACCAAAGCCAAAAGCGAGGAAGTGGATGGGGTTAGTCCAGACGTTGAGGGATGGTTTTTTTGACACCATAATATGTTACCTATTTAAATTTAGAGTCTGTTCAAAGTTATGTCGGTTCAAGCGAAGCGGAACCGACATCAGAGTTTATTGACACATCCCATGTCGGATCCGTCGCTAGCGCGACTTGATCCGACCTACATTTAAAAGTGCTTATATCCTGCAATCGAACCTCGGTAAACACTGCCATCTTTATGATGCAAACGCAAGCCTGGTTTTTTTTCAATCGTGCCGATACAAGCACTATGACCATTGATAGATTCTAATGCTTTTTTAAACCCAGCTTCTTGCACAGTAGGAACGGTAAAACACAATTCATAATCATCACCGGCATTCAACGCCAAATCTATGGCAAGTTTGTGTTTAACATTTTTTGTTAACGCCGATGAAAGCGGAAGATCATCCACGCAAATACTTGCCCCCACGTTGCTCGCTGCCAAAATATGACCCAAATCTGCAGCCAAACCATCGGAAATATCAATCGCACTTCGAGCATAATCTTTTGCTGCCATACCCTCTATAATGCGTGGTTGCGGACGATTAAGTCGCATTAACACTTCTGCTTGCGTTTTTTTATCGAGTTTTATTTTACCTTGCAAATGACGTAACGCTAACCCCGCATCGCCGAGTGTACCCGTCACATAAATGGCATCACCCGCTTTTGCACCAGAGCGCCGCAATGCTTTACTTGCTTTTACTAAACCAAATACTTGTACCGTAATCGATAAGGGGCCGTGCGTGGTATCACCACCGATCAGTTGTAATCCATATTTATTTATCAATGCAAAAAAACCTTTGCTAAACTCTTTTAGCCATTTTTCATTGGCTTTTGGCAACGTCAATGCCAACGTAACCCAAGTCGGATCAGCTCCCATTGCAGCTAAATCGCTGAGATTGACTGCTAACGCTTTATAGCCAATATCATAAGGCGCAGTGTTTTTTGGAAAATGGACGCCGCTGATTAAAGTGTCGGTGGAGATAGCCAATTCTTGCTTAGAGGGAATTTTCACCAAGGCACAGTCGTCACCCATACCTAATAAAACATCGGATCGTTTGCGATGATTTTTATAGCTAAAAAATTTTTCGATGAGCTGGAATTCGGTCATGTAAATTCTTTACTTCGCAATGTGCGTGCCAATTGATCTAACACGCCATTCACATATTTAAAACTTTCTGTCGCACCAAATGTTTTGGCTTGTTCTACTGCTTCATTAATGATCACACGACCTGGAATATCTAATCTTTTTTCTAACTCATAAGCACCAATGCGTAATATAGCTAATTCGATGGGATCTAATTCTGCTAAAGAACGGCCTTCGAGAAAGGGTTGTAACTGGCGATCTAAAGCTTCATGCAGCATAGGAATTGCTTGCAGAAGTTCGTTAAAATAAGGAATATCTGATTTGCCGATATTTTCATCGCGGCAAAATTGTAATTCTATTTCGGTGATGCTTTGCCCACCCATTTGCCATTGATACATTGCTTGCAGCGCCAAACGTCGTGACCAACGGCGAGCGGTGGGGTTGAATTTTTTTTTATCTGTCATATAGATTAACCATTTTTATTTACCATCTGGGCTTACTTTGTCTTTCAACCGCTCAATTTCATCGCGGAAGGCATTTACATCTTGAAAACTGCGATAAACTGAAGCGAAGCGCACATAAGCCACTTCATCTAACGCACGCAATTCTTCCATCACCCATTGACCGATCAATTTCGAGTGTATCTCACGCTCACCGGTGGAACGCGCACGACGCAAAATACGTTGCAGCGCCGCTTCAATTTGTTCACTCGCCACCGGGCGTTTTTGCAACGCACGCACCATACCCGCACGCAACTTATCTTCGTCGAATGGGCTACGCCGTTCATCACGCTTGATCACACGCGGCAATACTAATTCAGCCGATTCAAACGTAGTAAAACGTTCATTACATTCGGGACACTCACGTCGACGCCGCACTTGCTCGCCATCGCCAACTAAACGGGAATCGATGACTCGTGTATCAACTGCGCTACAAAATGGACAGTGCATAAAGACCCTCACCCTTATTTAAAAATCCCCCCGCCTCGCTTAGCGCTCGGCGACCCCCTTTTTCAAAGGGGGTGAAAACCTAGACACATTCAGTTATTCATAAACTGGAAATCGACGACATAAATTCGACACTTCTTGTTTAATACGCTCAACGCGCCTCACATCGGCCAAGTCACTTAAAATTTCGCAAATCCAATTCGCCACCAAACTCACTTCTTTTTCTTTAAAACCACGCGTCGTCACCGCAGGCGTGCCAATGCGCAAACCACTGGTCACAAACGGCGAACGCGGATCATTCGGCACCATATTTTTATTTAACGTAATATTCGCAGCACCCAACGCATTTTCTGCGTCTTTACCCGTTATATTTTTATCGATTAAATCCACTAAAAACAAATGATTGTCTGTGCCACCGGAAACAATTTTAAATCCTTTATCTTGCATCGTTCTTGCCATCTCCATCGCGTTATTGATCACCTGCAACTGATAATCACGAAATTCCGGCTGCAAGGCTTCTTTGAATGCAACGGCTTTCGCGGCGATCACATGCATCAACGGGCCGCCTTGTAAACCTGGAAAAACCATCGAATTTAATTTTTTCTCAATCTCTGGATTACTGCGCGCCAAAATAAAACCACTGCGTGGACCACGCAATGTTTTGTGCGTAGTCGAAGTCACCACATCGGCAAATGCTACGGGTGAAGGATACAACCCAGCTGCAATCAAACCTGCCACATGCGCCATATCCACCATTAAATAAGCACCCACGCTATCGGCAATCTCACGAAAACGCCGCCAATCGACCACGCGCGAATATGCGGAAAAACCAGCGACGATCATTTTAGGTTTATGTTGCTGCGCTAAATCTGCCACTTGCTGATAGTCAATTTGACCTGTCGTTGGATCAATACCATATTGTTCGGCGTGATAAATTTTGCCAGAAAAATTCACTTTAGAACCATGCGTTAAATGGCCGCCGTGCGCCAAGCTCATACCTAACACGCGATCGCCGGGTTCCAACAAGGCCATATAAACCGCTGCGTTAGCCTGTGAACCGGAATGAGGTTGCACATTCACATAAGCGGCGCCGAATAACTGTTTCGCCCGATCAATCGCCAACTGCTCGGCCACATCGACAAATTCACAGCCACCGTAATAGCGTTTGCCGGGATAACCTTCAGCATATTTATTGGTAAGAACTGACCCCTGTGCGGCCATCACCAGTGGGCTGGCGTAGTTTTCAGAGGCGATTAACTCCAGGTGATCTTCCTGGCGTTGCTGCTCATTAACGATGGCCTGCCAGAGTTCGGGGTCAAAATCGGCAATAGTGAGTTTGGTGTTGTATGTCATAGAAAAGGAACCTTTCGCTTGCGTAATTCGAAACCCATTGTAGAATACTGCAGGCACTTTTGCTACTTAAACAATCAATATGCCTAAAACTCAAACGCGAAGGGTATTTTATGGCACAGTACATCTACACAATGCAAGGCGTGGGCAAAATCGTCCCACCCAAGAAAGAAATCCTCAAAAATATCTGGCTTTCGTTCTACCCCGGGGCCAAAATCGGCGTGCTCGGCCTGAATGGCGCGGGCAAGTCTACCCTGCTCAAAATCATGGCAGGCCTTGATAAAGACATCATCGGCGAAGCCCGCCCGCAGCCCGACATCAAAATCGGCTATCTGCAGCAAGAACCACAGCTTGACCCTAACAAAAACGTCCGTGCTAATGTCGAAGATGCTATCGGCGAAATCAAAGCCCATCTCGATCGCTTCAATGAAATCAGCATGAAATTTGCTGAACCGATGAGCGATGAGGAAATGAATAAGCTTTTAGAAGAACAAGGTGAATTACAAAATGCTATCGATACCGCAGGAGGATGGGATCTCGAACGCAAACTCGAAATTGCCGCTGACGCCCTACGCTTGCCACCGTGGGAAGCTGACGTAACCAAACTATCGGGTGGCGAACGGCGTCGTATCGCATTGTGCCGTTTATTATTTTCCAAACCCGATCTGCTGTTGCTCGACGAACCTACCAACCATTTAGATGCCGAAAGCGTCGCGTGGCTCGAACGCTTTTTAAAAGAATTCACTGGCACTGTGGTTGCCGTAACGCATGATCGCTATTTCTTAGATAACGTCGCCGGTTGGATTTTAGAATTAGATCGCGGCCAAGGCATTCCGTATGAAGGCAATTATTCATTATGGTTAGAACAAAAAGAAAAACGCTTAGAGCAAGAAGAAAAACAACAAACCGCACATACACGTGCGATGGCAGCAGAATTAGAATGGGTGCGCACTAACCCTAAAGGCCGACAAGCAAAAAGCAAAGCACGTTTAGCACGCTTTGAAGAATTAAATTCACAAGAATTTCAAAAACGTAATGAAACACAAGAACTTTATATTCCGCCGGGCGCACGCTTGGGCGATCTCGTCATTGAAATGGACAACGTCTGCAAAAGTTTTGGCGACCGAATTTTAATCGACAAGCTCAGTTTAAGCATTCCACCGGGCGCTATTGTTGGTATTATTGGGCCGAACGGCGCGGGTAAATCGACGTTCTTTAAAATGATCATGGGCATTGAAAAACCCGACAGCGGCGCGATTCGTTTGGGCGACACTGTAAAATTAGCCTATGTTGATCAAAGTCGCGATTCATTGGATGGTAGCAAAACAGTTTGGCAAGAAATTTCTGACGGACAAGACATCATGACCATCGGCAGTTTTCAAATGCCATCGCGTGCGTATGTCGGTCGCTTCAATTTCAAAGGGACAGATCAACAAAAGTTTGTGAAAGATCTTTCCGGCGGCGAACGCAATCGTTTGCATTTAGCAAAACTACTGAAGAGTGGCGGCAACGTGGTAATGCTCGACGAACCAACGAATGATTTAGACGTAGAAACCTTGCGCGCGTTAGAAGAAGCATTGCTTACCTTCCCTGGCTGTTCATTAGTGATCTCGCATGATCGCTGGTTTTTAGATCGTATCGCTACGCATATTTTAGCATTTGAAGATGACAGCCATATCACTTGGTTTACCGGCAATTACACCGAATACGAAACCGACCGCATCAAACGTTTAGGCGAAGCGGCTAAACAACCGCACCGATTAAAGTATCGGAAAATTGAGGGGTAGGTATATCTAGCCTAAGGTTAACACGCTATTTACACGTTAATGTCGGTATACAGCTATAACCGACAAAGTGGCTCGGCGAACCCGCAACGGGGAGAATTAAATCGAACACACTCACGCCCCATATTTTCTTCTTCTGATAAGTGCGTCCATCGCTCGCACCAAACATCAAGGGTTGTTGCTGTTTATTTTTTCCTAAATATATCATGACATGAGTGATGGGAAGCTCGCGCTTAATTTCGTAAGTACCCGACCAAAACAATAAATCACCGGGTTTTAATTCAGAAAATTCCGGTGAATTAAAATCATTACTATTAACTGCATGAAAATGACCTTTTTCTAAAGCCCATTTATAGATTTGGTCAGATGACCTTGGAACTTCTGAAACATTAAGTTCTGTTAATAAATAATTAATAGTCCCCGAACAATCCATGCCTTTATTACTAGGTTGTGCAGAACCATATTGATAAGTTAAATTCATTTTCGCCAATTGCATCGCTTGAACGATCATTTTTTTTACACCTGAAGGATAGTTTTCAAAAGATTCTAATTCCGATGTTGCAATAGCTTGCGTACGATTTGTATGCTCATCTTTTATCGCTTCAGTTGCGAAGGCTTGGGGATTGAAGAAGATTAAGATTATTAGAATGAATAATAATATTCTTATGAAATTAGAATGAACAGAGTTGGGTGTTTTAACTATAGTATTCATATTACTCCAGCAAAAAATCTTCCAGCGTGATGCCGCGAATATGATCCGTCGTAAAGGTATCAGAGCTTATGACGGTTAATTTCTTTTGCGGGAATTGTTTGGTAAACCAAGAAAATTCAAGGGCTGAACTACGTCCGCGTTTTACCTCCAGCAATTGTTCTTTAGTAATGACAAAATCAACCTCATGATTTTTATTTTGCCAAAACGCTAAAGGTGCTAAAATTTCAGTGCCTTGAATTGCGTTACGCCTTAACAATTCTTGTGCAACCAGCCATTCATACCATGCTCCTTGCATATTTGTTGATAATGCAGAAAAATCTTCTGGGCTTCTGATACGCATAGGATGATAACTCGCGGCTACCAGTAAATTAGTGAAATGATATTTGCACTCTTTACGCAAAATAAGATTATCGCGGTCTTGATCCCAAGGATACGCAGGCACTACACAACCCAGATCATGCAAAATTTCAATATAATTCGCAGCAACAGTATTGTTCGCCAAACCGCTTTCGCGCGCTAATTTTGCTTGCCCTACTGGCGTACCACCGAAACGATATAGTACATTCATGATATTAATGATTGCCGATCGCGATCGGCCTGACCCCGTTATTTCCCCGTCAATCCAATCGCGCACTAATTCAATAACATACTCTGGCATTACTCCAATTGTGGCAAGTTCAATGCAAGCAATCGGCGAACCCCCTGATAGCAAATAAGCGATAAGTGTGTTCTTACCTAACTTTTCACCACATTGTCGTTTAAATTCTTTATATGAAATAGGCGTAAACAAATAAGTCGTGCGTGATAATTTGCCTTTTCTACCTGGCAATCTTTCCGCACCGCGTCTTAAATCAGTAGCTTTTGAGCCTGTGGTCACGATAAGAATTTTTGCTAACTGACCGCGATCGGCCATACGTTTAAGTGCAACCTCCCAATCAGGAATAGCAGTAATCTCATCGATAAATAATCTTCTGACAACAGCATCTTTTCGATAGGTGTTACAGATTTCATCAATAGCCTGCTCCAGCGCATCGACATTCGATATATTATCACCATTGAGATAATAAGCCGTCGCAGGGCCAAACTGCTGAATAGTTTGCTGAATTTGTTGCTCAAGCCAAGTACTCTTGCCATATTGTCGCGCACCACGGATCAATAATATTCCCGGCTCCATTGGCAATTCCTGCAAGCCAAAATCCACTTGGAAGATATAAGGTGCCTCTTTAAGCCGATCTAAATGAGGAAATATTCTCGGCTGGTCTATTTCTCCACGCGACAGGTTATTATTAATTGTGTGAATATCCATTTGCCACCCTCTTTTAGCTAACGTTTATAACGTTAGTATAGCTAACGTTGGCGACGTTAGCAAACCAAATTCCTTAATTTAACTTAAATTGATATGTTAAAATACATAATTATATTATATACCAATAGTTTTTCCTAAACCCACTTTAAACATCGTTGGATTAATGCAACTTCAACCGTGGTCTTATTCTTCGGCTCAGCATATTTGCGATGGTTAGAATAATCACCCGCCATAAACCATATAACGCAACTTGATGATGCTTA
>Ga0206983_104_pt1 | contig 122599 bp, 111 predicted proteins | sample Alteio_BWMinCont_15_FD_153306 | JGI IMG/M metagenome (GOLD analysis project Ga0206983, IMG submission 153306) | Enriched cells from forest soil in Barre Woods Harvard Forest LTER site, Petersham, Massachusetts, United States -... | ecosystem: Environmental > Terrestrial > Soil > Temperate forest >... | reverse complement strand
AACCCCTGCAATATTATTCAGAGTAACAGTATATTCATCTGTATTTTCAGTAAATATTTGCTTTACTAGCTCTAACTGCTCTAAGGCTTTGTCAAACTCATCTTTAAGAATATAGATAAATGCAATACCACCCAATATTTTGGCGACATGGACATCTTTACGACCCAATTTTTTTTTAAAAATTGCTAATGCTGGTTGATATAGCGCTAAAGCTTCATCATATAAACCATGAGTAACATAAATATTTCCAATACTGACACGTGTCAAAGCAGCGTGGGTGCTGTCTCTTCCAAAAATAGTTTCATCGAGCAATAATGCTTGATTATAACAAGCAATTGCTTGCGGATATTTACCTTGGTGCGCTAACAAAGAACCACGACCGGATAAGACAGAAGACATTTCACTGCTATTTGCGCTAAAAAAAAGTAATGCATGATTCTCTGCTTGTTGATAATAAGTGTTAGCGGCCTCGTATTGCCCTAGACCTTGGTAAACATGGGCTATGTTAGTTAGTGCGGCAAAAGCATGTATATTTTTATTGCCAAAAATATTTAATGCGCGCTGCAAATAAGCTAATGCTTGATGATGCTGATCCTGTTTAGCAAAATTAGCACCTATACCCATAAGTACTAGCGCAACTTCCACACTACCTTCACCATAGATTTGCGTTTTTAGAGCTAATGCATCTTGATAAGAGGCAAAACTTTCTTTTAGTTTATATTGCTGAAGTAACGCATGTGCTTTATGTAGGTAAATATCAGCTACTTGGTCGCTTGCTGTTTTATTATTAGCTCTAAGTATTTTTAGCGCTTTAGTATATTGGCTGATGGCTTGTTCAAATTCTTTATCTTTAGCAAAAATATGCCCGATGTTAATTAATGCTGTAACACCCAGCAGAGTGTGTTCACCATAAATAGCGAGTGCTTCTTGATAGTTTTGCATAGCATTTCTATAGTCATCGATCTTTAGGTAAACATTGCCAATGTTAATTATAACGCTCGCTGTTTTAATACTTTTCGCACCAAAAATTTTCTCATTAATTGCTAAAGCGGCTTTATGGTGTTTAAAAGCTTTTTCATATTTACCCAATTGCATATGTACTAAACCAATATTATCAAGTATACCTGCATAATCAGCATTTTTTTGGGCGGGTGGTTTTTCACAAACCGTTTGTGCTTTGTAGTAATATTTTAGTGCTTTTGAATATTTGTGTTGTAAACGTGTTATATATCCCAAATGAAAATATATAAGTGCTATCCCTTTTCTGTTGGCATCGGGGTTTTGATTAAAAATGGCTAGTGCGTGATTACAACTCCTTTCTCCAATGTCATATTTACCTTGTTCAATATTTATGTGGGTGATATTGATGAGTATTTCAGCGACTAAGGCGCTATCTTTACCTGCAATTTGCTCGCGAACTGCCAAAGCTATTTCATAACAACTCAGTGCTTTTTGCGGTTGACCTAGATTTTTAAAGGCAATCCCCCAATTGTTATACGCATTAGCTACTTCTAACTTTTTGAAGCCCCATCTTTCTTTAACCATGGGCAAATATTTTTCATAACATGCGATGGTTCTTTGGTACTGACCTTGACTCAAATACACCGTGGCTATATTTATTTGCACCATAGCGACTTCACCGCTTTCTGCGCCAAAGATAGCTGTATAAACAGTTATTAGTTGCTGAAAGCAAGCTAGTGCTTGTTCAAAGCTGTTTGCTTTAGCATGGTCTAAACCAGTTTTATTAAGTAGTTTACAATCGTTTAGTAATTGAGTTCTGGTAGATTTTAGTTCTTGTAAGGTTTGGCTGAGTATTTGTTGTTGTATGATATTTTGTTTAGCAGTTGTTGCCTTTAAATCTGCTGACATTTTTAGTTGTTTATATTTGCTTAAGAGAGAGCTAATAATGGTAGGAAGGGTATTAATATTTACAGTTTGAGGTGTCATAAATGCTCCAGTTAATTAAAGTTATTTTAACAGGCTGCTTCAGTTATTTGCTAAGAAATTACCACTTATTATTTATTAAATGGTCAAACTTGACACAATTAACTTTAAGAACTATAGTTAAATGGGTCTAAGTAGATGGATTGCTGTTACTTTATATATAAATCAAGGAGGATTTATGACTACGCGCGACTTAATTTCACCCACTAATTGCACTCTGGCTTTAATCGACCATCAACCGCAAATGTTTTTTGGTGTGGGTTCGGCCGATCGAGAAACTATCATAAATAATGTAGTCGGGCTCGCTAAAGCGGCTAAAATATTTAAAGTACCTACCATACTTACTACAGTGGCAGCAAAAACTTTTAGTGGGCCATTGATTCCACAATTACAGGCAGTTTTTCCTGATCAAAAACCTATCGATCGTACTACGATGAATTCATGGGAAGATAAAAACTTTGTTGCCGCTGTTGAAAAAACCAATAGAAAAAAATTAATTATCGCCGCATTATGGACCGAAATTTGTTTAGTATTTCCTGCTATTTGTGCAGTGCAAGCTGGTTATGAAGTTTATGCAGTAGTCGATGCTTCTGGTGCCACCACTCTAGAAGCACATAACGCTGCCATCCAACGTATGATACAAGTTGGGATTACGCCGGTGAGTTGGTTGCAAGTATTATGTGAATTACAACGTGATTGGGCACGTCAGGAAACCTACGCCGCTGTTATGGATTTAGCCAAAGAACATGCAGGTGCTTATGGTGTCGGAGTATTTTACGCACAATCAATGGGTGGTCATGGGGGCTAATCATATTAGGAGATTTTATGGTTGCAGATATTATATTTTATAATGGGCACTTCAAAGGTGTAGGTACTTTTGATAAAAATATTACTGCAGTGGCAATAAAAAATAAACGGTTTATCAAATTTGGTACAGATAAAGAGATTCTCAATTTAAAAAATAGTGCGACAACGGCCATAGATTTAAAACAAAAGGTCGTGATACCTGGACTCAACGATTCACATCTCCACCTCATTCGCGGTGGTCTAAATTTTAATATGGAATTGCGTTGGGATGGGATTACCAGCTTAAGTGATGCGCTTTTGATGTTAAAACAACAAGCAGAAAGAACACCAGCACCGCAGTGGGTGCGCGTGGTAGGTGGTTGGACGGAATTTCAATTTAAAGAGAAACGGATGCCAACACTGGATGAAATTAATGCCGTTGCAAAAAATACCCCGGTTTTTATCTTGCATCTGTATGATAGAGCGTTGTTGAATAAAGCCGCTTTGCAAGCCATTGGGTATGATAAAAATACTAAAGAGCTGCCGGGTACATCCATTCAACGCGACAAAGAAGGAAACCCGACGGGTATGTTAATCGCAACGCCTAATGCTATCATTCTTTATTCTGCCTTAGCACAAGGCCCCAAGTTGAATAAAGAGGATCAGATTAATTCCACCTTGCATTTTATGCGCGAACTAAATCGCCTGGGCATTACAAGTGTGATTGATGCAGGCGGCGGTTTTCAAAATTATCCAGAGGATTACGCTGTTATCAACCAACTCAATCAAGAAAACAAATTAACTGTTAGAATTGCATACAATCTATTTACCCAAAAACCTGGGCATGAACTAGAAGATTTTGAGAACTGGACAAAAATTACAAAATATCAACAAGGTAATGAATATTATCATCACAATGGTGCGGGTGAAATGTTGGTATTTACCGCAGCAGATTTCGAAGATTTTTTACAACCACGCCCTGATCTGCCATCAACGATGGAGCAACAACTCGAACCCATCATACGACTGCTTGCAAAAAATGCTTGGCCATTTAGGTTACATGCTACTTATGAAGAATCTATTGTGCGGGCATTAAATATCTATGAAAAAGTTAACCGTGAAACACCCATCAATAAATTAAATTGGTTTTTTGACCATGCAGAAACCATTTCTGATAAATCAATTGAAAGAGTTAAAAAACTGGGCGGGGGAATTGCCATACAAAATAGAATGGCATTTCAAGGCGAATATTTTATTGATCGCTATGGCAAAGAAACAGCATTGCATACCCCACCTATAAATAAGATTTTAGCGGCGGAAATACCGGTAGGGATGGGCACTGATGCAACAAGGGTGTCAAGCTATAACCCTTGGTTATGTCTTTATTGGTTAACAACGGGGAAATCGGTTGGTGGAACAGCACTTTATAATGAAAATAATATTCTTTCTAGAGAAAAAGCCATTGAGCTTTATACTAAAGGCAGCGCTTGGTTTTCTAATGAACAAAACGAAAAAGGGTCTTTTGTTGAAAATCAACTGGCCGATTTTGCGGTTTTATCAAAAGATTTTTTTACAACTGCCGAGGAAGAAATAAAAAGTATTTATTCTGTAATGACGGTAGTGGGCGGTGATATAGTGCATGCCGCAGATGAATTTACTAAATATAATCCACCATTGCCGGCCGTTAGTCCAGATTGGTCGCCGATAAAATATTTGGGTACCTATGGCCAAAATAAAGTGATTATAAATGAATCGATACATCAGCTTAGTTGTTCGATAGTGCATGATAAATACCCATCACAAAATTATAACTTTGGCTGTTTATGTTGGGCTTTTTAATGACAAAAATTAAAGGGAGAACCATTTATGAACACCGATCCAAATATTTTATTTACCCCATTTAATTTAAAAGATCATGAGTTACGCAACCGCATTGTAATGGCGCCTTTAACTCGTAATCGTGCGATTCATGGAACGGATGTACCGCAACTAATAAATGTTGAATATTATGCCCAACGTGCAGCAGATGCAGGCTTGATTATTTCGGAGGCCACACAAATTTCTCCGACTGGGAAGGGTTACGCGTGGACGCCCGGCATTTATTCCCCTGAGCAAATTGCTGGGTGGAAACGAGTGACTGATGCAGTACATGCTAAAGGTGGAACAATATATTTACAACTCTGGCATGTTGGACGTATTTCGCATCCAACGTTACAACCCGGTGGCATCGCGCCTGTAGCACCATCCGCGATCGCACCTCTAAAGCAACGCACCTATATTGAAAATGGCACGTTTACCGAAATTGGTATGCCGCGCGCACTCGATTTGGAAGAAATTCCAGGAATCATTGAAGATTATCGCAAAGCAACGCGCAATGCGATTCAAGCAGGATTCGATGGTGTTGAAATTCATGCTGCCAATGGTTATCTAATCCAACAATTCTTAAGTGATAATACCAATCATCGCACTGACCGTTACGGTGGTTCGGTTACCAATCGGTTACGCTTTGCCTTAGAAGTAACCGAGGCAGTGGTAGCAGAAATCGGTGCGAATCGTACTGGCATTCGTATTTCACCCGTCAGCCCTGCCAATGATGCTGTTGATTCTTCACCTGCTGCGGTTTATTTCCCGTTGATCACCGCATTAAATAAATTTAACCTGGCTTATGTCCATGTTATAGAAGGCGCTACAGGAGGCCCGCGCGAGTTTCACGGCTTTGATTTTCATAAACTGCGCAAAGAATTTAATGGCGCATGGATGGTTAACAATGGCTACAATTTAACGCTGGCAACGGAAGCTATTGCCAGTGGCTACGCAGATTTAGTTGCTTTTGGTAAACCTTATATTGCCAACCCAGACTTGGTAGCAAGATTCAAACGCAATGCGCCTTTAAACGAACCGGATCCAAAAACCTTTTATGGCGGCGATGCAAAAGGCTATACGGATTATCCCTTTCTTAAGCCTTGATTAATATTTACAATAATTATTTTTATTTAGGTTCCCACAAAGAATTAACAAAATACTTTTTATCATCATAAAAATTTTCTCTAATATTAAAATGACTGGCAACTGCAAATTGGTTAATTTGTTCAATTTGATATTTATAAGATGTTTCAGTATGGATAGGTTCCCAAGGATAAAATTCTATTTTAGTGTGCAATTTTCTTAAGTTTACGGTTTGCTGTTTCGTACTTATGAGATAACTTTGCGCGGCGTGATTTAAAGGGTCGTAGCTGGGGTAATGTATAAAATTTTGCAAATCAAAATCTGCGCCAAACTCATTATTTAAGCGTGTTAATAAATTTAAATTAAATTTTTTGGTGATTCCCATTTGGTCATTATAAGCAGCTAACGTCATCGCGGGGTCTTTAACTAAATCAAAACCAATTAACAGTTTATCGCCTGGGTTTAATGACGCATTTAATTTATTTAAGAACTGAGTGGCGTCTTCGGTGGTATAATTACCGATCGATGAACCTAAAAACAATATTAATTTGGGGTGCGCTAAATCTTTGAGGTTTTGTAATATTTCAAAATAATCACCGTGTCTTGTTTCTATCGATAGCTTTGGAAATCTTTGCACCAATACGTGATGTAATGAAGCTAAACTGGCTGCGTCGATATCGATTGGCATATAATGAAACTTTAAATTTTGCTTAATGCTTTCTTCCAATAATATTTGAGTTTTTAAAGCATTGCCAGCACCTAGATCGACGATATTAAAAAGCTCTTTACCAGACATTGCTATCGCTTGAATTATTTTTTTACCATACGATTTCAGAATTTGAATATCACTATTGACCAAATAATATTCGGGTAACCCCATAATCTCATTATATAAAATCAAGCCTTGCGTATCATAAAATAGTTTGCTGGGTAAATATTTAATTGGGGCAGTAAGGCCCGTTAAAACTTCCTGTTGGTAAGTACTTAGCGAATTGTCTTTAATCATAAAATATCTCTCAGCATTTCACTAAGCGAATACCGGTGAATTGCCATCTGGCTTTTGGATAAAAAAAGTTGCGATACGATTTACGCTGATGATGAGGTGATGTAGCAATTGAAGATCCACGTAAAACCATTTGGCTTACCATAAATTTACCATTATATTCGCCGATTGCACCACTGGCTTTAGTATATCCTGGATAAGGAAGATACGCACTTGCTGTCCATTCCCAGCGTGCACCCCAAGTCAATTTATCAGCAGCTACTTCCCATTCAAATTCAGTGGCTAAGCGTTGTTCGCGCCATTGTGCAAAAGCAGTTGCTTCATAGTAACTCACGTGACAAACGGCATCGGTTAGTTTAATGGGTTGTAATCCGCTAAAGCTATAAACATGCCAAATATTATTAATTTTATGCCAATATAAAGGAGCAGTAATATTATGTTGTTTAATAAAATACCAAGCTTCATCATGCCATAATTCAACCCGGTTATAGCCACCCTCTTCAATAAATGTTATGTACTCAGCATTAGAAACTAAGGTGGAACTGATTTCATAAGCAGCTAAATGCACAGTATGTTGTGCTAATTCGTTATCAAAACAGAAACCGTCTTCTTTGAAACCGATAGAATAATTACCGCTTGCAATAGCTATATATTCTTGGTCAGCCGTAGGATCATTTTTTGTTAAAGCTAATTCCAATGATGGGAAAAGTGGGTTGTGTCCTAAAATGTATTTAATATCAGTAATTAATAATTCTTGATGTTGTTGTTCATGATGCAAACCCAGTTCAATAAGTTTGGCTAACTCTGTTGTTAATTCTAATTTATTTAATAAGGTTAACATGTGTTCATCAACATAATGACGATATTGGTAAACTTCCGCCACAGTAGGTCGTGTTAAAAAACCACGTTCAGCGCGATTGGTATATTCCCCGATGGTTTGATAATAACTATTAAACAGAAAACCATATTTTTCATGAAACATTTTATATTGCGGGTAATGCGGTTTTAAAATAAATTCTTCAAAAAACCAACTCGTATGTGCTAAATGCCATTTTGGTGGGCTCACATCTGATATTGGCTGCGGAACATAATCTTCGGTTGCTAAACTTTGGCAAATTGAATGCGTATGGGCGCGTATGGTTTGGTATTGCAAAATGAGTGTGTTACTGTCCAAATTAACCCTCCTGTTTTCCTTAATGTATTTTTCTTTATCCTACCATATATTTATAGTTTTAAATTGTGCACCTTGCAAGATCGCTGATAACTTGCCTAACATAATTTATTTTGCGCCCCGGATCCTAATATATACTTGTATATAATACTATAATATAGTATATATGATTAAACCAGCAATATTCGGGTACAGTATTAGGCAAGGAATTAAATTCGATGAGTAAACCTCGTACTCGGCGTGAACGTGAAATTTGGCAAGCGTGTGATGAGCTCTATGCTATGGATATCCCACTTGCTAAAATTACTGGCGATGCGATACGTGATCAATTAATAGAATTAGGCTATCGCCGTGGTAGCCCCAATGAAGTGTATAAATATCGAAAATCTTGGCAAGAAAGCCGAGGTGTGGAAATAGTCGATCTCACTGTAAAAGGGGAGGATGCTGGTTTTCCTGATCCTATTGCGCGCGCGGTGAGTTTAGTTCGTGAAAGCATTCAGACTGAAGCGCAAGAAGAGATTAAGCAAGTTATAAGTGCAACATCTGTTCAAGTGGCTATTGCTGAAGCACAAACGGAAAAATTACGCTTAGCACTGGATTTATTACAACAAAAATATGATCCACTCTTAATCGAATTTCATCAACTCAAAAAAAATCAACAAAATTTAAATGATGATTTTTTGCTTATAAAAGAAAAGCATTCACAAACTGAAGCGCAAGTTAAAACTCAGCAAGAATTATTAGCAAAAACAGAAAATAACCACGAAAAGCATTTAGTTGAATTGAAAGAGACACAGCAACAAACAATTAGTGCATTACAATCACGTTTTACTTACGCTGAGCAAACGACAAAACAAACAATTGCTGAATTAAAAGACAGCCATGAAAGTCAATGCGCTCATTATATTGCTGATATTGCGCAATTAACAACCCAACACCAATATCTCGAAAAACAACTTGCAAACACACAGTTGACTGAGCAACGAATTAATATTGAGAATGGAGAATTAAAAAACCAAATCAAGCGATTAGAGATAGAACTAAAAAATACTAAAACTGATTACCAATCAACATTACAAAAATTTCATACAAATGAAAAACTGTTGGCAGAATACAAGGGTGAACTTACACAGCTAAACTCACACGCCAATGATCGCCAAAATCAATTAGACAAAAGTCAAATAGAATTAATGGCTAATCAAGAGAAAATAGGGCGTTTGGAAAATCAAATTTTAAATTTAAGAAATCGAGTAAAAAAATCCACCTTAATAAATAGCAATTAACTTAAAGGAGCTGAATATGTTAAAAGAATTTAAAATGAAAAAAGTATTAGCTAGTATCCTACCCTTATTGTTTTATATTCCTATAAGTTATGCCCAAGATGGCACTGTTTGTCAAACCCCGGTTATAAAAATCGCTGGGCCGCGGCAAGTGGTATTTAATTATAATCAAGATCGTTGCAATGCCACTGATACTTTCGATACGCCCGCAATGGCATTTAAAGATGCCAATGGAACAGTGCATTTATTCAGCGGTATTGCCGGTAGTTATATGAGCGTAGGCTCTTCGCTGGATACTGTACGGCGTGATTGCAGCAGACCTTATAGCAACTATGAGCCAGCGGACAACGCTACGGCTGCTTCGTTTGATAATTGGAAGTGGTATCGCAGCCCATGGACGGAAGACGGCGTGACTATTTATTCGCTGGTCCACAATGAATTTCATGGTTGGAGTATGAATCCTGGTGCGAATTGCCCTTCAAATGATCAAAATGCGTGTTTATTCCCCAGTGTAACCGTTGCAAAATCTACTGATAGCGGCAAAACATTTAATATTGTGCGCGATGCGAGCGGCAATGTGGAACTAGGCATGGTGACACCTTATGCTTACACACCCGATGGTGGTAATTTACACAAACAATTGGGCGTGCGTGCACCTACTAATATTATTTCGCGTATGGTAGACGGTAAAAAATATTATTTTCTGTTAGCAGCAAACCGGGGTGGCATGGCACAAAAAGGTGGTACTTGTTTATATCGCAGCGATGATGTGAGCGATCCCACACATTGGCGTGCTTGGGATGGTAATGGTTTTAATGTAGTGGTAAATGCAACTGCTTATCGCGATGCTAATATTGATCCGCGTCAACATATATGTACTCCCGTTTTTAAAAATGATCCCAGTTCATGGACTTATAATACCGTGCTAAATCAATATATTGCAGTGGTTGGGATTAATGAAGGTGGCGAAGGGTTTGGTTACGTTTTTAGTAACGACATGATTCACTGGTCTGAGCCACAGCTTTTGATGCAAACAACATTAAAAGCATATCAAGCGTCGCGTCGTGGTTCTAATGTTGTTGGGCAAACTTACCCAAGCATTATTGATCCGCAAAGTGCGGGGCTTAATTTTGAATATTCTGGCAGTAACCCTTATTTATATTTTACCCGTTTCAACCCTAAGGCGGGCAATTGGCATAACCGCGATTTAATCCGCGTGCCATTGCAAGTGTCGTGTGGGAGCTGAGAAAATGATGAATAAGCATTTTAATGAAATGCATAGGAGACTTCCAGTTTTCCTACTTATTTTTATGGTTTAATCGGAGTAATTTTCCATGGATGGGTAGAAGATTTTGTGATAAAATTTAGTAGTAAAAGTTGTTTTACCATTTATGGGGGATATTATGCAGCCATCTCTTAATAGAATATATACTGACACTAATTTTAAGTATCTCCGAAAAAAGAAATCGATTACAGAAGCTGAGATTTTAGAAATCTTTGATGAATTAGAACCCTGCAGAAATGCTAAGGGGGATGAAAATGCGCAAATTAGATTTGATGCTAATTTTTTATCTCTAAAAATTTGCAATAACCATCAAGACAAAATACCTGAGAAATTTAGCATCTATAAAGATAAACAACAGTTATTGACGGCGTTCAAAACATTGAAGGATTCAGAACACCTAAAATTAAAACATGATAAAGTATATGTAACTGATGCTATTGAAGAGCTTTCGACTGGGTTGACCGTATCCAAAGTTGCCAGCCAACTTGGGGATGTGGGCTTGCAACCATCTATCACCAAAAAATTCGTCAGGGGGTAGGTGTACGAGATCTGGGTAAAGTTATTTTTTGTTCGTCAGAGCCATCTTGGCCAGGGCCACTAGCTGGTTTTCGCTTAGCAACCTTGTCATCTAAAAAAGTAGGTGGTGGTCTTTTCTCGTGGTCTTTGTCTGCCTCTTCAAGCTTTTGTCGTTTTATTGAAGCCGTTTTCGTAGGCGCGCTAGATGCGCTGCTTGTAGCGGTGGAACTGGGTGATAGTGCTGGGCTTCTAGGTGATTGTAAAGCTTTGTGTGATACCGAAGGTAATTCTAAGCTATGATCATTTGGCAATTTATGGTTATAAATTACATTTAAAACATCACTAGCAGTAATCTGTAAAAAACACTCCATGGTGCTATTTTGATCACTTTCTGTTTTTTCATCTTCTTCAATACATTGGCGGCTATAATGGTCAGCGATATGGAGGGGAGTTTCATCATCAGCAGTTGCTAAAAGTTTTTCTTTGGTTGCTAATCTTTCAACAATAGCTGTTGATGCAAGGTGTTGTAAATCATTTTTATCCTGTGGTTTGCAGCGAATAAAATAACTCTGGAGAAGATGGAGTTTTTTTATCTTCACGTTTTCATATGCTTTGAAGTTATCGTCATCTAAAATTACTAAAAATAATTTTTGTAGTGCTGTCTCAGAGTACTGATCAACTATGTTAGATATTTCTTCAAGCTTTGATTCTTTTTTCGCCTTTGCAATGGCTTGTCTTTCTAGGGCAGCAAACCCTGAGTTATGGTCTAATGCTACAAATTGCACCATCACAGTTTCATTTTTTTCTTCTCGTGTAGAAGCATCATCTGCGTCTTCATCCTCATCTTTATTTTTCTCCAATTCGACCTCTCCACGTAATATAATACCAACACAGGGGTTCATACCAACAGTATAAAGTAAGGCTTCTTCGTGAATTTCTCCTTTAGTAAAGAAGGCTACTTCTAATCTGTCTTGCAGAACTTTTTTACAGTTTTCGTTGAGTTTAATAGCGGTTTCAGTTGGGTCATATTTAACAAAGGGCATAATAATTTACCTGATTATAGTTTTTAGCTAACATTAGCATTAGAGTATTAGGCAATGTACCTGTTTTTAGCCTATTTAACAAGAGGCGCGCGGTATTTTACATAATAACGCATGATACAGGACACTTGCTGCTTCTAACAGGTGGAGGATTATTTGCAACCTCCGCTCTAATTTCTGGAATGTGTTCATAGCCTGCATGGCGGGGCTTTTTTCTAAAAAAACAACACCAAATTGATAAAGAGCTTTCACTCTCAGTTTGCTGAATAGTACTTTCTCTGATTACTACTGCGACTTGAGCAACAGACCCGCTTGCTTTACTTTCGGTCGGTGTGTTATCTCTTTCTCTAGGTGCGTTAATCACACCCGGTAGTCGATAGGCTAAAATAGCAGCGCTGGTTGATGCACCTACACACATCGCTGTAGGCAAAGCTAATAATCCAAGTTTGGTATATTGACTGAGTGGGTAAGCAGTGCCAGCACTTGCAAGTAATAAAGTTGTTGAGATGGCAGAAGGAACGACGTTTTCACCCAGAGAACGCGTGGTTTGTAACATATTATAACGTGCACCATCGATCAGGGTGTAAACACCTGTTAATAGTAACAGGTTAAATATTTCCGTAGCATCAACATTTGCGCCTATTAAGTTAATAAACGGGGTTGGAAAAATCCAAATAGTACCTACAACTAGTAACTGCAATAGAAAATTTACTAAAACACCCGTTTTTGCAGCAAGTTTTATAGTGTCATACCAACTTTTTTTCTTTAATCCAGCAATCATAATAGCGGTTGTTTGACTGCCAGCCGCAATAATGACAGTGTTAAAATTAATAATTTGGCTAGCAACATTTTGCAAATGTAATGCGTCGCCAGGTAATCGACCGGCAATAAGAGCAAGAATAAATGGAATAGATACATCGCCGACGGATGCTAACACCATAGGCCCTGCATTTTTTAAAAAAGAAATAATTTGTTGATAATCGCCAGGTTCCCAAGAAATATAACTTTTAAAAAAACCAAAGTTTTGGTAATAGCGTGCTATATAAATTGTAAACAAAAAAAGTGTTAAAATAGGGCTTATGCCAGCACCAATACTTAATCCTACTATCCCAAGTGAAGTTTTAAATGCTAAAGCATATTGCAATGCAGATGTGCAAAGCAATACACCTGATGCCATTACTGCCATTATGATTTTTTGTTGCATTTTTTTAGTTGTTAACAATATAAATTCAAACGGAAGCCGTAATATAGCTAACAAAAAAAATGGGATATAGGGTCTAAAAAAACGTTGAGCAGTACTAGAAACGATTTCATTTTGCCCTAGGAAAGAAAGAAATCCATTTGCAAATAACATTGGAAAAGCAGCAAGTGCACCGATGCACCCTACAATGGATGCATTTCTAGGTATTCTACCAATTCTTTTTTTTAATGCGGCTATTTCATCGATTTTTTTTAGTTTTTCCAGTGAGTTTAGCTCTTCAAATGCTTCGGCAAGCGCAGGAGAAGCAGCAAATTCTAATGAAAATTCAAAAAATCCGCTTATGTTTAATATCGCTGTCACTACCGGTGCTACGATAGCAAGGTTTGAATGGGCCATAAAAGCACCCAAAACAAATAAGCCAAGACTAAAATCAAACGTAAAAGCGGTAAGTAATGTCGTTACTAAGATATAGAAAAAAATCCCCGAAAAAGTAGTATCGATTTCTTCTTTTTGTTCGCTGCCTTCACTATTTGGATTTAATGAGTCGGGTGGTGAAAAAATTGTTAGATCATCATGGTCAAGAGGTGGTTCGTCTTTTTGAGTCGCGCCAGCATCGTCTTTAACTTCATTGACTAATAGTGGCTCCTTTTCAGGGGCGCGCTTTTTACGTTTCTTTCTAGCCATTCTTTCACCGCAGTTTTGTAAGTTAATTGAATTATAAACCGCTATTATAATACATTTGGCCAGGGATTTTCCCTATAGCGCTAAAAAAATTAACTTTTTAGCTGGGGTTGATGTTTTTCACCCCATTTATGTTAATATAGGGGCAATCCTAAACATCTAGAGGGGTAACAACCATGTCTCTAACCATCGAAGATTTAATTGGAAATTTAAATGATCATCTATTAAGAATGTATGATTTGTACGAAATTAAAGAGAAAGGAGTGCAAGTACCCTTGTCAGTGCCTAATGATTTTAAATCTATTACAGAACGCAGATTAATTCACGAAAAAAATATCGTAGCACAAGCGAAACTTTTGCGGAAAGCCAAACCGCCAATATTGCCTGAGTTGGTTAATGCCTATACCACGAAATTATATGAAACATTAATTATTAACTATTATTTTAATGGTTTAATAGAGGCGAATAAATATGCTAAAGATACACCAGCAAGGAATGCTGCAGTAAAATACCTTGATTGCCTTAATAAGTGGATTGATACAAATATTGGTATTGCTCTGCCTTTACTAAAAGATATTGATCCAAGCGATAGTATAAAATTTTCGGCAAATATAAGTAAAGAGGGTTTTGCTGAGGGTTGGCAGTGGGCGCGCAATCAAGCTAAGGACAAGCATAAAAAAGATGAGTCTACTGTGTGCGAAATTAAAATTAAGTCAGCGTATAATGCTAGTTTACAAGAAGCGCAGGAAACTTTACAAGCAGCTCAATCAAATGCTAATTTAAAATCTAAAATTAGCCCTGTTTTGAGTTTAAATTTTCCGCATAAGCCGTTGACTAACACGGCAGAAGCAAAACAAGAAGAATCAAAAGAGGAGCAGCACACAGATAAAGTGTATACGGCAATACAAGGCTTTATTGCAGCACTGCAAACACAAATTAAACATGAACTTGAAAAATCTCTAAAATCTCCAGAGGAAAAAGAGGATTTAACTAAAGAAGAAAAAGGAGAGGCTAGAAAATTACTCGCAATAATTATTAATTTTAGAATAAAAAAATTAAAGGATATTCAGCAGCCGTGTAAAGAGTATTCTGCAATGATCCTGAATTTTTTTAGGCAATTATATGCAGCGTATGTAGCTTTCATTAAAACCTATCCTGCCCAAACGGAGATGTTTATTTATAGGTGTTTAACAGAATATTCGCAACTTCTTAAAAAACATTTTTCCGCGTTTCCTGCTATTCCTACAGCGATAGAAAAAATAATCGACGCGCATTTGAAAATGCTTAGTAGTGGCAGGCAAACAATGAGTCAAAATTTTTCTAAACTTGACGATGCTGCTACTGTAAAGTTTACGGATGCAGATCATCAAGCAATACAAACAGTTTTTCAAGTTTATCTTCCTAAAGATCCAGAGCTAGCAAATAAACCGCAACACAAAAAAGCCGATTCTGCGCCTGGTGTAGCAACTAGAAAAAAGGCACCTGTTGTGCCTCATCGCTGGAGTGGGTGGGGTTTAAATCTTTCTTCAAAACGACAATCGCTCGACAAGATTGAAGAGGTATCAACTCCTGCATCTCCCACTTCGCCTGTACTAAGTACGATGACGCCCATAGTGACTACCGATGTTGATCAGCTTAATAAACCATCTAAACCACCTAGCTCTAAACGCCCATACCCATAATAGTAATAGACGTTTATAGAAAAAATTAAGTATCATACCCACTTGAAAGTTCTTTAAATGTTCTCTATATTAAGATTAAACAGAATATAAAGAATACACAAGGGGCTGTCACATGTTTAACCCAACACCTCATCAACCCGCCATTTACTGGCCGCGCGCGGTCATTTTGGTGGATATGAATGCTTTTTTTGCTGCGATAGAGCAACGCGACCGCCCGGAATGGCGCGGGCAACCGGTCGCCATTACGAATGGTGAACAGGGTACTTGTATCATTACCTGTTCCTACGAAGCGCGTGCCTATGGCATTAAAACCGGGATGCGGTTAAAAGAAGCCAAAGAGCGTTGCCCTTATTTGATTCAAGTGCCTGCGCACCCACATAAATATGCAAAAGCTTCTACGGCGATTATGGAGGCGCTAGCAACACTTACGCCGACCATTGAGATATTTTCAGTAGATGAATGTTTTTTGGATGTGACCGCTTGTCAAAGCTTATGGGGCACGCCCGAAAAAATTGGGCAATTAGCGCGTCAAAAAGTATTGGCAGCTTCGGGGCTATTATGTTCGATTGGTGTGAGCGGCGATAAAACCACAGCAAAATTTGCGGCTAAATTACAAAAGCCCAATGGTTTTACTATTATCCCACCGTGGGAAACCAAAGAACGTTTGTGTCATGTGCCGGTCACTGAGTTGTGTGGCATTGCCAAAGGAATCGGCAATTTTTTGGCGGGTTATGGTGTTTATAATTGTGGCGATATGGAGCGCTTACCGATCAGTATTTTAGCGCAACGTTTTGGTAATCTGGGTCGCCGCATTTGGTACATGTGCCAAGGCGCTGATCCTGATCCCGTACATACTAATATTTCAGCACCCAAATCCATGGGGCATGGCAAAGTGTTACCACCGAATACGCGTAATAAAAATACCTTATTTGTTTATCTACTACACATGTGTGAAAAATTAGCAGCACGTTTGCGCCGCCATGAAATGCACGCGCAAACTTTTTTTGTCGGTTGTCGGCAACAATGGGGTGATTGGTTAGGTAAAAAATGCAAACTAGCGCGCCCCACGCACGATGGCAAAATCATTTATCAATTAGGGCAGCGTATCTTGCATGAAGCATGGCAAGGTCAACCCGTTTGCCAAATTCAAGTGACGGCATTAGATCCACAATCTGATCAAATGCAATATGATTTTTTTGAAAGACCTGATCCAAAAAGAGAATTACTGAACCAAATTATTGACGACATCAATGCGCGTTACGGTGAGTTTGCGATTGCGCCTGCACCATTATTAACGCGTTCAGAGATGCCGAATGTTATATCACCCGCTTGGAAGCCCCATGGACATCGACAAACCATTTAAACAAATTAGAAAAACTTATGTGTCTTGCTGTGTGTTATCAAACAGAAACACGGATGATAATTACGCATTTTACGGACATAAAAGCGGTATTGCCCGTGCAAACAAAAGCAGGTACACAAACATGTCTACCTTGGGGCAGACGCACGTGCGAAAGAGGAGAGTTGCCTTTAGGGGGTTGGCTAACGGTCGAAGCGCTAAAACAGGGTAAATTCGATTATTATTCACCGAAGAAAGTAAAAATTCCGGCCCTTAAATTTATGGAGCAGGACATTGAAAACCGCTTGCGTTGGTTTGATGTTACTGCTGGATTTTGGATTCAAGGTGTTTTACTCAAAGAGCAAGAAGAACAACGTGTTTATGTGGTGGTATTTACACCCGAACTGCGTGAATCGCATTATTTACGCTGGCCACAACTACAAACCTGAAATTAGCATCAAGGTTAGCTGAAAATTTGGTGGGGCGGGATCTTGTCCAGTCTTATTATTATGGTATGGTAATATACTATCTCACTGTAAGGAGCCAACCGTGGAAAATAGTTTTATAAAAGTGCTACAAGGTTATCAAAGATTTAGAAAAAAATATGCGCTTGGCGATAAGTCTATCATGCAATATCTTTCGCATTATGGTCAACAGCCACAGATCATGGTGGTGGCTTGTTGTGATGCGCGAGTTGATCCGGCGTTGATCTTGCAGTGTGACCCGGGTGATTTATTCGTAGTACGTAACGTGGCAAACATTATACCGCCTTATGAAAAAGATGAAGCGCACCACGGCACGAGTGCGGCGTTAGAATTTGGCGTGCGTTCTTTACATATCAAACATTTGATTTTATTAGGGCATAGCCAATGTGGTGGTATTCAAGCATTGTTAAATAACGACAACACTCATAAAAATGATTTTATAACCAATTGGGTTTCTTTAATAAAAACGCCGCAGTTAAAACAATATGATGCTGATGAATATGCAAAACTAGCACTCAAACAATCGCAGCAAAATTGTTTGACCTTCCCGTGGATTAATGAAAAAGTAAAAAAGAAAGAATTGTTTATTCACTTGTGGTTTTTCGATATTAAGACCGGGCAAATTTTTAATTATTCAGAGGCGCAAAAAGAATATCAACCACTGGAGGCAGGTGAAATAAAATGATACATGCTTTTATTTATGGAGTGATATTGGCATTTGGTTTGATAATTCCATTAGGCGTACAAAATGTTTTTGTTTTTAATCAAGGCGCGACGCAAAGTCATTTTTTACATGCAATGCCCAGTGTAGTAACGGCAGCCATTTGTGACACAATATTAATTATTTGTGCCGTGTTGGGTGTGTCAGTGGCAGTATTAGCATTGCCTTTATTAAAAACCGTCATCTTTATTATTGGTTTTATATTTTTGATGTACATGGGTTGGGTGACTTGGCACAGTAAAGGTGCAAAGTTGCAAGAAGGCGATCGCCCACTTTCTGTTAAAAAGCAAATTGGTTTTACGCTTTCAGTTTCCTTGCTTAATCCACATGCGTTATTAGATACTATTGGTGTGATCGGTACGAATTCTTTAAATTTTACCGGTAATGATAAATGGGCTTATACCATTGCTTGTATTATGGTTTCATGTGGTTGGTTTTTTGGTTTAGCGGTCGCTGGCCACTTTATGCATAAGTTAGATAAAACGGGTTTATGGATAAAATCTGTTAATAAAATATCCGCATTGATTATTTGGGGCGTGGCATTTTATATTGCTTGGCAGTTAGTTAAAATTTATTAGGGCCTTGCGGAGAAAAACATATGCGTTTTTATATTGTAGATGTATTTGCAGAACAAAAATATCAAGGTAATCAACTAGCGGTATTAATCCCCGATCAAGAAATTAGCAGCGCCGAAATGCAACAAATTACTCATGAGATAAAATTTTCTGAAACTTCTTTTATAGTTTCAGATAAGCAAGCAAACGGTGGTTATAATGTACGTATCTTTACCCCCGATGTTGAAGTGCCCTTCGCCGGACACCCTTCATTGGGCACGGCATTTATTATTCAGCAGATGTTAGAGCAGGGTAAAAGTAAGCACGTGATTCTAAATTTAGGTGTTGGTCAAATTCCTGTAGCGATTGCGGGTGATGCAGGCAATGAACTTTGGATGCAACAAAAAGAGCCAAGCTTTGCAAAAAATATTGCAGCAAAAACCATCGCAGAAATTTTGCAGATTAATGAGCACGATATTAATAATGATTTCCCCATTCAAATTGTTTCTACTGGGTTACCTGCAGTAATTATTCCCCTTAAAACATTAGCCGCTGTGCAAAAATGCATAGTCAACCATGAAAAATATCGCGCATTTCTTAAGGAAACAGGCGCGGCTAATTTAATGATATTTACGACAGAAACATTAAATAAAAATAATGATTTATATGCGCGTGTATTTGTAGATGATACGGGGTTTTTTGAAGATCCTGCTACGGGAAGTGCTAACGGCAACTTAGCTGCCTATCTTTTAGAATATAATTTTTTAAACAAAGCTAAAATTAATCTATCTGTTGAGCAAGGGTATGCAGTACGACGCCCATCACTGATTAAAATCGATGCTGAGAAAGTTAACGGGAAGTTTAGCATTCGCGTTGGCGGTAAGGTATTCCTGATAGCGACAGGGCAATGGAACCGATAAAATTTTTTTATGGCCCCTCTTGCAAGTTCACTTTTCGTTCCCTATAATAATTTAATAAAGAACAGGTAGGGCAAGGTGTGGTGGACTTGTCATCGGCAGGGCGCTGGTGATAAATCGGAGTGGTTGAGCTTACAGGAAGTATGGGCGCGCTTGCGCGTGGCAAGTCCAGCACATCTTTATTAACCAAACTATTGTATAGTGGAGGGCAATTCTTTAGCATACCTAAAAATTAAGCACGAAATAGTTCAGGAAATAATATGAGCAAAGCTGTTAAACTCAATTGGAATGATTTAGCAGGAATTTTAGGTTGGATTTTAGCCATTCTTGTTCCCATCGCTATTTTTTACGAATTGCACATTCATAATTTCGATCAAACTAAAAATTACTTCATTACTTTTTTCAGCAGCGCACTGATCTTATGGATGTTTCGTTTAGTGCATTATTTATTACCGGCTATTTTATTAGTCGCATTTTGTTTATTGCTTAATGTTGTGCCACAAACGGTTATTCTCTCTGGTTTTATTTCCAAAAGTTTTTTTCTTGTGCTTACCTTTAGTTTTTTAGGCGCTATTATATTAAAAGCTAATTTATTACTGCGGCCTGTTTTATGGTTGTTGGCGCGCATACCATCACGCATGGTGTGGCTAGAAGCAGTTTTATATTTTATGGGCTTTTTTTCTTCTGCGATTATCAACGTTCAAACCAATCGATTTGATATTACCGTGCCGCTTTACCGTGACTTAATGCGCGAATCAAACCTGACAACTAACCCCATTGCACGTGGTTGTTTGTCGATGGCTTTATATGCAGGCACTATTTATTTCAGTGAGTTATTTCTTACCGGTAAAGCCACTAATCTCCCGATTTTAGAAATGCTGCCGCAACAAACACAGCTACATTTTACTTGGATCAATTGGTTAATAGCGGCCAGTGTTCCTGTTATTATCATGCAAGCGTTGTTGCTTATTATTTTCTTCGTTTTTTTTCACCGGCCCGTTCATTTTACGATTGACCGCGCTGATTTGAAAAAAAGATTATCAGCGCTTGGCAAATTTTCTTTTGCAGAAATTATCGCCATCATGGGGATTATTTTATTAATAGTGGGCATTATTTTATCTAGCTTACATATAGTCCAATTAGCTTGGTTTTCTCTAGCGCTATTATTTTTTCTGCTGCTGTTTCCTATTTTAAATAAAAATGAGTTTCGCAGTTATATTAATTGGGCTTTTTTACTTTATTTAGGTGCAATTATTGGTATTGTGCAAGGAATACATTATCTCAATGTAGACAGTTTAATTTTAAATGCATTCCCTGCGTTATTTGTTTGGGCAACAAAAAATATTTATGCTTTTATCATCATTGTTTTTTTTATTTGTATGGTAAGCACTTTTTTAATCGGTAGTGTTGCCAGTATCATCTTATTATTATCCATTTTATTACCTTTAGCTGCCGCACTGGATATCAGCCCTTGGATCCTTGCTTTTGTCATTGCAGTAAGTTGTGAGGCGTGGTTTATACCTTATCAATCTACCTATCATTTATATTTTGAAGAATTAGTTGAAAATGATGCCATTATAAATGTAAAAAAAATCATACAAATGAATTTAATTTTTATCCCCTGTCGATTTATAGGGTTGTTGCTCGCTGTGTTCTATTGGCGTTATCTGGGATTATTATGAACAAAAAGAAATGGCTTACCTATATTTTACCGACGATATTTTTTTTGTGTTTTCTTGCCGCACTTGTTGGTACTTCATTAACCAGGCCACGGGTGCTCGTTGTGATGAGTTATTCTGCGCAAGATTTATGGGAGCAACAAATTCGTGCCGCTTTAGAACAAACGTTTCAAAAGAATGCACCTTTCTTTTTAGTAGATTATGATTATCTCAATATTAGTCACAATAGTACGCCGGATTATATCGCACGTGTTTTACAGAATGTTAATACTTTGATCACTGTTTGGCACCCGCATGTTTTGTTATTAGTCGATGATGATGCACAATTTTATGTGGGTAAAGCCTATCTTAATAACCCAAATATCAGTATCGTATTTTCGGGTGTTAGTGAAATCCCAGCGCTTTATGGTTATAAACCCAAAGAAAATGTGACCGGCATTTTAGAAAATTTGCAGTTTAAACCGATGCAAGATGCCATTAAAACCATGTTACCTCAATACACTAAAATTATTCATCTTTGTGATGGTTCGCGTATCTCAGCTATTATTGGTCCGCAAATCGCTAGCTACGATTGGCGCCCTTTACAATTTTTAGGTTCTTATCCCGTCAATTCTTTGACCGATTGGTTGAAGATTGTAAAAATGGCTAACGCTGACCATGCAATATTGTTAGTAACGCATTTGCAGGCGGTATTTGATCGTGGCCGCCATGTCGACCCTGAAAAACTCATGCAATTAACGTTGCAACAAGCGCAGGTTCCTATATTAGGGTTTTTCAATTTTGATGCAGATTTAGGTGCACCCATGACTGTTTCCACTTCGGGGTTTGAACAAGGGCAGGTGGCTGCTGATATGGCCATCCGTATTTTGTTAAAACATGAGAAACCCGGCGACATCCCGTTTGCGAATAGCCAGTATTTTGATTTTTCGATCAATCAAAAAAGTATCGCGATTAATATGCCGCAGGTACAAATACCATTTATCTATCGTTCATTGGCTTTTTTACAAACTTATTTTAAAACTGCCACGCAAAAAGGATCTTAATAATGACTGCAAGCAGCAAAAATCCTTTTGTTATGTATAACGTAAAAAATAAGACCTTTGATCTTTCGCATGGTTTTTTGCCCAGTAAAGATCCTATTCGGTCATTACCCGTTGCATTTAAAGCGTGGGAAGCAGTAACGCAACAATTGCCTAAGTTATTGGTGACTAACCAAACTCGCACTGTTATTGAAAATTTACCGACGTTTGCAATAGAACAATTGAAAAACCCACAACAATTTGAGCGAGCGATGATGTTGTTTTCTTACCTCGGCCATGCTTATGTATGGGGTGCAGCGCAAATCCCCGAAAAAATACCGGCTGTTTTAGCCGTGCCATGGCATATGGTGGCTACTAAAATAGGTCGCTTGCCGGTTTTATCGTATGCATCTTATGCGCTTTATAATTGGCAACGACTTGATTTGCAGCTTCCCATTGCTTTGGGGAATATAAGTTTACTGCAAAATTTTTTAGGCGGTATCGACGAAGAATGGTTTATTTTGATCCATGTTGATATTGAAGCCAAAGCGGCTCAGGGTTTGTCGGCGCTAATCCCAGCACAAAAGAATGTTGCCGAAGAAGATACGGCATCGCTCCTTACCCATTTGCAACAAATGGCCCATGCATTGCAAACGATGTGCGAGGTTTTAGACCGTATGCCTGAGCATTGTGATCCTTATATTTATTATCGCCGTGTACGCCCTTATTTGCATGGATGGAATAATAATCCCACTTTGCCACAAGGCTTAATTTATGAAGGGGTAAAAGCCTATGATAACCAGCCCCAAACCTTTAAAGGTGAAACGGGTGCGCAGAGTACTATTATTCCTGCGTTTGATGCTGCATTGGGCATCGAACATGAGCAAGATTTGTTATGGGCGCACCTCAGGGAGATGCGTGATTATATGCCCCCTGAGCATTTGGCATTTCTCAAACATATTGAAAATGGCCCTTCGATTCGTAACTATGTTAAAAAACATTACCCTAAACACCCTGAATTAAAAGATTTTTATAACAAATGCCTCAATTTATTAGGACGTTTTCGCGAAACTCATGTAAAATATGCCGCACAATACATTCATAAACAAAGTCAAACATCGGATGCAAACCCCACAGAAATAGGCACAGGCGGTACACCATTTATGTCATATCTGCGCCACCATTTGCAAACGACGGAAAAATTTTTACTATAAAATCATGATATATGTTGATCAATAATATAGCGGGTTACAAATTCATTCCACTTGTACAACTTACCGAATTGCGTACAGAATTACTTGCAAAATGCAATGTCTTAGATCTGCGTGGCACGATCTTGCTAAGCGCAGAGGGCATTAATATTAATATGGCAGGGCAGTTGGATAATATCATCTCATTTAAAGCTTATTTGCAGGCAGATACACGCTTTGCTGATATCAGTTTTCACCAAACCAAATCTACATTTCAGCCGTTTAAACGTATGTGGGTGAAAATTAAAAAGGAGATCATTACGATGCGTGCACCGACTATTCATCCTGAAATTAACCAAGCCCCCAGCATTACACCACAAGAATTTAAACAATGGCTTGATGAAAAACGTGACATGACTATTTTAGATACACGCAATGAGTATGAAGTACGCTTTGGTACTTTTAAAAATGCGATGAACTCTAATATAGAAAATTTTAGTGAATTTTCTAAAGTGACAAAAACTTTAAACCCTGAAAAACCTATTGTGATGTTTTGCACGGGCGGTATTCGTTGCGAAAAAGCAGCATTACATTTATTAGGGGAGGGGTTTCAACAAGTGTTTCAGCTGCAGAAGGGGATACTGAATTATTTTAAAGAAGTAGGTGGGGCGCATTATGAGGGGGAATGCTTTGTCTTCGACCAGCGGATTTCGGTTGATGCCAACCTCGCAGTTAGTGGGACCCAACAATGTAAAGTATGTCAAGGGCCTATTAAAACTGATAAAGAACATATTTGTGATAGGAATTGATGGCAGCCTCTAGTAATATACTTAAAATGTGCTATCTTTACAGTGTTTAGCGAAAGGGCTATTAAGTCGTTTGCTAATCGGATTAAGATTAAACCCAATCAATCATTTGTATAATGAGGAAATTTATATGGCCAAAATGACAAAAAAACGTTCAATGGGATCTGTAAAAAAAGCTTCTGCCAAAGGCAGTAAGATGAAAGCTAAGGGCCCTAAGAAAATCGGATCAATAAGCAAAGCTTATAGTAAAACCGATATTCTCCGTCACTTTTCTGAATCAGCAGATATAGCTACCAAACAAGCTAAATCTGTGCTTGAAGCTTTATATACACTCGTTGAAGCGCATTTGAAAAAAAGCGGCCCTGGTATTTTTATCCTACCTGGACTTCTTAAATGCCAAGTTATTCATAAACCTGCCACCAAAGCTCGCAAAGGAATTAATCCTTTCACTGGCGAACCTGCTGTTTTCAAAGCTAAACCAGCACGCAATGTTGTTAAAGTTAGACCATTGAAGAAACTAAAACAAATGGCAGCTTAATAATGTTTGCTAAACTCCTTCCTAGCTTATTTGAGATGGGAAGGAGTTTTTTAGGATAGTATTCATGGATGAGCTAAATCCAAATGAGCCTGTTTTAGAAACTCAAAATTTATCTCGCAATTTTGGTGCATTAAAAGCAGTTGATGCTGTTTCAATCTCTGTCAATAATCATGAAATCTATGGTCTGCTAGGCCCCAATGGCGCTGGCAAAACTACCTTAATTAAAATGCTCACAACTCTGTTGCCGACAACATCGGGTGACGCGTTAATATGTGGGGTAGATTTAGTTAAAAATCCTGCTCAAGTCCGTAGTTTGATTGGCTATGTCCCACAAATGATTTCAGCAGATGGTAGCCTAACAGGCTATGAAAACTTATTAGTATTTTCTAAATTATATGATATTCCTCGTAACGAACGTAAAACGCGTGTGCAAGAAGCATTAACACTAATGGGGTTAACGGAAGTGGCGCATCGCTATGTGAGAGAATATTCAGGCGGCATGATTAGACGATTAGAAATAGTGCAAGCCATGTTACATCACCCGCGCATTTTATTTTTAGACGAGCCAACTTCTGGTTTAGACCCTGTGGCACGTAAAACGGTTTGGGAACATCTGATCCAAGCGCATACCCAATATGATATTACTATTATGTTAACAACACATGATATGGAAGAGGCGGATTTTTTATGCCATAAAATTGGCATAATGAATCAAGGCAAAATTGTTATTGTCGATACACCAAAAACATTAAAAAGTAACCTTGGTTTGCAAGGAACATTAAACGATGTTTTTATTCACTATACCGGAAATAATTTGGAATTAGAGAATAGGGAAAGATACCATGACATCTCAACACAACGAGAAACTGATCATAAGCGCGGCTAAATCAATGGTTAATTTTTTAAGTAAAACATTTGCGATAACGGAAATGGAAGTGCGCAAAATAATGCACGACCCTACTGAATTATTAACGCGCTCGTTTCAACCCATTATTTGGTTACTATTGTTTGGCCAAGTTATGGCGCAAGCTCACATTATCACTGTGGGTAATATGACCTACCTCGATTATCTAACACCCGGTATTCTCGCGCAAAGTATTTTATTTGTTGCAATCTTTTATGGTATCGCGGTTATCTGGGAACGTGATCTTGGTATCATTCATAAATTACTTGTTACACCCACACCGCGCATTGCTTTAGTTTTAGGGAAGGCATTAGCCGCAGGGATACGCGCATTATCGCAAGTCATTGTAATTTATCTTTTGGCAGCATTGCTTGGTGTAAAATTATCTTATGCGCCGTTATCACTCATCGGCGTATGCATTTTTACTTTACTCGGCGCAGCTATTTTTGCTACTTTTTCTTTAATCATCGCATGTATTGTTAAAACCCGCGAACGATTTATGGGCATCGGCCAAGTGATGACAATGCCGTTATTTTTTGCGAGTAATGCTATTTACCCACTAACCATGATGCCAACGTGGCTTAAAATTTTTGCTCGATTTAATCCGCTGACTTATGAAGTAGATGCATTTCGCGTATTCATGTTATCAACGCCATCTACAATGCATGGTGTATTGTTTGACTTTATTGTTCTTGTACTGACTTTATTAGCATTGCTTGTAATGGGAGCATGGATCTACCCACAAATTGCGAGATGATTACTCTTAATTAAGAGATAAAAATGTGAATAAAAATATTGCTGTTGTTGGTGCAGGTATCGCAGGACTAACCGCCGCTTATTATTTAAAGAAATTTGGGTATAGCGTTATCGTATATGAAGCTGCTACTCGGGTTGGCGGCAGGATGACCACGGATAAAGTTAATGGTTGTTTAATCGATAGAGGCGCTCAATTTTTATCAATGTATTATCCGACTCTCATGCCTTTAATTAAAGAATTAGGTATGCAAGCTGATCTACTTGAAACAAGCTCCTGGACGGGTATTGTACGTAGACAAAAAATCAGAAAGATTTCTGTCAATCATGTTTTATCTCCCATTCTCAGTGGTTATTTAAGTATAAAAGAAGCAGTTTCGTTTTTGATTCATTTACAGCGATGGAAAAATAAAATTCTTTCTCTGCCGTTAGATGATTACGCTGCTTGGGCAGAATTTGATAATGAATGCGGCGCTGATTTTATTATGCGAGAATTTGGTGAAACAATTCTTGAATATATGATAGAACCTCAGATGCAAGGATTCTACTACCAAACACCGGAGCAGACTTCTAAAATACAAAGTCTTATGTTACTTAATTTTGCAATTAGAAAAGGAAATATGAGATGCCTTCAGTATGGCATGGCATCACTACCAGAAAAACTAGCTGCAAATTTGAATGTAAAACTTAATAGCCCCATATCATCAATAATGATTGAATCCGATGGGACACTTACAATAGTGTCAAATACAGAAAAATTTCATGCAGATAGAGTTATCCTTGCAACACCTGCAACAATAAGTAAAACACTTTATTTATCAGCTAACGATATTGAAAATAAATTATTACAAACAAAGTATAGTTCAACAATTAATATTGGAATTGCCACACACAAAGATTGGAAATTACCTCATGATTTACGCGATGTATATGGATTTTTAATTCCGCGACGAGAGAGAGAACTAATAGTTGCGATTGGTATTGAATCTAATAAAAATAGAAATAGTGTAACCGAAGGTGAATTATTGGATATAATGTTAGAAAGTCAACATGCTGCATTATTATTAAATAAATCAGATGATGAAATATTAAAAAAAATCATGCCTGAACTGGAAATATATTTCCCAAAAATATCCAATTTCATTCGATTTTCGCATTTTATTCATTGGCCAGAAGCAGAACCCCTATCTTTTGTAGGTAGAAGTAAATATATAAAAAAATACCAAGAAACACTCGCGCCACACGCTCCAGTGATTCTTGCTGGAGACTATATGGGGTCTCCTTCCACCGATAGTGCTGCTTTTACAGGTAAGTGGGTTGCTGATTTTATAAAACACGCAGATTTATAATTACTTAAATGCATAAAATATTCAAAAAATCTTAAAATTACTCTAATATTGCCGAATTTAATCAACAAACAAATTATTTAATAATAAATATTTGCATGTATTCTTTTTTTTAGATATGCTATCAACCTTAGAGTAGAAAATAATTCTTTTAACCATAATGCAATAAAGGTCTCAATTATGTCGATTAAATCGTGGTTCCAATTTAGTATCGCCCTGTTATTTTTAGTAAACAATGTTGCATTTTGCAAAGAAATTGTTGTCACCGTTTCTAACAATACCTTGATGGATATTTATGTTTCTGCAAAAGATTGGTCTGATCCTGACGATAATATTATTGCAACCCCTGCAGTGATCCCCGCAGGAACTATCGATTTAAAAGAAAAATTCAGCAATGTAAAACAAAGAGAGAATTATTTTGAAGTTTATTTTAATACCATACCCAACGATCAAAATTGTGTTTTTACTTATGAATTTTCTGGGGGCTTTTCTGTAGTAACCTGCCAAGAATTTAATTATACCCTCTCACAACAAAGAGAAAATATATCGATTAACTCCATAAACCCATTTAAGAAAATATCGCCTTAAAACAACAAGGTAAGCAAAAGAGACTTGACTACAACGCTTAAACATACATAATGATATCTTTAACATAGGAGAGTGACTGATGGATAAAATCAAACCGCTTTTTACCATAACCGCAACATCTATTGGCGGGCGTAATGGCCATAGTGAAACAACCGATGGCGCTGTGAAGGCCGACCTTTCGGTGCCAAAGGAAATGGGTGGCCCAGGTAAACCGAATACAGTTACCCCTGAACATTTATTCGCTGCGGGTTATGCCGCCTGTTTTGGTGGCGCACTTGATTTTGTTGCTAAACAGCATAAAAAAGATGCTGCAAAGGCCAAAGTAGCTTGCAGTGTGTCTATTGGCCCACGCGAAGCAGGGGGGTTTGGGTTGTCTGTGAAAATGCGTGTTGAAGACCAAAGTTTACCGCAGGCCGAGCTCGCGGCGTTGGTGAAAGAAGCGCATGAAAAAATCTGCCCTTATTCGCACGCTACGCGTGGCAACATTGAAGTTGCATTTGAAACAATAGGTTCGTCTCTTTAATTAAGAAGAATTCTTTTGTTGCAAAAATTGTTGCGTTAAATCCTGAATATTGTATCCATTATCCATCGGCATTTTTAGCCGTGGGGCATTGGCTGAAAAATCAACTTTAGACATATCAATAGCTCGTAACGTCATGTTGTCATAAGTGCGGTAATATAATAATTTATGAGTCAAATCTTTAAACACAACCCATTGTGTTAATTCATTATCGTCTTTACCACTCGCTTCTTTTGCTCGTACAGTACCCAGTGCTATATCAACGGTATTTATAATGTGTTCTGCTAAATTTAGTGCTTCGGCCGCATTTTTAGGTGGCAACGCCGCTTTTTTGAGTATTGCAACTCTAACAAAACGTGAAGGTGGGCTATAGTCACCCGGTAGCCCTATCATGCCAGAACCTTGGCCGGTTGCAGCGTAGGTAATACCATCGACAGTTATAGGATTGGGCGCGTAGGGCGAAAGATTCAAATAATTACGCAGGTTAGTGTTCTGCCATTCATAAGTAGGTGAATTGGTTAAAATACCGACGCTGTTGTCGGAAATTTCCATTTTACCTTTGATAAATTCGACAATAATGCCTTTGCCGCTGGCATCATAAATTGCAGCATGCAAAGGAAAAGTAACGTTGGGCATACCTGGAATTTGGGCATTCGTCACATGAACATTGCTCAGCGCTTTGCGCACTTCATCTACCGTTTGGAAATTACCCAGTACCCAGTCGCCAAAATTGATATAAGGCAATGAATTTTTATCATCACTAGCGGCAACAGTTTGATATTGTGTCTCGCCGGGGAGATATAAATATTCAAATGACAGGCCTTTTTCGTTCATACCATCTGTAACTGTGTCCATATTTAAAGCATCGGCAAAAATGTAGCCGAATTTTGAACGCCATGACATGGCCGCTTGGCCATCAGGGGCAGTCGTGGTAAAGGCCCTGTCACGGGTGGAACTGCGGATATTGGATTTTAAATCAAGAGCAAACTCCATGCTGCGGGCGATCATAACAGTGCCGTCATCGGCAGTAATCTTAAAATCGGTACAAGCTTGGGCAGTATTTACTAGCGTTCCAAGTAACATTGTACTGAGTGATAACCCTATCAATTTTCGCATTTTACTGCTCCTTGTAATTTAAGATATTCACCGCAGTATACAGAAAAAAGGCAAACATCGCAAACCGCATTGTAAAGCCAGTATTTTTACGAGCTGTTATATCTCATCAAGCTCCTTAGAGGATTTTACTGCAATAACTGATCATGATAAACAAGTGCAAGCATTATTTGTCGAGAGAGATTACGGTACCGAGGTGGAAATTTTGATGAAGCTTCTTTATTAGGCAGCACTACCTCTACACCATCTTGTAGTGTAGTATAGAAACGATGCCGATAACACTCATTATTCTTTTAATTGTTTTAACCGCCATTGCTTTGCGCAAAATTACAAGCATCGTTATTCCGATATGGACAATCATGGCGGTAGGCGCCATTGCGGTTTTACTATTTCAACAAATAACGCCAGTCCAAGCTTTAAAAGCTATTGAGCCTGACGTGATGCTTTATTTATTTGGTGTTTTTTTAATTTCCCAAGCAGCCGAAACAAGCGGTTATTTGGAACATTTAACCGATCGACTTTTCTTTCATGCACAGACCGGAAAACGAGCATTATTAATTATTATATTTGTATTAGGATTGAGTGCAGCGTTGTTGATGAATGACACAATAGCCATCATTGGCACGCCTATTATTTTACAACTTTGTAAATCACATAAAGAATTGACGAAACCTTTATTATTTGCCTTAGCATTTGCAATTACCATCGGAAGCACAGTAAGCCCGATCGGTAACCCGCAGAATCTATTAATCGCTGTCAAAGGAGAAATGGCTTCTCCTTTTCTCGACTTCTTCAAACCATTAGCTATTCCAACGATGATTAATCTTGTCATCACCTATCTATTTATCAATGTCATCTATCGAAGAGTTTTAAATAAGCCAATTGAAAAGCCTATACCTAAGCCGATTAATAATTATCGGACAGTTATGCTTGTGAAAATCAGTTTAGCCATTATGTTAATCCTGTTAGTTACTAAGATTATTACTGATTTTTCTCATTCTCCATTTCATCTCAACTTTAGTTATATCGCCTTAATATCTGCTGTACCAATTTTATTTAGCAATCAACGATGGACTCTCATCAAACAGCTTGACTGGGGAACATTGCTATTTTTTGCCAGCACATTTGTGCTTATGCAAAGTGTATGGAACAGTGGGTTTTTTCAATCCAATATCAATAGTTTTCACATACCCGTTACACAGATTTCTGTCATATTGGCGTTGAGTATTGTTCTTAGCCAATTCATTTCAAATGTTCCATTGGTCGCTTTATATCTACCATTATTGATACATCATCATTTACCAGAATCACATCTATTAGCATTAGCTGTAGGAAGTACCATCGCTGGTAATTTATCGATTCTCGGAGCTGCAAGCAATGTCATCATTATTCAAAATGCAGAAAAACGAAAAGCTAAAAGTTTTGGATTTCTCGAGTTTATAAAATTAGGTGCGCCACTCACAATTATCAATATTATGGTATATGCATACTTCTTATACTGACAAGGTGGTCAGAGATAGCAGCGGAGTTACTGCCGACAAGCTTTTTTACCAGAAATGGATGAGTATTCTTAGAGGTGTCTCGAGAACGATTTTATCTCTCTAGAAACTAGGCTCCTTCGTATTGACAATACGCATTATGCGTATTACACTCTGCGTATCTATCCTTGATAGGACGCTTGATAATGAATCCATTCCCTACCACATTAGCCTCTGGCGAAGCTTTTTGTAACAGAAAACACGAACTAAAACGTCTTCAGTACAACTTTACCCACAAAATACCAACTTTATTAGTTTCCCCAAGACGCTATGGTAAAACTAGCCTAGCATTAAAAGCTTTTGAACAAATTAAATGGCCTTATGCCCACATTGATCTTTATAAAGCACTTAGCGAGGAAGATATTGCTCGTTTTCTTTTGACCGGAATAGGGCAATTACTGGGTAAAATAGAAAAAACCCCAAAAAAACTTATAAAAGTAGCTACTGAGTTTTTTGCAGGATTTCAGCTAAAGTTGGCTATTGAAAAAATTGGTTTGTCCGTTGAATTCGCACGCAAAAATAAAAAACCGGTGGATACGATTTTGTCTGCTCTAGAAAAACTAGACGCTTATGCCAAAAAAATAAAAGTTAATGTCATTATTTTTTTGGATGAATTTCAAATAGTCAGTGAGGTGGCTAAAAACACGGCTGTTGAAGCGGCCATAAGAGAAGCCGTCCAAAAAGCAAGCCATGTTACTTATGTTTTTTCAGGGAGCAATCGTCACCTGATAGAAGAAATGTTTAACGATAAAAAACGCCCCTTTTATAAATTATGCGATACTATCACCTTAGGAAGGATCGAAGAAAATGATTATAAAACCTATATCAATAAGGCGGCCAAAAAACAGTGGCGCCAAGAATTAAAGGAAAATGTACTAGAAACTATTTTCAAACTAACAGAGCGACATTCCTATTATGTCAATAAGTTGTGTTCTTTACTATGCCAAAAAACCGGCGTACCCATTGAAAATGATGTTGAATATTGTTGGTCCGAATATGTTGCTGAAAGTAAATCAAGTATAGAGAGGGAACTTTCCTTACTAACACTCAACCAGCGAAGGTTATTAATACATCTTTCCAATGAAGAAGGGATAATAGAGCCATTTAGTAAACAATATACTCAAGAATGGGACATATCGGCCACAAGTAGTCATAGGGCGATGCAATCATTATTAGAAAAAGATTATATTTTGGTAGATTCCAAAGGCCAATATTGTGTTTTAGATCCATTAATTAAGAAAGTTCTGCAAGAAATTTAACACACAGAATGATATCGCCGATAAGTTTTCTTATCGGATATATTGAGCAAGGAATACGCGCGGGCCGGGTTTGAGTGTGTTAATATGGTGGTAAAGCTCGGGGGTTAATATGAAATACTCAGGATCATGTCATTGCCAGCGTGTTAAATTTGAATGCGAATTTGAATTAAATAAGCCTTCTCTCTGTAATTGTTCCTATTGCAGTATGCGAAATTCGATTGTTCATGTGGCTGATACTGTTAATATAAATAATGGCCAAGATGAGTTAACATGCTATCGATTTAATAAAATGAAGGGCGAACATTATTTTTGTAAATATTGTGGTATCTTTATTTATCTTAAACCACCAGCGCCTATTTTTCCGTTTGCGGTAAATCTATGTATTCTTGATAATTGTAACTGGAAAGAGTTTGGCTTGTTTCATTTTGATGGAAAACAGCTATAGCAAACTAAAAACTCATGAAAAAAATTTTGATGCTTATTGTTGGTATTTTGTCGGCTCTTGTCAGTGTGAATGGATATGCAGATGTTTGGCAACCATCACCTGGCCATACACAAATACCAATCTGGCCCGGACAAATACCTGATGCACAATCTGTTGCAAAGCCAGAAGATATGCAGATAATGAATGAACACTTAATTGGTGGAAAATCTGTAATTAAGGTAAGCCAAGTCACACAACCTACGATGACAGTTTATTTTCCAAAAGAAAATAATACAGGTGCTGCAGTAGTGGTGTTTCCTGGTGGTGGCTATGAAATTCTAGCGATGGATCTGGAAGGTACAGAAGTTTGTGATTGGCTAACATCGAAAGGTGTTACATGTGTATTATTAAAATATCGTGTACCAGGCGAAGGATATTATCCAAAATCAGCGCCTTATCCTAAATCAGGTCCTTATCCTGAATCGCCGATGGCATTAGAAGATGCACAAAGAACCGTGGGATTAGTACGTTTGAATGCGGCAAAATGGCATATCGATCCACACAAAATTGGTGTGCTTGGATTTTCCTCTGGCGGACATCTTGTGACAGCGATCAGCACAAACTTCAACAAACGCTTGTATAAGCCAGTTGATGCGGCAGACCAAGAAAGTTGTCGCCCTGATTTTGCAGTGGCAATTTATCCTGGGCATTTAACGCTATCTGATATTATTTGGGATAAGAATTTTGGTAAAAAAGTGAAGCAAACAGCAACCTCAAAAGATAATAATTTTGAATTGAACCCCGATGTTCCTGTCACACATCAGACACCGCCGACATTTTTACTACAAGCAGAAAATGATGATGAGGATGATGTGAATAATTCGCTGGTTTATTATATCGCGCTGAAGAATGCCGACGTTCCCGTGGAAATGCATCTGTATGCAGAAGGTGGACATGCATTTGGGTTGAGGCACACAGACTACCCAATCACTGAATGGCCGCAATTAGTAGAAATATGGCTAAAAACAATTGGGATGACTTCAAAATAAGTACAACTTATAAGCTCCCCTTGTTTATTAGATCTTCAGATTATCAGAAGTGAGCGGCGTCAGAACCAAAAATGCAAACTGGAGTCCGGCAGGAACCAGCATCAGGATCAAACCCGCGATAAAAGGACCCGGACCAGAAGCAGTTAAAATTCCAACTGCGTTGATCACCTGCAAGATGACCGCTAAAATCAGACAAATGAAATACACGATCCCTACCCAGACGATCAGTGCGCCCGGACGGAGCAAATTCAGTTTTCTAATCATCCCGATTGTGTAAGTGAAGTAAGCCGCGCAAAAAAGTCCAAGCAGCAGGCTTGAGAACATCCAAGTGGTTCCGTTTGAAATCTGAAACATCTCTCCTGTCAGAGGTACGAAAGACAACAGACATGCTCCTAGCGATAAAATGAGCATGTTCGTGGTACGGAACCGTTCAGCTGGTGCCCACTTTCCATCGGTACGACCTGCGAACACGGCAACCACACCGCTGAATCCTGAAATGGCCGTTGCCACACTTGCAATTCCAAGAAGGATCATCACCGCATGGTCATTCATCATATCTCTCCTGAATTGTTGATTAATTTGAATTTAACTGATCTGGTAAACGCAATGCAAGCTTTGCGGGTTCAGCCAGAATACGCATAATGCGTATTACATTCCGCGTATCAATACTCGATGGATACTTGGTGGTAAACCCAAAACACGAGCTAAGACGTCTTCAATACAATTTTACCCATGAAATCGATTGCTTTTTATTTAGAGGATAGATAGTAAGTCCCCCATTTTTAAGAACCGCCTGTGGCAGATTTTGTTGACTAGAAGAGTAAGCTTGTTCACACTCTTGCGGCCATTTGGCTAATTGATAAAGATTGATAAAGTTCGCTTCTTGTAGTCGGGGTTGCTAATAAGTGATTAAGGTCTGCAGCCAGACACACATTATTACTATGCTAAAATCATATAGTATTATTAAAATAAACTTTTGGAGATATAGCAATGCGATATTTATATTTATTTTTTACCATTATTATTTTTACTTTTTTAAATCAAGCGTATGCCTTCGACAAAACCACGTGTACTCAAGCTGATAAAAATGAAATAGAACATTCCATGAAAGGTTATATGTCCAAGACTGGGGTTCAGGACTATAATAAGGTCGTAATTTTATCCAAGCGGTGCTTCAATGGATATGCTCAAGCTATCGTTCATCCCAAAACACCTATCGTCGAGGACGCCACTGTTTATCTGAAAAAGATAAATGGACATTGGCAGGTACTGAATTGGGGAACCGATTTTGACTCTAACTTTCTCGCAAAAATTCCTAAAGAGCTTAGATAACCTAAAAATTAATGTCAACATCTGGCAATTGTCGCCGATAACAAAATTTATCGGAGATTATGGGTTGGGCCGAGGCGTAGATTCAACCGGTTAAGTAAAGTATTGGCTTACATAAACCCATTATCGAAATTGGCGCAGTTCGCCAAGTGACGAACGTGGAAGTGCGGATATTGCAGATTGCTTAGCGATTGGCGCTGGTTTAAAAAATCGACTTGTCATCGCATAGCCAACCTTCTCAACCATAAACTGGGCTACGCTTCCCGCTGCAAAGCTTGCTGCAGTGTTTGCTATACCTTGTTGATGTGCATTATAGGCATAAATGCTCTTACTACCATGGTTACCCAAGAATTTGAAAAGCCCCCCTGTTTTTGACCAACCACTTTTAGTAGCGCATTGACTTGACCAATTAGCGGCTCGGCAAACTTGGTTAACAACTGTAGTTATAGCAAAAATGGAACCGGTATCAACAGCAGCTTGATAAGTAGCATGTAATACACTTTCCCAATTAGAATCTTGTTGCTGCGCTATGCACCCCTGAAAGCGCCAGAGATAATATCCACCGTAGTAAACAAATGCTTGTTTAGCTTTTGAAGTATAACCAACAACGTTGCTTATCCCGCGCAGAACGCCATGTTTGGCACCTTGTTCAGCATTTGTAGTAACTGTATCCCATAAAGTGGGTGGTAATACTCTACAAGTTTCTTGAATAAATTTGGAATTGGCATCAATTTCAAATTGTGACAATACGCCAGTAGTTGCAATGATATTATGCCTATCTCTTGCTTTCGAATGGCAAAATTGTGGTTGACCATAAAAGCTAACGCTACCAACTTTAGCGCCATTTTTATAAACACAGTAAGTAAAAATGGGTTCGCGGGTTTCGGAATGTGATTGAATAAGTGGCTTGGGATCACTACTATCAAAAAGCATATGATGATCGACATCATTAGAATTTTGTTGGTTATTTGCAGGAACAACTGCAAGTGAATTTTCTTGAGTATGCGGATCTGAAAACTTTACATCAAAAGCAAAACGCGCCACATTTAGTAATGAGGTAACTGTCGGCAATAACTGCCAAAGACGTTGAATACCTGGAAACACATACCACATGGGAATCGTTTTGCTGGCCGCTGCGGTTTGAACAAAATCTGTGTCGACACTTAACAATCGACGGCGGCCGTCTTGTTGTTGAGTATTTTGGGTTTGATACTGAACGTTTGGTTCAGCAGGCACTTCTATGGCAACTTTATTATTAGCTGGATTTACGCTAGTCTGAATTTCATTTGTGAGAGTTTCAAAGCCTCCTTGAGCCAAACGATTAATCCAATACCCCATATCTGCAGGGCTTGGCAATGAATGATCTTTAAAAGCTTGTATTATTTTTGCTTTACCTTCTTCCGATTCGGCGAGCGCTAAACGCATTTTTTCATAACCATTGTTTGTTAGATCAGATTTCCATTTATCAATATCACTTGCTTGATGACCTAAGATATCTAACGAACTAAATTGCACGAGAAATAATTTGCAGTTATCAATAACTGTTTGAAGCTTTTCAATGGTTGGCTTGACATCATTTATAAGTTGCTGTTTATGTTCTTGCATTTTTTCTATGCTGATTGAATCATATCTAGTATTAATAACATGATTACGAAGATTTATACCAAAATACCCATTATTAATTTTAGGATAAGGCTCTAGTATAAAAGTCAGAGGATCAACTCCAGTTCTAGTGTTAATACCATAATCTAGACCATCATATTTATAACCCGATTTTATATGTATTAGCCTTATACCATGTCTTGTTTCTTATTTTCACTTACCCATACCTCACCAAAACGCTTATCAATTGTCGCTGGAATTTTTTTAATATAAGAATCTAGGCGAGTAATAATATCCAACAATAATATTTCCATGGACTTACGACGTTCTTCAGGAAAATATAAAAACTCTAAAAGCGTGACAGAAACTAGATTCTTGGCACAAAGATAGATAACAGGCATAAAAGCTAACTTATCATTTCCTTGCGGGGAATTATAAGTGACTCTATCTAGACCCGTAATTATTTGTAAGCGGGCATGATGCAACATGCGTGCAATATCATCTCTATTTTTATAACCGGTAATACCTGCCAAGCTATTAATTGCGCCTGTTGCGAGGGCTAAAGTATCTTCCATATTATCTTTATCAAACCCTGTTTGTATTTGTTCTTTAATTTCTTCTCCTACTTTTTGCAATTGAACCAATATTACTCCCATCAACTTATGAATCTGCTCCACATTTTTTTTAATATTCTCCAAATGCTTCGCTTGATCATTATTTGAATTTGCAATACTAAATATTCCTGCAACAATAGAAACCAATGTGCCGATTACTTGTATCATAGCCATTCCTCTGTTTAGTAAATTATCAGAAACTTTTACACCATCTTTCCAAACCGCATGTTGATATTTTGCTGTAGAAATCAACATGCCTTTCCCATCTGGCGCCCCATTAACACTAATTTTTCCGGCATAGCATTGCCCACTGGTATAATCAATTATTCCAATGGATTTATCGCTAACAAGATCGCCGAATCTATTAACACCCGCAGCAAGAGTTCCATCAACGCAGCCATTAAATTTACTAAGTATGTCGGGCGTTAACACACTTTTGTAATCAATACCAAAATTGAGATCTAAACCAGCTATAGTTTTTTCACTGAGTATTTCATTAATTGCGGCTTTCATATTCGCTACATCTAATAGGGTATTTGCAGCATCTATGTTTCTTGTAGCTGAAATATATTGGTCTGCCGCTTTTCTGAAATAAGTGCCTATATTTGGGATAATATTGTCATTGAAATAGACGGGAAAAGATTGCGCAGTATTTTGTAGTAATCTGTATGACGAATAGCCGTGTTGAAAAATATGCTCTTTAATGAATCCCGCAAATGCTTGTTGCACTTGAGGTATTTGCACTAAACCCCAGAGTTGTTTAGTTTTTATAATCGCAATCTCACCCACTAAAGGGAATTTTTTAGCAATTCCATGCTCAATAATTTTTTGTAGTGCTCCTAATGTATCCCCTTGCTCAATGTCCGTCAGTATTGAAGCCATCGACCATGCAAGACCAAGTGGCGGATTAACGAATGTAACAGCCATTTGGCCATAACCTTCTATTGAATCCAGCAATAAATTTCCCTCAGGGCTTTTGAAAAACGCTGCTAATTTTTCTGTTTGTGCTATAAACTCTGTGCTTATTGGCATAAAAACCTATCGAACAATGACATGGAGAAAGTACTTTAATCTCCAGAGTGAAATTGTTTTAGGGTACAAATCCCCCTATTGAATACAAAGGGAGCTTTTGCTATTCTGCTTAAATTGGAAGTTATTTCCCTGAAACTGAGTTAAGCTTAATATGCGACAGAAATGTAAAATCGATACCAGCAAAGATTTAATTGTCGTTCCGAAATCAGATGGCATTAGACTTATAAAGCCCAACACCAAAAAACCTGGGCAATTTAAAAATCATAGTCCAATATTCACAAACTCAACGCTGGATGATTTTTTTAAACTGGGGCTTTCTTTTTGCATGTACGAGAATGACGGCAAATTAGTAATGTATAATGATACTTTTGCAACGCTCAGCAAAGCTACATCAATGAAATCGTTGATTGATAAATACCCGAATTATTTATTAACCAAAAAATCTTCTGATAATTTGATGAGGGATACCAAGCTAGTTATAAACAAAGGACAAGGATCAATAGCTGAGCAACATATAGAGCATCTCGCTGGGTTACACATCCATATTATTTCAATAAAATTTCCACTGCGCAATGAAGACAATAATATTGTTGGTATCTTCAGCTGCGACGTTCCTTTTACATTACACTCCATAATGGACGTGCTCCCAAATATGTTTAAAATGGGTATTTTTAATTGGTTAGATCCAAAGTGGTTTCAACAAAAGTTGTTTTTTCCAAAACGTGAACAAGAATGCCTCTATTTATTGGTTACAGGAAAAACGATAAAACAAATTGCAAGAATACTAAAACTATCACCAAGAACTGTTGAGCATTATTTAGAAAGCGTTAAGGAAAAAACAGGGACCACGCACCGGTCGGAGCTTATTGAAAAAGCTATTGACATGGGGTTTGTTTCAATTCAACACAGATGATAGGGAACACATATTTAAGAAAATAACACCCTTAAAAAAGGATTATATTTTTGCAAATTCATCAAGTATAATAACAATCTATAACTATGAAGAAAAAGAAAGGTACAGCCTACAATGAAATTGCTGGGCAAAGCATAGAACGGCTTGCTGGTCTGAGTGATGGCATTTTTGCCGTGGCAATGACAGTATTGGTTCTTGACCTGCATTTGCCATCTGTTGAAAGTATCCACAGTGAAAGTGATTTATGGCGGGCATTGATTAGACTTTCACCGCAGGTCGGAGTGTTTGCCATGAGTCTCTTAACACTCAGTATTTTCTGGGTTGGGCAACAAACGCAGTTTAATTACTGTAGCAAAGCAGACAGGAATTTTACCTGGATCCATATCACTTTCCTGCTTGCGGTTTTAATTATGCCATTCTCAACTAAATTGCTAGCTACGTTTATCACCTACCGCATCGCATTTGCTATCTATTGGGTTAATATGGTGGCCCTTGGTATTCTAGTTTATGTCAGTTGGAACTACGTAGTTAAACATTTACACGCTAAAACAGTTTTACTACACGATATCAGTACCGCGATAAAAAAACGCATCATTATCGCCCAATCTTTATATGCGTTCGGAGCTTTACTTTGTTTAGTGAATACCTACTGGAGCCTCGGATTTATCTTGCTGGTACAGCTCAATTATGCCATTGCTCCCAAGTTTAGTCGGCGTCTTGGATGAGCTGTCTTATATCTCCATTTAGGCTAAGATAATTTCTCTGGTAAGAAAATTTATCGAAGATTAAATCCGTTAATTAAGGTTCCGTTGCATAAGGGGACGAAAATTAACGTTTACCCTCCTACGCTGCCTCTAGGCCAATCTGTAATGACCAAATTTTGTCCATGTCAAACGTTGGTGCATTTGCCGACCGGATAAAGTCATATCCTCCTTACATATTAACAGCATTAAAAAATAAATTGCCAGGCATTCTTATTATGATGGGTGGTAAATGTGATCTTCATGAAGGAAAAGGTGATAACATAGTTACACATGCATTTTCTATCGATTTTATAAATAGAGACGCATTGAATGCATTTTTGAATGACCCCGTTACCCATCCAGCTAAAGCTGTGATTCTGGATATTGCAGAGGGTGGGTATGATGGAATATGGGGGTTTAACTTGGAAAAATAAATAACCCAATTTCGATGCCAGATCAGGGGAACAGCAACATGAGTCAACATAAGTGCATTTTTATTATCAGTATTGACCTATTAAGTATTACGCTAGGGAGTATATAAACATGACCAAACCTAAACGTATTTTCATTGTCGGCCATATGGGGGCAGGTAAGTTTGTATTTGCTGAAGCATTGGCTAAAAAATTAGAATGGCAAATCGTCGATGCGAACCCAAGTATTGAGCGTCACATCGGCCGATCAACACGAGATATTCTGGGCGAGCAAGGTGAAGCAGCGTTTATCCGCTGTCAAGCAGACATCATTTCTCATTGTATCAAAAAAGAAAATGTTGTCGTTTTATTGGAAGAATGTGTTATATCAAGCGAACACTGTCGAAAATTGTTATCCTCTGAATTTGTTGTTTATTTGAAAGTCTCTATCCAAACTCAACTTGGCCGTATGAAAAATGGGCGAATCTCAGCGCTTCCGGTGGGTGACATGAAAAATTTCTTGGAAAAACAACATCGCGAACGAGATGCTTTTTATGAAGAAGTTGCTACCTTGATTGTTGAATCTGTTGGTTATCCAGATCATATTTCGGAAATCAATAAAATTATTGAGGAAGATGTTAACAAAGTTTTGAAGGCCATTGAGAAATAGATATTTAAACTACATAACGACACTCACTAAAGCACTGATTGAATGGGGTTTCTCACAATTAAAGGTTGATAAACTCGTGGCCGTGACTCGTCCTCAAAATAAAAAATCGCAACGTGTACTGGAAAAATGCGGTATGAAATTTGTAAAACTGTCTCAATATCATGGTATTGATGTAACGCATTACGAAATTAATAGATGTGAGATCACATGAAAAATGAAGGTGAAAGATATGATTTAATTGCAAAAGGCTTTGCTGAAATGCGAGATTCTTTTGCCACAGAACAAAAATATATTGATTTATTTATCCGGCATTTAGGCGATGGGAGAAAAGTTTTAGATGTGGGTTGTGGTTCTGGGTTTCCTATTGCCTCTTATCTTATCAAACAGGGGCTTCAAGTTACAGGCGTTGATGCATCAAAAGAACTATTAGCTATTGCTAAAGTTAAATGTCCTGATATGCAACAGATTTATGGTGATGTTCGTCATATTGCCATTAATGAAAAATATGATGGTGTTATAGAATGGTGGTGTCTTTTTCATTTACCAAAAGAAGATCATCAAAGAATGATTTCTCGTTTTGCACACTGGCTAAAACTGGATGGCATATTAGAATTTACTACAGGGGATAGGGAATATGCCGCCAGCGACAGCAACATGCTTGGGCAGGAGTTGTCATTTTATAGCTTAAATCCCGCTGATTATGAAAAATATTTGAAAAAGAGTGGGTTTAAAATCTTGTTATGTGAAAGTGACCAAGAACAGCATCTCGTGTGGATTGCAAAAAAGATTCTGTAGAGAGTATCAGATGACTCATGTAAAATATTACATAAAATTCGCTGATTGTAGTCTTCTTTCCTCCCACTAAGTTTTGAGTGTCAATGTGTTTGAACTTTTAGGAGTTATTTCAACGAGGGCAAGTTCTTTTTTGTGGGATTTTAATAGTTGCTCTAACTGATTTACATCTGTATTTCCCGTCTTAAACGTTAAAAATATCATACCCGAAGGTTTTACAGTAAAATCAACTGCGATATTTTTCGAAGAAATTTCTCCCAAAAAAATTTGGGTTAACTTTGTTTTCAATTCATGAGCTTCATTTTGATCGTGACAGTGTAATGCAAATCCTTCTTCTCCGCAGTTTTCCCACCCACCTAGCCTAGGCATTGCTTTATGCAGTAATTCAGTAGGCGACGATAGAGGAGTAGTATTCGTAGTTGCAGGTTGAATAATACCCCCTAAATTTATAAGACGGGCTGGAGGGTCAGAAATTTTTGTTTCGGCTTTTATCACGGGGGAAACATGTTGAGGTTTTGGATTACGCAGTAGTGTTTCTGAATTTCCATTTAAGAAGTGACTGGTTAATGTCATGGCGCCACCACTTTGCGTGAATTCAAGTCTAACTAAGTTATCAACATCAAGAAATTGATGATCCGATAAAGGAACAAGTTTAGTTTTGGATATGCTATTATCTATTTCTATCTGTAGTTCATCCTGATTGAGGGTTATTTTTAAAGGATGCTTCCCATAATCACCCACATACTGTTTTAATGTTTCTTCTGTTGCTGTAAAAGGCTTGGCATGAATTTTTTTTAAATCCTCAATCCATTGGGCACGATATGCTTGCCAATTAGGAGCATCATAAGTTTGAAAGCCACATGAATTAAAAAGAAAACGGAGTGCTGGTGTTAAATCTCCTATACCAGAACTAGCAACCACAGTGGGTGTAATGGCTAACCCATTCTCACTATTTGCAAAATAAACCATGGCAGAACGCTGTTCTAAATTAACGACCACAAAGCTTTTAGCACCAAAATTGTCGCCCCAATGAAATGCCAATGTACTTTGTTCTGTATGCTGTAACCCCCAACCTAAACCCCAACCGACTGCTTTTAAATCTGCACTTGCAATGGGTTTTACAGGAGGTTGTCGAGCTTGAGTCATTGATACTAACGACGTAAACTCGATTTTTTCATTCAAACAGGCACCAATAAAAATGCCATAATCACTGGCTGTTGTATGCAAACTGGCTGCCGCATTCAATGAAGGTTGACCTGGGATTTCTTCAGTGGGACATTTTAAAGCCATAATGCTGTCATGATTACCGGCTAGGGCTTTGCTGTTGGCAGGACGTTTAAAACTACTATGTTCCATATGTAGTGGTTTAAAAACTAACTCTTGCGCTAGAGTATCCAAGGCTTTTCCAGTCAATTTTTCAATGACTCTTTGTAAATAAAGATAACCTTCACCGGAGTAACCATAATCAGTACCAGGTTTAAAGTTAAATTGTAATTCACCATCAGGGTATGCTGACCAATTGGGTAGTCCCGTTTGATGGGACAACACCAAACGCGCGGTTAATAATTTACTATGGGGATGATCATTAAAACGTGGATAGTCGGGCAGAATTTCATGTAGGGGTTGATCTAAAGCTAAGTGCTTTTGCGATACCAGCTTTAAAACAAGATAAGCAAACACGGGTTTACTTAAAGAGGCTGCTTCAAAAACGGTAGTAGCAGTAACGGGTTTGTTAGATTTGGTATCAGCAACTCCAATGGCGACATTCCACGCAAGTTTGCCATCTATCACGATAGCAGCAGATATTCCTGGAATATAGGCACATTGCATCAGATCTTGCAAAGTTTCCTTAAAATGAGAAGGAATACTATATGTACTTTTCTCTTCATTAAACACTATCAGATCCTCTTAATTACCCTAGAATCAAAAAACTCTATGGTAATAGTATAGCTCGGATTACCAACATTGATGTTTAAATCAGCATGATTTGCATTTACCACCAGATCTATCGCATCAATCAGGTTAAAGTCTACTATAATATAGGTGTCTGGCCACCCACTTACTTATGTCAGAATAAGGATATTTTTAATATTTATGATTTATTTCATAAATAAAATATCGAATATTGGATGCCATGTTGATTCGTGCGAAAATGGTCTATCTATCGCTGGTTTGATCAGTACCAGGTAGATTCAAGTAGAAACACAACATTAACTGATTATATGCCTTCTTTCCTGCATATTAAAAATATAACTTTACTTTATCAATTCGCTGGGAGTATCAGAATCACCTTTCTTTATTTTGACTTCATTCTGCTTCACTTCAATGATATTGCGAGTACTGGGATTTAACAATGTCTGCAGTTCTAGGAGAGCATTTCCAATGACACCACCATGTGGTTTTTTTCGCCGATAATAAAATGCTGGACGAAACACAGTTGAATGTTTGAATTAGGAGCCTCTGCGTCTTCGTATTTAGAATCCTTGTTAATCAGCCAGGTATTTTTCCTTGGCGTATGTTAGTCAGTAGATTGGCACACCTTCCTTTAAAGAGCAATCGATGTATTTTCAGTATAAGCATGACCTGATACTGATTTTCCCTGGTATGTTCCCACTGCAGAACTAACACCTTCCCAAATAATACTTGCATATTGGTCATGAACTAACGCTTGCAACCTTAAATTGAGATCGAGTTCAGGAATACGTAACGTATACGATTCCGGATATTTATGTCCAGGAGTTCTCTCTGCAGGAATATATTCCAAATGATTGGTAAAATAATATTTACCATTAGGTAATAAAATGTTTGCTTGAAGATCAGAGGTTTTATTTTGAAAAGGATGATATTTCCCGATAATATCCATTTCTAAGCCATTATTAAGTTGAATACTCGCCCATACCCAAGGATGATTACCATAACCAATCTTGAAATCTCCCCATTGATGATCCATCCAAGATAAACTTTTAGCAGGATTAATTTCTAGGCGGGAACCATTCACCTCTACGAATCCCTGAGTATTTAAACGAGTACGCGCATAATAATAACTATTGGTGTTATCCCACATGGGGATCAAGCCCGTCACATTATTCGGCATATATTGACGATGTGCATCTGAAGTTAATTTTAAAGACAATTGCACCTTCGTACCATCACCCATTTGTGTATTAATGTTTAATAAATAATGATAAAAAGAGTCATCCATTCTTTGTAGTGTGATCTGATTGCCAAAAGCGACATTCAGTTTTTGAGTGTCGAGTGTTGTAATATTCAGATTGGTATTAATGAGTCGATACACTTTTTGCTGATCAATATCTGTAAGCAGAAAATAAAGCATAGGCGCGCGTTGCAAAGTTCCATTTTTTTCAGACTGCTGATATAAATAAAAAACACAATAACCAAAATGCCTGTCATTGCTTGTTGTAAACATTCCATTGTAATACCACCACTCCGTCATGGTACTCACAGGATAACGCACATGTTCGAAATGGGCCGCATCATCACGCGGAAACTCAATGGGATAATAAGGTAAATTGGCTACTGAAAGGGTAGAGAACATACAGGCCCCTACCGCTATTAATAATTTTTTTATATGATTTTTATGCATTTTTTATTCGCTTCATTTGATTCAAGTAGATAGCCAGAACATTCTAGTGCATAGCATTTCAGACATACCAATCTTTTCTCGATTATCATTCATAATTCTTGATAAAAAATGTAACTAATGGTAACGTAATTATCATGCATAAGCAAGTTGCGTCACTTGGGAGTATTATATGAAATTTAAACACAATTGGTTATTGATTATCTGCGCTTTTTTAATTGCGCCAACAGTTTTCGCAAACGAACCATTTTTTGGAAAAATTAGTACTATTCCAGATAATATCAAACAACAAATGGTTAGCAAAACATGGGAAGCGGGATGTCCAGTTCCTCTCGACCAATTAGCTTATCTGCAATTATCGTACTGGGGATTTGATAATAAACAACATCTAGGCGAACTAATTGTTCATAAACAGGTAGCTAATGAAACTGTAGATATTTTTAAACGTTTATATAATGCGCATTTTCCTATAGAAAAAATGATACTTCCTGAGAATATAGTCGGAAACAAAAAATTTAATTCCCCAGTCGATATGATGAATTACATAGAAGCTGAAGATGATACTTCTGCTTTTTTCTGCCGAATAGATACGCAATCTCCAAAAAAACTATCCCCACATAGTTTTGGAATAGCTGTTGATATCAATCCATTTTTTAATCCTGCTATTATTGCACAAGGAAAAGCAGAGCCTGCCAACGCAAGTAAATACCTTGATCGTAATGCACAGCATATTGGCATGATTAATGAAGGAGATTTTGTTTTTACTACGTTTTTAAATCATGGTTGGATCTGGGGAGGGTTTTTTTCAAATGGTGTTGATTATATGCACTTTCAGAAACTGATGTCACCGTATTACACAGTCGATAAAATTGAATACAACCCACTATCAAAACGTATCAAGGGATTGCCTATCTGGTAAAATCATTTTGAGAATCACGTAACTTATGGCTGATCATACAAATAATAATGAAAAACTTGAAAACTTTAAGTTAGCAGCAATAGAGTTCTGGATAGCGAAAGTATTTACCATTGAATGAAAATGTATCAGAAGTCATAATACAGTTTTCTGGTCTGGCTAAAACAGGTGAGCATTCCTTCTCTTCTAAGAATCTATCAGGACAGAATTGCATTATAATTTTATCTACTTGAATGTTTTCAGCGCTTAATATTAATCGTATAATATCAGATATATCAGTTTGGTTTGTGCTAATAATTTCTTTTAAGTATAGCGTCTTATCGAGAATCTCATAAACAATCAGCACTTTTAGTGCTTCGGAATAATATATCTTTTTATTCATCCTATTGAGAACAAAAAGTATATTTCCGTTTTCATGTATAAGGCTAAGTTGATTCGATAATGGTACACGATTAGATAATAATTTATAGATCAAATTTAGATCGTCTGCATTGTCCCATTGTAACATTCTCAAGTCAGAATTTTTTGAATGTGAACGGGCATTATATTTGTTGCTTTCGCTTAAAATAAAATCATATTCTGGTAGCATTACTTTATAGGGATAATTTTTATACAAGTAAGGCTTCCCCGTAAATAATACGGATGAATCAAAAGTATTGGCTACATATTGCATAACCTCTTGCATCAGCTGTTGAAAATGACCTCTACCTCTGTGAGAAGCTTTAACACAAACACCATGAATTGATGCGCTACGATGTTCTTTGCCATTTAGCATAAATATTATCGGCCATACTCCAGCATGAGCAATAATTTCATCTTTTTCTTTTAATATAAACGGCGTGGATGCTTTCTTCCAGGATGCATTATATTTAATCCCATTTAATGCAAATTCTTTGCATCCCGGAAATGATTCATCGAGAAGATTAAGGCATGAATCAAAAAGCTCGGAATTATTGGTATAGTTATCAATCATGAGTTAGGAACCTTCCAGTTTAGAATAAACAAGTTTTTGATGCTGATATTAATTTTCATAGTGCTTGACCCTATAGCTACTATATACTTTATTATAATAAATGAAGAGGAAAAAACAATGACCCAATGGTATGTGAAAGAATTAAGTAAATTGACCGCAGTATCGGTGCAAACCCTTCATCATTATGACCGTATTAGTTTACTTATACCATCTATCAGGCTCGCTAATGGGTATCGATTGTACGACGAGAAGGATTTGTTAAGGCTCCAGCAGGTTATTGCATTAAAATATTTTGGTTTTCGCTTGTCAAAAATAAAAACCTTACTTAATAAAAAAATTGATATTATGGACCACTTTTCTGTTCAAGCACAATTCTTAGAAGAAAAAGCAAAAACTCTATTTGAGGCAAGCCAGATTTTAAAAAATATTACTTCCAATAGTGGTAATGTTAAAACTATTCCATGGGAAACCATTATCCAATCAATAGAAGTGTATCGTTTGACACAACGACTTGAAAAAACTTGGGCTGCTAAAATATTTACGGCAGAAGAATTAAAAGAATATGCACATTTTCAACAAGAGTTATCTCGCTATACGGAAAGCGAAAGGAAGTCAATTACGCGAGGATGGAAAGATATTATTAGCCAAGTGAATGCCCATGCAAACCATGACCCTACCAGTGATATTGCTATGGAGATAGGAAAACGTTGTGTGGATTGGGCGAATGCTCTATATGGTAAAAAATATGTGAAAATGCGCCATATCATTTGGGAGCAAGGTTTAAAGAAAGGCCAAATAGATCACGAGGATGCTTTGTCCCCTGAAAGTTTTGCGTGGCTTAATAAAGCTATTGACGCGTATTCTAAAAATCGTATTTATAAAATTCTCAGTCAAATTAAAGTACTTTCTTCAGATATTGTAGTAAAACAGTGGGAAGAATTACTTATCGAGCTGTACGGTGATGAACAAGCTCTAAAGGATGAGTATATTAAAGCTATGATAAAAGACGATAAAATTAGCAAAATTGCTAAAGATTGGCTTAAACAGATATCCAAGAAACAAAAGGGCATCATAAAATGATAATTCAATCTGCGTATAAATCTGATAAAGCACGAGAGAAAGCGATTGCTTCCTATGATGATTTTCTTACTCGTTGGCCGGTTCCTTACCGAACACAAAATGTAATGACCGGCTTTGGTGAAACATATATTATTATTTCGGGTCCGCCACAAGCAAAGCCCCTTGTGCTTTTACATGGTGGTGCGACAAACTCGACAATGTGGATGAATAATATTGCTACACTTTCTAGTGAGTTTCAGGTATTTGCAGTCGATATCATCGGAGAACCTGGAAAAAGTGCTGGTACCAGACCGTTATATAAATCAGATGGACACGCTCGTTGGTTAAATGAAGTATTTGCTGCGCTTAAGATTCATGAAGCTGCATTATGTGGGTTATCCCTAGGTGCAATGCTTGCATGGAAATTTGCATTGCGATATCCAGAGTCAGTATCTTCCCTTGCTCTTTTATCAACATCATCTTTAGCACCATCATCTTCCAATATTAATCTATCTGTTATGTTTAGCGCTATTTTAGCAAACGTTTTACCAATATATTCCTTTGGTAAAAAATTTTTAAACACTATATCAGCAACCGCATTACGATGGCCTGATTGGGCAGTAAAAGGTTTTATTGCTCAATATCAATCTTATAAATTTAACTTTGATAAAATTTCAATCATATCCGATGATGAGCTTTCACAGCTTCCAGCCAAAACATTAGTTCTTATGGGGAAAGATGAGGTCCTTTATGATCCAATATCTGTCGTATCACGTATCCATTCAGTTGCACCATCAATTATTGTAGAGATTCTTCCCGGAGCAAAACATACCATTTCTACAGATCAACCTGATTTAGTGAATGAAAAGCTGCTTAATTTTTTATGTTAAGTTGGATTAAATATAATAATATGTTACTACCCGCGATGCAGAAATGGTACATCAAGTTTAGTAGGAAAGATTCAACCGCATGGCACATTTCATCCGCTTATGCAGTTGAACCCTCATCTATCGGATTGCTGCCAAATCATTTATCCGCGATCAATTTGCCAGCCTTTGCCCAGTCTTCGCGGGCGACTTCACTGATCACCACGTCCACACTCTCTGGGGGGCAGCTTAGGGTTTCGACAGCAACCCGCGTTACTTCACGAACAAACGCACGCTTTTGATCTAACGTGCGACCGGGATGCATTTCTAAATGCAATATAGGCATGATAGCTCCTAAATAAGTGACACTCAGGATTGAGTGCTTACAGTATTACTGAGATATTAAAACGAATAAATATGTGATAGATTGAGTGATTTAAAACCTATAGGTTCTTAATCATGGGCAAATTGGCAGGCATGGCAATGTTTGTGAAAGTGGTTGAATGTGGCAGCTTCACTGCAGCGGCGGGAGTCAGCAACGTCTCTTCGACCATGGTGGCCAAGCATGTTCGAATGATTGAACAGCGACTCGGTGCCCGTTTGCTACACCGCACCACTCGGCGACAGCATCTAACGGAGGTGGGTCGACTCTATTATGAACGTTGTAAGCGTGCGCTGGCTGAAGTGGAACTGGCGGAGGCAAGCGCATCAGAGCTTCAGTCCAGCCCGCGCGGACTGGTCAGATTGGTGGCACCGGTCAGTTTTGGTAATCAAAACCTTGTTCCGGTATTGATTGACTATTTGTTACGCCATCCCGATGTCAACGTTGAATTGACCTTAGATAATCGCGTACCGGACCTTGTCAACGAAGGTTACGAATTAGGAATTCAAATCGGTGAAATTGATGCAACCGAACTGGTCGCACGTCCACTGCGACCTTATCGACGAATACTGGCAGCGGCGCCGAATTATCTGGCCAAGTACGGACAGCCACAACATCCAGAGCAATTAAAGATGCACAGTTGTCTGGGACAGTTATATTGGCGTCGCCACGACCGCTGGAATTTGATCGGCCCCGATGCTGCGATATATGAGGTAGCAATAAAAGGTAGATTTAGCGCAAATCAAGGGAGTGCGTTGCACACTGCAGCCTTACTGGGAGCAGGCATTGTGCTGCAACCTGAAATGTTGTTGGCCGACGATATCACAGCAGGTCGTCTGGTACACGTTTTGCCTGAGTGGTCATTCAAGCCGACGCCAATGTATTTGATCTATCCGCAAGACAGCCGCCCTACCGCGAAACTGCGTAGCATTATTGATTTTCTAGTTCAGCGTTTTGGGTTGGAAAAATCTGGGCTTTACGGTTAATAGACCCTTGGTCTTTGTTTCACTTGCAACACTCCTATTGCACGTATCAGAGATAAAATTCATTTCTTCGCAACGGTTACAATACGCTCTGTTTTCTTTTTTGAGAATTTCGACCCATCAATTGCATATTGGCCCAACACCTTAAATCCATTTCTGACTAACATTGCTTTAAGTTCTTTTGCTGTATAAAGTTGCAAAGTGATTACGTTCTTTGACGTTTTTAGTTTGCCAGAATCTTCCTGTTCGTAATGTGTAGTATATGAAATTAGAATCCCTTCGTTATTAATTATGCTATGTTGGATTGTACGTATCTTAGTTTTTCCTAGAGTTTTTATTATTTCATACGATAGTTTTTTTATGTTATCACCGTCTTGAGCATAACTTAAATTTAATATATCAAATATATAGATTCCACCGTCATGCAAATTGCTGTGTATATTCCTCATTGTTTTTTCAAAACCAGCTTTGGTAAGATGCCCTATCGCATTGAATATAGTAATAGCGGCATCAAATTTTCCGACATTTATTGTGCGCATATCGCCCCGAAGAAACTTAATATTTATTTTTTCTTTCTTCGCTTTTTTTTCTGCGATTTTTAACATGCCTCTGCTGATGTCAGATCCCGTCACTTGATAACCACGTTTTAAAAGCCAGAAAACTTGCGACCCCGTGCCACAAGTAAGATCAAGTACAGTTTTGACTTTATATTTTTTAAGTATTTTTTCTATTGTCCGATTTGTTGTCCTGGAGTTGGGGCTATCTTCGTTAATTGCCTCCTCGTATTTAGAATCTTTGTTATACCAGTCAGGTATTTTTCCGTGGCGTATGTTAGTCATAAATATGATTTGTCTCTTATTTGTTTTGTAACCACTGCCCTACTTCTTTCGCGTAATAAGTAATAATGAAATCAGCGCCGGCACGATGAATAGCTGTTAAAATTTCCATAGCACTTTTGCGTTCATCAATCCAACCTTTTTCAGCCGCTGCTTTTACCAGCGCAAATTCACCACTGGTATGATAAGCACATAAAGGCAATTCAGGGTACGTCTGTTTTACGCGGCAGATAATATCTAAATAAGTATGCGCAGGTTTAACCATGAGCATATCAGCACCTTCACTAATATCTAAAGCGCATTCACGAATCGCTTCATTAACATTGGCATAATCCATTTGATAAGTACGTCGATCACCAAACTTTGGTGCTCCTTCTGCGGCTTGCCGAAAAGGCCCATACATCGATGAAGCATATTTCACTGAATAACTGAGAATAGGCAGGTGAGTGAAACCTGCTTCATCGAGTGCATTACGTAGCGCGTAAACCATACCATCCATATTGCCACTGGGCGCAATAATATCTGCCCCTGCTTGCGCATGACTCACCGCTTGTTTTGCTAATAGTTCTAATGTTTTATCATTGTCGACATTCACTGCTTGGCCTTCTTCATGCTGAGTAACCACTCCGCAATGACCATGATCGGTATATTCACAAAAACACACATCAGTCATTACCAGCAGATCAGGCGTTATTTTTTTAATAGCTGGAATAGCCGTTTGAATAATGCCATTTTTCGCATACGAATCTTTGCCCAGTGGATCTTTTTGCGCAGGAATACCAAACAACATAATCCCTTTGATGCCTAAGCGAGTAATTTCATTTATTTCTTCTGCAAGTTGATCGACACTGATTTGATAATGACCTGGCATAGAGGCAATTGGATTTTTTATGTTCGTTCCATATTTAATAAACATGGGCAAAATTAATTTGTTAACATCTAACCGCGTTTCGCGCACTAGAACTCTAATGTTATCGCTTTGCCTTAATCTTCTAAGACGTGTTTTTGGAAAATGGCCATGGTAGTTCATAAAACCTCCTCAAGTTTTGGTTCATTATAAAGAAATCACCGGATAAGGCCTAGAGGATTATATAAAAGTTTAGTTACTGCGCGGGTCACTATGTTGACAATCTCGTGCTAGATGGTTAGTCTTCCTGCGCTGCGTTGAGGGATCGTACGCTAACAGGGTGGTCAGCGTCCGTTACAGGCACGTTATCCTCAATGCAGCTTCGGCGGGTTTTATTCAATGCCACAACCCCAATATCAAACCATACACGGTAAATTGCGCAGTATGATAGCCACCATCAATGAGCAGCATCTTAAAGCTGCGATTGGCGAACATATAATTAATACCAAATGAAGTGGCAACGAAAAATAACCCGATTTTAAACCCGGTAGATACTGCATAAAAAAAATTGGGCTTAGCGCCTAAATATAAAGAAAAAATGAATGCGGCTACTAACGAGAAAATAAAGGCGTAGACAAACACCATCGGTTTGTGGCCACCCTTTTTTTTGTCCTCCATAGTATAGCCTGCTGCTTTAGCCCATATTTTGCCGAAAGCCATGGGTGAATACCAAATACCACCGATTACAAATACCGAAAGTGCAGCAGTTAATGTAGCTAATAAATTAATTGACATAAAAAAATTCTCCTAATAGTTGATTAAGTTTTTCCGACTAAAAGATGCAAAGGCCAGCATACGGTTTTAACAGTGGTGGGTGTGCCCCAAGCAGCTACCAGTTGTGGAAATAACTGTTCTAACGGATTCACACCTTTTTGTTTAATATACGCTTTCAGCCCCGACCAGGTATTGATGTAATTAATAAATTGTAATAAATCCCAGTTCTGTTCCATTTGAAAAACGGGTGTTATTATTTTATTAAAGGGGAAAGGAATGGTTTTATATTCTTCGTCAATTAATTTGCGACGCGGGTCCCAATAATCGGGGATAATATTCCAATAGAAATGATCAATGATAGCGTCGACTGCTGGGTCAACCCGTGTTAATGAATAACACCAAGCCGCAATAACACCATTGGGCTTTAAAACACGTTTGGCTTCAGCATAAAATTTAGCAAAATCAAACCAGTGCAAAGCTTGTGCCACGGTAATTAAGTCAACAGAATTATCTGTTAAATCTGTTTGCTCAGCAGAAAATACCCGATACATGATATTTGTCTTAGGAGTGGCTGCTTTAATTTGTTCTGCGCTGGGGTCAGAAGCAATCACTTGTTTAAAATCTTTTGCCAACTCAACCGCCGCTTGACCGTTACCTGTACCGCAATCCCATGCGAGTTGATGATCGGGAGTTATTTGCGCTAAATAAGAAAACAATGCCGCTGGGTAAGTCGGCCGATAAGCGGCGTAATCACCGGCATGGTTGGAAAAATAATCTCGGAAATATTTTTGGTTACTCATGTTTCTTGACCCTGGCCGACTTGTGCTGTGAGGATGTAAGATAACGGTAATTTATTGTTAATCTTCTCAAAATGACCAAAAATACCGGAGATATCATGTGGGTACTCGATAAATTTTTTAATATTTAAATCATGTTGTATGCAGGTGTTTATGACATCAGACATTTTATGTGGGAACCAATAGGCCGGAGCAGCAGAATATTTTTTAAGACTGTAGTAATCTAAACCATTCTCATCTTTGTTGGCTTCCGTATTGAAGTAAGAATTTGCAAGTTGAGGCGGATCTTGCTGGTCATCTTCAAGAAACATGTTTAAGATCGGGTGCATATCATAAATAAAAACATACCCTGCGGGCTTTAAAAGACGAGCTATTACCGCAAAAAATCCTGTTAAATCTGGCATCCAACAAATCGCACCGATACTGATATAAACCAAGTCAAATTTTCTATTATAAGAAATGGGAATGTTGTAAATATCTGTTTGCAAGAATTCACAATCAATATGGCTGGTGGCAGCTAGTTCTTGCGCTTGCGCAATAAAATTATCAGAAATATCAAAACCTACACAATAATCCGCTCCCATATTTTTAATCGATAATAATTCTCGGCCATTATTGCAGCATAACTGAGCCACAGCTTTGTGGGTTACGTCGATCTCAATCAATGGTTGAGTTTCAATAGCATCAAGACAGCTATAACCCGGCTTTTGAAAGCTTTGTATAAGCTCTTGCTGGTTTTGCTCTGCGTGGATGGGAGCAACTTCATTCCATGCCAACCGGTTTGCTTCAATGTAGTTAATTTTTTTCATAGATAGATATTATGTTAAGTGATTAGGAGCAGCAAGGCAAGGGATTGCTTGGTTGCTCCTAATCCTTGAGGTAATTCATCCTTAAATTAAGTACGTGTTAATCCATGCTGTGTGTGTTGATTGCCTGCAGCTTTAGATAATGAGGTATTTTCTGAGCCATTTTCTTTCTTTTCATTATCTTCGGGATTTCTATGGTCGAGCAATTCTACACCTTTTTCCTGTTCGGGTTTGTAAAAAAATAGCTTGCCCTTCGTTATTTCTGCTTTGGGAGAAAAGAATGACAAGGTTTTAGCGTACTTAATGTACTCCGCAGTGAATTTTTGCTCATTAACATAGTTCACGGTTATTTCATGGGAAATACCATTTAACGTAATAGTGCCCTTATCAAGTCCATACTCTTTAAGATTTTTCTTACAATTTTCATAGCAGGTAACTTCAACGGTATTTTCTTTTCGTTTAGCAATAAAACCATAAGAGTGATCTGTGTGCGAGTAAAAAATCACATGCACTATTAGTGGGATCGCTATAATAGGCGAAAAATTGCTATCTTTCTCTAATGAGTATATGGCTTGCTTTTTTTCAGTATACATAAGACACCTCCGAATTAAATAAAATTTATGGAATAGGAGGAACCATTTAACGGATGTATCATCAGTTATTTAGGACCTCAGTTAAAATAAAACAATTGTATAAATAGATAATGTGGGTTGGCTAACAACCCATCATAAATGGCATGAAAATAAAAAATGCGCAGGTAATAATATTTTCTGTAGCAATAGAAGATGAGCTAGAAAACTCATGTTGAATTAATGTAAATTTCATTCGGATCGCCTCTAATAATAACCATAGAGGCTAAAGCGGGATCTTCCTAAAACGCTTTAGCCGGATTTATTTAGCGCCCGCAAGCTGTAGCTCAAATCGGCGCTTTAAATTACAACCCTACTCTAACCTAAACTTTTATAAAAAGCAAGTTTTTAAAATCGCTTTTGTTATGAGTGAGTGTAGGCTAAAATACCCCCCTCACCCTAAGCCGGAGCGACAGTGACTACACCCAATTCACCCAACCCAAGCAGCAATGCTGTGTCTCGTGCAGACATTGAGCAAGCCCAACTCACGCGTCGCCGTTGGATTTGGGGCATCAGTGCATTGGTGGTAATTATTTTAGCGACATTAATTGAAGGCCTGGTAGAAGATTTTCTTACCAAACATAATGGTTCGCATCAAGGGTTACCGGTGGTATTAGCTGTGGCAAAAAGTAGCAATGTGCCGGTTTATTTACAAGCACTGGGTACGGTAACACCGACCAGCAGCGTGACCGTCAAAACGCAAATCAATGGTCAATTAATGCAAGTGCTGTATCATGAAGGGCAAGATGTAAGAACGGGTGAGTTACTCGCACAAATTGACCCACGGCCTTATCAAGCACAGCTAATTCAATATCAAGGTCAATTAGCGCGCGATCAAGCTTTATTGCTAAACGATCAACTCAACCTCAAACGCTACCAATTATTATGGAAACAAGATTCGGTTGCCAAGCAAACCATGGATACGCAAGCTGCGCAAGTAGCGCAAGATGAAGGTACGGTCAAAATCGATCAGGGTTTAGTGCAAAATACCCAGCTCAATCTCACTTATACACGCATCACTTCACCTATTGACGGTCGTGTCGGTTTACGGTTGGTGGATCCTGGCAATTATGTGCAAACCTCAGATACTACGGGTATTGCGGTGATTAATACTTTAGATCCTATCACAGTGATATTTACTATTCCTGAGGATAATGTTCCCGAAGTAGTGGACCAAATTAACGCCGGTAAACCTTTAACGGTTGAGGCCTATGATCGCCAACAAAATAGATTATTGGCAACGGGCACATTAATTACTATTGATAATCAAATTGATCCCACGACAGGTACTGTTAAATTAAGAGCACAATTTCCCAACAAAAAAAATCTTTTATTCCCCAATCAGTTTGTGAATATCAATTTATTAATAGATACTCTCGTTAATGCAACGGTTGTGCCAACGGCTGCTATTCAACCGAGCACACAAAGCCCTTATGTCTTTCTTTACAATAAAGATAACACCGTCAGCATTAAACAAGTTAAAACCGGCGTGACAGCTGACAATGATATGACAGTAGTGACTGGCATCGCGCCAGAGCAATCTGTGGTGGTAGAAGGTGCAGATAAATTAACCGACGGCGCGAGTGTGACTGTTGCTGATCCTACGCAGCCCGCTGCAGCAACGGCGAAAAAACATGCGGGCGGAAAACATAATAAATAAACCCAAATTTTACTGCATTGCCACCCCATGGCTCACCACTAACGATTGGCCAGTGAGTGCGTTTGAATTAAACGCTGCAAAAAATAAGGCGGCTTCAGTCACATCCGCCGTGGTGGTAAATTCACCATCGACTGTTTCTTTTAGCATAACATTTTGTATCACTTCTTTTTCGCTAATACCTAATGTTTTTGCTTGTTCAGGAATTTGTTTATCAACTAGTGGTGTGCGCACAAAACCAGGGCAAATAACATTGGCACGTACCCCGTATTTAGCGCCCTCTTTTGCCACTGTTTTGCACAAACCAATTAACCCATGTTTAGCCGTTACATACGGTGCTTTTAACTGTGAAGCTTCTTTGGAATGAATAGACCCAATATAAATAATACTGCCACCTTGGCCACGTTGATACATGTTTTTTAAACACGCACGTGTTGTTAAAAATGCACCATCGAGATGGACCGCCATTAATTTTTTCCACTCAGCGTAGGTGAGATCAACGATAGGCGCAATCGTTTGTATGCCAGCATTGCTGATTAAAATATCGACGCCGCCAAAAGCAGCAATTGCTTTTTGCACGCCCTCCTCGACTTGTTGTTCATTTGTTACATCCATACCCACACCTAATGCTTGACCACCTTGGGTAATAATCAATTGTGCAACCGCTGCTGCTTGCTGCAGGTTAAGATCAGCAATAATTACTTTTGCCCCTTCCTTAGCAAAACTTTCTGCTATATCTTTACCGATGCCACTCGCCGCACCGGTGATAACAGCAACTTTATTTTTTAATCGCATGGCATGATCCTCTATATATACTTTGTGATACGAGAAACTATACGCTAAAATAACCTCCTTTCAACCAAGTAACCTAAGTAAATGAGCATCTCTAGCCCTTTTATAGAACGCCCGATTGCCACCTCACTGGTAATGGCCGCTATTCTATTAGTCGGTTTACTGGCTTATCAGTTATTGCCGGTATCGTCGTTGCCGGAAGTCGATTACCCGACCATTCAAGTCACTACATTCTTACCGGGGGCAAGCCCGGAGGTAACGGCCACTTCTATTACCGCACCGCTGGAACGCCAATTTGGTGAGATGCCCGGTCTTAATCAGATGACCTCGACCAGTTCTAGCGGTGCTTCTGGCATCACTTTGCAATTCAGCCTTGATCTCACATTAGATATCGCCGAGCAAGAAGTACAAGCCGCCATTAACGCTGCCAGCGGTTTTTTACCAACCGGGTTACCTAACCCACCGGTTTATAGCAAGGTCAACCCTGCCGACACGCCCATTTTGACGCTTGGCTTAACTTCAAAAACTTTGCCGTTGCCGCAAGTCGAAGATTATGCCGACACCCGTTTAGCGCAAAAAATTTCACAATTAACGGGTGTAGGATTGGTCAGCATCAGTGGCGGTCAACGCCCGAGTGTGCGGGTACAAGTTAATCCTAATGCGTTGGCTGCTTATGGTTTAACGCTTGAAACTGTACGCAGTGCTATTGGCACGGCCAATGTCAATGCTGCTAAAGGCAGTTTCGATGGCCCGCGTTTGTCATATACAATCAATGCTAATGATCAATTATTATCGAGCGCCGATTATAAACCATTGATCATCGCCTATAAAAATGGTGCGCCAGTTCGTTTATCAGATATCGCGCAAGTCATTGATGACGCAGAAAACGTTAAGCAAGCCGCGTGGACGAATACTTCACCCGGGATAATTATGAACATTCAACGTCAACCCGGCGCGAATGTTATTGAAGTCGTTGATCGCATCAAACAATTATTGCCGCAATTACGCCTGACATTGCCCGCCTCTGTTCAAGTTTCTGTGCTTTCTGATCGCACCATAACCATTCGTTCTTCAGTAAAAGATGTAGAATTCGATTTGTTATTATCAATAGCACTGGTGGTTATGGTGGTATTTTTATTTTTGCGTAATATCCCTGCGACTATTATTCCTAGTATTTCCGTGCCGTTATCCTTAATTGGTACTTTCGCGGCGATGTATGCGTTTGGCTTTAGCATTAACAATCTCACCTTGATGGCATTAACCATTGCGACAGGTTTTGTGGTCGATGATGCCATTGTGATGATTGAAAATATTTCACGTTATATTGAACAAGGTGATAAACCCATTGAAGCAGCTTTAAAAGGTGCAAAACAAATTGGCTTCACAATTTTATCATTAACGGTTTCACTGATTGCCGTATTAATTCCCTTATTATTTATGACCGATGTCATCGGGCGTTTGTTTCGCGAATTTGCAATTACCGTATCGATGACTATTTTAATTTCAGGTTTTGTTTCACTCACCCTCACGCCAATGCTTTGTTCGCGCATGTTGCGACATCACACGCCTGATGAAGCGAGTAAATTTGAAAAATTCAGCGCTAACATTTTAGATCGCATAATTGAAAATTATCGTATTTCATTACAATGGGTGTTAGAACGTCAACGCTTAACATTGTTGGTGGCTGTTGCCACGTTGTTGCTTACCGCCATACTTTTTTATATTATTCCTAAAGGTTTTTTCCCCATACAAGACACCGGTGTTATTCAAGGGATTTCAGAAGCACCGCAAACGATTTCTTTTGCCGCGATGGCAGAACGTCAACAAGCTGTTGCACAAGCCATTTTGAAAGATCCTGCTGTTGAAAGTTTGTCATCATTTATCGGTATTGATGGCACTAATACCACATTAAATAGCGGCCGCATGTTGATTACCCTTAAACCGATCAATCAACGCGATGCTAATGCCAGCGAAATCATCCTCCGTTTACAACCTAAATTAGCACGTATTCCAGGCATTACGCTGTATATGCAAGCAGTGCAAGATTTAACGATTGATGATCGGGTCAGCCGCACGCAATATCAATTTAGTGTCGCTTCTATTGATGCCGCCGAAGTTGCTAAGTGGACAGATATTTTAGTAAAAAAATTAAATAAGTTACCACAATTAAGTGATGTGGCCAGCGATCAACAAGATCTAGGCTTAGAAACCATCATCAATATTGATCGCGATACCGCTTCAAGATTAGGCATTACGCCACAAATGATCGATGACACTTTATACGATGCTTTTGGTCAGCGTCAAGTGTCGACCATGTTTACGCAGAGCAATCAATATCATGTGGTGCTCGAAGCATTTCCTAAATTGCAACAAGACCCCAACGCGCTTAATAATATTTACATCAACTCAAGCACTGGTGGTGCAGTGCCATTAAGTGCTTTCACAACGATAACTCCTGGTGTTGGCCCTTTATTAATTACCCGGCAAGATCAATTTCCGGTAGCCACCATTTCGTTTAACTTAGCACCTAATGTCGCACTCGGCACTGCGATGAGCGCCATCGAAAAAGCACAAAAAAATCTTAATATACCTGCCGATGTGCAAGTCAGTTTTCAGGGAGCGACGAGTAGTTTTCAAAACTCTTTGAATAATGAAGGTTGGTTAGTATTGGCAGCCATATTAGTCGTTTATATTGTGCTCGGTGTTTTGTATGAAAGTTATATTCATCCCATTACTATTTTATCGACACTGCCTTCTGCTTGTTTGGGTGCTGTACTCGCATTAATGATCGGTAACAGTCAGCTGAGTGTAATTGCCTTGATCGGTATTATTTTATTGATTGGTATCGTTATGAAGAACGCGATCATGATGATCGATTTCGCACTCGAACAAGAACGGATTTATAACAAAGCGCCGCGCGATGCAATTTATGAAGCGGCAATATTGCGTTTTCGCCCTATTTTAATGACCACAATGGCATCGTTCCTCGGTGCATTTCCGTTAGCTTTCGGCACAGGCATGGGTGCCGAATTGCGGCAGCCGTTAGGAATCGTGATAATTGCTGGTTTGGCAGTCAGTCAGTTACTGACGCTTTACACTACGCCGGTTATTTATCTCGCTTTTGATAGACTCTCGCGATCTTTTAGAGCATGGTGTGGCGCGCACTTGAACTCACCGGAAGCACAAGATAATATATCCCCTGCGAAGGAATAAACTCGACAAAAACAAAATCTACTATCACTTACAAGGAATTAGTATGGCAAATAAAACCGTAGCAGACATAATAGTCGAAACCTTAGAACTTGCCGGTGTAAAACGAATTTATGGCATTGTCGGCGATTCATTAAACGGCATCACTAATTCGCTCAGCAAGAAAAAAAATATTCAATGGATCCATGTGCGACATGAAGAAGCTGCCGCATTTGCTGCGGGTGCTGAAGCCCAATTAACTGGAGAACTTGCCGTTTGCGCTGGCAGTTGCGGACCTGGCAATACGCATCTTATTAATGGTTTATACGACAGCCATCGCAGCCGCGCACCAGTGTTAGCGATTGCAGCGCATATTCCTACTACTGAAATTGGCGGTGATTACTTTCAAGAAACACACCCCAATATTTTATTCAAAGAATGTAGTCATTTTTGTGAAATGGTAACATCACCTGATCAATTGCCACGTTTGTTAAATATTGCTATTCAAACAGCACTCACCAAACGCGGAGTTGCGGTGTTGGTTATTTCCGGCGATGTTGCGCTGCAAAATGCAGTCAACAAAGAAATAAAGCAGTGGCTCGGTGAGGCACAACCCATTGTTGTGCCTAATGCCACTGAGCTAAATAAAATGGCTGCTATTCTTAACTCATCTAAGAAAGTGACTCTATTTTGTGGCAGCGGTTGTAATAACTCACAGCAAGAATTAATGGATTTGTGCAACACGCTGCAAGCACCGATGGTGCATACAGTACGTGGCAAAGAATATTTAGAATACGATAACCCTTATGATGTGGGCATGACGGGCTTGATTGGTTTTGCCTCCGGTTATTACGCGATGGAAGCTTGTGAAGTTTTATTATTGCTAGGCACCAGTTTTCCTTATCGTCAGTTTTATCCCACTAACGCACGTATTATTCAAGTGGATATTCGTGGTGAACAACTCGGCAAACGCACACCTATTGAACTAGGCGTAGTTGGTGATGTCAAAGCAACTATCAAAGCCTTATTGCCGTTGTTAAATAAAAATACCGATAAAGCACATTTAGAAAAAGCCGTGACACATTATAAAAAGGTTCGTGCCGATTTGGATGATTTAGCGGTGCCGTCTAAAGGCAACAACCCCATTCATCCACAATATTTAGCAAAAAATATTGATGCGAATGCCAGTGCAGACGCTATATTTTCCTGTGATGTAGGAACACCCACCGTGTGGGCGGCGCGCTATCTTAAAATGAACGGCCAACGTCGATTATTAGGTTCATTTAATCATGGTTCGATGGCAAATGCTTTATCACAAGCCATTGGTGCGCAAACTGCATTTCCTAAACGTCAGGTGATTGCCATGTGTGGCGACGGTGGCTTCGCGATGTTAATGGGAGATCTTTTAACACTAGCGCAACAAAAATTGCCGATAAAAATTGTTGTTTTCAATAATGGCACTTTAGGTTTTGTTGAATTAGAAATGATGTCTTCTGGTATGGAAGATTTTGGCACGGAATTAAAAAATCCTAACTTTGCTGAAATGGCAAAAGCCGTAGGGATATTAGGTGTGCGTATTGAAAAATCGACCGAGATTAATGAAGGATTAAAAACCGCTTTTGCACACCCAGGCCCTGCTGTCATTGACGTCTGTGTTAATCGCGTTGAACTTGCGATGCCACCTACAATATCTGCAGAACAAGTCAAAGGATTTAGTTTGTTTATGCTAAAAGCAATTATCAATGGCCGTGGTAATGAAATCTTTGAAATCGCAAAAACGAATTTGTGGCGGTAAAAAACTTTCTGTAGCTAACCTTTTGCAGCTTGTACAATTCGATTAGCTTTACTTTGCACCATGATACAAAAAATACCGCCCAAACAGGTGAGCACAATACCAACAATGGTTAACCAGGATAAATGCACATGCCAAACAAATGCTGTGATGATGGCACCAAAAACAATATTAGAATAATACAGTGAACTGACTAATTCCGCCGGTGAATTTTTCAAAGCGGTCGCAAGAGAAAATTGTACGATAAAAAATAAACTGCCTTCTAGTATTAAGATGGCTAATAAAGGTCCTGAAATAGGTATCCAGTATTTAATAGCGATTATGCCGGAAATTAATGTTGAAAAAAGAAAATAATAAAAACTAATCGTCGCACTGCTATCCTCTTTAGAGGCCATGCGCACTAACAGCATCGACATCGCCATACAAAACCCAGCGGCTAATGCTAATAAAGCGGCTGGATTAAATGAGCTAGGCTCAGGGTGTAATACTAAAATAATTCCGACGAACCCGATTAAAATTGGCAACCACAAACGGTGGTTCATTTTTTGCGACATCATAAAAAAAGCGAGGAATGGCACCATCAATGGTGCTGTATTTGCTAACAATAAACCGTTGACTAAGGGAATATGCGCGACGGCTAAAAATAAGAAGTAACTAATCCCTAAGCTAAATAAAGTCCGAATAAAATGCAAATGAATACTACGTGAATTTAAACAACCACGAGCAGCTTGTAACCCATCTTTTAACATGAATGGTGCTATTAATATTAAAGTTACTATGCTCTGAATGAAAACAATCACCGGAGTGGGTACATGACCACTTTGCATTTTGACAATTGCGGTTAGCACGGCATATGACAATGAGCTAAGCAAAGTCATACCCACGCCTAATTTAAGATTATTTTTCATGTCTTCTTCACTTTTATAAGTGGTTTCCTAACCCAGTCTTACATATAATAGCGCAAAAATCATCTATGGTATTATTAAGAAACCCATGAACCTATCAGCCCCCTTTATCAAACGACCCGTTGCCACTACATTATTGGCAGTCGGTGTGGCGTTAGCAGGTATTGTGGCCTTCAATCTGCTGCCGGTTTCCTCGCTACCGCAGGTGGATTTTCCTACTATCAGCGTTCAAGCCTCATTACCAGGGGGTAGCGCCGAAGTGATGGCAACTTCGGTGGCTACGCCGCTTGAGCGGCAATTGGGGCGTATTGCTGGTATTACTGAGATGACCTCGTCAAGTAGCCTAGGTTCAACCCGTATTACGGTACAATTTGATTTATCGCGCGATATTGATGGCGCAGCCCGCGATGTGCAAGCAGCCATTAATGCAGCCAGCGGTAATTTACCAGCCAATTTACCGAGCAACCCCACCTATCGTAAAGTGAACCCCGCTGATGCCCCTATTATGATCCTGGCATTAACTTCTGATACCTATTCCCGCGGGCAAATGTACGATGCTGCCGATACTGTGTTATCGCAAAAACTATCGCAAGTAAACGGCGTAGGTCAAGTAAGTATCGGAGGCAGTTCACAACCTGCCGTGCGCGTTGAATTAAATCCCACCACACTGAATGCTTATGGTATCGGTTTAGATCAAGTACGCACTGCCATCGCAGCAGCCAATGCTAATCATCCAAAAGGACAAATTAGCGCTGGCGTGCGCACTTCCGAAATTATTACCAATGATCAAATATTTAAAGCCTACCAATATGCACCTATCATCATTGCTTATCGTAATGGTAGCCCCGTTCGTGTATCTGATGTGGGAGAAGTGAATGATGCCGTCGCTGATTTGCGTAACGATGGTTTATCCAATGGCAAGCCTTCTGTATTACTCGTGATCTTTAAACAACCAGGCGCTAATGTTATTGATACGGTTGACGCAATAATAAAATTATTACCAGAACTCAAAGCTGAAATTCCTGCCGGGATTAATATATCCATCGCGATGGATCGCACAGTAACTATTCGCGCTTCATTGCATGATGTTGAATTCACTTTAGTCATGGCAATGTTATTAGTAATTATGGTTGTGTATGTATTTTTGCGTAGCCCGCGCGCCATGTTGATTCCGGGTGTGGCAGTGCCATTATCTTTGTTAGGTACTTTTGCGGTGATGCGTTTGTTCGGTTACAGCTTGGATAATTTATCATTGATGGCATTGACTATCTCAACGGGTTTTGTGGTCGATGACGCAGTAGTGGTATTAGAAAATATTACACGTCATGTCGAAATGGGCGTAAAACCGATGCAAGCAGCACTCGATGGTGCAAAAGAAGTTGGTTTTACTGTGATGTCAATGAGCTTATCGCTCATCGCGGTATTTACTCCCATCTTATTAATGAACGGAATTGTGGGCCGCTTGTTTCGCGAATTCGCCGTGACGCTCTCTGTAGCCATTTTAATTTCATTGTTGGTATCATTGACTGTGACACCGATGATGTGTGCTTATGTGCTGAAAACGCGCCGTGAAGAAGAAATCCCCCCTACCCCCCCTTCTGCAAAGGAGGGAACAGATCGGTTTTCTTTTTTAAAATTGTGGGCTAACTTCCCAATACTCTTTAAAAATGCTTATGCAAAAAGTTTGGGTTGGTCATTGCATCATCCACGTACCATGATCACTCTAACGCTGGCTACTATCGCACTTAATATTTGTTTATTTATCATTGTACCAAAAGGGTTTTTTCCCCAACAAGATACGGGGCGCATTTCTGCTTCGATTCAAGCAGAACAAGATATTTCATTCCAAGCCATACAGAAAAAATTAACGGCCTATGTCAAAATTGTACTGCAAGACCCTGCGGTACAAAATGTGGTTGGTTTTGTTGGTGGTGGCAATAGCACTAATGCAGGTTCAATGTATATCAGTCTCAAACCACTTGCCGATCGCAAAGCATCGGCGGATGAAGTGATTAATCGTTTGCGCAGCAAATTGGCGGTGGTACAAGGCGCGAACCTTTACATGCAATCAGCGCAAGATTTAGTGATTGGTGGCCGTCAAGGCAATGCGCAATTTCAATATACATTGACTGCAGATAATTTGCAGGATCTGAATAAGTGGGCACCGCAAGTGATGGCAAAACTGAATGAGTTGCCTGGTATTGCTGACATTAATAGTGACCAACGTTCGCATGGCTTAGAAGAATTCGTCACCATTGATCATGACACTGCCTCACGCTTGGGTATTACCTCGCAACAGATCGATGCTACGTTATACGATGCGTTTGGTCAAAGCCAAGTCTCAACGATGTATTTACCACTGAACCAATACCATGTGGTGATGGAAGTAGCACCGCAATATTGGCAATCACCTGCTACTTTGAATGATATTTACGTTACTTCAGCAACCGGCCAACAAGTGCCGCTATCTGCTATCGCTAGTTTTGCACCTTCCTCTACTTTGCTTTCCGTAAATCATCAAGGGCAATCGCCTTCTGCCACCTTATCTTTTAATTTATTACCGGGAGTTGCACTCGGTGACGCCGTTGATCTTGTCGGCAAAACGGTTGCTAAAATGCCGCTGCCAGTCACCATTCATGGTTCATTTAGTGGCTCTGCGCAAGCATTTCAAGCATCATTGGCAGGCGAACCCTTTTTAATTTTAGCGGCCTTGATAGCCGTTTATATTGTGTTAGGTATTCTTTATGAAAGCTTGATTCATCCGATTACGATTCTTTCCACATTGCCTTCAGCAGGTGTGGGTGCATTATTGGCTTTGTTAATTACCGGCACTGATTTTAGTATTATTGCATTGATTGGAATTATTTTGTTAATTGGTATCGTGAAGAAAAATGCCATCATGATGATCGACTTTGCCTTGCATATTGAAAGAACTGAAAATAAATCTTCCGCCGATGCAATTTACGAAGCGGCTTTGTTGCGCTTTAGGCCGATCATGATGACCACGATGGCAGCGATGTTAGGGGCTGTGCCACTTGCATTTGATTTTGGTGTAGGTGCTGAATTACGCAGACCATTAGGAATCGCCATTATTGGTGGTTTGCTGGTGAGTCAATTATTAACATTATATACAACACCTATCATTTATTTAGCGATGGAAAACTGCAGTCAATGGTCACGGATGCAATGGGCGCGCATTGGAAGATACCGCAAGAAAAATATACAACCCAATCCCTAATTAATTGGGAAGCTTCATCTCATTAAGAATAATTTCAGAGATGCCTCTTGGAGAAACCGGCTTACTAAAATAATAACCTTGCACCACATCACAGCTTTGTTGCTTCAACAACTCAAATTGTTTGTCTGTTTCAACACCTACTGCGGTAACAATTAACTTTAAACTATGAGCAAGTTCAATAATTGATTGCACAATAATTTGTGTGGCTGCATCTTCTAAGTTTTTTTGTACGAATTTCATATCAATTTTTATTGCATCAACGGGTAAATGGCTTAAATAAGATAATGATGAATAACCATGGCCAAAATCGTCTATGGCAATACGAATGCCCAGTTTTTTTAGCTGATTTAATTTTGCAATGACTGGTTCAGGTTGATCCATAAATATAGTTTCTGTCAATTCTAATTCCAAACATCCATGTGGAATTTGATTTTTTGCCAATACTCTACGGACACTTTCAACTAGGCTATAATATTGTATCTGTTGAACAGAAATATTGACGCACATTCGTATTGATAATGGATGTTGTACCAGACCTTTCCAGTTTTCATAATGCTGCGAAACCGTTTCAAGTGCCCATGACTCAATGGCTGCAATAAGATGATTTTCTTCTGCAATAGGTACAAACTCACCGGGTGAAATTAAACCCATTTTGGGGTGCTTCCAACGTAATAAAGCTTCCACACCACATAGTTTATTGGTGATAACATCAATTTGCGGTTGATATTCAATAAAAAATTCTTCTCGATGTAATGCAAATTGCAAATCACTATGCCAAATAACTTGTGGGTCTTTTTTTTGTATATATGACATTTCTTTCCCAAAAAACTCACCTTCAGGTGTGCCACGCTTTATTGCTGTTGTTAAAGCACTTTGTGTATTTTTAATCAAAACATCTACCTTATCACCGTCAAATGGAAATACCGCCGCTCCAATATTAAAATAAGGCACATATTCTTTAATATTAATTAAGATAGGTTTACTTAATGCATGTTGAATAATAGTAATTCCATCGGTGATTTTTGTTTTATCTGGCACATAATTTAAAACTACTGCAAAGATATCTTCGCTGTAACGCGCAATGACTATCGTTTGATCCATCGACAATGCTTCCACTAAATTTTGTGCGATAGTTTTGAGCACATTATCTTTTACATGATGGCCATAAGTGGCAATAATTTTATCTAATTCATGAACTTTTAGTAAAATTAAGATAAATTGCTTTTGGGTGGCATGATACTTATTAACCGTTAATTGTAAATGTTCAAGAAACAATTGTTGATTACATAAGCCGGTAACAACATCATGGGTAGAAAAATAATTTTTATGTGTCTCACCTAATTCATTAATTTTTGTTAGTGTACGATGTCTTTGTAAAGCATACTGAATGGTACTACGTAAGCGTTTGCTATCTGTTTGTCCTTTGACTAAATAATCTTGTGCTCCGGCTTGAATGCTCGCCAATGATAATTCTTCATTATCTACGCCTGTCATTACCACTATAGGGATATCGGGTAATATTACTTGAACTTTTAATACCGTATCTAAACCTGAACTATCTGATAGATTAAGATCAAGAAGTACTAAATCATATTTTTGTTGTTCAATAGAAGAAAGCTGGTCAGCATGAGTTATTTTGTAAACTGAGGTTGGATCGCGTAACATTTCTGTTACTAATTTAACATCATCAGGATTATCTTCAACAATCAAGATATGTATACCCTCATTAGTAGCCATAGTAAAAATTCCTATTTTGCTGGTAACTGTACTATAGTAAACCAAAAATCTTCGATTTGCTTTATTACATTCACAAATTTGTCAAAACCAACCGGTTTTATAATATAACAATTAGCATGAAGGTCATAACTTTTATTAATATCTGATTCAGTATCTGATGTAGTTAATATAATGACCGGGATCATTCTAAATTTAGAGTTAGATTTAATATCCGCCAATACTGCAAAACCATCCTTACGCGGCATATTTAAATCCAACAATATGAGATCGGGCAATGGAACATCTTTATGTATGCCCTCTTTATTTAAAAATGCCATGGCTTGAATACCATCGTTGGCGACACAAATGGTATTAGGCAAGCGACTATTTTTAAAAGCCTCTTGTGTTAGCCGTACTTCACTTGGGCTGTCTTCTACTAATAAAATGTTAATAACTCTATTGACGAATTTCTTCAACGCGTATACTCCTTAGCAAAGTGTAAAATAAAATGTTGTGCCTTTATTGACTGTACTTTCGGCCCAGATACGACCATTATGCCGATGAATAATACGTTGTACTGTCGCCAAACCAATGCCTAGACCTTCAAATTCCTCTTTTGCATGTAACCGCTGGAAAGCGCCAAATAATTTATCGGCATGATCCATATTAAACCCAACACCATTATCGCGTATAAAGTAAATCTCTTTATTTTCTTTTTTCTCAACGCCAAATTCTATGCGGGCTTTTTTTTGTCGCCCGCTATATTTCCAGGCATTTTCAAGCAGGTTTTGCAGTGCAACTTGTAATAGTTGTTTATCCCCAATCGCTTCAATGCCATCAGGAATATGCCAAATTACTTCTCGCTCTGTGTTTGATACTTGTAATTCTTCACTAACCATATGCACGATGTTACTGAGATTTACAATTTTTTGCTCTATTGGTTTACGAACAAGACGCGACAATTTTAATATGCCGTCAATAAGCTGCCCCATGTATTCACCAGCATTTTCAATGCGGGCCAATAAATCTTTGCCATTTTCATCTAAAGAGTGCATATAATTAGTTATTAATATTTGACTAAACCCAATGATACTGCGTAAGGGTGCTCGTAAATCGTGCGATACCGAATATGAAAAAGACTCAAGCTCTTGATTGGTTGTCATTAAAATACGGTTTTGTTCCTTGAGTGAACTACGCGCTTTTTTTAATGCGGCAAAAATATTGATGCGCACTTTTAATTCAAGCGGTGAGAATGGCTTTGTCAAAAAATCATGTGCGCCATTTTGTAAAAGTTTTAAACGTAACGCGTCGTCAGATCTTGCAGATAATAATATAATGGGTATGTCATTAAGTTCTTGCTTTTTACGAATTGCTTCGATCATTTTATCACCCGTCATCTTTGGCATCATGATATCTGTTACAATAACATCGGGAACTTGACTAATACTTATCTTGAGCCCTTCTAGACCATCATTTGCCACAATAAGATTAAAATCCTCTGCTAATGTTTGCACCATAAATTGCTGTAAATCGATATTATCTTCAACAATTAACACCGTTGGTTGCTTGCCATCATTTTTAAAATACGATGTCGCAACATTTGACTTTTTTTTCGGATGGGTGAACAGTGGGTCGATTTTTGCTATTTCCATTTGTTGCAGAGGTGTATTTATCGGTGCTTTAATAGGCAGTGTAACAATAAAACAAGCCCCGCCTTCTTGTGCAGCGTCAACACGAACAGAACCCTGGAGTAATTGCGTAAATTCTTTGACAATTGATAGCCCTAATCCAGTTCCCGCCACATGTCCCGAATGACTATTCTCTAGCTGTATAAAACGCTCAAAAACAAGCTTTCGTTGTTGCTGTGGTATGCCTGCGCCACTATCGGCGATAGATAAAATAAATTCTTGCTTAGAACCTAACTTTAGACTACCCCATATTCTTCCACCTTGCGGCGTAAATTTAAAAGCGTTTGATAATATATTCATTATAATACGTTGTAACTTCTCTGCATCGATTTGCACCATCAAAACATCTGGCAAATCAAAAGTGAAAGCAATTTGACGGTCATGTGCAACCGTTTCAAAATTTCCTATAATTTTTTTAACTAAAACTACTGCATCAATTTCAGAATAAATTGCAGACATTTGCCCTACTTCTAATTTCGTAATATCTAATAAATCATTAACCAGCTTTAATAATATGCAAGCATTATTTTTAATTAATTCTACATGTTGACGTTGTTCGTTACTAAGGTGAGGATTACTGAGTAAATGTTCTACTGGCCCCCAAATGAGTGTTAAGGGAGTTCGCAGTTCGTGACTAATGTTAGAAAAAAATCGTGTTTTTAAGGCATTTGCTAATTCAGCTTCTTGTTTTGCTTGATGTAGTTCTTGGGTACGTTGATAAATTTCCGTTTCCATTTGTTGTGCGCGTGTTTGCAATTCCTTAGCATTATTGCTTTGCTCCACATGCAATTTTTTAACATTTACAAACTCTGTTACATCTTCTACCCGATGGATAATATAAATAACATCGCCCTGCTTGTTTAGAACAGGCGCATTGATTGGGCTCCAATAACGTTCTTCAAATTCACTGCCTTCAGAGACTGGTCGTCGTATGTCATATTTTTGAATCGCCATTGTATCCGATACTTTATTTTTTAAAACTACTTGCAGTGATGCCCGCAAATTTCGCTCGCCTGTTGCTTCTTTAACATCTGGGTTGTCTGGAAAAACTTCGAATATCCCTTTGCCTAAAATATTTTCACGCTGTGTCATGGTAGCTTTTAAATAAGCATCACTCACCGCAATGATGGTAAAATCCGGTGCTAATACCAAAAAGCAGCCAGGTGCAGACTCAAAAAGTAATTGGTAATTGATGGTCGAGGTAGAATGCGCTAGAGTGCTCATTTTATATCCATATAATATTGCGTTAACCTGCTCTGTTTTTGACCGTTTCCCAATAACAGATCTTGCGCTAAGCTAGGTTACCTTAACGGGTTTGTATACTAACCATTTTAGTTTGCTTTTTTAAAAAAAGCCAAGTATTGGAAGTAAAAACCATGAAAAGTAGTTTTTTTATATGTTGTTGGGCATTGTTTGCCCTCTTACTTACTGCCTGCGCCGTTGGCCCGGATTATGTAAAACCACAGGTGCAAGTACCTGCCTCCTTTAAAGAAGCTCCTAAAGGCTGGAAAATTGCGCAACCCCAAGATGACCATGATCGGGGTGCGTGGTGGGAAACCTTTAACGACCCACAATTAAATACGCTTGAAACACAACTGAACATCTCTAACCAAACGATTGCAGCGGCCACCGCACAATATAGGCAAGCCCTTGATCTCGTCGACGAAGCACGCGCCTCCTATTTTCCAACTATAACAGCAACAGCAGCCATTTCCCGTTCAAAATCGGCAAGTGGCGGCTCCACCGCTGCAGCACAAAGTTTAACTCCAACTTCAAGTGTCGGGAACGTTACACCCGTTTCCGTGGGTGGGTCATCAGGCTCCTCTGCTTCCTACAGCACCGTACATTCTTGGTTAGTGGGAGCATCCTGGGTGCCTGATTTATGGGGCAGTGTGCGACGTACGGTGGAAGCCGCCAGCGCAGGTGCGCAAGCCAGTGGCGCCCAGTTGGCTTTGGCACGCCTTTCTGCACAAGCCACTTTAGCAGAGTCATATTTCCAGTTACGTGCGCTCGATAAAGATCAACAGGTATTAAATGATACGGTAACTGGGGATCAAAAAGCCCTGCAATTGACGCAAAATCAATATAATGCAGGGGTAGCAGCCCGTGCTGATGTGGTGCAAGCACAGGCCCAATTGGAAGCTGCGCAAGCACTAGCCATCAATAACGGCATTAGCCGGGCCCAATTTGAACATGCGATTGCGGTACTTATTGGGCAACCCCCAGAGATTTTTTCAATCCCCTATGAGCCATTGGCTACTAAACCCCCACAAATACCTTTAGAAGTGCCCACCGTTTTATTAGAACGTAGGCCTGATATCGCGCAAGCTGAACGTTTAATGGCGCAAGCCAATGCCCAAATTGGGGTGGCCATTGCTGCTTACTACCCCGATTTAACTTTGACAGCAACGGCAAGTGAAAGAGGCCAGGGTCTAGCACATTGGTTTTCGTTACCTGCATTAAGTTGGGCAGTAGGCCCACAGCTGGCTGAAACTTTATTCGATGGTGGTTTACGCGCAGCTACCACTGCTGCTGCACGTGCTAATTACGATGCAACGGTAGCAACGTATAAAGAAACCGTATTGGCTGCTTTTCAGAATGTCGAAGATAATATTGCTTCGTTACGCATCTTAACAAACGAAGCCGTAGTGCAAGACCAAGCAGCGGCTAGCGCTCGCCTTGCTTTAAAATTAGTCACAAATCAATATAAGGCAGGTACAGTTGCATATTCGAGTGTGATTATCGCACAGAATGCGGCTTTTGCTGCTGAGAAAAGTGCAGCAGATATCACTGGGTTACGTATGACTGCCGCCGTTGGGCTAATTACCGCCATGGGTGGGGGCTGGGATTAATATGAACGTGAAAACACTACTAATCATCGAAGATGAAGCGCCTATCAGGGATATGATTAATTTTGCCTTGGCTCCGGCCGGGTTTAAACTCATACTCACTGGTAGTGTTGCTGAAGCTGAACGCTCTCTTGCCAAACATATTCCCGATCTTATTTTATTAGATTGGATGCTACCTGGCACCAGCGGTATCGATTTTGCCAAAAAATTGAAGCAAAACCCAAAGACCCGTGAAATTCCTATCATTATGCTCACCGCTAAAGCTGAAGAAGAAAATAAAATAAAAGGGCTTGAAACTGGCGCTGATGATTACATCACCAAACCATTTTCACCACGCGAATTAACCGCACGAATAAAAGCGATGTTACGACGTGGCCCTTTAGTTTCACCCGATGGCGTTATTCAAATTAATCAGTTGTGTATCGACGTAAATACACATCAAGTCACTATTAATAATCAACTGTTAGAACTCACCCCTATTGAATATAAACTATTATATTTTTTTGCTACCCATCAAGATCGTATTTATAGCAGAGAACAATTATTAGATCATGTTTGGGGCACAGAAAATTATATTGATGAACGCACAGTCGATGTGCAAGTACGACGTTTACGCTGTCGCTTGCAAACACATGGTTATGATCACTATATTAAAACCATGCGGGGTACTGGCTATCAATTTACTGTAACTAACCCATGAAACAAACCATACAAGAATTATTGGCTTCTTTGCCCACAGAAGTAACTAATCATATTCAATATTTAGAACGTATGCGGCAAGATTTCGTAGCTAATGTATCACACGAGTTACGTACCCCATTGACAGTTATTCATGGTTATCTAGAAGCATTGCTGGATCAAGATCTTGATGAAACAAAACCTTGGAAAAAAATATTTACCCAAATGCATCAACAATCTTTACGGATGGAAAATCTTATTGAAAATTTATTGCTATTATCACATCTTGAAAGTGCAGAAGGTGAAAATAAGTTTGAAAAACAGACTCCGGTAGCAAGTTTATTAATTACGATTTGTAATGAAGCAAAGGAATTAAGTGGTCACTTAAACCATCAGATTCAACTACATGCCGACGATAAATTATGCTTACTAGGTAACCCAGAAGAATTACGTAGTTTATTTTCCAATATTATTTTCAATGCGGTAAAATACACTCCGGCCAACGGTCAGATTACTATTGATTGGTATTATCAAAAGAACCAAGCCCACTTTAGAGTCACTGATAGTGGTATTGGTATTGCGCCTGAACATATCCCAAAACTCACTGAACGCTTTTACCGCGCAGACCCAGCTCGTTCGCGTAGCAGTGGCGGCACGGGGCTTGGGCTGGCGATTGCCAAACATGTACTCATACGCCATCAAGCGCTACTAGACATTAAAAGTCAACTAGGTAAAGGTAGTGTTTTTACCTGCATTTTTCCCGCTAACCGTAGTATCTATCTTAAAACAAAATTATGATATAGTAGGGTTTCTCATTAAATAAATTCGGAGAATAATAATGTGGTTCAAGCAAACACAAATTTTTCAACTATCCACACCCGTCGCCTATGACTGTGAAAAATTAGCAGCACAGTTAGCTCCATTAGCTTTTACATCCTGCCTACCTAGCTTCCCTTCAAGCCATGGCTGGATTTCAGCAATCGACGAAGAAGATGCACCATTAGTCCATGGCACTTATGGTTATATGATGATCTGTTTACAATTCGAAGAAAAAATATTACCTACTACCGTTATCCGCCAGGAACTCGACCAAAAAATTAAAGAAATTGAAGCAAACCGTGAACGCAAAGTTTACCAAAAAGAAAAATATGCGCTCAAAGATGAAATAATTCTGACTTTGTTGCCGCGCGCATTTAGCAAATTTTCACGCATCCATGCTTATTTCGATACCAAAAATAATTGGTTAATCATCGATACCGTCAATGCCGCTAAAACTGAAAAATTTCTTGAACAATTTAAGAAATCATTTACTGGCATTAATTTACAACCAATCGAAACAGAAAAGCTGGGGCCTATTTTAAGCCGCTGGTTAATTAATAATGATTACCCAAAAGAATTCGCAGTAGAGAAAGCATGTGTACTCAGAGATCCTAACCAACAAAGCAGAGTCATACGCTGTCAACAGCAAAACTTATTTGCTAGCAGTATTCAAGCGCTAATTAAAGACGGCTGTGAAGTGCAACAACTTGCCCTCACTTGGCAAGACCGAGTTAACTTTGTGTTATTAGATAGTTTATTATTGCAGAGCATAAAATTTAACGACGAAATTATTGAACAAACCAAACAGATGGAGCCAGAAACAAAACAACAACAATTCGCTGCCGATTTTTTAATTATGGCAGAAACAATATCAGCTTTATTAAAAGATCTATTGCCGCTTTTTCATAAAGCCCCAAAAAAAGAAACTCCAAAAATAACAACAACGACGTCTGAAGAATCATATGCTTGAGCATATACTCAGATTTATAGCTTAATAGGAGAAAGCACCAATGCTTAAAAATGCAGTTTTGTTGCTTTTGATGTTGATAACAATTCCAGCATATGCACAAAATGCCGAAGCCATTTTTGCGGGCGGTTGCTTTTGGACGATGCAAGCTTATTTTGATAAACTTCCTGGCGTCGTACAAACAACGGCCGGTTATGACGGTGGCCAATCGAGCAACCCAACTTATGAAGAAGTTTCTTCTGGATCAACCAATTACGCTGAATCCGTACAAGTCACTTATGATTCTGATCAAATAAGCTACTCTGATCTGCTCGATTATTACTGGCATCATATTGACCCTACTGTTAAAAATAAGCAATTTTGTGATGCAGGGAAACAATATCGCACTTCTATATTTTATTTAAACGAAAGTCAAAAATTACAAGCGTTAGCATCGCTAAAAATGATTAAAAAACAATTCCCAATCGTTTATACAGAAATAGTTCCCTCAACTCACTTTTATCCGGCAGAAGAATATCACCAAGAATATTATTTAAAAAATCCCATTCGCTATGAATTTTATAGTTTCAATTGTGGGCGTGATGCACGACTTAAAGAGATATGGAATGAAAAACCTTAAAAATATTATTATCACCCTCTGCTTACTTATGTTGATAACCGTTGCAGCTATTGCCACCAACATAACGTTTAACTCATATACAAATTTTGATAAAGCAGCTCGCTTAAAACAATTAACACCCATGCAATACCAGGTAACACAAGACGCGGCTACTGAAAGAGCTTATAACAACGAATATTGGGATAATGAACAACCCGGAATCTATGTTGATGTGGTATCTGGCGAACCGCTGTTTAGTTCCACTAATAAATATGATTCCGGTACGGGCTGGCCTAGTTTCACCAAACCGTTGGATAATCGCTATATTGTGACAAAAAATGATTATCAGCTCTTTTTTATACCACGTACTGAAGTGCTGTCAAAATACGCTAATTCACATCTAGGGCATGTATTTGATGATGGCCCACCACCTACTGGTAAAAGATATTGCATGAATTCCGCCGCGTTACGCTTTATTCCAGCAGCAGAATTGGACAAACAGGGCTATGGCCAGTATGATTATCTTTTCAAAAAATCAACTAAATAAAAGTTATATGCAATCTATCGTATCTTCAAAAACACTGTTCAACGATATTACCTTAATTCGGCAAACAAACCCCATTGTGCACAATGTAACAAATTTAGTTGTCATGCAGACGACCGCTAATGTATTGCTCGCTTTAGGTGCCTCGCCTATCATGGCACATGCGGCAAACGAATTACTTGAAATTTCGAAATTGGCTAGTGCTTTAGTAATCAATATAGGTACTTTAGATGACTCTTGGATAAACGCTATCACAACTGCACAAAAAAATTCGTTGCAAAAGAAAATCCCCGTTGTTTTTGACCCCGTCGGCGCAGGCGCGACCTCTTATAGAACTGATACCGCTAAAAAGATTTTAAATTCAGGGGTCGATATTTTACGAGGTAATGCTTCAGAAATCATGGCATTAGTTGATACAAAAATAGTAACCAAAGGAGTGGATTCACAACATCAAAGTGAAACGGCGATTGGCGCAGCTCGTGCATTAGCCGAGAAATATCATTGCACGGTTGTCATCAGTGGCGCAACCGATATTGTAGTTGATCCATATCGAGAAATATATATCACTCATGGTACACCGCTTTTTACTAAAGTAACTGGTATGGGCTGTTCGGCAACGGCTTTGATTGGTGCTTTTGCGGCTGTTAATGCAGATTATTTTTTGGCTGCCACTCATGCGATGAGCGCATTTACTATTGCCGGCGAAATTGCCGCAAAAAAAGCAAATGGCCCTGGATCATTTCACATTGCTTTGCTTGATGCTTTATTCTTATTAAAAGAACCCGATTTTGCTAATTTAAATATTAAATAATGGCTAATTATTCTTTATATTTTATTGCCGACAATAGTTTTTGTGATACAAATACGTTAATCACCACTGTTCACCAAATTAGTGACTGCGGTATTAGTCTTGTGCAATTGCGGATGAAATCTGCTGCTAAAGAAGAAATAATAAAAACCGGTGAGCAACTTTTAAAGATACTACGCCCTAAAAAAATACCTTTAATAATTAATGACCAACCTGATGTAGTAGCAGCTATTGATGCCGATGGTGTACATCTAGGGCAAAACGATATTGATTATGAAAAAGCCCGCGTACAGATTGGCCCCCATAAAATTATTGGTTTATCGATAGAAAATCTGCAACAAACCCATTTATGTCGCCATTGGAATGTTGATTATTTTGGCGTAGGCCCAGTGTTTAAAACACATTCCAAACTTGATGCCGCAAAACCTATTGGCCTTGTAGGTTTAAAAAATATAGTTTCCCTATCGCCAAAACCGGTAGTAGCGATTGGTGGTATTAATGCACAAAATGCAGCTGATGTTTTAGCAACAGGTGTTAGTGGGGTTGCCGTTATTTCGGCTATACTAGCTACTAAATCCCCTATTCTGGCAGCAACACAACTCAATAAAATAATTTCAGATTATCAAAACCAACATGAATAAAACGAAAAAATATCACTGTGTTGCCACTATTGCTGGTTCAGACCCTTCCGGCGGCGCTGGCATACAAGCAGATATTAAAACTATTTCTGCCCTCGGTTGTTACGCGGCTTCTATTATCACAGCACTGACCGCGCAAAACACACAAGGTGTACAAGGTATTTTAGAAATTCCAGCTGATTTTATTCAACAACAAATTGATGCTGTTTTTAGCGACCTTGATATAAAAGCTGTTAAAATAGGAATGCTTTATAGCAAAAAAATTATAGATATCGTTGCAACTGCATTGAAGAAATATAAACCGGCTTATAGCATTGTTGACCCTGTGATGATTGCTAAAAGCGGGCATCATTTATTAGAGCCAGATACTGTTAAACATTTACAGAATGAATTATTCCCATTTGTAACACTTATCACGCCCAATATTCCTGAAACTGAAACCTTATTGGATATTAAAATTAATGGCATAACAAATATGGAAGCAGCTGCCATCAAACTAGGTAACCAAGCAAAAACTAATGTATTAGTAAAAGGCGGTCATTTATCTGCACAACAATCTTCTGATGTACTTTATTTATATGATGAGCAATATTGTTATTGGTTCGACTCACCACGCATTGCCACGAAAAATACCCATGGTACTGGTTGCACTTTATCATCTGCTATTGCCTCATATCTTGCTCAGGATCATTCTCTTATTGAGGCTGTTAAGTTAGCTAAACAATATCTCACTTCAGCGATTGAAGCGGGAAAATCATTACATATAGGGCATGGTTATGGGCCTGTTGATCATTTTTATAAATTTTAGATAGCTACTTTTATAAAATGTTCCATAATAAATTAAATAACGTTTGATTCATATGTACTAAACTTTTATTTTCAATAACTAATGCAAAAATAGGATTGATTAATTGTATTATAAGCATTTTATGAGGAGTAATTAACATATTAGTATCAATATCTACATGAGATGGTAATATTTTAATTGTTTGATTGTATCGTTTTTGCTTTTTTATAACTGCGCGAGCATGAGGAGTGTCTTGTAATAATAATTTTACATTCAATGCAAGTTTTGCACGTTTTCGTTTAAAATTCTCAAAATAAATAGGATCAAGCTTATACCATTTTTGTTCATCAGATAAAATCAAATATTCATCTTTGGGTTTTAAATCATCCAGAATATGATCGTAAATAGATTTAACCCCTTCCACTCCATGATAAATTTTTATCGTATTAGTACTCGGTGCTAAATGTAAATATTGTTGCGTTAACTGTGGAATTATATCTACTAATGTTTGTTTTTTTCGCTCTAATAAAAGTGTTAATTTATCGGGTGACTCCGGCACAAACAGCTTTCGTACACCTTTAATTTCAGTATGTAGCAACCCTTTTGCGATTAATGATTCTATACAACTATAAACAGTAGCGCGTTTTATCCCACTTTCAAGTGACAACAACTGCACCGTTGTCGGCCCCATTTTTAAAGCAGCCAAATATAACTGAGCTTCTTTTTCATTTAAACCAAGCTCAATAAGCCCTGATAAATTAGTATTTTCCATAGTTTTAATACTCAAAAAAATGTTGTCGGTTTTGACGACACTATATTTCTTTACCATTTTAACTCTTTCGCATATTATAAATTTATCTTATTTATAGGAGCATGCCATGAACCTCGATAACTTGAAGTCTGAATATATCGCAAATATTTATAAAACAAAAGCACTTCTTATTAAAGAACAACCATTTACTTTGCAATCCGGCAAAAAAAGCCATATTTATCTTAATCACAGAAATTTTCTTTCTCATCATAGCTATCTATCACTTATTGCTAAAACATATTATGTACTAGCTGAAAATATTAAAACTGATTATATGTTAGGCGCGGTAGATTCTATTATGAGCCCGATTATCGTAGGTGCCATGAGTACTCTGTTTAATAAAGATTACATAGTTACACGGCGAACCCCTTTAACACATGGTACGCAAGAATATATTTACGGCGAGATTAAAACTAATGTGGTACTAATCGACGATATGACTTCAACGGGTGATACGCTCATTGATGCCGCAGAAAAAATACGTGGCCGAGGCGGCGTTGTGAAATATGCTATCATAAGTGCCTACCGGGAAAATACGGCTATTGAAAATCTCCTTAAAAAAGACATCCAAACACTCAGCATTGCCAGTTTTGCGTATGTTATCAAAAGCCTGGAGCAAACACTTTCTCCACAAGAAAAAGCTATTGTTACACAATATCCGATTATTTTTGACTAAGAAAACATGATCGAATTTATTATAATTTGTTTTATTGCCGGCAGCATCGGCGGCTTACTATCAGGAATGCTAGGCGTAGGAACAGGCATCGTAACTGTACCCTTGTTAACTTTACTGTTGCCACATTATGGTATTTCTCAAAATAATGCTATTCATATTGCTCTGGCAACTTCTATGGCGGCCATTGCCATTAACTCCATTACTGCCATAATAAAACATCATCAGTACGGGAACATACGATGGGATTGTGTCAATAAATCCATCGTATTCAGCTTAGCAGGTGCATTTCTGGGGGCACTAACTGCCAGTTATTTATCAGGGTATTTATTGCAAATTATTTTTGGTATTTTCTTGCTTTTAACTGCGGTGTATATGTTAATTAAAAAAACCTCCGTCACCAACGAAGAAACAACTAATCATCTGCCGTTATCTACTCTAGCATCCGGAGGATTCGGGATCGGTTTTATCGCCAGCATTATTGGATCGGGTGGCGGCATTTTTATGGTACCATTTTTATGCGCACTCAAAATAAAAATGCGTTATGCGATAGGAACTTCTATTTTAATTAGTTTGCCAGTTGCTATCTGTGGCGCATTTACATATATCGTGGTTGGCTGGTCTAAAATACCTTTGACGGTCGATACCATTGGTTATTTGCATTGGCCAGCACTGTTGGCTATTTCTGCCACAGCAATGTTATTCACCCCTATAGGCGTCAGATTTGCAACCGTATTGCCAACAATCATTTTACAACGGGTATTTGCTGTCTGTATAATCATTGTCAGCCTTAAAATGTTAGCCTAAATTATATGCAACAAAACTTTTTAATCCAAAAAGACACAAAAGCTTACCTCTTATTAACGGGGTTAGCCATTTGTGGACTGACCAGTTCAGTAATCACTGCCACCAAAGTAGTGAATATGGGTATTAATTTTCCTTTCTCTACCTTAGTTTTTTCTATTTTCACCTACCCTATTGTAGATTGCATTTGCGAACTTTGGGGCAAACAAGCAGCGCGACAAACCATCTGGATTAGCTTATTCTGTCAGCTAATATTTACTTTGCTTATTCAACTATCGATCGTGACACCACACGCTGCGTTTTGGCAGTTACAAGATGAATATAATTTAATTTTAAATACTAACGGCACCGTTGTTATGGCAAGCCTACTTGCATTTACCGTCTCACAAATTATGGATATTTTTGTGTATCAAAAAGTAAAAGATATGTGTCAGGGGAAAAAATTATGGTTAAGAAGTAATTTATCTACTTATATCGGCCAGGTAATAGATTCAACCATTTTCGTTATGATTGTTTTTCACAGTTCCAGTCACAAATTTACTATTTTATTTGGCGCTATTGTCATTAAAATAATTATATCATTCTTGATGACGCCTATTGTTTATTTAATAGTAATGACAACTAATCGATACCTTGACTTCAAGACGTTAGCTTTTAAGGGGGATATAAAATCACCAGTTCTTCAATAGTTTGGAATTTTTCAGTATTAATTTCAACCTCCATCAATAGCCCGACTAAAATCGATGATTTCAGCAAAATAATTGCTTTCTATTACGTCCTTTTGGACGCCGTTAACATGAATCAAAACCGCTCTGCAAGATATTCCTTTAGGATATTTTAGTTTCGCAATCTTCCTTATCATTTCTTCAATAACTTTTGTAGTAATAGCATTTTTAGAAAATTTAATTTCACAAGCATATAATGAACCGAAACGTGTCTGGATTAAATAATCAATTTGGCAACCTGCTTGTTTAGTTGTTTTATGTTGGAAAAATGGATTTTCAGACACTATATTTTCTGGCTTTATATTTAAAGCCTGCCATATATAGGAACGATTGTTAAGAACTAGATTTTCAAATTGTAATGCAATGATACTATCCCAACCCGGTAAAGCAGCCAAGGATTTAAACTCAAAACTATTTCTGCTTATTTTTGATAAATTTTTCTCAATGTATTTTAAATAGAAGCACGTATAGTTATCACTCAATCGATATTTACTTAATTTTGCATCATCTCCCGTTTTCACATGCCATGTATAATCTCGTTTGATAAAACCAGCCAACTCAAGCTCCTCGAGGTATTCCAACACTCTCCCAGAGAGTGGTGCATCTAACATAGCACAAATATCAGGAAATTCTTTATTCCCTGTGGCAAGAATGTTGACAATTTTTTTATAAATCTCACTATCTCTTAAAAATATACTAGAGAAAATATTATTAAATTCATTCGTCAGTAAAGCTCCATCTGTAAAACAAAAGTTTTTAATATTGTCTTCAGCACATAATCGCGGATCAATTTCTTCTAAATACCTTGGTATTCCGCCTGTTACAGCTAATACTTTTAATTTCTCCATTGACGATATTTTTTTCTCGTTACTGCCCCAAAACTGACGGCAATCTTTGAGCGGTAATTCACCGAGTGTTAAAGTGTAAGAAATACGCCCTACGAATCCTGCACTACTGAGAATATTTTTTTCTATCCAGGATGAAGCTGACCCACAGAGAATTAAAATTAATTGCGAGTTCTTTTTAAAATGTATATCCCAAGCATTTTTCAATTTTCCTAAAAAATTATCATCTTTAGACCCCATCCATGAAATCTCATCCAACAATATAATAACTCGACCTTTTGTTACTTTATCAGCTAACAACCAGAATAAATCATTCCAATCGGTAGCACTTACTTTAGGTAACCCATGCTTGCCAAGCTGACTTGCAAATTCATCGCGCTGTGATTGCGCAGTAGTTTTCTCTGTGGGTGCAACTCCCATGAAGGAGTAAAACTGATAGGGCTTAGCAAATTCTTCAATGAGGCGGCTTTTTCCAATTCTTCTCCTCCCTCTCATAACCAACAGGGAGGCTGTATTTTTTTTGAGAAACCGCTGAAGTGTTTTTAATTCATTTTTTCTGCCTACAAATTGCGGCATAATTACCTCCTATTACCTAGTGCAGTAAATGGCAAAAAAGCTATTTACTGCACTAGTATAGAATATTATTTTGGGGAAGTAAATAGTAATATTTCTGTTTACTTCCCCAATTATGGCAAAGGATTTGGGGAAGTAAACAGCCATAAACCTAAATCAATGCCTAAAATGCCGTATGCCCGTGAATAACATAGCCATACCAGCGGCATCAGCGGCAGCAATGGCTTCGTTATCGCGGCGTGAACCGCCAGGTTGAACGATGGCAGTAATACCGGCTTTTTGTGCTAATTCGATGGAATCAGCAAAAGGGAAAAACGCATCAGAAGCCATCACTGAGCCGTTGGCTTTTACACCGGCGCGTTCTACCGCAAAACGCACGCAATCCACACGATTAGGTTGACCACCGCCAATACCAACGGTGGCATCGCCCTGTGCTAATACAATCGCGTTCGAACGCACGGTTTGACACGCGCGCCAAGCAAATTGCAGTGTTTTTAATTCTTGCTCGGTAGGTGCACGTTTAGTCACCACTTTCCATTCTGTATTGAGTGGGTCGCCTTGATCGACTTCTTGTCGCAAAAGTCCCGCATTTACTGAGCGCCATTCTATTTTGGGTTCTACTGTTTTATGAGTGATTTCTAATAAACGACAATTACTACGTTGTGCTAATAATTCAATCGCTTTAGGGGTGAATGCAGGTGCTGCAATGGATTCAACAAATAAATCTCCCATTGCCTGTACAGTTTGTTCATCAATCGTATGATTACTAGCAATTACGCCACCAAATGCTGAAATAGCATCACAAGCTAATGCCGTTTGAAATGCTTGTGCAGTCGTTGCAGCACTTGCAACCCCACAAGGAGAGCAATGTTTTACGATACATACCGTAGGTTTACTAAATAATAATACGGTTTTCCAAGCCGCGTCTAAATCTAACAGATTATTATAAGATAACGGCTTGCCTTGAATTAATTTTCCACCTAACGGTTGTGCATTGGGTTGATAGCCATATAACGTCGCCTGTTGATGGGGATTTTCACCGTAACGTAATTCTTGGATGGGATATAAATCCAATTGTGTTGTTGCTTGTTCTGCGAGAAAAGCACTAATAGCAGAATCATATTGGCTGCTCAGCGCAAATGCTTTTGCCGCCATGGTTTTACGCAATGATGATTGATCACTCTTTTGTTGCAGTGCTTTTAGCACCTCAGAGTAATTATTCGGATCAGTTAACAACCACACGCGCGAATAATTTTTTGCCGCAGCACGAATTAATGTAACACCGCCAATATCGATATTTTCAATGGCATCTTCCAAAGTAGATTTTTTATCAGCAATCGTTTGTGTGAAGGGATATAAATTTACAGCCACCAGATCAATATAATCTAAATTATTTTTTACTAATTCCTGTTTGTCTGCATCAGTCGCGCGCGCTAATAAACCCGCATGAATGGCCGGATGCAGAGTTTTCACGCGACCGCCTAACATTTCTGGTGAACCGGTATAATCAGCTACTTCCGTTACTGGTAGTTGTGCTTCTCTTAACGCTTTTGCCGTGCTACCAGAAGCCAGTAAACTCCAACCTAATTTATGCAACCCTTGTGCTAATTCGATTAATCCCGTTTTGTCGTAAACTGATAATAGTGCGCGTGGCATTTGAATTCCTCTACAAATCTTTTAAAGTTATAATTAATAAACGGTGTTCTATTTCGTGCACTCGTGCAGTCAATGTTTCTAACGTATCATCGGCATAAATCGGCACGGTTTCTTGGGTGATTGCTGGCCCAGTATCGACGCCTTCGTCCGGAACGAAATGTACCATCACACCCGTGTGATCGATGTCCCCTTGTTGAAATGCCGCAAAAGCTTCGGCAATCGCACGTGTGCCAGGAAACATACCTGGTAATGCAGGATGCAAATTTATTATTTTATCAGTGAAATAATTTAAAAAAGTATTTGATAATAAACGCATCCAACCCGCTAATATGATCCAATCCGGTTGAAAAACCAAAATTTCTTGCGCCAATTCTTTATCGTATTCTTGTCGGCTTTGACCTGGGGATGGAACTTTGATAATCGTAGGAATATTAAATTTACGTGCGCGCTCTAAACCATAAGCGTTGGCTTTGTTAGCGACCACAGCAACTACTTCGCAATTGAGTTCGCCGTTCTGACAAGCGTCTAAAATCGCTTGTAGATTAGAACCATTGCCTGAAATTAATACCACGAGTTTTTTTGTCATGAATATTAAACCAACTTCACTTCTTTTTTACCATTCACTAACTGACCAATCTGCCATGTCGGCTCTGCAATTAATTTTTGTAATAGGGCTAATTTTTCCGGTGCGACTATCACGATCATACCGATGCCCATATTAAATACAGTGTACATTTGTTCCGTAGGAACTTGGCCGCGTTTTTGGGTCAATTGAAAAAGTGGCGATACCGGCCAACTATTTAGTTTAATTTCTGCGCCTAGATTGTCGGGCAACACGCGTGGAATATTTTCTAAAAACCCACCACCCGTTATATGAACTAAACCTTTAACAGGTTTATCCGCATGTTCGAGTGCCACTTGCAACACCGGCAAATAACTACGATGCGGTGCTAATAAAACTTCGGCTAGTGGTTTTTGCAATTCATCGAAAACTTTGTCGAGCGGAACATCGGCAAAAATTTTGCGTAATAAAGAATAACCATTAGTATGAGAACCCGAAGAAGCAATGCCTACTAATAAATCACCTGCTGCTAAATCTTTGCGAGGTAACGCCTGATCGCGTTCAACAATACCCACTATCGTGCCTGCTACATCTAACATGCCAGCAGCATAGACACCAGGCATTTCTGCAGTTTCGCCGCCTAATAATGCACAATGAGCGGCGCGGCAAGCTTCTGACATACCGGTCACAATTTCTGCCATGGTTTCTGGTACTAAATGACTACAGGCTAAATAGTCTAAGAAAAATAACGGGCGTGCGCCTTGTACTAAAATATCATTGACTGAGTGATTAACAATATCATGCCCTAATGAACGATAACTATTTGCTTGTACTGCTAAATGCACTTTAGTACCTACGCCGTCGGTGGAAGCGACCAATACTGGATCGCGCATTTCTTTTATTTTAGCGGCATGATACATGCCACCAAATGCTCCGATACCCGCTAATACTTCTGCACCATAAGTTGATCGTACTGCTTGCGTCATCATTTTTACAGTTTGATTGCCAGCGGCGATGTTAACGCCCGATTGGCCATAAAGATCATTTGTCATAGTATTTTTTCCAATATCAGTTCTAAATTGCATACCTTCAAAAGAAATATTTTTTACAGCACTGTAACTATTTTTAATTGCAGCAGCTAGATTTTCATCATGGCAAACTATACTTAATACACGACCGCCTGCTGTGTAATGCTTGCCATCTTCACTGCGCATACCAGCAGGGAATATTTGGCAGTTGACGAGGGAATCTAACCCTGCGATTAATTTTCCTTGTTCCGGTTTATCTGGGTAACCTTTAGCTGCCAACACCACGCCTACCGCAGCGCCTTTTTTCCACTGAATAGAAATTTCTGACAAGCGTTGAGTTGCACATGCTGTTGCGATAGTTAAGATATCACTATCAAGCAAACACATCAGCACTTGGGTTTCAGGGTCACCAAAACGTGCATTGAATTCTATCACATGCGGGCCGCGTTCGGTTAGCATTAACCCAGCATATAGCACCCCGACAAAGGGCCTTCCTTCAGCGCGCAAACCATCAATCGTTGCTTGCAAAATTTCTTTGGTTGTTTTTACAATCCACTGGGTGTCACATTCAGGTACTGGGGCAAATGCCCCCATACCACCGGTATTGGGGCCTTGATTATTATCGAATAAACGTTTGTGATCTCTGGCAGGTAACATAGGTAATACTGTTACCCCATCAGAAAATGCCAGCAATGAAACTTCTGGGCCGCTTAAGCGCTCTTCAATCAGAATTTCAGCGCCCGCTGTGCCTAAAGTTTTTTCTTGCAATAATTGTTGCAAAATATTTTTTGCTTCGGCAATTGATTCTGGCAAAAATACGCCCTTGCCTGCTGCAAGCCCCGACGCTTTAATAACAATCGGATAAGAAATTTCATCTAAATAACGAGTGGCTTTGGCAAAATTATTAAAAACAGCAAAACGCGCTGTGGGTATATGATGCCGTTGCATAAAATTTTTAGCGAATGACTTTGACGTTTCAATTTCTGCTGCAGCTTGGCTAGGACCAAACACCCTAATGCCCGCTTTGCTAAGTGCATCGCTTATTCCTACTGCTAAGGGTTTTTCGGGACCAATAATAACTAAATCAATGGCATTTGTTCGCGCAAAAGCTACCAACGCTTCGCTATCAGTTTCAGAAATAGCAACGGTTTGCACCGGTTTTTTTGCAAATAAAAAATTTATTTGCTCTTGCTGCGCCGTTATATATAACTTGGTCAATTGCGGTGATTGTAAAATTTTCCAAGCTAATGCTTGCTCACGCCCACCTGCACCTATTAAAAGAATTTGCATTTTTTTATCGGATCATATCAAGACCCGACCCTACTATTTATCGCACCCTATGTAACGTGGGCTACTTAACAGTGCTTTATTTGGATAATAACTAAATATGAGTGAACCATTTTTAATAATATTAATATAGGTTTGGGATACATTCATTGCGACTGCTGGGCAACCCCAGCTGCGCCCAAGACGGCCATATTTATTAATAAAGTCTTGGCTCACGTACCACGCCCCATGAACAACAACCGAACGGCTAGCCGCATTAGTATTTAACCCTGGTGACAAACCGTTTAGTCTAAGCGAGTTGCCGTGATGGCCTCCATAGATATTTCCGGTTTGAAAGAGCCCCAAACTACTTTGATGGGATTGCTGATCATTGGAAAAATACTGCGAGTACAGAACCCCCGATTTAATGCCATGTGCAACCCAAGTATTTAAAAGTAATTTTTTATTATCTACCTGAAATAACCAGAGTCTTTTTGCCGTCGATGGCAAACTATAATCAATAATTGTTAAATAATTAGTAGGGTTTAATTTATCCTTTTTTGCGCAGTAGTACATATTAAAAGCTTTATCTAAAATTTGAGGATTAAGGCCATTGCCTTGAGATTTCGTATCTGCATGACTAATAGCAGTTATACTGATTAACATAAAAAAAACCAGTGCGCATGATATTGTTAAATATTTTTTAATATTCATATTTTAAAGGCCCATCCAAGGCATATCTTTGTCAGATTTCTTTTCTGTCGTTCTTACGTTAATTTCCTTATTATTCTCGAAATCTACTTCATCGACTTCATTGATATCATGTCCTTCATGCACCACTTTTGTATGGCCCGTCGGATGAACATCCAACAATATTTCTTTTAATTTCCCAAAATTCATCATTTTTGCGGTAGTCACTATATAAGACCCCTTGATTGTTCCACTGACTTGAGCAAAGTAAATTTTATAAAAGCTATAACCGTCCCGGTTATCAATTAATGAAGTTTTATTCTTATCCATATGATCAAGATCTTCCTGATCAAGCACGATATATTCTTTATTATTTATTTGGGTGCGCAGCATACGTTCTAATGGTACTTCACCAAATATTTTTCTATAATCATCTGCCGCCATAATCAATAAGGGATCTGTAGCATCCCGTTTTTTAGTATTGTCCATATCTGCATACAAAAACTGAATCGGCCCTGCTGACTTAGCATCTTGGACCGCAACAGCGACATCCTCAGCATCGGCAAAAAGAACCGATGAAAATAGTACAAATAAACAAGTAATAAATAATATGGTTATCTTTTTCATTGATATATTTCCTTATTGCGTTATTTGCAAGTTAAGTATTGTGAATTTCCCAACATGTTTTTGTCGGGGTAATAAACAAGTAAGAGTGACCCATTCCTAATAATGTTAATTAAAGATCGCGATATCGTGACTGGCACCGCTGGGCAACCCCAGGTACGCCCCACTCGGCCATATTTTCTAACGAAATCTTGGCTGACATACCATGCCCCATGCACAACAATCGTGCGCGCATATGCATTATCATTAAATCCCGGCGATAGGCCCCTTAATCTTGTAGAATAACCCCCTTCACCTCTATAGGATACGCCCGTCAAGAAAAGACCAATACTACTTTTATGGGTTTCATGCTTGTTGGAGAAAGATTGCGCATACAATTCGCCGGATTTTATACCATGAGCAACCCAGGTATTTAATAATAATTTGTTATCATCGACATCAAAAAGCCATAATCTCTTTGCATTCGATGGAAGACTATAATCAATGATTGTCAAAAATCGAGAGTGGTTTATTCCTTTCGATGCCGCACAATAATACATGGTTAAGGCCGTATTTAAAGCCTGTGGGTTAACAGTAGCAGCCACCCGGCTTAAATAAGCGCTCTTATTTTTTACTGATGCTTGTACATTTGCATTGCTTATTGAAGTCATCGCTAAGCTCGTTAGAAAAATAAGTAGGGTTGTTATTGCTCTGTACTTTTTATCATCCATTCTTATGTTCCTCGCTAATCTTCGAACCCTGTTTTAGTATGCATCTCATCCACAGCAATAGGGTAGTTACCAGTAAAACAAGCATTGCAATAACCAGCATTGCGGCCTATGGCACGCATCATTCCTTCTAATGATAAAAAATACAGCGAATCACAACCAATAAAATTTTTTATTTCGTCGACTGACATGCGATGGGCAATGAGTTCTTCACAACTTCCCATATCAACACCCATAAAACAAGGATGCGCAATTGGCGGGCAAGTAATACATAAATGTACTTCACGCGCACCTGCTTTACGTAATAGCTTAATTAAAGGCCCCGAAGTATTACCACGCACAATGCTATCGTCGATAACAATTACCCGTTTATCTTTAAGGTTACTTGCTAAGGTATTAAACTTTAATGCGACGCCCTGTCGTCGTAGTGAATCGGTAGGTTGAATAAAGGTGCGGCCAATATAACGATTTTTAATAAAGCCATCGTTATAGGGTATGCCCGATGCTTGCGCATAACCAATCGCGGCAGGGATAGAAGAATCAGGTACTGGAATAACAATATCCGCTGCAACAGGATTTTCGCGCCATAGTTCAGCACCTAAATGTTGACGTACTTGGTGCACACTTAAATCATCCCAAACACTATCGGGGCGTGAAAAATAAATGTGTTCAAAGGTACAACGTGCCGTTTTTTTAGCGGGTGGCAACCCTTCGAGTGAAATTAATCCACGCGCATCTAATGAAATAATTTCGCCTGGTTGAATTTCGCGTATTTGTTCGCAACCAATGGTTTGTAATGACCCACTTTCGGAAGCAATTGCATAACCACCACACGGTAATTGACCCACACTGAGCGGTCGAAACCCCCAAGGATCGCGCACCGCTAACACTTGATCTTTAGTCAAGAATACTAATGAATAAGCACCTTGCCAAAGTGGCATAGTATTTTTTACACGTTCTTCCCAACTATCACCGGTAGCCCCAGCTAGCATCATGGTTAATAATGCACTGTCGGAACTGGCCGAGAGTCCAACGCCTTTCTGTAAAATTATTTTTCGCAATGCACCGGCGTTAACAAGGTTACCGTTGTGTGCAACAGCCAGTGGCCCATGTTGCGTATCGATTAAAAACGGTTGCACGTTGCGTAATGTAGATGAACCCGTGGTGGAATAACGGGTATGACCAATCGCTAAATGGCCAGGTAATTTAGCAAGTATTGTTGGATTAAAAACTTGCGCGACAAGACCAAGATCTTTGTGTTCGTGAATAACTTTGCCATCTGACACAGCGATACCTGCAGCTTCTTGACCACGGTGTTGTAATGCGAAGAGCCCGAAATAAGCAATGCTGGCTACTTCTTCTTTGGGAGCATAGATAGCTATAACGCCACATTCGTCATGAGGTTTGTCTAAATCATTCATATATTCTTATCATCTTCTAATATACGCTCTTGCTGTTGTTGCTGAAATTTTGCTACGCGCTCGTGAATAGTTGGATCTTGTAACGCAAAAACTTTCGCGGCAAATAACACTGCATTGAGTGGTTCTAAAATCACTGCGGGTGCTATACCAGATGGCATACGTAGTGAAGAAAAAATATCCATACCACCGAATGACTCGCTCGGCGGTGGGCAAGCTATTACCGGTGCTTTGACTGCGCCATCGGTAAATCCTGACAATGCATTACTGCGCCCCGCCACTGTAATATAAATTTTAGGGCGTGGATCAGCTTCATATTGTTTTAAAATGGCTAATGCATGTTCAGCGGTTTTGTGCGCTGAACCAATGCGTGTTACAACATCGATATTAAATTCTTTGGCTGCATTGCTAATGTTTTCACAATGTTTTTGATCGGCTTTAGAGCCAGCGAGAATTACGATTAGTGGTTTGTGTGTCATCTTAAATCTCCCGTAGCCCCCCTTTTCAAAGGGGGGAATAATTATAGTGTTAATGGTGCAAAAATTGTTTTCAAATTATTTTCTAAACGTTTTTCAACTGGATATTCACCCGGCACAAAAGTTTTACCCGTTAATATTTCATAAATTTGTATATAGCGTTGGCTCACTTGCACCCAAAAATCGACGGGCAATATCGGTGGTACACCTTCGCCTTTATAACCTTGTTTGACATAAGCTAAACGTACCATTTCTTTATCGAAATTTTCAGGTTCAATGCTGGCGGCAAATCGTTCAGCGTAACTGTCTGCCTTCCAAAAACGCGATGAATCGGGTGTATGTACTTCATCGATTAACAACACACGTCCATCGGCAGTGCGACCAAATTCATATTTAGTATCTACTAACAATAAACCGGCGCTTTCTGCTTGCTTTTGACCAAATTTAAAAAGTGCTAATGCCGCTGTTTGCAGTTGCTCCCACGTTTTGGCATCAAGATAACCTTTGCTTACCACTTCGGCACAGGTCAAACGTTCATCATGTTCGCCAGGGCCTGCTTTTGTGGTTGGTGTGATCAATGGTTCGGGTAATTTTTGATTTTTGCGCAGCCCTTCTGAAAATTTGTAGCCATAAATTTCGCGCTCGCCTTCTGAATAACGCTGCCATAACGCGGTTGAAGTGACGCCTGTTATATAACCACGCACAATCACTTCGATGGGAAATGGTGTTACTTCAGTCACCAACTGTGCATTGGGGTCGGGCATTGATAATAAATGATTAGGAATAACATTCTTTGTTTGTTCAAACCACCAAGCGGATAACTGGTTCAACACTTGGCCTTTATAAGGAACGCATTTTAACACGCGATCAAATGCCGATAGACGATCGGTGGTAACAATTAATCGTTTATTATTATCGAGTTTGTAACTATCACGTACTTTACCGGCAAATTTACCGGGTAATGGTAAATTGGTATCATCAAAAGGTTGGTTAAGTAAAGTTTGCAATTTTTCGTTGGTTAACATAGTTATTTCCTCATACAGTTTTTACAGCGTTGATAAATAAAGGTAATCCAGAAAAACCGCGCTCGCCACGGGCCCAACGCGGATGTTGACGGGCCAGCACATGATCTTCAGGATGTGGCATTAAGCCTAATACATTCCCTTGTTGATTGCAGATTCCAGCAATGCTTGCAATAGAACCACTGGGATTTAAGGGATATTCTGCATCCATTAATTTTTTATCGGGGTCAGCATATGTTAATGCAATTTGTTGCTGATCTTTTAAAGTTTTAAGCAGTTTATCCTCGGTCAACATAAAACGGCCTTCGCCATGGGCCACCGGGCAATAAATTGGTTCGGCCAAATCGCGTGTCCATAAACAATTTTTTGATTGCGGCATTAATGTCACCCAGCGGCATTCAAATTTTCCTAACGCATTATAAGTTAAAGTAGCTTGTGGTTGTAATGCAGCAAAACCGGGTAAAAATCCACCTTTGACTAAAGTTTGAAAACCATTACAAATACCTAACACCGGTTTGCCACTAGCAATAAATTGTTGCATTTCTTCGGCAAAAAAACTGTTTAATTCCAGCGCGAGTAGTTTACCAGCCCCTAATACGTCGGCATTAGCAAAGCCACCGGCAATGACTAAAATTTGATAATCACTCCATTTTTTTTCTTTCGCACGTAATTGATTTAGATGCACAATTTCTGCGGTAGCCCCTGCTAAATTAAAAGCGTAAGCAACGGATTGATCACGATTAGTGCCATTAGCATGTAAAATTAATACGCGTGGTTTCATGGGTTCACCTGCCAAGCAGTTACCAATTCATTGACGGACAATGAAATAATGGTTTGTTGATCATGTGTTATTACTAATTTTTCATCATCTGTTACTTTGCCAATTTTATTAATCAAATGTGCTAAATCTTGCGTGAAGCATTTTTCAAAAACCACGCAATCTTGTTCGCGTATTTCGACTAACAAACGTCCATTCGATTCGCTGAATAATGCTGTGACAACATCGGCATTGGTTAAATTAATTTGTGCGCCCAAGCGGCCAGCGATACACATTTCCGCCATCGCTACTGCAAAACCGCCTTCGCTGAGATCATGGCAGGCACGCACTAATTTTTTTTGCATGGCTTGATGTAGTTGACGATATAAAACCGGCGCATGCTGCGGCAATGTTGGCACTTCCGATCCCCTCTCCCCGCCACCACACAATGCAAAATGACTGCCACCCAATTCTGCACGCGTTTCGCCTAACAAATAAATACAGTTGCCCGGTGTTTTTAGATCCATAGTTACTGCATTATCTACATCTTCAATAATACCAATGGCAGAAATTAACAATGTTGGTGGTATAGCATGACGCACGCCATCGCTGCCTAAATATTCATTATTCAGTGAATCTTTGCCCGAAATAAACGGTGTTTGATAATGTAACGCTCCATCATAACAACCACGTGCCGCTGCTACTAAGCTGCCTAATGTTTCAGGGCGTTTAGGATCGCCCCAACAAAAATTATCTAAGATGGCAATGCGATCAGGATCAGCGCCGACCGCCACTGCATTGCGAATCGCTTCATCGATCACACTTAATGCCATGAGATAAGGATCGTGTTTGCCTAATTCAGGATTTAAACCATTGGCTAATACGATACCGCGTTGGCCTTTTGTTTCTAATGGTTTTAAAACACATGCATCAGATGGGCCATCATTTTTTACACCCACTAGTGGTTTAATGACCGTTGCGCCTTGCACTTCGTGATCATAGCGGCGAATGACGGCTGCTTTAGTGGCGATGTTTGGGTGAGAGAGTAGTGATAATAAAATCCCCCCTAACTCCCCTTTTTCAAAGGGGGGAACAGATGAGAAGCTTTTTCCAGCAGGGGGGGTCGAAGAATAACCCCCTTTGAAAAAGGGGGTCGCGAGCGCAAGCGAGCGGGGGGATTTTTCCGCCCGCAATTTCTTTTGCGGCATACCGTCAAATAAAAATAGCATTTCTAAATCTAATACCACTTGGGAGCCATTACGCAATAACAAACGTTTGTCATCATTAAAATGACCTAAATCGGTTAATTCAATATCATAAATTTGGCAGATATTTTTTAACGCTTCTAATTTATGCGGTGGCACCGCCAGCACCATGCGTTCTTGCGCTTCTGATAACCAAATTTCCCAAGCTGCAAGACCAGGATATTTTAATGGAGCAACAGATATATCAACTTCTGCCCCACATTCGCTCGCCATTTCACCCACGGCGGAAGAAAACCCACCCGCACCACAATCGGTAATAGCATTATATAATTTGGCATCGCGTGCTAATGTCACCACTTCGATCAAACCTTTGGCGATAATTGGGTCGCCGATTTGTACCGATGCCCCTGCGACCGTTTCGGTTTGCGCATCCATCGTCATCGATGAAAAAGTTGCACCGCGTAAACCATCACGGCCAGTACGCCCACCAATCACAATAATACGATCGCCTTTTTGTGCATGACGTGGGTGGCTTGCTCTAGGTGCTAAACCAACACAACCACAAAATACTAAAGGATTTGCAGTATAAGCAGCATCATAATAAACAGCGCCATTGACCGTAGGAATACCCGTTTTATTGCCATAATCTTGCACGCCTGCTACTACGCCTGAGGCAATAAGGCGCGGATGCAATACGCTTTCGGGCAATGTTTTTGGATCACAATCTTGTTGGCCAAAACAAAAGACATCTGTGGCTGCAATAGGCCGTGCCGAAACACCGAGCACATCTCGAATAACACCACCCAAGCCGGTATTAGCACCGCCAAAAGGTTCGATCGCCGAAGGATGGTTGTGCGTTTCTACTTTAAATGAGATTTGATATTCATCATCAAAATCAATGATGCCTGCATTATCGACAAACGCCGAATAGACCCAAGGTGCAGCAATTTTTTCAGTGGCCGCACGAATATAAGTTTTCAATAGGCCTTTTATTTCTTGACCATCGTCACATTCAATAATAGCCCTAAACGTTTTGTGTGAGCAGTGTTCACTCCACGTTTGTGCAATCATTTCAAATTCGACATCGGTGGGATCACGATCGTGTTTGCGAAAATAGGTTTGTATTGCTTGCATTTCGGCGAGATCTAACGCGGCGCGGCGTTGTTGCGATTCTGCCATTAATTGATCATCGTTCAATTGTCGTAACGGAATTATTTCTATAGGCTGATTGGTTTTTTCATAGGCAGGGAAACTCACGGTAATGTTGCCCAAAGCATAATAATGAATCACGCCATTGGCCAATAATCGTTTCGCTAATTTGTGTAGGTCTTGCTGGTTTAATGGCTGTTTACTTTGCACTTGATAACGTTTACCCGTGGTTACTTGGTTAATAGTATCAATACCGAGTAATTGGGCATTTTGCATAATGGCCGCGGCGGTGGGATCAGTAACACCAGGGCGTAATACCACTTCGATGCTTTGTTGTGCAGTTTCTGCCAAAGTTTGTTCTTGCCAGGTGCAGGTTTGCGTCACAGAGTCATGCAACAATTCATTGCTTAGGCGTTCAAGGTGGTTGGGTGTCAACTGCCCTTGGATAAAATAGATCTCATGACAAGCAATTTGGGTGATATCAGTAAAACCGAGGACATGGGCATCTTGGCGTAAAGCGGCCGCATGTGGGGTATTACCACTGAGTGGTGCAATTACAAAACGGTAAATAGGTAAACTCATAGGTATTTTTGCTTAGCTGAGGGTTATTTTAAGCAAGCCATTATAACGCAGGCGACTAAGATTGGGTATGGAATTTTTGGGTTTTTTTGTAAAAATTAATCTTCCTCTACCACACCCAATTTTTCCAAAACCCCGGCTAAAGTATCGTGATCAAAATAGCGAATTTTGATCCAGCCACTTTTTTGATTACCATCGGGGTCTAATTTAACCGGAGCGCCAAATTGTTGGGAAACAGCCCGCTCGAGGTGGGTAATATTGGGGTCTTCGCCGGTATTATGGGTATGCGCTTGTGCTTGCCAACGTTTGGCTTCTTCTTCTAACTTGCGCACCGACCAACCTTTTGCAACACATTGCTCGGCGATTTCAAATTGAATATTTTCAGCAACGCCCGCCAAAATTTTGCCGTGCCCTTCTGAAAGTTGTCGGCCGACTAACCATTGTTGCACTTTTTCATCTAGGCGCAGCAAACGCAGGGTATTACTCACTTTGGTGCGCGATTTACCCACGACGGCGGCTACTTCTTCATGGACATAACCAAATTCATCCATCAACCGTTGCAAAGATTGCGCTTCTTCGATGGGATTCAGATCTTTGCGTTGTAAATTTTCGATCAGCGTAATCGCTGCAGTTTCTTCATCAGTATAGTTGTTAACGATGCAGGGTACTTGATCAAGGCCAGCCATTTGGGCAGCGCGCCAACGGCGTTCGCCGGCAACAATTTCAAAATTGCCAGTACTGAGTTTACGCACCACGATCGGTTGAATTAAGCCACTCGATTTAATCGATTCAGCTAATTCACCTAGGCTTTCAGAATCAAAATCACGGCGTGGCTGATATTTGCCACGTGATAATTGTTCCACCGGCAGTTGTATTAATTCTGATTTAGTATTCACAAAGATTACTGTAAATTCTTACCAACTACTTCAGCTGCTTCTTGAAAAATAGTGAAGATTTTCTCTTTAGTAATCTTTTCTTCTTTACAGTGTGTTAGCACCAATTCGGTTAAACCCAATGCAGTTTTTTGCTGCACTTTTAAAAACTCAGTCATTGCTTCCATCGCTTCACCCGCGTTGTCTTCCATCCACTCTTCAATCTCTGGGTCATAATCTTGAATCATCATGGTATTTTTTTCCTTCATAAATTACCTCGTTTAAAAAAGCAAAAGGACGCACTCTCGGGTGATTTTACCTGAGAGTATTGAAATAAAATAGTTTTTTAATTTGAATTAGCAGGCTGACGTATTAATACCATAACCAGGGGACGTATTTATGGCTGTGGGGGCCGTATAGGTTACTGAACAAGAGCCTACCGTTCCGCCTAGCGTATTAATAGTTAAAGTTGAGCCTGCGGTTGTCACTGAAATATTATCACCCGGATTACTGGTAGAAACAAATGGCACTAACTGTGTCGATGCTATAATACCTGCCAAAGTCGCTGTGGGGTATAAGAAGGTCATACTCACTGCAGTTCCTGACATAACGACCGTATTACCTACAGCTGCATTAGCACACACTGGCGCTGGAGGGGTTGGATTTAAGCCTGCAATATCGGTAATACAGACAGATGAAGCTAAGTTCGCTGCTTCTCGCACAGCACCATAGATGGCTTGGGTTTTGGCGATGCGTGCTTCTTGCTGAAAACTAAAAAATCGGCTTAAAGCAAGTGCGCTCAATATACCAATCAGCACGAGCACAACGATAAGTTCAATGAGGGTAAAACCCGACTGCGGATTAACCGTTTTACGATGGGTATCCATTTCAAGTCTCCGTGCCACTTTCAAGCAGCATAAATTATGCTATACATCCTTAATTAAATCACACATCTCTACTTATTTATAGCCTATTTATTGCTAATATTCAAGGAGATATGCAAAATCATTAATGTATACTTTATACATTAATAAATTACTCGTCTTCGGTGGTTTTTTCAACGGCCACCGTTGCTGAGTCACTTTCTTGTTCAGGGCTATTTAAGCGACGGCGACAGCGATGTTCAACCAAAGTACCAATAATATGCCCTGGATTGTCACTATTCACGATGATTTTAGGCCAATATTCATTGATTGGAATAAGTTCGAAGGTATTCAAACCTTTAGCATCTTTACCTAACAACCGATATCTTCTTAAAAAAACGGGGTCTTCATTGTCCAATTTAGCTAATACCGTTTCACCAGGTTGTGGCGCAATAGCAGGATCAATGACTACAATATCACCTGGTTTAAGCTCAGGCATCATGCTGGCATCTTTTACCACCAGGGCAAAAACATCGGGCCCAGCTACAGCAGCCAGATCTTGATCAATTCCTGTGTAACTTACGTTGCTCTTATTAAATTCCATATAATTTAGTGCTTCCAAGAAGCTTAAAATCGGTAAAGTTCTAACTTCTAAATCCGTAGGGAATAAACCCGACTGCGCTAAAGCAGCTGGTTTTATTTCCCCCGTGCCAAACTGCAACCATTCTGGGTTGACGCTCAAAATTTTTGCAGCTTTAAGTAGGTTAGCCGCACCTATTTCTTTAGTAGCGCCTGATTCCCACTGGGCAATTGCCGTGCGCGATAGCCTTTTGCCATCACCAAAATTGCTAATGGCGTTGGCTAATTTCCCTTGGCTAAAACTTGCCGTCAAACGGGCTTTTTTTATTCTGTATCCGATCGTCATAGGAAACCATTATTATTATCATCATAAACATATACCTATTCCAACAGATAGCTTAACATTAGTTTACAACAAGATAAAAAGGAAGTACATTGACAAATAGTCATTATGATGACTATTTATGTTAATAATCCCCTTCCCCATTCATGTGATTGTTCCACGCAGAACAATAGGTAAGCATGTGACGTCTACAGGATATTTATTACATCTTAGATTATCTTTTGTTCTACATAGAACAATTAACATATACAAACACCCTAGAATACTCCCATAAACGTCACAAATGAGCATTTGATGCTAGAATTCGCCGATTTAAAATTTAATTAAGTTATTGATTATTAAAGGTTTTTTTAACAACTTCGGTGACCGAAGTTAGCCCCGAATAAGGCGTTGGATGATACTGGCTCTAATGAGACTGCTTTTTACGCCTTCCATCCCCAGGTACTCTCTTCTGACGACGATAACGGCTTCATCTAATTTCCCGATGAGCTCACGGGATATTCTCGCAGTAACCACAGCAATCATTTCATCCATTTCTGTAGCTATATCCACAAATTCCGGATAATTTTCTAACTGAAGAAACCGTTCAATTGCTTCATGCATCCAGAGGCTCTTGCCACGCATCCCATAGCCATCTTTGATAATTTTCTCAAGCATCTTTTGGTGTACAGACTTCGGTAATTTTGCTGTAATCATTACTTTGGTAGCCATTATTGTGTACCTACTTCTCTTTCAAGCAGCTCGATAAATTTTCTAAATGCTTGGGTAACGTGTGAATAGTCCTTCCAATCAACACCGTCAAAATGCCTGGAATGACTGCTATATTCTGCTTGTTGAGTGACTACCTGGATAATTTTCTTAATCACATCAGGCTTGTTTGTTACCCCCATATTGACACGCTGCGCTACCCTGCCCTGCTTTCGATTCGTTATTATTGGTTTTTTCTGAAGAACTTTCTGTTCGCTTTCAACAAGCGCGTGCAACTGTTTTAAACTGCTTCCATCTAGACAAGCTTTTAATGTTTTTAAACGCACTTCAGTCGATTTAATTTTTGCGATATAAGCTGCCTTATCTAAATTATTAATCCGACCTTCGATAATCGCCGCTATAATATCAGAAGGTGCTTGCAGCACAGACATATAACAACTTGCTTGGGGTAGTGAAATACCAGTGAGTTCTTTAAGCAATGTTGCGGTCAGTTCTATTTCTCCTTTCTCTTTTCGATATTCATTAATAATAGATTTAACATTTCCCATTCTTTCTTTCAAAGAAAGATCTTCACGTTCAGTATTTTCAATCCATTGTAGCAATCTCAAATCTAAAGATGGGGGTTTAGTAGCTAATATTCGCGCTTGGATATCTTCCTTCCCTGCTATGATAGAGGCTAAGAACCTCCTCTCGCCTGCAACTAGCCGATATCGCTCACCATGCCTATAAACGACTACAGGGTTCATCAACCCCTTGCGTTTAATCGTTTCTGCTAAACTCTGCAGCTTCTCATATTCGGCCAGCTTATCTTTGTTATTTTTAAAAGTTCCCTGTCTTAAATCTTCAACAGTAAGAAGCAAATCACGAGGATTTTCAGGGTCTGTTTCAACGCGCGATAATGCAATCACCTCAAACCGAACGGAACCTACGTTATTTTCAGCTGCGTTAATTGTTTCACTGAACCCCTGGTTCAAGCTCTGGGAAATACCAAACCGCCTTTTTTTAGTCATTGGCAAAGATCCTCTCGGTAATATATTTACAAACCTTTATTGCTTCCTGCTTTGCCAGATTAGAGTCAGGAAGATCAAAAACCGTCTTAGGGATTGCCCCCTCGGCATCTAACTCTGCAAAAACAGCCCGCTGCCCCAACTCAAATGGCATAACATATTTTTTAATCGCTTCATTTGCTCGTAGACTTTCTAGCATCTCTTTATGTAGATTGATCTGTCTGAACATATTAGGAAGTATGCCGATAAGTTCCAATGGCCTCGTTTCTTGGCGACGAAAAGATTCTTGCATCCATAATTGCAACATTCCGTATATCCCTTGTATCGGCTGCTCTTCCATCACCGATGGAATAACAATATGTGTGGCGGCCTTAATGACGCTTACAGTTAACGGGCCTTTAGATGGGGCTGTATCAATGACGGCAACATCATACGCACTTTGAACATCTGAGGATTCTAAAAACTTGCCTATCTGTTTATGTACTTTTTCTACCACTTCACTTTTCCGGACCCCTTCTGCTTCAAGCAGTTTTGCCGCATGTGCTGGCATGATGTCCAAATTTTCAATGTAGGTTGGATATGGAATAGTACCTGATTGGTTATAAAAAATATCTGCAATGCTACCTCTGCCATCCCAATCACCATTCTCTTCATCTGGATTATAATCAGGATGTAGAGGCGGAATTTTACCTTCAGGTGAAGCAGGATCAATTTCCATTTGTAAAAACCGCTGCGAAAAATTACACTGCGGATCAAAGTCGATAGCTAAAACTCTTTTTTTAAGGACTTTGCTTAAATATTCAGCAAGTAATACGCTAACCTTTGTTTTCCCTACGCCACCCTTGTTATTTGTCGGTGCAATAATTTTCATTTATATTCCTCTTTACAATGTATTACCTAACAACATATTATAACAGCAGTTTTGCTTTGACAAACAATTTGTTATATTAAAATACGACACGTTGTGTTTATTTAATTATAGTTTAAGAGTTTACAGCGTGTGGATCGCCTTAATTTATAAGCTAAAACAGGCAGAAGTGTGACGTTTATGGGAACAACTGTGACGTTTATGGGAACAACTGTGACGTTTATGGGAACAAAGCGCGACTGTTATGGGATTCGAATGCGACGTTTATGGGATAAAATGTGACGTCTATGGGACAACTAATAGAACAAAAACGAACCGAAGTCAAAAAGCATGTTGCAACGATACACTGCTCGAATTCACTGGGTTTATTGCAGCGTAAAATTAGCAATGCGCTGTTGTTTCATGCTTACCCTGAATTACAAAAGAAAGAAGAACATGAAATAACTGTTAAACAGCTATGTAATATTATTGGTTATAATGGAAATAATCATGCTGTTATAAAAGAAGCATTGAAGAGCTTAATCTCTGTCGTTTTAGAATGGAATTTAATCGACGAAGAATCAGGAGAAGAAGATTGGTCCGCAAGTGCCATCATTGCCAGCGCCAGAATTAAAGGTTCAAAATGCACCTATGCTTACAGCCCCCGTATGCGTAGTCTTTTGTTTTCACCCACTATGTACGGAAAAATCAACCTTATTGTTCAATCGCGTTTTAAATCAAGTTATGGGCTTGCATTGTATGAAAATTGTGTGCGTTATAAAAATTTGCCACATACTCGCTGGTTTGAATTAGATAGTTTCAGAAAATTGATGGGTGTAACGGAAGATACATATCCCATTTTTCGAGATTTCAAAAAGCGCGTTATCGATAAATCGGTCGAAGAAGTTAACATGTATTCTGACATGATTGTTTTGCCTGAAGTGAATAGGGCAGGGCGCAAAGTAGTGAGTATTCGATTTAAATTAAAAGAAAGAGAAAAAAAGAAAATGCTTGGGGTTAATTTGATAGACAGGGGAGGGGAGAACTATTCTATCATCGAGACAGCGTTAGCACTACAACTTAAAAATAAGTTTGTGCTATCCAATAAACAATTAAAATCAATATTTGATGAATATAGCGAAGAGTTTATTGTTCAGAAGCTAACAATTATAGAATCATCAAAGGATTATTTATCTGGAAAAATTAGAAATCTTTCTGGTTATTTACTCGCTGCATTGAAGGGAGACTATCAACTTCCAAAATCAAGCAGTGAATTAATGCACGATAGTAGGAAAGAGGTAGAAGAAAAAGAAAACATAGAAAAACAGAAAAAATTAAAGGAAGAAGAGCATCGGCAACGTTACTCAGACTATGTTACAGTTCAATTTAATAAAGTTTTATCAGAGATGGATTCAAAACAATTGCAGGGCCTGCAAACAGCATTCGAAGAAAATTTAGTGAGCCAAAATAATATGGTTGTTCTACAAAAGTATCGTAAAGATGGTTTGAGTAGTAAAATAGTGAAGATATTTTTTCAAATATTCATCAAGGAGTTCTATTCTGATGTTCTTAAAAATATTATGGGGTTTGAGGATTACATAAATAACTTATGAACCATCAAGCTATAACTAACATAAAAACTAAACCTATCGTTTGGTTTGTTATTTTTTGTTCACTGCATTTACTTATTTGGACTTTGCTGCCGACGTTACTTTATGGCAATCCACCCAAAGATTTGGTAGAAGGTATTGCATGGGGCAATTTATGGTTATGGGGTTATGAAAAACATCCTTTTCTGGCACCATGGTTGACCGCATTAGCGACCGATTTGGCTGGAGGCAGGGTAGGGTGGCCTGTTTATTTGTTGGGCCAGTTATCTGTCATCACTTGTTTTTGGGCGGTGTGGCGTTTGGCCAATAAAGTATTATCGCCTTGGCATTCATTGCTCGCTGTCGTGTTGTTAGAAGGGTTGGGTTACTACAGCATGGAAGCCGCCAATTTTAACCCCAACATTTTAATGTTGCCGTTATGGGCTTGCGCGAGTTTAGTATTTTATAACGCATTAAAAGATAATCAGATTAAATGGTGGGTGTTGCTGGGCATTTTCACCGGTTTAGCCATGGTGGCTAAATATGAATCCGCTGTTTTATATGGGTGTATGTTGGTGGTGTTATTAAGCACAGCCTCCGGACGAGCAAGCTTTAAGAGGCCTGGAATTTATTGTGCAATCGCAATCGCCGTGATTATTTTCCTGCCTAATTTCATTTGGTTAGCGCAGCATAATTTTGATGCGCTCAGCTATGCGACCGACAAATTAAGCAATAGCAAAAATGATCATCTGCCCATGGCCATTGCTCTTTTTTATCACCCTTTGCGCTTTACTGTATCACAAGCACTTTGTTTATTACCCGCACTTTTTCTTTACATTCCCTTTTATAAGGGCGCAGTTAATAAATTTCAGACTAATGATTTTGACCGACGATTTTTACTCGTGATGGGGCTAGGGCCCTTGTTAGTGACGTTGTTGTTTTCGCTGGTGACTAATTCAGAGTTAACATCCAGTTGGGGCGTGCCATTTTTTTCTTTGACGGGCATTTTATGGTTAGCTTGGTCGCAACCGATTATTACTAAACAAAGATTAGGTTATTTTTTCGTTTTGACAGTTTTTCTTGTTTTAGTACATGCGGCGCAAGAAGTTTGGGTTTCAGCTTACTCGCCTTATCATGCCCCTGCTCAAAAAAAGGCGAACGTGCTGGCAAAATATTCGCAGTTTTTCCCCGGCCAAGCCATTGCCGTTGCCCTGACCCAACAATGGCATGATCTTTATCATAGCCCTATTCCGTATGCGGCAGGTGACCACGATGTAGTAATTAATATCGCTGCTTATTCACCAGACAAACCCATTGCCTATTTTAATGTGAATTTGGCAGATAGCCCGTGGATAGATGAAGCACAACTCAAGAAAAAAGGCGGTGTATTCGTGGTCATAATGAATGACCCCATACTGGCCAAGCAGCGTATTAATAACATAACACAGCGTTTTCCAGGTCTCACACACCCATCGGTACAAACTTTCCCCTTGTTGACTAAGGCCGATTCACCACCGTTGAAAGTTTGGGTAGCGTTTTTGGCGGCGCAGAATTAAATGGCAATTCACTATTGTCCAAGTAGTTTGATGGTTTATGCTCAAAAGAATTAGAGCTCTTATTACTCAATACCACCCTTCAGCCAATTAGCTCTTAAAGGAGAGCTAATTGGCTGAAATATAAAATTGATTTTTAGCCAATTAGACCATAAAATGATGCTAATTGGCTTTTTTAGGGTGTAACCCATGAGATCTAAAGATATTATTGAAAATTCCCATTTTGTGGGGCGTCAATATGAACATAGTTTATTGCAAAAAATTGCTCGAATAGTACGGGCATCCATTGTAGTTATTTATGGCCGCCGCCGTATAGGTAAAACAGAGTTGATAGAACAGACTTATCGGAATCGAAATATAATAAAATTCGAAGGAATCGAAGGAAAACCTGAAAAAGATCAAATGGCTTATATTTTGCTGCAGTTGTCTGAATATGCCCAAGATCCATTAATTGCTAAAGTACAATGTACTTCATGGTTGGAAGTATTTCAAATCTTAGCGCGTTATGTAGAAAAAGGATGTTGGACCCTCTATTTTGAAGAAGTACAATGGCTTGCCAATTACCAAGATAATTTTGTTAGTGAACTTAAATATATCTGGGACAATAATTTACGGCACAATAAGGAATTAATCGTTATTCTCTGCGGTTCTTCCCCTTCTTTTATGTTGACTCACGTGGTGAAATCTCGTGCTCTTTATAATCGTTCACAATACGAAATTCCATTAAAACCCTTTGATTTGCAAGAGACCAGAGAATTTTTAAAAAAACGCTCGCATCGAGAAGTATTAGAAGCGTATTTAACAGTGGGGGGCATACCAGAATATTTAAACTGGGTTAATAAAGATTCATCTGTTTTTTTAAGCCTATGTAAACACTCTTTTACATCTGGCAGCTTTTTTTTACGGGAATATGAAAAAATATTTATCAGTAACTTGGCTACTAATAAAAATTATAAAAAAATTGTTGACTTCCTAAGTAAAAAACGTTTTGCAACACGTAAAGAGTTAACACAACACCTAAAAACTCAATCAGGTGGAACGCTGACTAGTTTACTGCAGGATCTAGAGATGTGTGGTTTTATTAAGCATTATACGCCTTTTTATCTTGAATCAGACAGTTTGTTGGCACGTTACTGTATCCAAGATGTATATTTACAATTTTATTTTAAATTTATTAGCCCAATAAAACAAGAAATCGAACATGGAGATTATAATAGTAATCCAACGAGTGCTATAAAAACTGATAATTATTATAAATGGTTGGGTTTTGCATTTGAACGGTTTTGTCGAGATAATCACCGAATTTTTGCAAAAATATTAGGATTTCACGCAGTGCAATATCAATCAGGTGTTTTTTTCAGTAAAAAAACCAATGAGGATGAACCAGGTTATCAAATTGATTTAATTTTTGATCGCGCAGATGGCGTTTATACAATTTGCGAGATTAAATATGTGCAGGCAAAAGTAAGTTCGAAAGTAATTACTGATTTTGAAAGAAAACTGGCTTTATTTCCTAATACAAAAAATAAAACCATCCAAAAAGTTTTAATTGCTAGTGATGGTGCAGAAAAAGGATTGATCGATAGGGGTTATTTTGATCAAATAATTACATTAGATGATATTTTTGCGGTGGCCGCAAACTAATATTAAAGGACAAAAAAATGACTGACGCAAAAATTCACCCAGTTCCTGCAAATATTGTTCAGCGAGCCCATATTACTGAAACACAATACAAGGAGATGTATGCGCGTTCACTAAAAGACCCGGAAGCCTTTTGGGGTGAGCAAGCACAAAAATTTATCAGTTGGATTAAACCCTGGGAAAAAGTATTAACAGGAGATTTTAAAAACTTAAATGTGCAATGGTTTGTCAACGGGCAATTGAACGCCTGTTACAACTGCATCGATCGACATTTACCAAAACGTGCTAATCAACCGGCTATTATATGGGAGGGGAATGACCCTAGTGAATCTGCCACGATAACTTATGCGCAATTACACCAACAAATTTGTCGTTTCGCTAATGTGTTAAAAAAGCATAATGTAAAAAAGGGCGACCGCGTTTCTATTTACATGCCAATGGTTCCTGAAGTAGTAATTGCAATGTTGGCATGTGCACGTATTGGCGCAGTGCATTCGGTAGTATTTGCTGGTTTTTCACCGGATGCAATAAAAGATCGTATTTTAGATGCAGATTGTCGTATCGTAATTACCGCTAATGAAGGCCTACGCGGTAACAAAATAATTCCGCTTAAAAATAATGTCGATGCAGCATTGGTCGATTGTCCAAATGTTAAAACGGTTATTGTGGTAAAACGCACGGAAAATACTGTCGATTGGAACAAAACCCGTGATCGTTGGTATCATGAAGAAATGACAACGGTGTCGACTGAATGTCCCTGCGAACCGATGGATGCACAAGATCCCTTATATATTCTGTATACCTCAGGCTCCACTGGAAAACCCAAAGGTATTTTGCATGTCACAGGTGGTTACATGGTGTATGTGACTATGACCTATCGTTATATTTTTGATTATCATGAAAGAGAAATTTATTGGTGTACCGCTGATGTCGGTTGGGTAACTGGGCATTCCTATATTATCTATGGTCCATTAAGTAATGGTGCGACCACATTAATTTTTGAAGGTGCTCCAAATTATCCTACCCCTGCGCGTTATTGGGAAATCATCGATAAATATAGCGTCAATATTTTTTATACATCGCCTACTGCTATTCGCGCTTTACGAAGAGAAGGTGATGTATGGGTAAAAAGCACAAGTCGCAAAAGTTTGCGTATACTCGGCACAGTGGGTGAACCGATTAATCCAGAGGTTTGGGAATGGTATTACCAGGTAGTAGGAAATAATCAATGTGTCGTGGTAGATACTTGGTGGCAAACGGAAACGGGAGGTATTTTAATTTCTCCTCTTCCGGGTGCAACCCCATTGAAAGGAGGCTCTGCTTCATGGCCATTTTTTGGCATTAAACCAGCGATTGTCGATGATCACGGACAACCAGTTGCCATCAATACGTTAGGAAAATTAATCATTACACAGCCTTGGCCTGGTATTTTGCAAACTATTTATGGGAACCGTGAAAGATTTATTAACGCTTATTTTAATGAGTTTCCTGGTAATTATTTCACCGGTGATGATGCGCGTTGCGATGAACACGGGTATTTTTGGATCGTTGGTCGCAACGATGATGTGTTAAAAGTTTCGGGTCATCGGATTGGCACAGCTGAAGTAGAGAATGCATTTTTACAAGCTAACATTGTGGCAGAAGCTGCAGTGGTCCCTGTGCCTCACGACATTAAAGGCGAGTCAATTTATGCTTTTATTACACTTAAACCAACTATTAAAGCAAATGACACTTTAAAAAATGAGCTGATACAAAAAGTACGCGATATTATTGGTGCTATCGCTACCCCAGATTATATCCAATGGGCAGACGCTTTACCGAAAACACGTTCAGGCAAAATTATGCGGCGTTTATTGCGTAAAATTGCTTGCAACGATTTAGCTGATTTGGGTGATACCACAACCTTGGATGACCCTAAAGTGGTAGAACACTTGATTCAAGGGCGGCTTTTACGGTAATTGTAAGCAAATTAGAAGCATACATTATATTGCTAAAATATTGCAGATTTGTAACAAATTGTAACAAAGCAATATTATTGAGACAAGGCATTTACAGCCTACTGTTGCATTGCGTATAGTATACTTATCAAAGATGCAGCAAGGTATTCTATGCAGCCTAAAAAAATATTCTTAATTCTTTTTTTCATTATTCTCATTGGCGCAATTATTTGCGGTTTATTTGTACCTATCGCTATGGACGTGTTTGCAATGGGGCCGCATCCATTTTTACCCGATGAAGAAGCGACCAGAGCTACTACAGATATTATGTTTGGCACCGGTTTAGTGATGGTTTTTTCTTCCGCTTATTTTATTTGTTCTCCCCTGTTAGGGTTATATTCTGATATTCATGGTCGCAGTAAAGTTTTTAAAATTTATTTCTATTGTGCTTTATTTTCATATATTTTTATTTTATTGGGTATCAATATAAAAAGTATTGACATTATTTTGTTTGGTACAGTATTACAAAGTATCAGTTGTGGCATATTACCTATTATACAAGCGGCTACAGCAGATATTGCTTCTGGTAAAAAACGGGTTATATATTTTGGCATGATTAATGCAGCCATGGGGTTTTTAATTTTAGCAGCGGAGTTTTGTAATTATTTATTAAGGCTAGACCCTACCCATACCAATCATCAAGTCAATATTATTTTATTAATGATGACAGTATTAAGTGCTATCGGTTTAATGCTGACCATATTGTTTGTACCTGAAACCAAAAAAAAGCAAATTGTATTGAACCCTGTTATTAATAGTGCGGTAATCTTAAGAAATCTAAGCAAAGTTTTTTATAAAACTGAAACACGCTGGTTATTATTTTTATTAGCACTTTTTCAATTTTCCTGGGGTTTATATTTTCAAGATATCTATGTTTATTTGATAAAAATTGCAAATATGTCATCAACAAATGCCTCATTATTTATCTCTTTTACAATTATTGTTTTTATTGTAACGTTATTTTTTTTATTTCCACTGTTAATTAAATATTTTGCAACGCAGAAGCTACTTATTTTTAGTTTTATTCTATGTTATATCGGCATGTTAGGCATCAATTGGGTCAACGTAAGTTATATTTCATGGTTACTAATTATACCGTTTGCTGTAGGGGTAGCGATGATAAACCCCATTTTATGGGGGCAATTGTCTACTTCAGTTAACCATACGCAATATGGATTTTTAATGGGCATAATCGGGGCGCTATGGGCTTTTACTTGGGCATTAAGTGATTTAGTGGGGGATAAGCTAAATGATTATTATTTTTCTTTACCACTCGTTATAGCGTTGGTTATGATGATAGCGTGTTTACAGATTTATTTAACGCTGTCACGCCGCTTAGCAAATTCAACCAAAAGAATGTTGCGAGAAAATAACAATGAAAACACCTGAACATATTATAGTAGTAGATGATGATAAAGAAATAAGAAGTTTACTGAGTGAATTTTTATCTAAACATAACTATCAAGTGACTGCAGCACAAAATGGTGATGAACTAACCAAAATACTTCATCAGCAGCATGATATCGCTTTAATTATTCTTGATATAATGTTGCCAGGTATTGATGGTTTAGAAATATGTAAAAAAATACGTGCTAGTTCTAATACCCCCATTCTTATGTTGACTGCTGTTTCTGATATGCTGGATAGAATTATTGGATTAGAAGTGGGCGCCGATGATTATTTGACAAAACCGTTTAACCCACGTGAATTATTAGCACGTATTAGAGCCATATTACGTCGTACAGAGGATAAAATAATTTTTGGAGTATCGAACCAAGAAGTGAAAAAAATGACACGGTTAAAATTTTCGGGTTGGGTTTTAGATACCGCCATCCGTCGTTTGATTTCCCCGGAAGAAATAGAAATCCCTTTAAATGGTAGAGGTTACGATTTATTGTTGACTTTTTTAGAGCATCCCCAACGTGTATTGAGTCGTGATCATCTTCTGGATATTTTGAGTAATCGTAGTGCAGAACCATTTGACCGTAGTATTGATGTACAAGTTAGTCGGTTAAGATTGAAATTAGGTGATGATCCTAAAGATCCAAAACTGATTAAAACAATACGTACCGGTGGGTATATGTTTGCATCGGCAGTCGATAGAGCATAATAACATGAACGCAAAGATCCGATTATTTTTTAGTAATAACCTGATATGGATCCTGCTGATTATTTTAGTATTGCATATCGTTATTTTATCTTTATATATCCGCGCGCATAATGATATTGAAAACTATCACCAAAATAATAAAACTTATTTCTTACTGGCTGGGCTTATCATTAACTCTAGTCAATTTATTTCAAGAAATGAATTGCAAAATGCGATCAATATATTTAATCATTATGATCTAGAATATAATAACCATGAATTACTAGTCACTATAGACCCGCAACCAAAATATACTTTGCGCTTTGATAGTAATAACTCTTGGCAAGCGATACGCAATATAATGCAAGATAATACCCTGAAAGGGTTTTCCTATCAGTTTAAAAATGGCGAATGGTTAAATTATGTAGAAGCCCATAACTATAAATCTTATAAATTTGCAGGGTTACTTATTTTGTTAGAAATCATTATTATTCTGGTTATTCTGCTTTATAGCTATTCTTTACAACGTTTTATTGTTCCGTTAAACCATTTCAAAAAAAGTGCCGATAGATTAGGCATTGATATTAATGCGTTCCCTATTAAAGTCTATGGGCCGAAAATTGTGCGTGAAACCGCGAGTGCGATGAATAAAATGCAAAATCGTATTGTGGATTTAGTGCAAACACGCACAAAAATGTTAGCTGCGATATCCCATGATTTACGCACACCCATTACTCGACTAAAGCTGCGAGTGCAATTTTTGCAAAATGATGAACAAGCAGAAAAAATTATTCAAGATCTTAATGAAATGGAAATAATGATTAACGGTGTACTAACATTCTCTGGTGAAGATGTGATGCATGAGAAAAAAACAGTATTTGATGTTAATTCATTGTTAAATTCTATTTGTGAAGAGTTTGTAGATCAAGGCCATCAAATTCAAATATCGACTAACGATAAACGAATTCCATTTTTAGGGAGTCAAATTGCTTTAAAACGCTCATTGACCAATGTTATTCAGAATGCATTAAAATATGCGGGTGAAGTGTGGGTAAAATTTAATTATCTTTCTGATAAAATTACTATAATCATTGAAGACAATGGCCCTGGTATACCAGAAGATGCATTAACTAAAGTGTTTGAACCTTATTTCCGCGTGGGTAATCCAATTTTGCAGAGTAACCCTGGCACAGGATTAGGATTAACGATTGCCAATGAAGTGATTCGTGCGCATAGTGGAACAATTACATTACAAAATCGAGAAGAGGGTGGCTTGCAAGTTGTTATTATATTACCTGCTTAATCGGTAAGGTGATGATGAACTCACTGCCTTTGCCCGGTTCGCTTACTACCTCTATTGACCCATGATGATCTTGAATAATACTATAAGAGATTGATAAACCTAAGCCAGTTCCATGCCCCACGTCTTTAGTGGTAAAAAAAGGTTCAAATATTTTTGCCATGATTTCTTTGGTCATTCCTGTCCCAGTATCGCGAATGCTAATCGCAATTTTATCTGCTTTTGTTGTAGTAGAAATAGTAATCTCACCTTTGTCAGGCGTGGCGTGGATAGCATTAGTGATGATATTCATTAGCACTTGGTTTAGCTTGCCTGGGTAGCATTCAACCGGAGGTAGATCACCATAGTTTTTCACGATAGTAATTTTATCTCTATATTGGCTATGTAATAATGTTAAAGTTGAATTGATATTATCGTGGATGTTGACGTGCTTAAGTTCGCTTTCATCAAGACGGGAAAAAGTCCGCAAATCTTTGACAATACCCGCAGTACGTTTTGCGCCTTCTTCCATACCACTGAGTAAATTACGTGTTTCATCGACGGTATAGTTTAGATCTATTTCATTGGTTAGTTTGTTAATCTCAGCTAATTTATCATTGAGTGATATTCCTGGTGTAATTTCTGTATATTTAGCTAACACGCGCATGATATCTTCAATATCATTTTTCAATGGATTAATATTTGCCGAAATAAAGTTAACTGCATTATTAATCTCATGCGCAATGCCTGCCGTTAATACACCCAGAGACGACATTTTCTCTGCTTGAATGAGTTGTGCTTCAGCTTGTTTTAATTCATCTAATACTGTATTAAGCGCTACATTTTTTTCCGCCAAAGCTTGTGTGCGTTGCGTGACACGTTCTTCTAGTTCTAGATTCACTTTGACCAGTTCTTGCTGAGCTGTTTTACGTTCGTTTAATATTGCAGATAAGATTAAAGTAGTGAAAAAAATCACTGCTACATAAGCTTGGAGAAACAATAAACTGGTGGAAATATTTGTTACCAGAAATTCTTTATAGCCATGAACATCTAACCACAATACAGAAATAGCAATTAGAAATGCGACGATTGTTGCTAAGCGTGGACCAAAACGTACAGCGCCCCACACACAAAAAGGAATTAAAATATAAGTGAGCGGGTAATGTAATACATAGATCATCCATATGGTAATTCCAAGTAAAAGCAGTAATGAAACAAATTCACAGAGTTGTTTCCAATTGAATTTTATCTCCGTATGATACCAGGTCATGATAACGGGGGTAATAACCATAATTCCTACCGTATCGCCTAACCACCAGACATACCAAGTGGGGATAAAATCTGTCAATTTGATCAGGCCAAATACCAGCAAAGAAAGGGATCCGATGGTTGCACTGGTGACACATACTAAAAGACCAGCGCCAAAAATGAAGATAAATACGGCAGAAACAGAGAAGAAAGGAGATCTTGAATGCGTAAAATGTTGAATTAACCATGCACCTATCATGGCTTGTAAAACGGCGCCGCCACCAACAAAAGCGGAAGCCACCCAATTTTGCCAAACGGTTACGTCGCCTAAAAGAGCGGTCACAATAAATTCAGCGATAAATACACCGAAGGTAGATCGATATCCCCACCACAAGGTGGTTGCCAAAGCAAAACCTGAAGGTAGCCAAAGGGGCGCAACCATATCGTGCGGAACAGCCCATATATTGGATATTAATCCACTGACTGTATAAAGGATCCCAGCAACAATATTTTCTAGCCAAAATCTCCAGCTTTTGACATCACTTAAGCCCATCTTTTTTCCCTAGCACTTTATATAACGACATTTTTTCTTGTTTGCCTCTTATCTCTTGCGGCCCTAATTCTTCAACTATAATTTCCTCCTTAGTTGCTTTATAGGTAGATTCGCTAATTAAAATACCATTAGGCAGTTCGTGAGTTAATTCTTCAATACGAGAAGCAGAATTAACGGTATCACCGATGACGCTGTATTCAACATGTTCACTAGTGCCAACATTACCAACGATGACTTCACCCGTGTTAATACCAATGCCGATGGTAATTTCATGGCCTACCATATCACGGTATTTTTCATTTAATTCTTTAAGCGCATTGACCATGGCCAAAGCACAAGAAACGGCATTAAGTTGGTTATCAATGTGTGATACCGGAGCACCAAAAAGTGCTAAGATGCCATCGCCCAATAATTTATTGATACTGCCGTGATAATTTTTTATTTGTTGCGCCATCAAACCAAAATAAGCATTGAGGATCTCTACTGATTTAACCGGCCCTAATTTATCTGACATCGTAGTAAACTGACGAATATCAGCAAACATCACTGATATAATGCGATATTCACCACGAATCAGCGGTTCTTCACCTTGTGAATTCAGCACTTCATCAACCACATTTCTAGGGACATATTTTTGGAATAATTCCATAATACGTTTTTGATACAAAACTTCTTCATTCAATTTTTCAATTAAATTAAGACGTTCTTGTTCTAGATTAAAAAGTTTTATGCCAGTATCTAGATTAATTTTTAAATCATTGGCATCCCACGGTTTAGTAATATAGCGAAATACTCTGCCAGAATTAATGGCTTTGATAATAACTTCTATATCAGTGAAGCCGGTTAAAATCATGCGAATGGTTTTGGGGTACTCAGGAATAATAGCTTCTAGAAATTGCACGCCAGTCATCTCAGGCATACGTTGATCGGTAATAATGACGTGGATTTTGACCTTGCGCATAATCTCCATGCCTTCGCGGCCAGAAGTGGCGGTAAAAACATTGTAGTAACGTCTAAAGGTTGCTACAAATGCCGTGAGATTATTGGGTTCGTCGTCAACGTAAAGGATATTACTTTTTTCTTCGTCCATAGTAAGGTTCTTTTGTTAATAAAAAGGAATTAAATGTTACAATTTGATATGTATAAACTTACGGGCTTTTTTGAGCCTCTATCTATAATCTATAGGTCATATTGATTATGCTGTCAAGATAGGGCAATGATCCATGTTTTTAAGCATTGTAAATAATTTAGTCGGATTCCCGAATAGGGGATGGTAATTTTGGTTAATGTCTATTATATTTCTCACCTATGCAATCTAAAGCCCTCAATCAATTAGCACGTTTTATATTCTGGAGCCGTTGGCTACAAGCCCCCCTCTATGTGGGTCTTGTTTTGGCTCTAGGCGTTTATGTTTATGAATTTACCATAAGCTTGTTTCATTTGATAACGACGGCTTACAATTTAGATGAAATTCAGATCATGCTGCATGTGTTGGATCTGATAGACGTAGTGATGATCGCCAATTTGCTGATTATGGTTGTTGTAGGTGGTTATGAAACTTTTGTGTCACATCTCAATATTGGCAATCACCCCGATCATCCTGAGTGGCTAAGTGAAGTAAATGCAGGGACCATGAAAATTAAATTAGCGGTCGCACTCATTGGCATTTCCTCTATTCATTTGTTACGCACCTTTATCGACCCTGGTCAAAAAACCAATATGGCCATCATGTGGCAAGTGGTGATCCACCTTACCTTGGTTGTTTCTGCTATTATGATCGCATTAACTTATAAGTTATTGGCCTATAGTTCCCCCTCTAAAAATGAAATCTCTGTTAATCAATGAGTATCAATCAAAAAATTGCCGCAGAATTAAATGTAAAACCACAACAAGTGGATGCGACGGTGCAATTATTGGATGAAGGTGCTACAGTCCCTTTTATCGCACGCTATCGTAAAGAAGTAACAGGCGCTTTGACAGATACCCAGTTACGTGATCTAGAAGAACGCTTGCATTACCTGCGCGAACTTGAAGATCGGCGTCAGACTGTTTTAAAAAGTATTGCTGAACAAAATAAATTAACCCCTGAATTAGAAAAATTAATCTTAAACACAGATAATAAAGCCACATTAGAAGACCTCTATTTACCCTATAAACCCAAACGCCGCACTAAAGCACAAATTGCGAAAGAAGCAGGTTTAGAGCCGTTGGCTTTGCAATTACTCAATGACCCACAACAAGTTCCAGAACAACTAGCCGCTGCATTTATAAATGCTGAAAAAGCGATTGCCACAGTTGACGATGCGCTAGAAGGCGCACGACAAATATTAATGGAATCGTTTGCAGAAAATGCCGAGCTGATAGGTTCGTTACGCGAATACCTTTGGCAGCATGGTTTAATTAAAAGCGAAATAATAAGCGGGAAAGAGCAAGAGGGGAGTAAATTTGCCGATTATTTTAATTATCAAGAACCCATTAAAAAAATCCCTTCGCACCGTGCACTGGCTTTATTCCGCGGTCGCAGCGAAGACGTCTTGCGGGTTAAACTAACATTGCAAGAGAGCGAAGAAAATTTATGCCAACAAAAAATCGCAAATCAATTTGGTATTCGTAATCAGCAACGTGCCGCTGATCATTGGTTATTAGAAACAGTCGCTAGCACTTGGCGAATTAAATTATTTTTGAAATTAGAAACCGAATCGATGCTGCGCTTACATGAGATAGCAGAAGAAGAATCGATAAAAGTATTTGCAAATAATTTAAAGCATTTATTGATGGCTGCTCCTGCGGGGTCACGTGTGACACTTGGGCTTGACCCTGGTTTACGCACCGGTGTCAAAGTAATCGTGATTGATGGCACGGGCAAATTATTGATTCATACTACTATTTTCCCTCATGCACCACGCAATGAGTGGGATAATTCCCTTGCTATATTAGCGAAACTCTGTGCACATTATAAAGTCGAGTTGGTTAGTATTGGTAATGGAACTGCTTCGCGCGAAACTGATCGGTTATTGAGCGAGCTTAAAAAATTACATCCTGAATTACGCTTGACCAGTATTGTGGTATCAGAAGCGGGTGCATCGGTTTATTCGGCTTCAGAATTAGCGGCCAAAGAATTTCCTGCTTTGGATGTTACCTATCGTGGCGCGGTATCTATTGCACGTCGGTTACAAGATCCACTTGCGGAGCTTATTAAAATTGAGCCTAAAGCAATTGGTGTTGGTCAATATCAGCATGATGTTAACCAAGTTAAACTTTCACGTAGCTTACATGCGGTCATGGAAGATTGTGTGAATGCGGTGGGCGTCGATGTGAATACCGCATCAGTTCCCTTGCTAAATTGTGTGGCTGGATTAAATGAAGCAGTGGCTAAAAATATTGTAACGTTTCGTGACGAAAATGGTGCTTTTAAAAATCGTGCTCAATTAAAAAAAGTACCGCGGCTGGGTGAAAAAGCATTTGAACAAGCCGCTGGTTTCTTACGCATTATTAATGGTGATAATCCATTAGATGCTTCTGCCGTGCATCCAGAAGCATACACAGTCGTCGAGCGTATTTTAACAAAACAGCAACAACCACTAAAAGAAATTATGGGCAATACCACACTGTTAAAAACTATGAATGCGGCTGATTATCAAGATGATCGCTTCGGCATTCCAACGATAACAGATATTTTGCAAGAATTAGAAAAACCAGGTCGCGACCCACGCCCTGAATTTAAAGCTGCGGTATTTAAAGAAGGTGTCGAATCGCTGTCTGATTTAAAAACGGACATGATTTTAGAAGGCGTCATCACTAATGTGGCAAATTTTGGTGCTTTCGTTGATGTGGGTGTACACCAAGATGGTTTAGTTCATAAATCAATGCTGGCCGATCGTTTTGTAAAAGATCCACATGAATTTGTTAAAGTGGGTGATATCGTCAAAGTAAAAGTTTTAGAAATAGATTTAATACGCAAGCGTATTCAACTCACCATGCGTTTAACAGAACCCACCCAACCTAATTTAGTTAAACAACCACAAACGTTTAATAAAAAATCGTCACTGATGAAAGCAACTCCACAAGAAAATGCGTTTGCTAATGCGTTGCAAAGTGCATTAATAAAAAAATAATTCTAATAAAGGAACTATTCTTAGTCTTTGTCTTCATTCAATGAATCAGGTGGAATAAGGCGTCGTCGACAACGGTGTTCTACCAGTGTGCCGATAACATGACCTGGATTTTTATTATTTACCGTGATAGTAGGCCAGAACTCATTAGTAGGGATTAATTCAAAAGCATCCGACTCGGTTCCGTCTTTTTCTAATGGGCGATACCTTCGTAAAAAAAGCGTGTCTTCTTTTTCTAATTTAGCCAATACAATCTCGCCTGGCATCGGTTTAATACTTGGGTCAATAATAACAATGTCACCCGGATTAAGATCGGGAACCATACTTTTGCCCTTTATTGTTAAAGCAAAGGTATGAGGCCCAGTTGCAGCAGCTAGGGTTTCATCAATTCCCGTATAGATAACATGGCTGTCATCGAATTCCATATAATTTGCTGCTTGCACATAACTTAAAAGAGGTACAATCCTTAACCCCAAATCAGTGAGCAATACGCTTCCTTGATTTTGGGATAAGGTTTTTTTGCTGCCGGTGCCAAACTGTAACCATTCAGGGCTCACCTGCAAGATTTTTGCCGCTTTCAGTAGATTGGCTGCACCAATTTCTTTCGTAATGCCAGATTCCCATTGGGCGATTGCTGTGCGCGAAAGATTTTTACCATCACCAAATTGGCTAATCGCAAGTGCTAAGTCCTTTTGGCTTAGACTGGCCCACGAGCGGGCTTTTTTTATTCTCTCTCCGATAGTCATAGGGAATCCTGTGTTTGGCCTATTCCACCGATAAGATTACCACTAGTTTACAATAAGTGGAAAAGAAAGTATAGTGACATTAACGTCATTATACTAACATTATTCGTCATCAGGGCGATCAGAATGCCGTACTTGTTGCAAACTGGGTCTTGGTGGCCAATTAGAGGGTATCGGGGTTTCGGATTGCAATTTTTGAATTTGGACAGTATTTACATATTGATGCAACAACTGAGGTAAATCATTTGGTTCGACGCGGGTAGATTGCTGCAATAATTCATTCGTTGATAATGTTAATCCAAATTCCCTCTGAAGGTAATTAATAATCGCTTCTTCTTCTAGTTCTTCCTCTGCCATATATTCAGTATAAAGCAACAAATTACCTACCAACGATTTTTCAGCTGCTAAAACTACATATTTGATAACACCTAATAAATTACCCCATTGAAAAAAGAGCAGTGGCGTAATACCGCCTACCACTAATGGAGCGCCGGTAATACCCACATTGCCATGAAAATAATATAATTTTTCAATGCTATATTGTAATTGTTCTAATTGTTCACGATTAAGTTGTATTTCTCTTCCCTGATGTTTATCTTCTAATTCAACGCCAAAAGAATAATATAAAATGATGGGGTTAATATCTTTAACATGAGCAAGAAAATGTAATTTTTCACGCCATTCTTTTTTATATTCTAAAACAGGATGAAAGGGCAAACTAAATTGTAGTCTAGGGTCAGATAATTCCAAAGAATGTTTATTTTTTTCTAGCAATTGCTCTAAATCTGCGGGCAACGATCGACCTTTGCGCTTTTGTTCGGCGGCCCAAACGAGTATTGCATGAAAAGAATAGTATCTTTTTAATTCTAGAGAGGGTGGATTAATCATAAAATATTTCAGGTATTAGATGGCACATAGATCAGCATCGGCATTAATATATTTTTCACAAATATATTGCGTGTAGCCATTGTCTTGCAAAAAGAGTATTTGCCTATTAATTTTTTGTAGTAATGGCTCATTTTTTTTAACAGCGATAGCATATACACTGCTGGCTATTCTTAAGCTACTCATTTGTAACTCGGGGTAATCATGCGTATTCAAATAAGTTTTTGCTATGATGTAATCGTCTGCCACCGCAGCCACTTTACCCTCATTTAATAATTCTACCGCTTGATCTAAACTATCGGCTTCAATTATTTTTGCACCGGCTTTTTCAATTTCACTAGCAGTGCGTGTGCCTTTAATGACAGCAACCGATTCATTTTGCAAATCAGCAAGTTGATTAAATTGCTGATGAGAGCTAGTGACGGCAGATGTCATTTCAGAAGTTACCGTCGCCAAAATTGAGGTGAGCAGGGCTGCAACCGCAAGTATCCAAATCAATGATGCAAGCCTACCTGTAAAAGTATGAGGAAGATGAAGGTGATATTTTTTTAGCAAATGCGTCCATATTACATAACTAATACCTTTGCTGTATTTTTCCGGTACTTCACCGCCATCTGCTTTTTCAGAAAACCAATAAACATGAATATAAATTAAAAAGAACAGCAAAAATAAAATAATAAATGGGGAGGTGATTATCGCAAAAAATGCGCTGGTAATGTGCCCAATATTAGTGGGTAATTTATGTATAATCAAACCGGTTTCATTGAGAAAATAAGGGTGAGAAAAATCAATTAATTTATAACGTTGATAAGTAACAGAAATCGGCCCTATTACCACATCGACATTACCTTTAACTAGCTCATTAAGTGCCGCATCGGTATTATGGCCAAGGGGTATATACTTGTAGGTAATTTTTTCGTTGTCTGCCAGTGTTTTCCAAATATCAACCACAATACCATTATAGCTATTATTGGTCGGTGCGGCGAAAGGCGCGCGCGCATTGACTACCCCCACTCGAACTACCCGCACAGAATTTTTAGCGAAAGCGATGTTGCATATAAACAGGCTAAGAATGAGAATAGAAATAGCGAATTTTTGTGACATAGAAGTAGTTCCACGATTATTATGGGTAGTATAGCGAGTTTAGTATGATAATCAATAAAATTAAGCGATAGGTTATATATTTTCAAGCCTTAATCTAGCGTTAATTAATGGCGTACTCTTTATATGTGATATGGCGCGTGGGCTAATAGGAGTAAAAAATTCACTCAGTGGCCCTTTTGTTTTTTTTCGCCATTCAATTTTGGGTGGTACGGAAGATGATTTTTCATCGGGGATTATTGCACAAGCTTTTGAGAGCACTGGCAATATTTCTGTTACCTTAGTCAAAGCAGTTTGTAGCAAAGCTTTCATTTTAGTAAAATGGTCTAACAAATTATCCGCAGTTAACACGGTATAGCCTACATGTTTAACTTGGTTTGATAAAGAGATTATTTCATTTAGCCAAGTGCTATCAGAAAAAGGTTGTGCAGTTAATAGTAATTGATAAATATCAGGAAAATCGCGTTCTAATGATTTTCGCGTTTCATCATCATTGATAATCTCTTTGTGTTTTAACTCTTCTTGAAATTCTTTAAGAGTAGTAAACGCAAAAAATTTAATAGCATTTTTAATATGAATGGAAACAAATTTATTGTTTGGCAGATATATTTTTTCGTGTATAAAACGGGTAAATGCTTGATCTAATAAATGACGTAATTTTATAAAAAGGTCTGCAATAATGTTTTGGATATTCCGTTTTAAAAAATGGTTAGTAACATCCGTTGTAAATTTAAAGCATAGATATTGCAAATGTAAAAATTGTTGTTTAGCATGTGCTAACTGAGAATAGGTCATCGGGTCTAAATCTTTTAAAGCCTCCGCAAATTGAGCAGGGTATACCTCATAATGCAGCGTCATAATTTCTTCTGATAAAGCAAGCCCTATTACACGAGTGCCTTGCAGTAAACATTGAATAGCCGGTTGCCATAACCCTTGCGTCACGTATTGTTTGCTTAATTCAATATAAGTTTGTGATAAAGATGAGGTCTGTTGCGAACTTAAACTATGAAAGTAAATCGCGCGTCGATAATAGTGTAAGCTAAGGTACACACAATTTTTTTTCGTCGCGACAGCGGCTTTGATAAAAAGATCACCTGCTTTGTGCGCCATAATTGTTTTAACATAAATGCGTGCTTGGTGCGTAAGCCAAGGATGAAAACGTTGCCAATCACTTTCTTTTAATGTGTCAGGATGGGTCAGTATCTCGGTGAAATCGTGCTCAATTTGCGTTAAATCAACCATTTCAGATTTAGCTTCAGGGTGATTGGCAGCACTTGATTTAGTGTTTCTTTTCGCAAGTGCCGTTGCTTTAGCTAAGGTTGCAACAATGGTACGACAGGTATTGAGCGCTTTCTCGACCAGTGTGTGAAGTTCTGTATATTGGTCAGCATGTAATTCGACGTGTGATAATTGTAGCACACGTCGCAATAATAAATTGGCCACCGAAATCGCAAAAGGTTTTAATTCTGGTGGCAAATCGGTACTCAGTTGTTGGTGAAACTGT